>Ga0207667_10000033_pt1 | contig 314353 bp, 275 predicted proteins | sample KBSCornC52_FD_184301 | JGI IMG/M metagenome (GOLD analysis project Ga0207667, IMG submission 184301) | Corn rhizosphere microbial communities from Kellogg Biological Station, Michigan, USA - KBS Corn C5-2 (SPAdes) (version 2) | ecosystem: Host-associated > Plants > Roots > Rhizosphere > Soil ...
CCCCCTCTCCCGCGAGTATGCAGCGCCGCCATGAGCGCGAAGGCTACTCGTGGTTCGGGACCCTCAATTGTGCATGCGGGCAAAATTTCCACCGCCACCCATTGCAGCTCAAAAAAATTCCCTAAGGTAATTGTAAAACTAACCATACTTTCGCAAAAGTTACCAGGTTATCCTCGTAAAATGATCTTCCAAACCACGAGAAGCCATTGCGCACGTGCCGGCCCGTCATTCTCGCGGGAGATTGAGATGTGGCAGAAAATGGAAATGGAAACTTGCCCTGCCGGCAATAGTTTTTATCGCGGTCCAAAGCAGGTGCAGCAATATCTAAAAGAAGTGAAAAGGATAGACCCTAAGGTGCCGCCACTCATGAGCGGAAGAGAGGAACGCTAGCTATTTATAAGCGTATTTCGATAGGTCATCATTACCTCCTTTCTGGTACCACTCACCTTCTATGTAGTAGTAGTCATAGGTCCCGAATCGTGCAATTGGAAATGAGCCTTTTAAGTACTGTTTACGTTCCTCCTGAGTTTTAGGGTCGTAAATTGTAAAATGCTGTGATATACTAACCTTGCTATTATAAAAAATATTCTTTATCGTATCAAAACTCAAAGTAATATTTTTTTCGTTATTGAAATTTTTCTGCGGATGATCTTTTAATTTCTCCGCGCGATGAATACTGACCATCATTTTTTGGTTATATTGGTCAGTATTAATGAGATTAATTTTCACCTCATATAGGGTGGTCTTGTCAGCTGTAAAAGAAACGGGGTCTTTACTATAATCAATAAAATCTTCCTTAAACAACGATGTTATATGAAGTGATTGATAAAGTTTGTTGTTTTTTGAGGTTAAAATTACCATACGCATTACATGAATGCCGGAGCCGCCGCGCACGTGATAAATTATCCTTACGAAATTTTTATTCAAGGCAACAGCTTCTTCAACCGAGGTACAATCTCCTATATGCACAGTATCTTTTAAAGTTGCAATTGTCAAAATATCCCGATTAGAATCATGCGCAACCTCAATCGTTTGATTTTTACCGTCAAACGATTGAATTTTAATAATTTGCCCCTTTAGTTGATTATTTAAAACCACTATCGACAATAATATTATAGCGAATGTGCTGTGTCTTTTGTTTATTTCCATGACCAATCAGGATTTTGTAAATGAATAAGTGTTGTGCCGCCGATTGCCGTTGCCGAGGAAGATTTCCCGCCTCGCCTGTTTAATATAAAACAACTTACCCCACCACAACCCCAGCCTGCATCTCTTCCAGCTTCCTTATGTCCCTATAGCAAATATAAAGCGGTATTATACCGAAAACGCCGAAGGAGCAGTCGATCAGCCGCCAGTAAAATGGGATGCCGCGGATTGGTCCGGCGATAAAAGCAAGCGGGACGACCATAACGCAGGCAATCATGCCAAACTGCAATACCCAGATATTTTTTACCGGGTCTTTCAGAGGGCCGATAAAAGCCATTGCTATGACCAGGTGCGCGAAGGCCAGCCAGTCGGTACCATAACTCAGGTATGGGTAATTGGCGTTGGTATTTTTTACGGCGGCATAAACGGTATTGATCCAGCCGGCCATGGCTGCCGGAAATATCCGGGCGTGGCGGGATAAAAAACCAAGCTCGCTTTCAATCGGGAATGCCGTGATGCCGCTCAGCGCCAAACCTGTGATAAACAGCGCCAGCCATAGCCTGATCCTGGTTTTTAATTGCTTTTCATTCATGGGGATTTCGGTTAGGATACGTTTCATTTCCTGGATAATACTGCGCTAAATTTAGCTTTTTATAACCGGACTTGATGAGCGCGGGCTATTTATATCCTGAACTGTCAGGCATCAGTTTCTAAACTTTCTGCAAAATATCCGGCATCCGAAATTATTCTCATCTTTGTTCTTATGGCGAATATCTGTTTGATAGAGGATGAGCAAAAAGTGGCTGCTTTTATTTGCAAAGGGCTGGGGGAGCACGGTTATAAAGTAAAAACCGGGAAGGACGGCGCCTCGGCAAAAGCATTGATCCAGGCCGCCGAATTTGACCTGCTGATACTCGATGTAATGCTGCCCGATATTAACGGTATCGAGCTATGCCGCCAGATCAGGACGAGCAATACCAAAACGCCGATACTTATGCTCACCGCGCTCGACCAGATACAAAACAAGGTGTCGGGATTGAAGGCCGGGGCCGACGATTATCTTGTGAAACCCTTCCATTTTGTTGAACTGCTCGCACGCATAGAGGCATTGCTGAGGCGTCAAAACGTTAACGCCACGGAGGATCATCTACTGGTTTTCGAAGACCTGAAGCTGGATACCTGGAGCAATATTGCCGAACGCGGCGGCAGCCAGATAGCGTTAACGGCCAAGGAGTTTACTTTACTCGAGTTGTTCATGCGGCATCCCAATAAGGTTTTATCCAGGGAGTATATTGCAGCGCAGGTTTGGAAAATCGACTTCGATACCGGCACAAATTTTATCGACGTGTATGTTAACTACCTCCGCAATAAAATTGAAAAAGGCTTTAAAAATAAACTGATACATACCGTTATCGGGATGGGCTATATTTTAAAGGCTGAAAAATAAAAGATTTCCTGTACACCACTAAGTTGTAGTCGCGCAATGCGCGGAATGCCGGCAAGTAAAAATGAAAATAAAGAACCGCCTTTCGCTTTATTTTACCGCGGTGAGCTCCCTCGTCCTGCTCATGGTGCAGGTGGTTATTTGCATTACCTTCCGTTCGCTGGTAAAGGCGGACTTTTACGGCCATTTAATGGATAGGGCCAATGTTGCCGCCCAGCTGTACCTCGAAGCGGATGAAATTTCGGCCGACTCGCTAAGCCACGTCCGCGAACGCTACCTCCAGCCGCTGCCGCAGGAAGTAATACGCTTGTATGATGACCGCAACGCGGCGTCGTTTATAAAAGACAAGGACCAGTTTTGGCCGGGCTCTGTGATCAATGCCGTGCGCAGGAAGAAGCAGATGGAATTTGCCCGTGGGAACAGGCAAACCGTAGGGATATATTATAACGACAACCAGGGAAATTTTGTAATACTCGCTTCGGCCGTGGATGCCGCGGGAAGCGCAAGGATAAGGGACCTGGTTGAAATAATGGCGATATTGCTGATAAGCGTTACCGCCGGATTGTTTATGATCAGCAGGTGGTTTGCTCAAAAAACGCTCGATCCGCTTGATAAAGTGATCAGCCAAATGGGCACGGTGAGGGCGGGCAACCTCAGCCTGCGGGTTGACGAAGGCCGCGGCATGGACGAAATAACCACCCTTGCTCATAATTTTAACCGCCTGCTCGAGCACCTCGAAAATGCCTTCGAGCTGCAGCAAACGTTTGTCGTAAACGCATCGCACGAACTGCGTACGCCCATAACCACTATTATCGGCGAGATCGAGATCGCACTGTCCAAATTAAGGGCTGCGCCGGAATATGAGGAGGTATTGCAATCGGTATTGGGTGATGCCGAAAGGCTGAACGAAACGATAACCAGCCTGCTTGAGCTGGCCAACGTTGACATGTATTATACCCAGCCGGCCTTAAAACCGGTAGCCATAGACGAATTGATTTGGGAGTTGAATGACTATTGGGCCGAAAAGGCAGGCAAAAATCTGTTTAACGTAAACGTACTGCATTTGCCCGCCGATCCTGAAAAATTGCAGGTGCCGGCAAACAAGGCGCTGTTAACCATAGCCCTGAATAATATCATCGGCAATGCCTTTAAATTCTCGGGAAATAAGCCAGTCAGGTGTGATCTGTATGCCGACGAAAAGTGTATCATCATAAAGATCACCGACACCGGGATAGGAATTGCCGATGATGAGCTCGGGGAAATTTTCGCATCGTTTTACAGGGGCAGCAATGTAGGCGGCTATAATGGAAACGGCATAGGGCTTTACGTAACCGGCAAGATCATCAAGCTTTTCAACGGACTGATCAACGTTGAATCCACAGCAGGGCGGGGTACCACCGTAATCATTCAATTCAATCCCTGAAATTCTAATCGAATTCTAATCTCCCTTTTATTCAGCTTTAATCCCGGCAATTTAACTTTGCTTCATCGGATATGATGATGTTTACAAGGTTTGTTCGCGGGTTTTTCCACGTTCAAATAATTTTATACTCGGCATTTGTTTTTGCCGATGCGCAACCACGAAGTGATACCCTTAAGATAACAATTAAACAAGCAGAAGATCAGTTTTTAAAAAACAATCTTCTGCTTATCATCCAGCGTTACAATATTGATAACGCCGGAGCGCAGGTCATCACAGCGCGCTTGTTCCCTAACCCCAATTTTAATTTTTCAACAACGGCATTCGCGCCGGCGATGCCGCACAGGGGCTGGCCTATAAAGACCAGTCGTTCGGCATTTCGCAGCTTTTTTCAACCGCAGGCAAACGCCATAAGAACATCCGCCTGGCAAATATCGCCGTGGAACAGGCCAGGTACCAGTTTTTCGACCTGATCCGCACGCTGAAATTTACGCTGCGGAGCGATTTTTACACTATTTATTTCCAGGAGCAATCAGCCGGGGTTTATGACAGGGAGATAAGCTCCCTGGCGAAGACGCACGTAAAAACTATAGCGTCGGTTTCTGAATCGGCCTTGCCGCGCCTCGGGCAGGTTGGCCGCGACAAAGACCCCGACGTTGTTGAGGGGATCGTTGTGATGCGCAAAGGCGAAAATCCCAGCGTAGTGATAAAAAATCTCAAGCTAAAGATCAGTGAGCTCAATAACAGCATATTGCCCGATGATGTAAAGATAAATACATTTTATGACCGCGAAGACCTGGTAAATTTTGCCACGCACACGGTGCTGCATAACATGGCCGAGGGCATCATATTCGCTACCGTTATCGTGTTCGCTTTTATGGCAGACTGGCGCACAATTATCGTATCGCTCATCATCCCGCTGTCTCTGCTTTTTGCATTTATCTGCCTCAAATTAAAGGGAATGTCGGCCAACCTGCTGTCGATGGGCGCGATCGATTTCGGGATCATTATTGATGGCGCTGTGGTAATGGTAGAGGGAATATTTGTTGTCCTTGATCACCGGGCCAGGGAAATCGGCATGGCGAACTATAATAAGATCAGTAAGCTGGGCATGATAAAAAAGGCTTGCATGGTAAATGGAAAAGGGATTTTTTTCGCTAAGATCATCATTATAACCGGCTTGCTGCCGATCTTCAGTTTCGAGAAGGTTGAAGGCAAAATGTTTTCCCCTTTAGCCTGGACGCTCGGCTTTGCCCTGCTGGGGGCCGTTATCTTAACGTTTACTTTTGTGCCCCCATTGGCCAGCGTACTCCTCCGGCGCGACGTCCGAGAAACATAATGTTTTTGTGGACTTCGTTACCGCCAACGCCATGAGGTTTTATTCCTTTTGCTTCAAGGCGCGTAAAATAGTATTCCCCGTGGCAATTGTCGCCCTTGTTATCAGTTTGGCTTCCTTTAAATTTTTAGGCACTGAATTTTTGCCCGAACTGAACGAGGGCGCGATATATGTGCGCGCCACGGGCCCTTTAAGCATTTCGCTCAAAGAATCGGTGAACCTGGCGAACGAGATGCGGCGCATTTTCCTGAGTTTTCCCGAAGTTAAACAGGTAATGTCGCAAACCGGCCGGCCGAATGACGGTACCGATGCCACCGGCTTTTACAATATTGAATTTCATGTGGATATTTGCCCGGAAGACCAATGGAAGCGAAAGGAAACCAAGGAAGAACTGATCAGCCGTATGCAGGAAAAGTTAAAGTTTTCCCCGGGATCGACCTCAATTTTTCGCAGCCCATATCAGACAACGTGGAGGAAGCGGTGTCGGGCGTTAAGGGCTCAATCGTAGTAAAACTCTATGGCGACGATTACAAATACATTGAAAACCGGGAACAAAGCATTTATAATATATTAAAGGGCGTACAGGGGATACAAGACCTCGGCATTATGCACAATATGGGGCAGCCCGAACTTCAGGTCGATCTTGACCAGCAAAAAATGGCGCAGTACGGCGTCACTGCCGCGGATGCAAATGCCGTTATTGAAATGGCCATCGGCGGTAAGGCCGTGACACAGATATATGAAGGCGAGCGCAAGTTCGATCTTCGCATACGCTACCCCGAAGATTTCAGGAACAACTAGCTATCCATAGGCGACCTCCGCGTACCGACGCTGAACAATAATACCGTGCCGCTTCGCGAGATTGCCGATATTGAGAAGATCACCGGTATAAGCATGATATACCGCGATGACCACAAACGGTACGGCGCGATCAAATTTTCCATCCGGGGCCGGGATATGGGCAGCACCATCAAGGAAGCCCGGGACAAAGTAGCGGAACAAATAACACTGCCAAAGGGATATGCCCTGCAATGGGCCGGTGATTTCGAAAACCAGCAACGCGCCACAAAGCGGCTGAGCCAGGTGGTGCCCATCAGCCTGCTTATTATCTTTTTTATACTTTTTATCTTATTCGGCAATTTCCGCGACTCGCTGCTGGTGCTTAATAATGTGCCGTTCGCCATTATGGGCGGCATATTAGCACTGCTCATCATGGGCGTTAACTTTAACATTTCGGCTGGTATAGGCTTTATCGCTTTGTTTGGCATTTGTGTGCAAAACGGCGTCATCCTCATCGCAAAGTTTAAAAGCAATATTGCCGAGCTAAAGCATCATACCGCCTGGTCATCCTTTGCCGTCGCCATAAAGGAGGGTGTTGCCGACCGCCTGCGGCCCGTATTAATGACGGCAATGATGGCGGCTATCGGCCTGGCGCCCGCGGCATTGTCGCATGGCATAGGCTCCGAAGCATCGAGGCCCCTGGCTATCGTCGTTATAGGAGGCCTCATCACCAATACCATATTTAACCTCTTTGTTTTTCCGATAGTATTTTTCTGGTCGTACCGCAAGCGTGTTGAAAGCGGTACTCTAAGCAGAATTTGATCCCTGAATTTAATACCCCGTTTATAATGTTGTTGAAGGCGGCGCAGCGAAGGCTGCACCGCTCAAAACAATATTTATCCGGCGCCGGATAAATATTAAAAAATAAGTTACTTTTATACTTATGAAACCAGGATACGCTCAATTCGGATTCCTGATAACTTCATAATAATTAGCCGCAAACCGGCTCATTAAAAAGAAATAAACCTGCATATTGCAATTTTGTACCCCAGTTATGAAAAAAATCTTACCGTCAAACAAATTATTGTCTGTCATTAACAGGACTATATTTGTTGTTGCATTGCTGTTATACGCAACCTTTGCCTCGGCGCAAACCGTCCAGCAAGTAAAATGGACCGAGATGAGCCACAATCACGCAACGTTTTACGAGGTACAAAAAGATTTTAACCATAAGTGGCGCGGGCCGCTGCGGGAAATGGCGCGGGAAAAACACAAGGCTAAGAAGGAAAACGGGAAGGAGAAAGAAACAGAAGCTGCTGGCTATGAAGTATACAAAAGATGGGAAAGTTATATGAAGCCCCGGGTTTATCCTTCGGGAGATATGACCCTGCCATCAACCGCCTATTCCAATTATTTAGCCTGGAAAAACAGTTACCGGCCGCAAACGAATATAAAAGCGCCGGTAAACAATATATCCGCTGCCAGTAACTGGACTTCACTCGGCCCGGTGGGGTCTCCTTCGGGGCCGTCGCCTTATAGCATGACGGGCGCGGGTAGGGTTAACTTTGTCAGGTTTGACCCAAACAATTCCAACACGATGTACCTGGGCACACCCGACGGCGGCTTATGGAAATCGACCGATGCAGGTACCACCTGGACGACAAATACTGACTTCTTGAGCGCGATAGGCTGTTCTGACATGGTCATCGATCCTTCCAATACCAATAATATGTACCTGGCCACCGGAGACCTGGAAGGCGACCGGAATTCTATCGGCGTTTTAAAATCAACGGATGGCGGCGCCACCTGGAATGCAACGGCAATGGCCTTTGCCCCATCAAATGGCTATGTGATCTCGAGGCTGCTGATCAATCCTTCCAATCCCCTCAACATGATCATTGCTACCAACGGCGGTATATTCAGGACCACCGATGGCTGGGCAACCTTTAAGCAAACGCAGTGCTGCCAGGTGTATAAGGATATGGAATTTAAGCCCGGCGATCCCAACACGGTATATGCCGCGGGCCAAACATTTTGGAAATCCACCGATAATGGGGTAACCTGGACCAAGGTGACTGCGGGATTGCCCTCGACAAATGTTCAGCGTATTGCTTTAGGGGTTTCGGCAGCCAATTCCGGCTATGTTTATGCATTGATAGGAAAAGCCTCTGACCAGTCTTTCCTGGGAATGTACCGTTCCACTAATAGCGGAACGTCTTTTTCACTGCGTGCTTCGAGCCCTAACCTGTTGGGGTATGAAGCCAATGGCTCGGATGTAACCGCGGGCCAGGCTTTTTACGACCTCTCCATTGTTGTATCGCCAACCAATGCCGAGATTGTAACTACCGGGGGCGTAAATCACTGGCAATCTGTTAACGGCGGTACTAACTGGACAAATAAATCAGTATGGGATGCGGGACAGGTGCATGCAGATGTGCATGAACTGGATTACCTGCCCGGCAGCAGCACCACAATGTTCTCGTGCAATGACGGCGGCATTTTTAAATCGACAAATAATGGGACCAACTGGACTGACATAAGCCATAACCTGACCATCGCGCAGGTTGTCGGGATCGGGTTATCGGCGGGCGTGAGCACTACGATAGTTGACGGGGAGCAGGATAACGGGACAAATTTAAAATCCGGATCGGCCTGGCACAACATTTTCGGCGGCGACGGCGGCGCTTGCTTTATTGATTACACTACCGACAAGACAATTTATATACAATACGTGGAGGGGGACTTTAACCGCTCGGACGACGGCGGCGTATCGACCACTTCTATCGCAAGCGGCCTACCCAGCGGTTTTGATTTTTACAGCCAATGGCACCAGGACCCGGTAACATCAACAAAACTGTATGTGGGCGGCACCCCGAGGCTATACACCTCCACCAACAGGGGAACCAGCTGGACAGGATTGGGAACGCCCCCCGGCAGCGGTACCATCTCAAATTTCGCTATAGCGCCGAGCAATCATGCGATAATCTATGCGGTAAAAGAGAATGCTATCTCGAAATCAACCAACTCTGGCACGTCTTTCACCAATATTACGGGCACTTTGCCTATCGCCTCGGCGGCCATATCGAATGTCGCTGTTTCAGATGCAGATCCGAACAAAGTATGGGTGACCTTCTCCGGTTATAATGCGACCTTCAAAGTGTTTGCGTCAACCGATGGCGGTACCACCTGGACAAACATCTCCACCGGGTTACCGAACTTACCGGTGAACACCATTCTGCATCAAAAAGGAAGTGCCAACGATGCGCTCTATCTTGGGGCCGATATCGGTGTGTACTATTTTGATAATACCTTATCCTCGTGGGTCCCTTTTATGACGAATTTGCCCCATAACTCTGTCAGGGAACTGGAAATATTTTATCCGTCGGGTAAGATCAGGGCTGCAACTTATGGCAGGGGCGTTTGGGAAAGTAATATATATACCTCCTCAACTCCTAACGCAAACCTTGCGGCTTTAAAATTAAGCAGCGGTACCTTAACCCCCGTATTTTCTATTGATTCGATCAGCTATACTGCAAAAGTAACAAATACAACTACCTCGGTAACCATAACGCCAACTGCCAGCGATCCCAAGGCAACAATAAAAGTAAACGGCACAACGGTGGCGTCCGGAACAGCATCGGCAAGCCTGCCGCTGGTAGTCGGGCCGAATACCATCACCACCGTGGTAACTGCGCAGGATGGGATAACTACCAAAACTTATACGGTGACCGTAACCAGGGCGGCATCAAGCAACACTTATCTTTCCAACCTGAAGATAAACGCGGGCGCCATACCCCTGAGCCCGGCATTTAATTATACCATGAACGCCTATACGGCAAGTGTGCCGAACGCAACTATATCGATAAAAGTAACGCCCTTGACGGCTGACGTTAATGCCACGGTAAAAATTAACGGCGCGCTCGTAAAATCAGGAACGGCGTCGGCGTCCCTGCCTTTAAAGGTAGGCTCGAATACGGTTAATGCGGTCGTGACGGCGCAGAACGGAACCAGCGCCAGGCTTTATGCCATCACGGTAACCAGGGCGCCTTCGGCCAATGCAAAGCTGGCAAGCCTGGCACTCAGCAGCGGCGTCTTAAGCCCCGCATTTGCCAGCGGCACAACAAGCTATACGGCAACCACAGGCGCTCCATCAGTTAAAATAACGCCGACAACCAGCGATGCAACCGCAAAAGTGAAGGTAAATGGCACTGCCGTAACATCGGGAAGTGCATCGGTAGCAATTGCTTTAACGCTTGGCCCCAATACCATTACAACGGTGGTAACGGCTCAGGACGGCACGACCACAGACACCTATACCATAACAGTAACCAGACTATCGAACAATGCAAACCTGGCCAACCTGAAAATAAACAGCGGGAATGTTCCGCTTTCGCCTGCGTTTAACTATAACACAACCAGCTATACTGCAAGCGTCGCAAATGCCGTCACATCCGTAAAAGTAATCCCAGCCGCCAGCGATGTGAATGCAGCAATAAAGGTTAATGGTACAACTGTAGCTTCGGGAACGCAATCGGCAAGCCTGGCATTAGCAGTAGGCCCTAATACGATCACCGCCATGGTAACCGCACAAGACGGCGCAACGACAAGGACCTACTCGGTGACAGTAACGAGGGCAACGGGATCGTTAGCGAACCCAATTGTTTACAGCCCGCCAATAAGCAGGCTAGCGCCGAATGACGGCATTGTGGTGCAGCAGGCCCTCTCGCCCAATGGCGACGGCGTCAACGATCATTTGATCATCGAGGGCATAACTGCCTATCCCGACAACAAACTGATGATCATCAACCGTAACGGCAACCTTATATACGAATCGGTTGGCTACGATAACCACTCAAAGGTTTTTGACGGTCGCTCCAATAAAACAGGCGCCAAACAGCTGCCGGGGACTTACTTTTACTCGCTTGACTACCGCGTAAAAGGCGTAAACAGGCATAAAACCGGTTATATTGTGCTGAAGTATTGATATCAGCGACTGGAGGTTAGAGATTAGTTAGGCTTTTAACTAATCTCTAACCTCCAGCCAAAGTGCGGCCTATGCTTGCCGCCGGCACCGGCAGACCACAAATTGTATACGCTTAATTTCTCCGGTTAAACAAAAATGAGGCGTAATATAACAGTGTAGCCAGGGCGCTCAATGCGGCTACCACATAGGTCATGGCCGCCCACCACAGCGCGTCTTTTGCCTGTTCGTGTTCCTGGCGGGTTTGCATAACATTATAATTGTTATTGAGCCAGGCGAGTGCGCGGTTACTTGCATCGAATTCTACGGGCAGGGTTATAAAGCTAAAAAATGTTACCAGTGCAAGCGCTGCTACGCCAATGATCAGCACAAAAGGATTATGCATAAAAAACAGCAGCATAACGCCGATAAACAAGGTCCACTGCGTTAATGTTGAAGCCACGTTAATAACCGGCACCATAGCCGAGCGGAAGTTTAACCAGGCATAAGCCCTTGCATGCTGTACCGCGTGGCCGCACTCGTGGGCAGCGACAGCCGCCGAGCCTACGCTTCTGCTGAAGAAGACATCCGGGCTGAGGTTGACCGTTTTTGTTGCAGGGTTATAGTGGTCGGTAAGCTCACCTTCTACCGATACTACCTGTACATCGTAAATGCCGTTATCATGCAGCATCCTTTCGGCCACCTCCTGGCCCGAAAGACCGGATAATAACGGAGTCTCTGAATATTCTTTAAATTTGCTTCTGAACCGCCATTGAACAATAAAGCTTACTATTGCTATAACGATCATCAAAAGCCAGGCTGAACCCATAGGTATATATCCTGTTATAAATGATAGAAAGTTCATATTTGTAATTGTTGTAGTCATTAGTCACCGGTCATTAGTCATTAAATTAGCCGTCTCGGTCTCGCACCAATGACCAGTGACTAATGACCAATGACCAATAATCAAAAAGCATTCCGTAAAATATAATAACGAAGTGGCAGCAAATACATTTTCATACTGGGAAAAGACAGCATTTATCGATAATGCGGATGTAATTATTATCGGCAGCGGACTGGTTGGTCTTAGCGCCGCGCTCCACTTAAAAAAGAAGGCGCCCGCGCTTAACGTGCTTGTTTTGGAACGCGGTTTTTTGCCTACAGGAGCCAGTACAAAGAATGCCGGTTTTGCCTGCTTTGGCACTGTATCAGAGCAACTTGCGTATCTGGCACGGTCATCTGCGGATGATGTGGCAAAGATGGTAAATTACAAGTGGCGCGGCCTGCAACGGTTGCGGCAAAACCTGGGCGATGAGAACATAGATTACCGGCAACATGGCGGCTATGAATTGTTTTTTGAAAACGATGCGGAAAGGGCCTGCGAAAGCATCGCCAGGATTGACGAGCTGAATAATTTATTGAAAGATGCGATCGGCGCCAGCGACATTTATTCAGTGGCGAATGCCAAAATAGCAGATTTTGAATTTAAGGGGGTTAGCCAAATGATCTATAACCCTTTTGAGGGGCAACTTCATACCGGCAAAATGATGCGCGCGCTTTTGAACAAAGTTTACGACCTGGGTGTACTGGTTTTAAATGGCTGCGAAATATTGAAAATTGAAAACACGGACAGCGCCGTCTGTCTCGAAACATCGCAGGGCAATTTTAAAACGGGCAAAGTGATACTGGCCACAAATGCCTTTGCCGGCCAGCTATTTCCGGGGCTTAATGTTATCCCCGGGCGGGGACAAGTATTGGTAACCAAACCTGTACAAGGCTTAAAACTAAAAGGCACCTATCATTTTAACGAGGGTTATTATTATTTCCGCAATATAGACGGCCGGGTGCTCTTCGGGGGCGGGCGCAACCTGGATTTTAATGCTGAAGCTACCTGGGAATTCGGGCAAACCGATCCTGTTAAAAATCAACTGGGGGCTTATTTGAGAGATATCATATTGCCCGGGCAGCACTTTGAAATAGACTATTGGTGGAGCGGCATTATGGGTTTCGGTGAAGATATCAGCCCGATTGTTAAGCAGGTTGAACCAAACATATTTTGCGCGGTGAGATGCAACGGCATGGGGGTGGCGATGGGCAGCCTGGTAGGAGAAGAGGTGGCGGAGCTGGCGTTGTAAGATTTCGGAATTCGTCCGCTAGCCTGCGGATCGATTTCGGATTTCGGAGTGCTCAAAAGATAACAAGAGCCACCAAACTCCCGCCCGCAGGAGAGGGGTTCGCCGTTGTTCGATACGTATTTGATTGCAATTGTGGCAACTAAAATAGTTCGTTAAACCCCTGTCTTCCTTTCCCAATGCTATTAACTGAAGCCGTCAGGCCCTGTAAGGGCCCAATATTGGTAGAACACAATACGCCATCAAAGTCGCGCCGTCAGGTGCGGAACCTCGCGAATGTTGCGTACCGATGGCACGCTATCCCTTTTTTTGTTTTCTACCAATATTCGGCGCCTAGCGGCGCCATTAAAAATCGATCTATTCCCTGACTTGATAGCATTCCCCTTTCCCTGAAGGAACCGATGCCAGGAGCTCATGAATGCCTGTAAAAACAAATTATAACGTTCACAACCGCACCGGCCCAATGCTTTTAAAAATCTTTCGAACACTCGGAATTTCGATTTAGGATTTAGCAATATTATTTAAGACCGGATCAGGGAACACCTTCTAAAAAAACCGTAGATTCGGCCATATTAAAAGACAATATGAAATTAAGTGTTGATGATATTATCGCATCCCTGCAAAACTTAAGCAACGACGAAAGAATAAGACTCCAAAATGCTTTATTTGGGATCCAAAACGATCTGGAGCTTAAAGAAGCAATACAGGAAGGCCTGAACGACATAAAGAATGCCAGAATTAGCCGCCATGACGCGGTTGCGAAAGAGGCCTGATCAATCATAAAAAACAAATTTTCATTAGCCTTGTGACAAGGCTGTCCGGTATAGAAATATCGACGTTATTGCCTTGTTATTTCATAGATCATTACCGAGTTGCCCCCTTTGTTGTCGCGTCCCTGGGCCGTTACAACCAGGTACTTGTTTGATTGGTCCAGCGTCATGCCTACCGGGAAGGGGTCGGCTTTAACGGCGCCTATGGTCTTCATGTCAACTGTACGGACAATGCTTATTTTCGATTCTTTATTGGCGGTAGCAAACAAGTAAGCGCCGTCAGCCGTCACGGAAATCGTCCTGGCGCCCAGCCCGGTAAATGCAGATTGCCAGCGTTTATACTTCGCCTTGCTATTTTTTGGTTTTACAAGAGCAAAATCTAACAGCTGCTTCCATTTCGTTTTTTGCACGTTGCCATCCTGGTTTGAGCTTAGAAAAAGATAATCGCCGTTTATCGCCAGGTGGCGCACGTTATTGTTGGTGCCAAAAATGCTGCCGAGATATTTCTTACCGTTCACATCAAATACCGCTATCCCTCCGCCATTCATCCGGCCGACAAACAAATAGTTACTATCGGGGGTAAATACCGTTCCCCGCAGGCATAGTCCGCAGTCATCATCGCGGTTGGTGGTTTTATTAAATTTAAGTTTCGGGCGGTAACCGACTACAAAATGAGCGGCGTACTCAAATTTCTTCGGGTCGCCGGAGCTTATATCAATCAAATGCACCGTGTTATCTCCCCAATTTGTAACCGCTATGTATTTGTCGTCGGGCGAACAGGCAATCATTTTGGGTAAAGGCGCTGCGGGGAAGACCCTTATAATTTTATCGCTGTCGGCATCAATTAGCGCAATAGCCGAAGGCTCGGTTGCCAGCTTATCATAATCGCGCCGGTAATAGGGGATCCATAAATATTTGCCGTTGTTTGACAAGCACATTTCAACCGGTTTACCATTAAATACATTTGGGTGCGCCTTTCTTATCGTGAATGTATATCCCGGGAAACGGGTCTCCATAAAAAGCCCCGAGTCGGCAGGCGAAAAGGTATGTTTTATCACTGCAACTTTTCTTAACGTGTCGTTCATGTCATAAACCGAGGTCACGCACCCCTCCAGGTTGTTTATGTAGAGCTTTTTTATGGATTTGCCGCCGACAGTTTTTTCCAGGATCAACGCGGATTTTGGCGAATTGATAACCGTATCAAAAAAGTCCAGGGGGTTATTGGTATCGGCGTTATAGCTCTGGATGCGGGCAACCAATTTTAGCTTAATTTCCGGGCTTCCGGTAGATTGTACGCCGATCTTTGCCTTTGGGAACTGGCTGTAAGCCGCTAAACTGAATGTCAACAGCAAACAGGGCAGCAGGAAGAATTTATTCATTTATTTGTTCAGGAATTTCGCCGAATATAGCAGAAAATATTTAACCGGATTAAAAAAGCTCGGTAAGCCTTTCCAATGCCATTCCCCGCGACCCTTTTATCAAAATGGTTGAGTTTTTTATTGGATGTGCCTTCAGCGCTCTGATGGCACCCTCAGCAGTTTCGTAAAATACATTAGCGGCGTTTTGCATGCCGCCGCCCGCGGAAAAAAAATCCTTTCCGATAAATATCCGCTTGTCGACAGCTGTTTCCATTGCCTTTTTTATAACCGCGGCGTGTTCGGCCGGGGATTCGTCGCCCATCTCGAACATATCGCCCAATATCAAAACCTTCCGTTCGGCATCTATTTTTCCGATGTTTTCAATCGCAACAAACATGCTGCTGGGGTTGGCATTATAGTAATCGCAGATCAGCGTATTAGATTCCGTTTTTACGATCTGCGAGCGGTTGTTTTTTGGCGTATAGCTTTCGACACCTTTGTTTATCTCTTCGTCGGTTAAGTTAAAATAAACGCCGATGCATATGGCCGCCAGTATGTTATCGAGGTTATAAGCGCCGGTGAGCCTGGTTTTTATATGCTGCCGTTTCGTTCCGTCGTGCCGCTCCCAGGTTAAGGATAGGTAAGGGTCATTCGCGGTAAGCTCGCCGCATACAAAATTGATATTTTTATGTAGTCCATAATGGAAAACATTGGCCAAATCTCTATCCATTTGCATTTGCAGCAGATCGCTGTTCGTCGAGGTCATGAATATAATGCCATTAGTGGCTTTCAGGTAATCGTACAACTCGCCCTTCCCCTTCTTAACGCCTTCAAAGCCGCCGAAACCTTCCAGGTGGGCCTTGCCGACATTGGTTATCAGGCCGTGCGTCGGCTGTGCGATGCTGCAAAGCAGTTCAATTTCTTTCTGATGATTTGCCCCCATTTCGATAACAGCCATTTCGTGCGACTCATCGATGGTCAAAATAGTGAGCGGTACGCCAATATGATTATTGAGATTACCTTGCGTGGCCTGCGTTTTATAACGCTGCGATAAAACAGCGTTGATCAATTCTTTAGTGGTAGTTTTTCCGTTGGTCCCGGTAAGGCCGATAACCGGTATATAAATGTGCTGCCGGTGATGCCGGGCCAGGTTCTGCAGCGTGGTCAATACGTCGTCGACCAAAACAAATTGTTCATTTAACCGGCATGCTGCATTGTCGATGATAGCATAGGCCGCGCCCGCGTCAATGGCCTCTTTGGCGAAAGCGTTGGCATCAAATTTTTCGCCTTTTAATGCAAAAAACAGGCTGCCTGGCAATATTTTGCGCGTATCGGTGCTGATCAGCGGATGCTTTAAAAAAAGCTGGTAAATGTATTCAATGTCTGCCATCGTTATTTATTTGCTCTTTTGGGCCGGCAAAAATAAATAGCCTAAAGATATGTTAAAACTTCCGGCTTTAGTTTTTGTGTTACCATATTGCAAAAATTTCCTTTGGTGCAATGCCAATATTTCCGTTTAATAATACTGGCACGTTAATAGCGTTGATATTGTCAGGACAGATTTTGAATATTAAACCAGGGGAAAGTGATTATGAAACTCAGCAAATTAACAAAAGCAAAAGCCGATATAAAGCAATACGCGCAAAAACTCGCCACTCAGGGCTTCCGCCAGATATTTAACCGCATCGATCAGCTCAATATAAAAAAAGGTGTCGACCGGATGGGCCTCGATAAATTTATTGAACAATGTGCCTGCCTGGCGGCCGGCTCGGGCATTGTATCCGGCAGCGGCGGCATGTTTACCCTTATAGCCGGCATCCCGTTTGACTTTGCCAACCTCATCACACAGCAATTCAGGGTTACTATGGCCGTGATGTACTACAACAGGGGCAGCTACGAGATCGGCTTTGATGAATTTATGTCGCTCGTAGCTACCTCCCTCAAGGTAGAGGCCGGCGTAGCAATCACCAAGACCATGATGGAAGGCATAGCCGAAAAACTGCTGATGCTTTTAGGCACCCGCACCGCCGAGCGCATGGTACCCATAATCGGCGCGGCCATCGGCGGTACAGCCAACTATATTTTTATTAAACGCATGGCGGCGTCGGTAAAGAAAATGCCGCTGGGTCAGCAGGCGGTTACTATTGAAGTCAACTGACGCGGGACCGGGATTAAACAGATTTTAGGGATTTTACGGACTTTTATCCGGGTAAACTAACAACAGCCCGAAAATCCCTGAAACCCTCTAATCCCGGTTTCATCGGTAAAAATCCAAAAAATCCTTTAATCCGGGTGATAATTTCCCTATTTTTGCAGCCTCTAAAATTTGAGGTAATAAACGTTGATGTACAAAGAATATAAACAGTTAAACTTATCGCAGACAGGCAAGGATATACTTGACTTCTGGAAGAAGGATAACATCTTTGAAAAAAGCATCAGCAGCCGCCCCGCAAATAACCCTTATACTTTTTATGAAGGGCCGCCCTCGGCCAATGGCATGCCGGGCATTCACCACGTGATGGCCCGCGCTATTAAGGATATTTTCTGCCGTTACAAAACCCTTAAAGGTTACCAGGTAAAACGCAAAGGCGGCTGGGACACGCATGGCCTGCCGATCGAGTTGGCCGTGGAAAAAGCATTGGGGATAACAAAAGACGATATAGGCAAAAAGATATCTGTTACAGACTATAATGATGCCTGCCGCAGGGAGGTGATGCGCTATACCGACGTTTGGAATGATCTTACCGAAAAAATGGGTTACTGGGTGGACCTGGAAGACCCCTATATCACCTATAAAAATGAATATATTGAGACGCTATGGTGGATATTGAAGCAGCTGTATAACAAAGACCTGCTTTATAAAGGCTATACAGTGCAACCATATTCGCCAAAATCAGGTACTGGCTTAAGTTCACACGAACTAAACCAGCCGGGCACCTATAAAATGGTGAGGGATACCAGCATTACGGCGCAATTTAAATTAAAGCGCGATAGAGACTCCGAATTTTTGTACCGGGATATAGACACGGATGTGTACATCCTCGCCTGGACGACCACGCCCTGGACATTGCCTGCAAATTGCGCGCTGGCAGTGGGCGAAAAAATAGATTATGTAAAGGTACGCACTTTTAACCCCTACACATTTGCGCCGGTCACCCTTATATTGGCCAGGGACCTGGTAGCCAAACACTTTAAGCCCGACGGAGAAAACGCGCCTTTTGATAGTTATAACGGCGGCGATAAAATTATCCCCTGGGAAATAAAAAGCACATTTAAAGGGTCGGAGCTGGTGGGCATTCATTATCATCAGTTAATGCCCTACGTTGCCAACGATGACCTGGAAAAAAATGCATTCCGCGTTATCCCAGCCGATTTTGTGACCACCGATGACGGTACCGGCATCGTGCATACGGCCTCCGTTTTTGGCGCCGATGACTTCAGGGCCTGTAAGGAGAACGGCGTGCCATCGGTGATGGTAAAGGATGAAGCGGGGAAGGATGTACCGCTGGTTAACAAGCAGGGCCGTTTTGTGGACGAAGTGACGGACTTTGCCGGCCTGTACGTAAAGGAAGAATATTATACCAAGGAAGAACGCGAAGCGCCAGGCTTCAAATCGACCGATGTGCTGATTTCGATAAAGTTAAAGACAGAAAACAAAGCGTTTGATGTAAAAAAATACGAGCACAGCTACCCGCACTCCTGGCGTACTGACGAGCCGATATTATATTACCCCCTTGATAGCTGGTTTATCCGCACTACCGCCTTAAAGGATAAAATGGTAGCGCTGAACAAAACCATCAATTGGAAACCCGAATCGACCGGCACGGGCCGTTTTGGCAACTGGCTGGAGAATTTGGTCGACTGGAACCTTTCGCGTTCCCGTTTCTGGGGCACGCCATTGCCAATATGGCGGGAGGAAAATGGGCTGGAGGAGAAATGCATCGGCTCGATCAGGGAGTTGCAGGAGGCAGTGGCCGCAGCAGTTGAGAGCGGCAGTTTGTCAAGCGAGGAAGAGGCAAAAAATAAATCAATTCTGCATTCGCTCAATAATTCAGAATTTGACCTCCACCGGCCTTACGTTGATGATGTGGTATTAATATCGTCAAAGGGCAAGCCGATGTACCGCGAAGCCGACCTGATCGACGTTTGGTTTGATAGCGGCGCTATGCCTTATGCCCAGTGGCATTTCCCTTTCGAAGGGCACGAAGAGTTTAAAAATGCCTACCCTGCCGATTTTATTGCCGAGGGTGTAGACCAGACCCGCGGCTGGTTTTTTACGCTGCATGCCATAGCAGTTATGCTGAGCGAGGTGAGCGATGAAGTAAAGGCTGTAAATACATTGGTTGGCAATAAAGGCGTTGCTTTTAAAAATGTAGTTTCCAATGGGCTGGTGCTGGATAAAAACGGCAACAAAATGTCAAAACGGCTGGGGAACGCCGCCGATCCATTCGACATTATCGAAAGATTCAGCGCCGATGCCGCACGCTGGTATATGATCAGCAACGCAGCGCCATGGGACAACCTGAAGTTTAACGAAGATGGAATAGACGAGGTGCGCCGCAAATTTTTCGGCACGCTTTATAATACCTACAGCTTCTTCGTGCTTTATGCCAATATTGATAAATTTAAGTACAACGAGGCTGAAATAGCGATAAGCGAACGGCCGGAAATAGATCAGTGGATCATATCCCTGCTCAATACTTTAAGCCGCGAAGTTGATGGTTTTTATGCCGACTTTGAGCCTACGAAGGCGGCCCGCGCCATACAGGATTTTGTTGATGCGCATTTGAGCAACTGGTACGTGCGCCTGAGCCGCCGCCGTTTTTGGAAGTCGGAAAACTCCGGCGACAAGCTATCGGCCTATCAAACTTTATACACCTGTTTGGAGACCATAGCCAAACTAATGTCGCCGATAGCGCCATTTTTTGCCGACCGCTTATATACCGACCTTAATAAAGTAACGCATAAGGAAGCTTTTGAGTCGGTTCATCTTGCTTATTTCCCCGAATATAACGAGGCCCTGGTCAATAAGGCGCTGGAAGAGCGCATGCAAATGGCGCAGGATATATCATCGCTGGTTTTATCGCTGAGGAAAAAAGTGGGTATAAATGTACGGCAGCCATTGAGCAGGATATTGTTGCCGATCCTCGATAAAAACTTTAAGCACCAGATAGAACAGGTGAAGGATTTGATATTGTCGGAAACCAATATCAAAGGCATCGATTACATCACCGATACTTCAGGCTTTGTAAAAAAGAAAATAAAGCCAAATTTTAAAGTGCTTGGCGCGAAAGTTGGGAAGGACATGAAGGCCGTTGCAGAGGCCATCGGCAAATTAACCCAGGATGACATTGCCCGGTTAGAGAATGAAGGTGAAATACAACTCACCATTCACCAATCACCGCTCCCCACTCACCACTCACTACTCACCACTGACGTTGAGATCATCGCCGAAGATGTTCCCGGCTGGCAGGTGGCCAATTTGGGAAAACTAACTGTGGCTTTAGATGTTACCATTACCAACGAACTAAAGCGGGAGGGAACTGCGCGCGAATTGATAAACCGCATACAAAATATGCGCAAAGCAAACGGCTTCGAGGTAACCGACAGGATCAATGTACGGATAAAGTGTAACCACTTGACTATTAGGGAAGCGGTGAATAATAATTTATCCTATATTTGCGCCGAAATTTTAGCAGACAATATATTGTTTGATGATGAATTGAAGGAAGGCGAATTAGCCCGGATAGATGAATACGAAATTTTGATTGCTATTAGTAAAATTTAAATGAAACAGGAAAACGAAAAAACCAGGTACTCTGAATCAGATCTGCAGGAATTTAAAGGCATCTTACTTGATAAGCTGCGCATTGCAAAAGAGGAATTAAGTTCCCTTGCAACCTCCTTAAGCTCGCCAAACGCTAACGGAACTGATGATACGGCCGGTACCTATAAAACACTGGAAGACGGGTCGGCTACGCTTGAGAAAGAACAAATAAACCAGTTGGCCGCAAGGCAGAAAAAGTTTATCGAACAGCTGGAAGCTGCATTGGTTCGCATCGAAAACAAAACCTATGGCATTTGCCGCGAAACCGGCAAACTGATACCAAAAGAGCGTTTACGCGCCGTGCCGCACACCACCCTGAGCATGGAGGCTAAGCTGAGGCAATAAATGAAGGCAGCTTATTTAAAACCCTTTCTTTTAATTGCTATTGTTATTCTTGTCGACCAGATCATTAAAACCTGGGTTCGTACGCATATGTATATGGACCAGGAGATACACTTTCTGGGCAACAGGGGTATGCTGCGTTATACCATTAACAACGGCATGGCATTTGGCTGGGAAATAGGGGGCGAAGGCGGTAAGCTAACTTTAACTATTTTTCGGATTGCTGCTGTTTTAGGTATAGGTTATGGCCTTTTTTATTTAATAAAGCATAAATATCACCGCGGGCTTATCATGTGCGTAGCCTTAATTTTTGCCGGCGCGCTCGGCAACATTATCGACTGTGTTTTTTACGGCGTGCTATTCCAGCATGGTAAGCTATTTGAGGGCCAGGTGATCGATATGTTTTATTTTCCTATCATCCGGGGCACCTATCCCTCCTGGTTCCCGGTTTGGAAAGGGCAGTCGTTCGAATTTTTCCAGCCTATTTTTAATCTCGCCGATGCATCCATTTCGGTAGGGGTGATCGCTATACTGATCTTCCAAAAACGCTATTTCAAGCACGAAAAACCCGAAGTAAGCGCACCGAACAGTGAGATGGTGGAGGAGTGATTTGGTTCACTGGTTCATTGGTTCATTGGTTGTACCAGGCTGGTGCCAGGCAACACCTTTCCGTTTTACAATCCCCATCCGTTCGCTGAGGAGGCAATGCAAATCGGCAATGCCTATGCTGCTCTCTTGCTTTCTGCTTTCTGCTTTCTGCTTTCTGCTTTCCCCCCTCCCGCTTAAACAACAGAAAAATAGGACGTAATGCCGCTTGTTTGTATATTTAGCTTTTTGATGAGAAGTCTTATTCCCTCTCAACTTAATAAAGCTTAATATGAAAAAAATAGCTGCATGTATTTTAGTCTTAGCGTTTGCTATCCCGGCCGTTATGGCCCAGACAGGTAAATTCATAACTGTAAAGGGCAAGGAAATAATCGGCCCCGACAACAAACCTTTTCTGATCAGGGGCACCAATCTCGGCAACTGGCTGGTGCCCGAAGGTTATATGTTTAAGTTTAAAAGCGTAAACTCTCCGCGACTGATAAATGAAGCCATTGTTGAATTATTAGGCCCCGAAGAAACCACGAAATTCTGGAAAAAATACCAGGACAGCTACATCACGGCAGGTGACATTCATTTTTTGAAAGCATCCGGGATGAATTCCATCCGCATCCCCTTCAATTACCGCCTGTTTACAACCGAAAATTATTGCGGGCAAAACAACCCCAACAGGGGTTTCGAACTGCTCGACAGGGTGATCGGCTGGTGCAAAAAAGAGGGCTTGTATGTAATTTTGGATATGCATTGCGCCCCGGGCGGCCAAACCGGCGATAATATCGACGATGGCAATGGCTATCCATTTTTATTTAAAAGCATGGAAATGCGGGCGCTTACCGCAAGCATCTGGCGAAAAATAGCCAACCATTACAAGAACGAGACCATTGTAATGGGATACGATCTTTTGAATGAACCTATCGCCACGTATTTTAAGGCCGACGAATTTAACCCATACCTTGAGCCTGTTTATAAAGAAATAACAAAGGCCGTACGCTCGGTTGATAAAAATCATATCCTTTTTTTAGGGGGCGCTCAATGGGATAGTAATTTCAAGGTCTTCGGGCCGCCGTTTGATTCAAAACTGGTTTATACTTTTCATAAGTATTGGACCGAGCCGGTGCAAAACGTGATACAGGACTACATTGATTTCAGGAATAAATATAACGTGCCCATTTACTGCGGCGAAACAGGCGAAAATAAAGATGCCTGGGTAAAAGACTTCCGCGAGTTGCTTGAAAAAAATGATATCGGCTGGCATTTCTGGCCCTATAAAAAAATGGATAATACTGCGGGAATCATCACGTTTGATAAACCCGCGGGCTACGACAAGCTGATTGATTATACCGAGGCGCCAAGGAACGATTTCGAAGCTATCCGTAAAGCCACCCCGGAAAACCGCGAACAAATAAAGCAGGCGCTCTACGATTTTATTAACAACGGCAAATTTGAAAAATGCCGGCCCAACAAAGCTTACATCGAAGCCCTTGGCCTAAAAGTGCCTTAGCCGGCGGAAAGTTTAAAGTAAGAATGTGGACCGTTCCCTGTTTCTATTCCTTAATAAATATTGCGTACTTAATAAGAGGGCCATTACTTCCCTCAAAAACACGGGGCGCCTTACCCTGCCCTCTCCAAAGGAACAGGTTCTAAAAAAAGCCGTCCGCAGCCCTAAACTTTCTGCTTTCTGCTTTTCGCTTTTCGCTTTCTGCTTTTCGCTTTCTGCTTTCCGCTTTAAGCTTCCCTCCCCAATTGGATTAAAAACAGAATTTTATTATTATTGTTCCAGCCTTAGCACAACCAATTATAGACACTCTTTCGTATTAAAATAAAGAAGACACAAAGGCCAGAGAAGTTGCTTGCTTATGTTTAAATTTTTACTGAAAAGTTTCGCGCCGTTTATTTTATGTCTTTTCACTTTGGCCCTCGAGGCGAGGGCCCAGGCTGTCGTGCAAATAAGCGATACGGCTAAACAACAAATATTCAGGTACGATAAAATAGCCTACCTCCAGGACGTTCGCAATGATCTTACCATAAACCAGGTTAAAGACCCGCGCTTTTCTGCCAAGTTTAAAATAAATAAGGACGCCACGCCCTCAACCCACGACCCGAATTCGGCCTGGTGGTACCGCATCAGGATAGGGTATGACCCCGAATCAAAAAACAACTGGATACTGGAATTTTTCGACCAGACCATCGATAGTATCATTGTTTGCACGCCCGATAAGCAAAACCATTATACCGCTACTTTGCTCGGCAGCAGCCGCCCGTTTGCCGCGCGGCTTTACCAACATAAAAACTTCAGCCTAAACGTGCAGAATAATTTTACCGGGAGCGCAGTTTATTACGTCCGCATAAAATCCCATCAGCCGGTAAACGTGATTATTGTGTTGCGGTCGATAAACTGGTTTATCAGCTATGCACTTGACGAATATTTTTTCTTCGGTGTTTTTTACGGGATGATACTGGTATTTGGTTTATACAACCTGATGATGTTTATTGCTATGCGGCAAAAGCAATACCTGTATTACATTGCCTACAATCTCAGCATAGGCCTTTACGAGATGTGCGCCGACGGTATTGCCTACCAGTACATCTGGCCGTCTTCCCCTATCTGGAACCACAACGCATTCGGTATCGCCCTGTTTTCGGCAAGTATATTTTCGGTGCTTTTTGCCCAAAGCCTGTTAAATGTAAAGGTTACCGCACCGCGCTTAAATAAGCTTATATGGTGGGTAATAGGCCTGCGGTCCGTATTTTTTGTGCTGTGCTTAACGGTTAATCCAAACTGGTTTGCTTATAAAATAATCGAGATCGTCCCTTTAACGTTAGCCTATTATACCGGTTGTTACGTATTAATAAAAGGATACCGGCCAGCCCGTTTTTTTGTTATAGGTTATACTTTTTTACTTGTCGGATTTATTATAAAAGCGCTCATCGCTCTTAATCTTTGGTGGTTCATTGTTACGGCTACCAGTTATTATAGTTTGAGTTTTTGCTTTATTATGGAGATGGTATTTATCTCATTTGCTATAGGCGACAAAGTGCGTATCCTGAAAAAGAAAGAAGAAGAGGCGCAGCTGCTGGCAATAAAACAGTTAAAGCTGAACGAGGAATTAAAGGATGTGCTGAACAAAAACCTGGAAGGCCAGGTGCAGCAGCGCACGAAGGAACTGGTCGAAAAATCGTCTCTTATCGAATCGCAGAACGAGGAGCTCAAAGCGGTGAACGAATTGTTGCAGCAGCAAGCCGAAGAAATTTCGAGAATGAATGTATTGCTTGAAAAAGACAATACTACGCTGCACCACGATATTGAAAAGGTTACCCACGACAGGGTGATGTCGGCGGAGGTAGATTTTGACGAATTCAGCAGGATATATCCCGACAGGGAGACCTGCTTTAAATTCCTGGCCGACCTGAAGTGGGAAAAAGGATACAATTGCCGCAAATGCAGCAATAACCATTACGGGCATGGGCATCTGCCATATAGCCGAAGGTGTTCAAAATGCGGGTACGAAGAATCGGTAATAGCTTATACCATCCTCCAAAATACCCGCATCCCCATCAACAAGGCCTTTTATATGATATTTTTAATGTACTCCACCAAGGGCAAAATCTCATCCCATAAATTATCGGGCATCCTCTCCATTCGCCAAAGCACCTGCTGGGCCTATAGCTCCCGCATAAAAAAAGCAATGATCAGCAAGAAAAAAGAGATCAAAAATGCGGGCGAAAAAGGCTGGAGCAAGCTCGTTATCGACGGCGAATGAGCCAGCCTTTATCCGGGCCTACTTTTGACGCGTGCATCCTAAATTAAGCACCAAATTATCAGCATTGTATTTGTTTACATAGGCATCGGCGCCTGACCTGCGGATGTCGTGTATAAGCGAACCGCTTATGTCAAACGCAAATCCGAAAGTGCTTGATTGTGCGCTCAGGAGCTCTTTTTTGTAAAAGGCCGTCCTCAGTGCATTGCCGTACTGCAGCTTGCTGATATTATCTTCCACATGGCCCACCAGCGCTTTTATCCTTGGCAGGTAGCTTTGCAGCAAGGCGGTTTTCCGGTTATTATAGTTATCCTCAACGGCAACGATCTTAGTCCAATAGGCGCCGCCGACACCATTTAAACAGCCGCATGAGGGTAAGCCCGTTTTATCTACGCCGGGGCAGCTGTTATAATCGGGCAATTTTACAGCATCGCGCTCCTTTCTTTCTTCTTCTCTCAACTCGCGGGCTTTGGCTGCAAATTCGTCGTCCAGCAGCTTCAGTTGCCTTGTTACAAGATCGACGGTAGCCATAACGAGCCGGGCATTTTGCGGGTCTTCGGAGTTGGCGGCAGATACCTGCCGGTTTGCCTGCATATTTTGCGCCATTTGCATTGCATACGCTCTCCGCTCATCCTGGCTCATGCTTTGCATTTTTGCTGCCAGTGCCCTGGCGTCATCTATTTGCCCGGACGACGGCATTTGGCCGCTTACACTTACGCCGGCCACGCTGGCATTCGTAAAATCCTGGCCTACACGTTTTACCATTTCGTCCAGTTGCACGTCCAGGGTGCCGTAGTCAACGATAACAGTTTGGTGCTCCTCATTTTTCCGGGTCGAGCAAGCGCCGAAACAGGAGGCCGCAGTACCCGGCGCCTCTAAATGGGCCATTTGAGCAAGGATATTTATATCGAGGCACTTTTGCGCACGCAAACTCGTGGCAAAAGTGCAGGCAAAAAGAATTATTGCTATTTTTTTCATTTGATTTTAAGTGGTTTGATCTAAAAATTTCTTAAGCACAAGGTGTCATGCCATGAAAATTAGGGCGTTAAAGCATTGTTCATGGCCTGCCAGTCGACATTGTTTAACAGCTCGTTTATCCGGTCATCAGCGCCCTGTATAACCATAACTATATTTTCGATGTAAGGCGTCTTTTTGGGATGGACGAAACTAAAACCCATGCCATATTGGTTAGGCCTGGCGGCTGCCCAATTACCAAACAATAGCCAATAGCTATTCCCCTCATTACCATTCTCCCCGCCCTTAACCTTATAGCCATAGGCTGTTCCTGTAATATGAAGCGGAAATACATCCTTGCCATGCAGGTTAAAATCCAGGTTTTGCCTGTTGATATACACGTCGACCCTGAGGCTTACCAGCGCTTTGTTCTGTTTTCCGAGCGACAAAACCAGCGCGGTATTATTTTGCTGCATGGCATCGCTTATTTTTTCCACGATCGGTTTTATCAGCCTGTCGTAACGGTCTGAATTTACCCTGACCATGTATTGCCGCTCGAAATTATTGTCGATATCGAGCGGCACAGCGGGCCTGGGATTAACAGCAATTTCGCCTGAATAATAGTCTTGTGTTTTATCCCAATCGTTGCTGTTAAACTGGTCGAGTGTCCTGGTGATAACCGCTACAGCTTTATCCAGCACGTGTTGCTCGGCCGGGGTAGCATCCCTTAACTGGGCTTTAAGGCCAGGGGCGCTGAGCAGCAGCACCAGGGCTATGGCTAATGTTTTCATGGCTTACCCTTTATGATTTCGTTGTCACCGCAGGCAGGCAACGGCCGGTATTACATTTTCACAAATTCTACCCTGCGGTTATTTGCTTTGCCCTCAGGTGTCGAATTATCAGCTATTGGCTTGGTATCGCCAAAGCCCTTTGATGATAAACGCGAGCGGTCAATTCCCATCGTTGCCAATTGCGCCATAACTGCGTCGGCACGCTGCTGCGAAAGCGCCAGGTTGTGGGGCGGGGTCCCGGTATTATCAGTATGCCCGTCTATTTCAAATTTTAAAGCCGGGTCTTTTTTAAGCAGGTCGTAGATACCGTTTATGGTTCCCATTGATTCCGGTTTAAGCGTCGCTTTGTCCACATCGAACAAAATGCCGTGGGTAATAATTTTACTATCGGTGGTTATTTTTTTATAAATGTCTATCCCGCCCGATGCGATCCTTACATTTTTAATATACGACCCTTCGTACCCGTTTACATCAATGGTGACATTTTTGGCTTTTCCGGTAAGGTTATTAACGTTGGCCACCCGGTATTGGTCGACATAAACCTTGCCGACAGTTTTATTTATGGCGATAGCGATATGGTGCCATTGCATGGGGTGGTCGTAATTAACATTTAAACCATCGGGAAAATGAATGTCGCCCAGCGTCCAGGTGATCGAATTGTCAGTCCCGAAGGTCAGGCCGGTTATAACATCCGGCGAGCCTGCATAATAAACCCGCTGGCCGAAATCAACCATTAAATGCCCAACGCCGAACGCTTCATTTTTAAAATCGAATTCAACGGTAAACTGGTCGGGCATGTAGTTGGTATTGGTCATTCTTGGCGTCATTGTCGCGCCCGAACCTTTCGCCACATGGATAGTGTTTTCGTTATCCATGGTTTGGATGTCCATTTGCCCGTTGGCCAGTATAAACTGTGATGGTATTTCGCCGGTACGTTCGTCTGCCAGCTGCGATTCAAAAATTATTTTTTCTCCGGGTACAAAATCATAATTCCTGTAAGCCTGGATGTCCTGTACGCCGCCGCCGGCAGTTGTTGTTACCGGCTGGTTTTGGGGAGTTGCTGTGGTTGTTGTTGCAACCGGCGGAGGATTTTTCTTCTTCTTTTTAAACAGGCCTTTAATAGCGTTCTCGGTGCCGTTAAGCCCGTTATCAACTCCGTTAGAGATGTTGTTGTTAACGTGGTTTGTGGCTCCGTCTTTGGCCGCATCGCCCGGGTTAACAACCTGCGCCCTCAGCGGTAATACCGCAATAAGGCAAATAAGGACAGTTAGTAAATTTTTCATAGCTTTTTTAGTTAAAGCTACCGCTCATTTGTTTGAGCGTCAATCACATAAAAGTGTTAAAGGCCCAAGTCGATGGAAGCATATTATGGCCTGGGTTTCGCTGCATGAAGCGGGCAAGCGCTCTGAATCGGGAAATACAAATGATGGTTTACACATGGTTTACATAATTCACGGTTTACACATTCGCATTATACTGTTAATCAATTATTTATAACGTTAACTTAAACCAAAGTGGGTTTACACTCCGGTACGCTTTTTGTGTTTTTTATCCTATGTAAGTTGAAGGAAGGCCAATTTAATCGCACAACGGACACATATTCAATTTTTCCCGTAAACTTTATTCAGCGCCTCCGTCCGGCTTTGCACGTGCAATTTTTCGTATATGCGCCTGGTGTGGCTGCGCACAGTTTCAACGCTGATATTCAGGTTCGAGGCTATCTCTTTATAACGCAAGCCCTTTGAAAGCGCCTTTAGTATTTCCTTTTCTTTTACGGTGAGCACTGCGGATGCATCTATGCCATCTTCTTTCTGAAAAGAGCCGATAACGCGCCGGGCGATCTGGGCGCTCATAGGCGACCCTCCCTGGTAAACCTCGCCTATGGCTTCGAGGATACGCGCCGGCTGGGTTTTTTTTAGCAGGTAACCGGTAGCGCCTGCCTTTAACGATTCGAAGATGTTTTCATCATCCTCGTAAACCGTGCTCATAATAAATTGCGTATCCCCGCATTTTAATTTCAACTGGCGGACACAATCAATACCGCTTATCCCGGGCAGGTTAATATCCATTAATACAACATCCGGTTTTGTTACGGGTAAATTTTCGAGCGCCATTTCGGCGTTGGGATATACCTCTTCACAGCTAAAGCCTTCGCTGAGGTTTATCAGCATCTGCAATCCAACCCGGATCTCCTTAATGTCCTCAACAATAGCTACTTTAATCATTTGCAAAAGTGGGTCGGTCACAAATTTATCGTATTGTTATGATTTCCTTCTTAACAAAAAAGTGTTAAACCGGTATGCGGCAATTTACAAGTGTGCCGTTTCCGGGAGAGGAAATCAGCAAAAATTCTCCGTTGATCTGCTGTATCCGGTTCTTCATATTTTGCAAGCCGTTTGAAAAACGCGCTGTGCTCCCGTCTTCAAACCCCCTGCCGTCGTCTGCTATTTCTATACTTATGCCGTCGCCTTCCACGCCGATATTAATATTTACCGTGGTGGCCCCGGCATGCTTTAATATGTTGTTGCAGGCTTCTTTAACCACCAGGAATATATTGCGTCTTTTCTCTTCCGAAAGCGATATGTGGCCCGCTTCCTGGTCGCAATCGAAGCGCAGGCTAACGGGCGTGTGTTCAAAAAAACTTTCCGCGTATTCCTTAAGGTATAGTATAAGGCTCTCAACAGAATCGTTTTTCGGGTTCAGCACCCAAATTATATCCTGTAGGTTGTCGACCAACTCGCGCGATGCGGCCGAAATAATATCCAGGCTGGCAGTTGCCGAAGCTTCATTTTTTATATGGGCCTTAGTTACCTCACTTAAGATGGCAATTTTTGTCAGGCCGCTGCCGAGGTCATCGTGCATGTCCCGGGCAATCCGGTTACGTTCAATTTCTACTGCCTGTTCCTTTTCCAGCTTGAGTATTTTTTCGCGTAAATTCCGTTGCAATACAAAACGGATGGCGATCAACAGCGCCGATGATATTAAAACAAGGCTTATCAACCGAAACCACCATGTCCCCCAATAAGGAGGCGCGATTCGGAATGTCAGCTCAATCGGCCGGCTCCATAGTCCTGAAGCGTTTTCCGCTTTAATATGTAAGGTATAAGTACCCGGCGCCAGGTTGGCGTATGAGGCATAATTATGGATAGCCGAAATCCAGTTATCGCCCACGCCGCTTAGCCTGAAGGCATAGCGGTTTTGCTCGGGTTTAATGAAATTTATGGCGCCAAATTCAACCAAAACCCTGTTTTGATCATACTTTAAATCCAGTTGCTTCCCTGGCGCCGGCATCGATGATAAAAGGCTGTCGTTAACTTGAACGGCATGAAGATATAAGCCGATCGGTTTCGAGGTCCGCTGGGCCGCCTGCGATGAAAAACTAACGAGTTTATCATATGCCGCCACGTAAAATTTCTTGCCGTCGAAAGTCCTTAATAGATCAAGGTCGTTACTGGTATTTAAACCATCTTCTTCGCCGAACAAGGTAAATTGCTGGGTTTTTGTACGGTAATAAACCAGGTGCTCTTTTGTTGTGAACCATATATCGCCCCAGGCATCCGCGCACGCTGATTGCACGTCGACATCTTTTGACAACAATGGCGAATAGATCCTTGAGCTTTTTGCTGACTGCGGGTCAAAACGGAACAAACCGGCGCTCGATGCTACAAGCAACTCATGGTCCGGTAGCTCCGCTACGTCGTTTACCGAAAATGAAGCATTTTCGCCGCTTAAATTATAGGAAAGAAATTTTGACTTAGCGGGAATATACCGGTATAAATAACTGTTGCCGCATAACCAAACATTGCCCCTGGAATCGGTAAATATCCGTTCTACCAACTCATCCTTTAAGCCCGATCCGTCATTCTTTAAAAACGTTTTTAGCTTGTGGAAGTTTAAATCAAACAAGTCAATGCCCCTTTTATAGCACGATATCCAGACAGTATCATGCAGTATTTGCATATCAATTGTTTTTAACGACGTTAGCAAGCTGTTATCGACACTGATTTTTGGATATACCGGGCCAGGTTTAAATTTGCTGTTCAATATCTTTACCCCGGCAAACGACGATATCCACAGGCGGCCATATTTATCAACCACCATTCCGGACACATTATCCTCTTCGGGATTTTTTTGTTTGTTTTGCCGGTAGACTACCGATTTTCCCGCACTGTCGGTTACCAATAATCCTGAAGCGTACCAACCCAAAAAAGCCTTGTACCGTTTTCCCCGCAGGCTGATTTCCTTTATATTTTCCAACACTCCGTTCAACTGCAATGGCGCAGGCGTAAAAAAGCGCTGCCCTGCAAAAAATTGTGATACGCCAAAGCCGGCAAGCCAGATATACTGATCATCATCGGCCATCATGGCATTTATGCGTCCATCGAAGCCGGCTAAAACCGGGCTTACTTTATAGTTTTTTTCAGCCGCCAGGTAGCCGTTCACCTTGTAAACGCCTTTAAGCGTACTGATCCATAAATTTTCCGCATGGCCATAATGCGTCGCCATAAGGTTTGTTACAATATTCACCGACTCACGCTCATGCGGTTTTTCCCATAGCAGGTTGTAAAAAGTTTTGCATTGTGCGTCGCTGACGATGCAGCCATGCTCCCAGGTACCCATCCATATCCTTTTGCGGTCGTCAACAAACAGGCAGTTAACCGTTACGTTGCCCCCGCCGATAGCCAGCCGCCGGAAACCGAAATTATTTTTATTGATAAGCACAGCGTCGACGAAAGTTCCGGCAACAAGGGTATCGCCTTTCCAGTCTGTTAAAGAAGTGATGTAAGCCGATCCGTTTTTGCCATTTATGGCGCTGCTCCATTTGAGTTGAAAGTTATTTTTTTTTGCGTTGAACAAATAAAGCCCGGTACTGGTCCCCGCCCATATTTCTCCTGCTTTATCGATATAAACTTTACTGTCAAAATCGCCTCCGAAATTTCCCAGCGCCATGCTATATACCCTGCAGTCCAAAGCGTATGCGTCCAGGCAGGCAATGCCGCCCATGGTTCCGACCCAGATTTTCGACTGCCGGTCTTCCGTAATGTTGACGATGTTATTGTTGGGAATGGTGTGGAAGTCATTTATGCGGTGTACAAGGTAATCAACATTGGTACCATCGTAACGGTAAAGGCCGTTCTCGGTACCTATCCATACCAGGCCCCGGCTGTCTTTAAATATGCACCTGGCTTTTCTTACGCCAGCTTTTTGCAGCACCGCCGGGTATTCAACAAGCACCTGGGGTCCTTTTTCAGCAGGGGGTTGCTGTTGCTGCAAAGCTGGTTTTGCCTGCAGGCTTGCGGGAAACAATAAGAGCAGTAAAAGCCACTTCATGGTTTACATTCTGAATTACAAGTTAAACAGAAAGATCTATATATTAAAACTTGCCGGACTGTCTTTGGTCTTTATCTTAAAACGCAGCTATCCTTTCTTCGTGATTGTTACCGCCTTTGCATCAGCGACTGAAATAATTTAACTGTGAAGCAAGCGTATCACAATTGTTGCCCGCCCCGGCAAAAAACAAGCCTACGAGGTAAACAAGCCATATTTCGCCTGTGCGATGCATGTGTTTAAACCGTATTGTTTTCAATATAAATGGTTATTAATCAGATATTTATAAACATTTTATTTATGTTTTTGTTAAATTTTAACATAGATTTGTAATGCCAATATAAACCGACCAGTCGCCTAATACTGAAAAACTATTAAACGTTACGATTTTCCGGCAGCAAACTGCAATTAATTTTTTTAAACGCTGATTAACCGTGCATAAGGTTAAGCGAAAGTCGTAACGGGATAAATTTTGGCAATTTGTTCACAAAGTTCTAAACCAATCAACTAAATCAAATAAGTTATGAAAATCAAAAACCGACTAAAATTTCTGGCGGTAGTACTCATACTTCCGCTATTGTATTTTTGCTGCAAAAAAGACCTCAGTAACGCTAATTCGAGTGGTGGCGATACTATGGCGAGGGCGGCCAACGAAACGGTAAACTTATGGGTTACCAGCGGCGACCAAACGAAGTTATTGCAGCAGCAACCAAGTATAAATTTTGCTGCCGACGCCGGGACCAACAAAACAACGATCACAGTCGACGAAAATACGACCTATCAGTCAATAGACGGATTCGGATTTTGTTTAACCGGCGGCAGTGCCACGCTGATTAACCAGCTTGGCAGCGCAGCAGGCGACTCCCTGCTTCATGAGCTCTTTCTAACGGGCGCCAATCAAATAGGGATCAGCTATTTGCGAATAAGCATCGGCGCATCTGACCTCAGCGCCTCAGATTTTACTTATGACGAAATGCCGGCCGGGCAAACGGATGTAAGCCTTGCCAATTTCAGTATTAACCAGGAGTTGACTGACCTCGTGCCGGTGTTAAAGAGAATAATCACCTTGAATCCTGCTATAAAAATTATTGCAACACCGTGGACCCCGCCTACCTGGATGAAATCAAACACCAGTTTTACAGGAGGAAGGTTGAATACGGCGTATTATGACGCTTACGCCAAATACTTCGTTAAGTATATACAAGCGATGAAGGCACAGGGCATTACTATCGATGCCATTACCCCCCAAAATGAACCGCTGAATCCCAACAACAATCCGAGTTTACTAATGTACGCGGCCGAAGAAGCCAACTTCATAAAAAATAATCTCGGACCGCAATTTCAAACCAATAACATAACAACAAAAATCATCGCTTACGATCATAATTGCGATCATCCCGACTATCCTGATTCGGTTTTGGCCGATGTTAATGCGAACCCATATGTTAACGGCTCGGCTTTTCATTTATATGCCGGGGCTATAACCGCTTTATCAACGGTTGAGACAAACTACCCGGCTAAAAGTTTATATTTTACTGAACAGTTTACTTCTTCTACCGGGAAATTTGCCGGTGATCTGTCATGGCATGTTAGCAATTTGATTATCGGGGCTCCGCGTAACTGGAGCAGAAATGTGCTCGAATGGAACCTTGCGTCCGACCCTAATTACGGGCCCCATACTGCCGGCGGGTGTACAACCTGTAAGGGGGCATTAACTATCGGCGGCTCCACCATCACCCGCAATGTCTCTTATTATATTATCGCCCACGCCTCAAAATTTGTTCGCCCGGGTGCTGTCCGAATATCTTCAAACACATTTTCAAGCGGGATACAGGACGTCGCTTTTAAAAATTCCGATGGATCAAAAGTTCTTATCTGTTTAAACACAGGGCACACAAGTACAACCTTTAAAGTTAAGTGGGGCGCTGAATCATTTAGCTATACATTGCCGGTTGGCAGTGTTGTAAGCTTTAAATGGTCCGGAACGCAATCACTTTGATGTTTTCCCTGGTCACCACGACAGTTTAGAAAACCAGATCGTTATACGCAATCAACTAAATCAAATAAGTTATGAAAATCAAAAACCGACTAAAATTCCTGGCGGTAGTACTCACGCTTCCGCTATTGTATTTTTGCTGCAAAAAAGACCTTTCGAAAACGGCCCCTGGTTTAACGGTCACGGGCGGCACGGTGGCGCGCGCGGCAAATGAAACTGTAAGCATTTGGGAAACCACCTCCGACCAAAGCAAGCTGCTGGCGCAGCAAGCCAGCGTAAATTTTGCTGCCGACGGCGGCACAAACCCAACAACTATTACCGTTGACGAAAACACAACCTACCAAACTATTGATGGCTTCGGCTATGCCTTAACAGGCGGCAGCGCATCATTAATTAATGGCCTGGGGGCCAACCAAAGCGCTTTTTTGAATGATATATTCTCAACCGCCTCGGGACATGTAGGTTCAAGTTTCGTGCGGATCACTATCGGCGCGTCGGATTTAAGCTCGTCTGATTTTACGTACGACGATATGCCATCCGGGCAAACCGATGTGAACCTTACTAATTTCAGCATCAGCAAAGAAATGACCGACCTGGTGCCGGTTTTAAAGAAGATCATTGCTGTTAACCCCTCCATAAAAATATTGGCTACGCCATGGACAGCGCCGGTATGGATGAAAACCGGCACCACCGGCAACGGCGGCTTTACCGGGGGCAGCTTAAATACCGCTTATTATGATGCGTATGCGAGGTATTTTGTAAAATACATACAGGCCATGACCGGCCAGGGTATAACCATTTATGCCATAACGCCGCAAAACGAGCCGCTGAATCCCAACAATAACCCGGCCATGACCATGCAATCGAACGAAGAGGCAAACTTTATAAAAAATAACCTGGGTCCGGCTTTTGCAGCAAATGGCATCAGCACAAAAATCATTGCTTACGACCATAATTGCGATCAGCCTGGCTACCCCGAAGCTGTTTTGGGCGATGCAAGCGCTTACCCTTATGTCGACGGATCGGCATTTCACCTATATGCCGGCGACATCAGCGCCCTGACAACCGTGCACAACGCATTCCCGGCTAAAAACGTTTATTTTACGGAGCAGTTCATCGGCGGGCCGGGCAACTTTGGCGGCGATTTTTCATGGCATATGAACAACCTGATCATCGGCGCGCCGCGCAACTGGAGCCGCGTTGTGCTGGAGTGGAACCTTGCCGCCGATCCTAATTATAACCCGCACACTTCAGGCGGCTGCACAACATGTTTGGGCGCCGTTACTATTTCGGGCAATAATTATACCCGCAATACCGCCTATTATACGGTTGCCCACGCATCTGAATTTGTAAAAGCCGGCGCGGTACGCATATCGTCAAATACTTTTTCAGGCGGCGTACAGGATGTCGCCTTTAAAAACCCTGATGGCAGCAAAGTTGTGGTAGCGCTAAATACCGCCTCATCAAGCCAGTCGTTTAAGATCAAATGGGGCGCCGAATCTTTTACTTATACTTTACCCGCGGGCGCTGCCGCAACCTTTAAATGGTCGGGCACACAATCAAGCGGCGGCCCGCCTATCGGGCAAACCATCACCTTGAAAGGATTTAATAACGATTATGTAAGCGGTGAAAACGGCACAACCGCCATGACCTGTACACGCACCGTGGCGCAGGCCTGGGAACAATTTTTAGTGGTCGACGAAGGCGGCGGCAAAGTGGCTTTGCAAAGCATGGGTAAATATGTATCGTCCGAAAACGGCACGATGCCCATAACCTGCAACCGGACAAGCGTGGGCGCCTGGGAAATGTTCACCTGGGGCGTTAACCCGGATGGCACCATAACCCTGCAGGGCAATAATGGAAAATTTGTTTCGAGTGAGGATGGTTTGCAGGCCATGACCTGTAACCGGGCAACTGCTTCGGGTTGGGAGTCGTTTGGAGTAAACAAATAGTCGCAAAAAACCAATCAAATGTTATACTAAATCAATTAAGTTATGAAAAAACAGCTCTTAAAAATTTTTACCAGGACGGGTATAGTACTTGCCCTGGTCGCGATGGCTATTTCCTGTAAGAAGGATGTAAGCGCTCCGCACGCGACGACCGCTCCCTCGCTAAAAATCGACAAATCGTCGATTACGCAATCAGATGTTACTTATCAGCTGATCTGGTCGGATGAATTTAACGGCAGCAGTGTCGACGGCTCTAAGTGGAACGTCGATGTTGGCAATCCCGGCGTTAACAACGAGAAAGAGTATTACCAGGCATCCAATGTTGCAGTAACAGGCGGCAACCTGGTGATCACCGCCAAAAACCAAAGCGTCGGCGGACAGCCTTACACATCAGGCAAGCTGGAAACATCGGGTAAGTTTTCGGCGCAATACGGCCGTATTGAGGCGAGTATAAAGCTGCCGATGTTCCAGGGCTCATGGCCGGCATTTTGGATGCTCGGAACAGATATTGGCTCGGTGGGATGGCCACAATGCGGTGAAATTGATATCCTTGAACAGATAAACACCAGTAACACAATTTACGGCACCATCCATTGGTATGACAACGGGAATACCCAATACGGCGGCACCACAACTACCAACGCCAATGCCTATCATTTATACGCCGTGCAATGGGATAACCAGTCCATCACCTGGTGGGTTGACAATAATTTATACGCTACCGCCAACATTGCAAATAACATCAACAATACCGGCGCGTTTCAAAACCCATTCTATATTATTTTAAATATGGCAGTTGCCGGCGATTTCCCGGGGCAAACCGTTAATACAGGCGCCCTTCCGGCCAATATGTATGTTGACTACGTGCGCGTGTACAAAGGCGTAACTTCCGGCGGCCCGCCAATCGGCCAGACCATTACATTAAAAGGATCGAATAACCTGTATGTAAGCGGCGAAAACGGAACACAGGCCATGAATTGCAACCGCACAACAGCCCAGGCCTGGGAGCAGTTCCTGGTAGTGGACGAAGGCGGTGGCAAGGTAGCGCTGCAAAGCATGGGTAAATATGTGTCAAGTGAAAACGGCACCCAGCCCATTACCTGCAACCGCACCAGTGTCGGCGCATGGGAAATGTTTACCTGGGGCACTAATGCCGACGGAACAATAACGCTCCAGGGAAACAATGGCAAGTTCGTATCGAGCGAAAATGGAACGCAGGCCATGACGTGTAACCGTACTACGGCTTCCGGCTGGGAATCGTTCGGTGTAAACAAATAAGGGTACACATCAAATGTCGCTTCGGTATCAGGCGTTCCTACGGAACGCTATACCCAATTTTTATTTTTTCTACCAACCAAACATCCCGATGGGACGAATCCTTAGCCCATATTTACATCCCGTCGGGATGTTTGGTTGGTAGAATATAAAGAAAGTCAACTTACGTTCCATAGGAACGCTTCGTGTATGGGCGGCGACAATTTGATTTGCAGCCACAAATAACGCGATGCAACATTTTTTATAACAAATGGTTATATTAGTAGCCATTTTTATGATGAGAAAAACGATTTTTAACTTCATTACAAGCGCCGGTGTTGTACTGGTGCTTGTAATTTTTGCCCTTTCGTGCAAAAAGAGCGATTCCAATTCCGGCTCAACTTATGTTCCGCCGCCACCGCCGCCGGATACTACCACTACCAAAACACCTACCTATAGCCTGGTTTGGTCGGATGAGTTTAACGGAACGGCTGTCGATCCAAAAAACTGGAACTTTGAAACGGGAAGCGCCTACAATAACGAAAAAGAATATTACCTGGCTGAAAATGCTACTGTAGCAAATGGCAACCTGATGATCACAGCTAAAAACGAAACCCATAACGGGTATCCATACACCTCGGCTAGGCTGAACAGTGCAAACAAAGTGACAGCCACCTACGGGCGGATAGAAGCACGCATTAAGATACCATTGGGCATGGGCCTATGGCCGGCCTTCTGGATGCTCGGAACCAACATAAACAGTGGTGTGGCCTGGCCTGCCTGCGGAGAAATAGACATTATGGAGCACATCAATACCGATAGTTTAATTTATGGCACCATGCACTGGAGCGCCGGCGGGCACCAGGCTGATTACGGCCTTAACCTTTCGAGCTCCCCCAGCGATTACCATGTTTATGCAGTAGAGTGGGATACGAAATCGATCAGATGGTATGTAGACAAAACGCTTTATGTAACCGGGGATATTGCTAATAACGCAAATAGTACCGATGCTTTTCACAAGCCTTTCTTTATAATTTTGAATCTTGCGGTAGCCGGCGATTGGCCGGGCCAGACCGTAGACCTGAGCAAATTACCGGCAACCATGTACGTTGATTATGTGCGGGTTTATAAGGCCGACTAAAATATCGGGAAAATTACCTAATTTCAATCCGGCAAAGCTGTAATGCCCTTTTTAATTTGAGACAACGGTTACATTTGGTTATTGACCGGCCATGGTGGTACATAGTAATATTACTTGTATTAGCGCTCTTTTCATGCAAAAAAGACAAGCCATCAACGGTTCTTCCCGTTGCTCCGCCGCCAAAGCCTGTCGACTATAAGCTGGTTTGGTCTGATGACTTTGATGCGGATACGATCAATGCAAATTATTGGAACATCGAAACCGGGAACCCCGGTGTAAACAACGAAAAAGAGTACAACCAGCGCGCAAACCTCGCGGTTGTTGAGGGTAACCTGGTTATAACAGCAAAGAAAGAAGATGCAGGCGGTTTCCATTATACCTCTGCCCGGATCAATTCGATGGGAAAGATTACCGGCGCCTATGGGCGTGTAGAGGCACGCATCAAGATGCCAATGTCGGTAGGGCTGGAACCGGCATTCTGGTGCCTTGGCGCGGACGTAGAGCTTGTTCCATGGCCAGCCTGCGGCGAGATAGATATAGTGCAGCATGCCAATGCTGAGAATTTAGTTTACGGCACAATGCGCTGGGACAATATGGGCCTCACCTCGGTAGGCTACAGCTTAACGACAACACCCGGTGATTATCACATTTATGCCATCGACTGGGATGTGAATTCGATCAAGTGGTATGTCGACGATAAATTGTACCTGACATCGAGCATCCGCAGCGGCGCGTATAATACCGGGGCTTTCCAGCGGCCGTTTTTCATCATTTTAAGCATGGCAGTCGGCGACGATTTTACCGGATCTTCGGTTGATGAAACAAAACTGCCCGCCAATATGTATGTTGACTATGTACGGGTGTACATCGCCAAATAGACTGATTACTTCCAAACACAAACAAAGTCCGACAAGTTACCACGGATGAATAGCTTTAAGAACCTTTTTTACCTTCAGGCAATCTTTTTGTTATTAAATAACTGCCAGGCCCAGGATATCGATAAAAAAGTACAGGCATCATTTTCGGCAGGGCGACGGCTGGAAGATTTTCACTGGTCGATAGCGGGGAACGGTAATGGCGCCAACCCAAACGTGCTTTCGGAACTCAAATGGAAAAACGTCAGCGGCAGGGCTTACTCCGCCTCCCTGGAATGGAACATTTGGCGGAAGTTTTCTTTTTTTGCTGATTATGCACGCGTAGCCGTCAACTCCGGCGCTGTAAATGATATGGATTACAGCGGCGACAACCGTACCAAGCCCATTTATACCGGGAACTTCAGCGATAACAAAGGATACACCGATTCATGGTCGGTCGGCGGCGGTTATATTTTTTTAAATAACAGGCCATTTAGCCTTGCATCGTACGCCGGTTATACCAAAAACGATCAGTACCTGTACCTGGTTGATCTCACCGGACAATTACGGAATCTAAACAGCAGCTACCTTGCCGGCTGGAAGGGCGCATTTTTAAAATTGCTGTCATCAATAAAAATAGTAAAATCCCTGAAAGTAGTCGTTGACATTACTTATAACCAGGTTACTTACAGCGCGCAGGGCAACTGGAACCTTATCAGCGAGTTTCAGCACCCGGTTAGTTATCGTCACGAGGCAAATGGGTATGGGCTGAACACAAATGCACGGTTAATTTATAATATCACCCATCACATAGCCATTGATATTGGCTATAGCTATTTCGATTGGGAAACAGGCGATGGTAATGATATGCTCTATCTCATATCTGGGTCAGTCGATAAAACCCGGCTGAATGGAGTATCCAGGTATGGATACCAGGTAGCGGGCGGGATAGTCTTATCTTTATAGCCTGAATCGCTGATTTTTGTGATCATAGGATTTCGTAGATCTGCTGTGAAGGATAAAGCATAACGCTTTACCATTACGTACTAATAATTTTAGGATTTAGCATTTAATTTCAGAAATTTACAGGATGAATAACCTGCCGCCATTAGCAGAGCGCATGCGCCCAAAAAACCTGGACGATTATGTGGGCCAGAAACAACTGGTCGGGCCGGGTGCAGTACTGCGCAAAGCCATTGAATCCGGGTCGCTGCCATCCCTGATATTCTGGGGGCCGCCGGGAGTGGGAAAAACAACGTTGGCCTATATCATTTCGCAGCAGCTCGACAGGCCTTTCTTCTCATTAAGCGCCATCAATTCGGGTGTGAAGGATGTACGCGAAGTGATTGAAAAGGCATCCTTGCTGAAAGCCGGCGGCCAGACACTGCCGATCCTGTTTATCGATGAAATTCACCGCTTCTCAAAATCGCAGCAGGATTCTCTTTTAGGCGCGGTTGAACGCGGCATAGTTACCCTGATCGGCGCCACTACGGAAAATCCCTCCTTCGAGGTGATTTCGGCCTTGCTGTCGCGTTGCCAGGTTTATATTCTTCAACCCCTGGATGAAGGCGACCTGGTGGGCTTATTAAACAAGGCCAGGCAACAGGACGAAGTGCTTAGCACAAGGGAGATAGTTATAAAGGAAGATGAAGCCCTGCTCCGTTTATCCGGCGGCGATGCCCGCAAGCTGCTCAATATTTTCGAGTTGCTGGTGAACGCCTTTGAAGGTAAAAAGGTTGTTATTACCAACAAGGCCGTTCTGGAACATGTGCAGCAAAATATGGCCCTTTACGATAAGGCTGGCGAGCAGCATTACGATATTATTTCTGCCTTCATTAAATCCATGCGCGGCAGCGATCCGAATGGGGCAGTTTACTGGCTCGCGCGGATGATCACCGGAGGTGAGGACCCCTTGTTTATTGCCCGCAGAATGCTTATCCTGGCCTCGGAAGACATCGGCAATGCCAATCCCAATGCCCTTTTATTAGCCCAAAGTTGCTTCGAGGCGGTGAATGTGATCGGCATGCCCGAGTCGCAGCTTATTTTATCGCAAACCGCCATTTACCTCGCAACTTCGGCCAAAAGTAATTCGGCTACCACGGCTATTGGCGCTGCGATGGACCTGGTACGCCAAACCGGCGATTTGCCTGTTCCGCTGCACCTCCGCAATGCGCCAACCCGGCTGATGAAAAACCTTGGCTATGGTAAGGATTATAAATATGCACATAGCTATGAGGGCAATTTTACCGATCTTGATTTTTTGCCTGATGCGATAAAAGGCACGAAAATTTATAACCCCGGCAACAATGCCAAAGAGATCGAAACCAGGGAAAAGCTGAAGAAACTTTGGGGCGAACGGTACAAGTATTAGGCCGGCCCCCCAGCCCCCTGAAGGGGGAGTTTTAAAGGCAGCTTGCAACGATATTCCATATCTGATCAACCCAGTCTTCGTGCTCGGGTTTCAGGAGGCATGACCGGAGACAGGTTACGTGATCTTCATCCTTTTCTATTGCATGCCAGTGAGCGGGTAATAGCCTTACGGGATAATTCAGCAGGGCGAGGTGCAGGTTTTTCGACGCGGCTTTCTCAAATATTTGTTTCGAGGCCTTATTTATGTCGCTGATCGATCTTTTGTTGGCTGCCCATATTACAATGTCTATTTCAGGCTCCTGCAGGGAAATAAACCGTTTGTCGGCCACTATTTTATGGTAAAGTTTTATAGCTGCATTATGACTGCTGCTTATGCTTTTTGAGAATGCCCCGCCTTTTACCAGGGGGAATAGTTTTTGGGTCGCCCATAATCCGACGGCGGCGGCCCCTGCCCGGGAACACTCCAACGATATTTCGCCTAAATGCAATTCGTTGCTGCTAAAATAGGTATAAGGCGAATCGTGTTTGTAATACCTGCCAACTTCCGGGTTTTTAAACAAAATACAGCCGCAGCCATAGGGTTGCAGCCCATGCTTATGCGGGTCGACCACGATACTGTCGGCATTTTGCATTAGTGCATATTTATGGGCCGTATCACCTGATAAATTGTTTGCCAGCCTGAAATAACCGCCATAAGCCGCATCCAGGTGTATCCTGAAATCATATTTCTTTCGCAGAGCCAGTATTTCCGGCAACGGGTCCACACAGCCGGTACCGGTCGTGCCCATGGTGACAACCACCGTGCCGATATTTCCCTTTTTTAGCTGTGTCTCCAATTTGATCACGTCCATTTTGCCGCTTGTGTCACAACCGATTTTTTGAAATTTCAAACCCAGCACATGGGAAATTCTTTCGTGCGTATAATGCGCCATTTCGGACGCGGCAATTTTCTTTTTCGGATGAATGTTGCCTGCGATCCAAAGCGCCTCCAGGTTTGCAAATGTGCCGCTGCTGGTCAGGTGCCCGAGGTGTTTTTTCCACCCAAACATCAAAGCGATCTCTGCTACCGCCTCCTTTTCCATGGCCGAACTCGCCCGGCCGCCATCAAGCGCGTGGTTGTTCGGGTTTATCCACATGGCCAGCATATAGGCAAGCCTGGCAATTTCATGGGGCGGCTTAAGCATTTGACCGGCGTACAGAGGATGATAGTAGGGGAAATTATCCTGCATCCTGGCTGCCGCTTCCAATAGTATCTGTTCTGTTCCTGCGGGCATTTCCTGCTCAAAATAAGGCAGGCCGGCAAATCCTTCTGATAATTTATCAAGCGCTTTCTGCAGTATTGCCAGCGACTGTTTGTTATACATGTTCGGGTATATTTAGCAGGTGAAGATAATGAAAATCATATGGAACAGCTCACCGCTTTATAACACCAAACCCCTCCGGGGTTTAACCGGAGGGGTTGCTGCTATTAACTATCCTGTGTATAAAAAGAACAATGTATTAAAAGCCGATAGAGGCCTCAAGCATTATACCGTTAAATTTGCCCCCGTTCAGGATGTTTGTATTGGGGTAATTAAGGTATTCCTGGCTTACATATTCAGCCTTCATCATAATATTCCGGGTTAAAAACCAACCGAATGACCCAGCCGTACGATTCACAGTTACATCACCAATGCCAGCAAGGTCTGCCTTTAAAGTGTTGTAACGAATGCCCAACCAAAAGTTTTGGGTATTTTCAGGGAAGCGGTAGATAACATCTCCCGCAAACTGGGTAGCCCAACGCTTGCTGGTCTCGGCAGCTGTTCTGCCTGTTGCATTTTCAGCAGTTCCAAAAAATTCAAGGCCTTTGTATTTCAAAAATACGTTACCCATAAAGGCATGTATTTCGTTACTGAAGCCGGGGTTCACCCTGCCTGATGTAAAGTTATAGTCCACTGCATCATTCAAAGTGGTTCCGGCTGCTATAGCAGCATTTTCAAGGACATTAAAATAACGTGATCCCGTACGGTCGCCGCCCATAAGGGTATTGCTGTAGTCGTTGTTAACTGAGTAAAGTGATCCTGTTACCCTAAACCTGAAATCTTTATTAAGCTGCTTGTCAAAGCCTAATTTTGCAAGGAAAGCCGGATCATATTTAACGGGTTGGCCGGTTACTGCGTCTACTTTAGTTGTCGCTACAACTGTTTCGTTCAATAAGCCATCAGTTATACCACCCATGAGGAACAAACCTGACTTATTGAAGTAATAAAACTGCGCGCCAAGTTCGGTTGAAAACTCATCCATTATATAGTTTTCAACAAACGGATTATAGATAGTATTACCGCCATCACTTCTCCTGTAGTGCTGATCCCCATAATCAACATCATTTTGACCGATCCTGATGGTCACGCTTTTCATGATCTCATCGATTGTACTGCTGTGAAGGAAAGGCAGCTTATCAAATTGAATATACCCGCCTTTTACCCAGCTATCTTCATGGTGCCTTGAAGCCAGGTAATTTGTAAGGTTCATACGCACGCCATCGGCCAGTTGAACGTCAAAGTTCAGGTTTGCGGATGGTAACTGGAAAGCATGTGTAAGCGGCATAAGGCTGTTCACATTGCCGTTAAAGCCGGTTTTTGTTTGTGGGATGGCTGTATTGGATTGTCCCAATGCCTGGAAAGTCAGTTCGAAGTTACCGCCTACCTTCACTTTCAGGCCGGTAAATGGCACGGTATCTTTTTTTGAAGTTTCGAATACATTAATGCCGCGCTGGTCATTCGGGCGGTAAAATTGAATATTGTCCTGTGCCCTTACGGAAGTGGCTACGAAACTTAGCCCGGCAATTGTTAGGGAGCTAAGTAGTGTAAAAAATTTAGTTTTCATGATTTTATTATTAATCTGTGATGGTTAAAAGTCTGTTATTTTGTTTCTGTTAAAAGTTGATTGTTCTTGTACTGTAAATTAAATTGTATAGTCAGGTCGTTATACACCTTCATAGCGCCCAGCATAAAGCTTGGCGGCTCAATTTTATAATCGGTTAATTTTATTTTTTGCGAACCGCTGCAGCTGATAGTATTGTCGGCGTTTACAACGGCGTTTACATTTAACACAACCACTTGAGTCGCGCCTGAAATAGTGAGTTCGCCGGTTGCCTTAATATTGTATTTGCCTTTTTGAACCGGCGTGATCACCGCCGAGTTAAGCTTGTAAACGATCTTAGGAAACTGATCGGCCTTAATGGATTTGTAGGTGCGGTTATCCATCGACTCATGTTCGCTTTTTAAGCTTTTGGCGGTAACCGTGAAGCTAAAAGCCGAAAGCGAGCGCAGCTGGTCGCCCTCAAACTTAAACTCGCCCTGGCTTTCCAGCCTGTTGGCGGTCATCGTCCAGTCGTGAATATTGGATGAGCCGAGTATCTTGATGGTTGCATCCTTGCCGGGCAATAATTTATAATTTGCTTGTGCCAATAAGCATTGTGGTATTGTCAAAAAAATAATTGCAGCAATTGTAATATACATTATCAAAGTCTGCCTGTTTAGCTTTTTCATTTTCATTTGTTTTTTTGTTTGGTCAAATGTCCAATGAATCCGGCAGGTAGAAAATGATGTAAATCGCCGCTTTTGGTGACCGTAGTCGGGTATCTATGTGACCGATGTCATTTTTTTATATAAATGCGCTTTTGTTTGTTAATAATGCAAGTGAATGGGGCTTTTGCGTGCGTTATTGATAATTTTGAATGAAAAGCGATTGCTTTATTGAGAGATTTGCAAAGCAGGACATATCGAACCTCTTTTAGAAAGAAAAAAAGGGAATGTCGGATAATCAATGTGGGCTATTGAGCACCGAAATTTAGCGTCATCCCGATAGCCGGCCGGGAAGCGCCGGATCTGAGGCGCCTGCGAAATCTATTAATCGATACTCTTTATTTTCAGGTGAAAATCAACGCTCAGCTTGTCGTGCGTTTTTATCATCCCCCCTAGCTTACGAGGCGGTACCAGGCTAAAGTCGGAAAAATTTACATCGCGCGATCCCAGCAAGTGAATGGTTTTTTGCGGATCCTGCGTAACCTGGTAATTTACATTGAACCGTTTACGCACACCGGCTATTTCAATGTCAACAAGGCCGGTTATCATATCCGGCCGGCTGCTGAGCTGCGGAAATTTATTTAATGATAAAAAATATATGTGGAGCATGGGGAACTTATCCGCTTTCAGCGTCTTACGCAGGTCATGCGTCATGATGGGGTTATGGCAATCAAAAACTTGCACATTCAGGCTAATGCAACCCGACAAAATTACATCCTTGTCGTTTTTACCCCTATTTACGGTAATGGTGTCGGTTTTATCGTAGGCCGGTATCTCACACGAAAAATTATTGATATTAGTACTGCCGTTAACGCGAAGGTTACTGTTTTGGCCGATGATCCATTTTTTTTGTTCATTTGCGTCGTCGAAATGTGCGGGCAGCACAAAGCTGGTGAGCAAAAAGGGAAGCAGGGGTATCCATAAAATGCCTTTATATTTCATCGCTGAATTGCCGCTTGTTATGGATTAATTTTTGCAAAAACAATCCCCGCTATAATAGCCTGCACCAGGCCGTACAACAACCAGCTTAACACAATTGGAATCGAGATTTCGAGCGCGCTATACGATATCCACATCACCGGGAGCAGGGCGATAACGGCGTACACGACGCCAAATTCCAATCCTCTTAAAAGTGATGCGCCCTTAAATAATCCTTTAAAGCGATCCCAAAACCACGATAGCGCAAAGCTGACGATGAAGGCGTGCATGTAAAAGAGCACGTCCCTGCTGCCGTCGGAATTAAACAACGGCCCGTTATACTCGATAAATAAGGAAGGGAAAAACCTGATGGCCAGGAATAGCCCTCCATAGCTAAGTACAAACAGGATAACGCCCGCTATTAATCCTGAGGTAAGAATTTTTTTCATTTTTATAAATTAAGTTCAGTTGATATAAAGCTCATGATTCGGCAACCTAAGAGCAAGTAAAGCGCCGCGATTTGTCCGGATATGTCCCGATTTTCGGATCGGTACTGAAATACATCAAATATTCTTAAATCCCGGATGTATTTGCCGTGCCAGCTTCAGGATTTAACTTGTCCTGGGTGTATTTTGACGGACATTTCATCAGGATCTTTGAAGCATGAAACTCAGTGCCCGACATTTGACCGGTGAGCACGATCTGCTCAGATTTCTCAAAATCCTGCGGCTTTGTTCCGTTATACACAACCTTGCATTCCCGGCCGCTTTTGTCTTTCATATAAAAGGAAAAATAGTTGGCATCCTTAGCCGCATCGTAGTATAATCCTTTCTGTTTATCAAGATGGCCGACGATGCTCAACTCAGCGCCCGAATTTTTGGCCTCGGTAAAGTTGCTGTAACTGCTTGATTTAGAAATCACCGACATGATTGTAGCTATTGCGATCGCAATGATCACCAGGCCAACTATTGAACTTTTTTTCATTTGTTATTTTTTACAGTAGTTTTTAACGCTCAAAAGTAGCGGGCGTACCTACTCAACCGCCTGACAGGGGTCATCATCTTTTGTGATATGCGTCACATTTTTGCCTGCAAATGCCACGCAATTTTGCTGTAATGTTATCCCGCTGGCATTTATGCCTTATAACTAAGTTTAACTTTAAAAAATGAAAAAGCTTTTATTACCCGCATTGTCGTTTATTCTTTTTGCGTGCAACCACGGGCCATCCTACACTTATTATTTTACTGAAGGCAATAAAGGCTTGGACCATAAAATACCCTATCCCGAAGCTTTAACCGCTTACAACAAGGCCATTGAGTTAAAGCCAGATTATGCGGCCGCCTACGCAAACAGGGGGCGGCTGGAGATTAAAATGCAGGATTTTTACGGCTCGCAAAATGATTTACGGAAAGCCCTGGCGTTGGATCCCAAAATGACTGATGTTTATTATTTTATAGGGTATGCAAAATGGCAGGTTGGCGATTTTGAAGGTTCGCGACTGGCTTATAACAAAGAAATTGAATTTAACGCCAAAAATGCGCAGGCTTACGCCGATAGAGGTATTGTAAGGCAACTGCAGGGAGACGAAAACGGCGCCCTGCATGACTTTAACCAGGCAATATTAATTAAGCCTGGCGGTTTCCCGGATGTTTACATTGCCAGGGGACTGCTGAAGATTAAGATGAAGGATAAAGTTGGGGGCTGTTTAGACCTGCATCGCTCATTAATAATAAAAAAGGATAGTATTGCACAGCATTATATTGATATTAATTGCAAGTCAGCCCCTGGGCTTATAAATTTCCCCGGGGTTTTCAATAAACATTGTTACTAAGTTTTGTAATATGGATGATAGCTTTTTTGCCTACCTGCAGCACCTTGAACTGATATCTTTCTTTTCAGGCTATCCATTAGTATATGCCATTATCCTGGTTATTGCCGGGAATAAAAAAGAAAGAAGCGCTTTTAAAACCGGGATGGTTTCACTTTTGCCTCGGGCATACGCCCTTGTGGGCACTTTATTTTGGGGATACCAGTTAAAAAAATTATATCCCGATTATTCTGTTGCGAGCATAAAACTGAATATGCAGCCGGCGCTGTTGATCATATGGGGTCTTCTTTCAATTCTTTTCTGGATACCCCCGCTTGGTAAAAGAAAGGTGTTAACCTTAATTCACAGCCTTGTCTTTTTCTTTTTCATCGTACAGGATACATTCCTGCAATTATTCACGCCCTCAGCGAATAATGATATCATAAACAACGACATGAAAGTTTATACTTATAGCCTGTTTTTAAATGCCTGCGCCTTTGCGGTGGTGTTGCTGATATCTTTTCTTCTTACTCTTTATAAAAAACGCCAAAAGGCTTAAATCTTTCACAAAGCACCTTTGCTCTTTTTACACTGGTATTCTGACGAGAAATTTTTTATCAGTTCTTATCCGCTTATTTTCCTTAAAAGAAAATAAGCGCTTGCAAAGTGCCCTACATCATTTTATTGCATGACGACCGTCACGGCAGTGTAAAATTCCCTGCGATACTTTTGAGGTGTAAATGTCAATAATTACTCACATTCAAAAAAATGTCTTATGAAACTAATTAATAACAAAATGCTGATGGCTGTTTTAATGGTTATTAGCGCCCTCGGAATTATTGCAGGCTGTACCCACAAAAACGAGCCTGTACCTGTTCCCGTTTCTACTGCCGTAGTTATAACACATGGCAAGCATGTTCACCTCGCTGGTGTAACCGCAGGTGATACGAGCCAATGGAAATTTGATAAAGTACACAGCGCGGTAAACTGGTCGAGCCCGTTTGAAGGAATTGGCGCGCCGATCACCGGCAAATTTAACCAGTTTGGCATCGTTAATGTAACCAGCGGGCAAATGCAAAATTACACCACAAGCAGCCAGCCGCTGGCAGATACCTCGTGGGCGTTTTATGAAAACCAACCGGAGAAAACACATTTTGCCGGCTACGTGCAGGTAAATCAAGTAAACACCGGCGAACCCGGGCGCGATGGCGGATGCCTCGTTTCTACCCTGGGAACAAGCGCAATAGTAGCCGGTACACAAAACCTTACCGTATCAAACGTTGCGATGATCAAAACCACTTCCGTTGCGTTTGACCCGACCAGCAATGATTATATAGTGAATTTTAATTTCACATGGCAGGGCAAATTGACCGCACCGCTCACCGAACAAATTGTAGGGAAATTAAGCTATGTCCCCGAAACATTCTTTGTGGATCACCAGGAGTTTGGCCTGGTCTTAAAATTCCAGATCAATTGCAGGGACTTTGGAGTCACAAGTACTAGCGTTGCCGATATTATAACTATTGAAGTTCACGCAAACTTTAATAACAAATAATCAAAAAGACGAATTATTATGAAACGACTACTAATATTTATAGGCCTCTTTTTGATAATGGGGGCTTGTATAACAGGTTGCTACAAGGATGTTAACCTGCCAACCCCAGCTGCGGACCCGAACGGCCCGCCACAGCAATGGAGTTTTAAAAAGGATATTGCACCCCTTCTAAATACCAATTGCGCCTTGTCCGGATGCCATGTTGCGGGAGCGCAAAAACCCGATATGGAAACAGCCACGTCTTACCTCAGCCTTGTTAACGGCGGGTATGTGAATCTCCTGGTCCCCAATCAAAGTAAATTATATATAATGATCAATGGAAATATGGAGGAACATATACCCAATGCGGCAGACAGGAAGAAAATTTATGACTGGATAAGGACTGGAGCGCTTGATAATTAATGGACCTTAAAAAATACTAACGTGAAAAGAAAAATAAATTATGCAAGCCGCTTGTTCATAGTAAGCGCATGCCTGGTCGGTTGTATTTTGTTACTTCAGACAGCCGTTTATGCGCAGGACACGACTGCAGTAAAGGAAATAACTACGCCGGTGATAGCCAAGCCGGTAAAAAACACTTTTCAGAGTGTTTGGATAATTGACAATCAAACCGTAATGGTGCCTATAAAAGGGACATTTGAGCTGGATATCCAGCACCGGTTCGGGACGGTTACCCACGGTTATAGTGATTTTTGGGGCTTATTTGCATCCTCCAACATGCGCCTCGGCGCAAGCTATGCGCCGATCAATAACCTCTACCTTGGTATAGGGATCGACAAATATGATGAGCTTTGGGACGGAAGCGCCAAATACGCTATTATTAAGCAGACAAAGGGAAAGATCCCTGTGAGCATCACTTATTACGGTGATATATCATACGACTCAAGGAATGATCCGACCCACGGGATTTTTGTACACTCGTCAGACAGGATATTTTCTTTCAACCAGCTGATCATTGCCCGAAAGTTCGGCGAGAAACTGTCATTACAGGTTGCGCCAAGCCTTTCCCACCAAAATTCCGTTAATGGCTTTTATGTAAAGAATGACAGCACCGGGACAACAATATTCAAGGAAATGAAACACGACCACTTTGCTCTTGCGTTGTCAGGCAGATACAAAATAGGGGAAACTACAGCCATATTGCTTAATTATGACCAGCCCATTACCGAGCACGCTACCAAGAATCCTAACCCCAACCTGGCCTTCGGATTTGAGTTTAGCACAAGCGGCCATACATTCCAGCTGTTTATGGGTAATTACACCCTGTTAAACCCTGCGCAAAATGCTCTTTTTAACGCCAATAGTCCTTTTAGCTACAACTCAAATGGCACAAACGTGAAAGGAGGCCAATTTGTGATTGGGTTTAACATAACCCGGTTATGGAATTAATGACTTTAGACGGCGCCAGCGAATGGGCCAATTAAAAAACAGAATCAAAAAAATATACAACAAACAAAGAACAAAAATGAAAAGGAAATTAACACTAACAATTTCAGTATTGGCGGTTTGCATAATGAGCTTTGCATTTACCACCATCCAGCAGCCGAAACCATGGCCCGTCCCTGAAAAAAATGCAAAAATGGCTAACCCCGTAAAATCGAATGCAGAATCAATTTCTGCCGGCAAGGCCTTGTGGAACTTGCACTGCGCGTCATGCCATGGAAAAAAAGGCCTGGGCGACGGCAGTAAAGCGGCCCAGTTAAAAACAACACCGCAGGATATGACCGTTGCGTCTTTCCAATCGCAGTCTGACGGGTCTCTTTACTACAAAATATCCGAGGGGCGCGATGACATGCCAAGCTTCAAAAAGAAGATCCCTGACGCCGAGGATATCTGGAACCTGGTAAATTTTACCCGCACACTGAAAAAGTAGCATTACAACTAATAAAGGCCCGTAACATTAAGGCCTTTATTAGTTTGATATTACCATCGTTACGCATTTAAAATCAGCCCGGTATGTGACATGGATCACTATTTTATCATACCGTAATCATGATTTACAATGGCTGAATGACCTAATTTCACCCTTGATTTAAAGATTGAGCTTTATGAATAGCAATGAAGAAATGACTACAGCAAATGTCCCTTCGCGAAGAAAGTTCGTATATGGGGTTGGCGCTTTTACGATGATAGCCGCGGTCGCCGCAGCTATTAAACATCCTTTTTCGCTTCTGAAAAATGCGGCGCCGGCCAAACCCGAAAGCAGAGGCAGAATGATCACCATGCTCACCGAGGATGGCAAACTTGTGCAGGTTGACGAGACATCGATACATTCATGCCGGAGAAAAGCAAATAAAAGCGAGCTCCTCAACTGGATAAAAAAATAAAAACATTACATCAATAACATATTGCGATGAATCAAGAAGATAACTCGAGAAGAGATTTTTTATTAACCGGCTTACTGGCAATAGGCGCAGGCGTAGGCGTTGTTGCAGGCTGCAACTCAAAAAAGAGCGCCTTTGAGGCGGCAGCCGATCCCGAAGTAAAGGCTTCCGGTAAAAAGGTAAAACTTTTATCGGTAGAAGGCGAGGTGATTGAGGTGGACGAAGCGTTTCTGAAGCCCGTGCCGCACATGCCCGCCGTGTCAAACAGCGAAGCAAGAATTGGCATTCCCGGCAAAAAATTCGTGATGGTTATAGACCTTTCGCGGTGCAAAAACCTGAAAAAGTGCCAGGCTGCCTGCAACCATGCGCATGACCTTAATCCCGGCGAAAACTGGATAAAGGTACAGCCGATGAAGGAAGCTAAACATACTGCGCCATATTGGGAACCAACCACGTGTATGCATTGCGATGAGCCGCCATGTGTTAAGGTTTGCCCGGTGGATGCTACATTTAAAAGGGAGGACGGCATAGTGCTGATAGACAGCGACCGCTGTATCGGCTGCCGCTTTTGTATGGCGGCCTGCCCCTATTCAACAAGGGTATTCAATTGGGGCGAACCCGAAATTCCGGCAGAAGTAGCCAGCCAGCCATACTCGTGCGAAACTAGTATCCCCCAGAAAAAGGGAACGGTAGGCAAATGCGATTTCTGCGCCGATATGACCAGGATGGGCATGCTGCCGCATTGCGTTTCGGCCTGCCCCAACGGAACTTTCTTTTACGGCGACCTGAACGAAGATTCGGTTACAAACGGTGCAGAAACTTTCAGGTTCAGCGATCTGATAAAAGATAAAGCAGGCTACCGGTTGATGGAAGATTTGGGTACCAAACCCAGCGTTTATTACCTGCCTCCTGTAAGCAGAAACTTCCCTTTTGAATCAGGGCTTGAAAACGACAAAACAGAAAACAAATAAAAGCTAAACAAGGTGGAAAACTCAAGTTTAACAATAGAAAAACCAATGAAAAGCGATGCGCTGCACGAAGCGCCAATTTCTGCGGCAGATGAACAAATTATACAAGATTTGCTGCCTCGAAAATTTACAAAAAGCGGATGGGTATGGACGGGCATTTTAATGGCCATTTGTTTGGTGGGCGCGTTTGCATACTATCGTCAACTAAGGTACGGTTTGGTGGTTACCCACATGCGCGATTATGTCTCGTGGGGGATTTACATATCCAACTTTGTATTTTTTGTGGCCATAAGCCTCGTGGGCTCATTAATAACTGCGGTATTTCGGCTGGCGGGCGTAAAATGGGGCGCCCCCCTTACCCGGATTGCCGAGATGATAGCGGTTGCGGCAATAATTTTTGCGTCGATAATTATCATCGTTGATATGGGTAGTCCCGAGCGGTTTTATAATTTGTTTTTATACGGCCGCATCCAATCCCCTATAATCTGGGACGTAATAGTAATTGCCACCTATTTTGTGATCAGCCTGCTGCTTTTATATTATCCGCTGCTGCCCGATATTAAAATACTGCTTGGGTTTAAAGAAAGATCGGGCGCCCGGCTGTATAAATTTTACAGCTTTCTCGGGTCCTTCTGGAAAGGCAGCCACAAACAATATTTGCTGAGCAAAAAAGCTATTAACGTACTCTGTATCGCGATAATACCGGTAGCATTTACTATTCACACCGTTACCTCGTGGTTGTTTGCCACAACTTACCGTCCGGGTTGGGATAGTACCAATTTCGGAGCATACTTTATAGCAGGTGCATTTTTAGTGGGAGCCGGGAGTGTAGTGGTTGCCATGTACGTTTTCAGAAGGTGGTACCATCTCGAAAAATATATCACCCTTAACCACTTCGATAAAATGGGCCGCATGCTGGTGCTCTTGTCCCTGCTTTATCTTTATTTTAATGTGAATGAGTTTTTGACCCCGTTTTTTAAAATGAAGGAGTCGGAAAGCGCCTATCTCAAGGACCTTTTTACAGGCTCGTTCGCGCCCGTTTTTTGGTTCGCTATTTTAACGGGCATCATCCTGCCAATCATCATCTTAGTATTTAAACAGGGCCGCAGGCCGCTGCCGATGTTTATAGTGGGGATCATGGTGGTTGTAGGCGCATGGTTTAAGCGCTATTTAATTGTAACCCCTACGCTATTGCACCCTTTCTTACCGATGCACGATGTGCCGGCAATGTACCGCCGCTATTTTCCAAGCTGGGAAGAGTGGGCCATTACCATGGGCTCGCTGGCCGGCGCAATATTAATTATAACCCTGCTTTGCCGGATATTTCCAATAATCCCTATTCAAGAAACAATAACCGAACGTCATCATGAAACTACTGTATAAACTATCTGCCGGCTCAATATTCTTTCTTCTTCTATTGTCAGGCTACAACGCCTTTTCGCAGACCGCCGATAAGGGTACGCTTAGCATCGGGCTAAATTATTTTGTGAATAACAACCAGGTGCAATACCTGACGGCGAAGGTAAAAACCAAAGTGAACGGCAAGTTTCAGAATGTGGGCGGCATTGCGCTGAAACTTTTTCTTAATAAAGATTCCGCCGGAAATTTGATTGGAAAAGTGGTTACCAACGAGCAAGGCGAAGCCACTTCAATGATCCCTGCCGGGATGAGCAAGCTATGGAAAGCATCGGTAAAACATACCTTCCTTGCATCGTTTTACGGCGACAAAAAATTTGATGCGGCAACCGGCGATCTTACGGTCGGCAGGGCGAAGATATTGATCGATGCAGGCAGCGATAAAACTGTTACAGCAAGCGTATTTGAAATGAAAGATACCAGCTGGGCGCCCGTAAAAGGGGTCGACGTGGTATTAGCCGTAAGGCGGCTGAATGCTGACCTTCCCATAAACGAAAAGCCCACTTTTACAACTGATTCTACGGGAAAAGCGTCAGGAGACTTTAAAAGGGACAGCATCCCCGGCGATGCAAAAGGTAATATTACCCTGGTTGCCAAAATCGTTGATAATGATCAGTATGGCAATTTATCTATCGAAAAAAAGGTACCCTGGGGCGCCAAATTTGTCCCGGTAAATCTTTTTAACGAAAGGACGCTTTTTGCCACACGGGCCAAGGCCCCTATATGGCTGATACTAATGGCAACCTCGATAATTATCGCCGTTTGGGGAGTGTTGATCATGCTGGTGCTTAACCTTTTCAGAATTAGAAAACTAGCAAAAGAGGCATAAGTTGTTCATTCGTAAATTGTCGCTTAGGCTTAAGTCTAAAAAGAAGAAAATTTGACTCAAGACTTACGACTTTTGACTTGACACCAGCCCCTACGCCGTGACGAGACCGCGCGGCATAATTTACCGCGCATCATCTACGGCTTCTTTGTGCCCGCATGTTTAATTTTTTTAACACGGGCGCAAAGGAGGCAAATGCTTAATAACCCTTATCGCCTTTTATCCACATCAAAATATTTATTTCCCTGTAGCGAAAACCTTCACGGCCGCGTAAGTGGCTATTAACGGTGTTGACGGTGGGACATGCCGCATCCAAATCAAAATAATAATTAAAATAATCAGAGATATTTTGCTCCGCCAGCGGTTATCCAATCATTGCGGGTAGCCCTGGCGCGACAAACGCAGGTCGTTCGAAGTCGAAAGCCTGGAGCCGGTTTTTGTCCTTTCTTCCCGGGGGGCTAATTGTCAATTGGATCCGGCCAGTCGGCAATGATCGTTTTTTCGGTGATTGCTTTTATAGTTTCATCAAGCTCATTTGCCGATGTTAACAAGTAGCTGAGTATTTCTTTTCTTTCGTTTTCGCTGCATTTTTTATCCATAAGCAGGGCCACGAGGCCCATAAGCCTCGCAAGCGGCGCCCTCACAATGTGCGATTGAATCCACGATATTTCTTTCAGTTTTTCATTTTGCGCTTCAACTGCTCTTAGGTAAGTTAAACGTTCGGTAATGTCCGTAGCGATCACAATATTCGACCTGACCCCTTTGTACATGAATTGATTAAACTGGACTTCCACCTGCATCAATTCGCCGTTTTTCTTTTTATGAACCGTCAGCCTTTTATATATCCCATCCGACCTGTCCCTGATCTCGTTGAAACTGCTTTCGAGGCCCGGCAGGTCTTCAGGCAAGCGGATATCCCGCAACGACATCGATAAAAACTCCTCGCGGCTGTAGCCATAGTGATCAAGCGTAGCCTGATTAACGTCAAGGAATTTTAGCGTAGCCAAGTCTAACACCCACATGGGCAGGGGGCTGAAATGGAATAGGTCGCTATACCGTTTTTCAGACTCCTTGATATCGGCAATATTCTTTCTGCGTTCTGCACTGTACCTGAGGCTTTTATATAAAGACAAAGAGGTCAACTCATCCTTCAATATATAATCGGCAACACCGAGCGAAAGCGATTTAACGCCAAATGAAAAATCGGCATATCCCGTGAGCACAATTACGGGCGCGCCGGAGCAGATTTCAACTAAGTCTTTTATCAGGGCCTCGCCCGTTTTATCCGGAAGCGACAGGTCCAGGAATATAATATCAAACGGACAGCCGTAATCGGCCAGCATTTTGCTGGCTTCTTTATAGGTTTTGGCATGCGAAATTACCGGGGCCTCAATCTTCTCATATAAAAAATCTTCAACCAGCGCATAGTCGCCCGGGTTATCTTCCACCACTAATATCTGGTATGCTGTTTTATCGATGGACATGTTTTTATTTTGAGGGGATGGAAACAATGTTGATCCAAAAATCTTCGATCTTATTAATGGCCGTCATGAAGTCGCTAACATCTATTGGTTTTGTTATATAGCAGTTTACATAATGCTGGTACGACAGCATGATGTCTTTTTCGGATGAGGAAGTTGTGAGCATAATAACCGGGATAGCCTTAAACTTGTCGCTGTTTTTTAAATAAGCTAATACCTCGTGGCCGCTTTTTTTCGGCAGGTTAACATCCAGCAGCACAAGGTCGGGGTATTGCCCCTTGCCATTCAGGGCCTCAAAATGGTTAATCGCTTCCTCCCCGTTCCTGATCACATTAATTGTGTTAACAATCTTGCTATCTTCAAAGGCTTCAGTTGTTAACAGGATATCGCCTTCGTTATCCTCGACCAGCAAAATGTTTATCGATTTCATAGCTTTTCAATTTTTTTAATTGTGAAATGGAAGGTGCTGCCCTTGCCTTGCTCCGACTCTATCCATATTTTCCCGCCCATATTTTCCACTATTTTTTTTGTAATGGCCAGTCCCATCCCCGTCCCGTGGAATTCATCGCTGGTATGCAGCCGCTGGAAAATAATAAATATCTTGTCGAAATACGCAGCGTCGATGCCTATCCCGTTATCTTTAACCGAAAACTGCCAATGCTTATCATTTTCCCTGCAAAAAATATTTATTTCCGGCTTATTGCCCGGTGCCTGGTATTTTAACCCGTTGCTCACCAGGTTTTGCAGCACCTGCCTCATGGGCGTTTTATAGGTGTGTATTATGGGCAGGCTGTCCACCTTTATGCTTGCGCCTGTTTCCTCAATTTGCTTGCGGTAAAGCGCCAGCAGCTCATTGATCAGCTTATTGAGATCCACCTCCTCCGGCTCATCGTCCATCCGGCCTACCCTTGAAAATTCCAGCAGGTCAAGTATGATCTGCCGCATGCGTTTAGCGCCGTCTACCGCAAAATGGATGTATTGTTTGCCCTTATCGTCGACCACATCGCCGTACTTTTTTTCAAGCTGGGTCATAAAGCTCGTCACCATGCGGAGTGGCTCCTGCAGATCATGCGATGCTACATAGGCAAATTGTTCGAGCTCGGCATTGGAGTGGGCCAGGTCCCTGGCATGCTTTTTAAGCTCCTCGTTCAGTTCCCTTAAGAGGCCCTCTGATATTTTGCGATCAGTTATATCCTTAAAATAAACTGATAAGCCGGTATCCGCCGGGTATGCGCTTATCTCGTACCACCTGTCCAGCGGAGCATAGTGATCTTCAAAGCGCGTCACCTGCCCCGTTTCCATGGCATGGTGATACTTTTTAAATGATAGGGACTCAACCGAATCCGAAAACACCTCCCACAGATTGCGGAACAGCAGCTCATCCCTGGTTTTTAACAAAACCTTCTCGGCCATGTTGTTCCAATAGGTTACCACCCAATTTTTATCAACGGCAAAAAAAGCATCGTCAATACTTTCCAGAATGGTATTCCTTTCTTCAAGCGACCGTTTGCCTGCAATTTCGGCAAGCTTAACCGGCGTTATGTCATAGATCATTGAGTAGAAGCCTTTTACCATGCCGCCTGCCTTGTCGGGCAGGTATTGCGTATCGGTAAATATTTTGCGGCCGGCGTTATTGCAAAAAGTACGTTCAAACCGCCGGGCCTCGCCCCGCAAAACGCTTTTAATGTGGCTACGGTGTGTCGCATATTCTTCTTCTCCCAGCAAATCGCGTTTGGTAGCGCCAATTATCGCAGCAGGTTGTTTATCAAACCATTCGCGATAGGGTTTATTGGCAAACAGGCATCGCTCATTGGCGTCCCAGTAGGCTATCATTGCGGGCGAATGGTCGGTAATTGTTTTTAAGAACTCCTCGTTCTCAATTATTTTCTGCTCTGTAAGCTTATTCTGCGTAATATCAAATCGTATGGCGACGTACTGGTAGGGCTTTCCCTGCGCGTTCAAAAACGGCACGATGGTGGCGTTTACCCAATACAAGCTGCCATCTTTAGCGCGGTTCCTGAATTCGCCCTTCCATATCTTTCCTTTTGCAATCGTAGCCCACAGGTTACGGATATAAGCTTTATCATGATAACCTGAATTGATAATGCGGTGGTCCTGCCCGATCAGTTCGGCAGCGGTGTATTTGGATATATTGCAAAAATTGTCGTTAACGTATTTTATAATGCCCCTTTGGTCGGTGATGGATACGATTGCCGCTTCGTCAAGGGCATACTTGTAGGCAAACAATTCGTTATTGTTTTGCTGCAGTAATTCTTCGGCCTGCTTTTTCGCCGTAATGTCGATAAAATTGCATACAATGGCTTCAATGCCGGGCTCATGCAGCATATTGGTATAAATGCTCTCCAGCCATATAAAATGGCCGTTTGAATGCCTTGCCTGGTAGCTGCATGTTTTTGAAAGGCCGGGCGTATGGCGAACTTCATGCAGCAGTAATTGCAGCGTTTCGCGGTGTTCAGGCAGTATGCGGTCGAACATGCTGCTTTCTTCCCTTTTTACGGTCCCCAGCCCGATAATGCGTTCGGCGGAGGGGCTGCGGTAAAAAACGTGGAGGTCTTTATCAAGCAAAGAAATGCCCGAGAAACTGTTTTCAATCAATTTTTCCAGGCGTGGGTCGGCATCAATAGTTTGCTGCTTAAAAACGGGTTCATCCTGCGCAGCTGCAGTTTGACCGGGGGTACCAGCTTTTGCCATATAAACAGCAATTAATCAGGATGGGTTTGTTTACACAAATCCGGTTACAAAAAATTCAATTACACCTCGTAAAGCTTACTTTTTCTTCAATAACAAACAACCCGTGTTTTAACGGTATTTTAAATTATTTAATTCGCCCAATGCGCGGACCATCCTCTTTTTACAACGGCTAACATTTTTCCGGGGGAGTTTCAGAAAGATTAAGCCTTTTTATAAGGTTATATTAAAGTTATAAGTATTTTTCAATAGATTTAAATAATAAGTTAAATATTTTGCTAATTAACATAAAGGTTAAATGTACGGATACAATTCCACAAGCGCAATCGTTTTAACCCGATCTGTCGGAACCGCTGCCGCCAGTTTAGCCCCATACGTACGGGGTAACTCGGGGTTGAATTTGGGTAAGCTTGCAGCTTACGATAATGAACAAGACACCGAAGCATCTTTTTGAAAACGAACCAAACAGTGAAAAATTCGAATTCAGGGAACAATAAAAAACTTAAATTCGTGTTACAAACTCAAAACACCGGGAATCAACCACAAACGAAAAGCCGTGCCCATAAACATTAACACTTCAATCCACAACCGGCTTTCATGATTAAATACATATCTTTTCTTACCCTGTTAATTTTATCTCTGCCCTGCCCCCTTTTCTCACAACAGGTAAAAAACTTTGATTTTTCAAAAGCCGATACCCTTGCAAAGCATGTAAAATACGAGAATGATCTTAACCGACTCACCAAAGAACTTACCGGCCCCTTTCCTGAGCAAATTTTAAAAGTGCGGGCGATTTTCATGTGGATCACTGATAACATCGCTTACGACTTCAAATTTTACAACAAAACTTATTACAAGGGAAAAGAGCCGAAAGGTTTCAGCTGCAGCGGCGACAGCATGGGGTGTGAACTGAAAAAAAATGTGTGGGAAATGGAGTACATCAACAAGGTGCTGGATAAAAAAAAAGCCGTTTGCCAGGGTTACTCCATGCTTTTTAAAAAAATGTGCGACATGGTGAACATCCCGGCGGAAATAATACCAGGATATGTACGCACAGAGTATTATGAAATCGGCACGCCCGGAAATCTCGACCATGCATGGAACGCGGTGCTGTTAAATGGCGAATATTACCTCATCGATGCCACATGGGCGGCGGGCGGCTGCACTAAGGATGAAGACGGCAAGCTCCTGTCGTTTCACAAGCACTTTGATGATTATTACTGGCTCACGCCTGCTGCCGAATTCGCGAGAAACCATTATCCCGAAGACCCCAAATTCGTGTTCCTGCCGCATTATACCATAGAAAAGTTTTCGGCCAACCCGTATTATGAGCCGGCCGAGATAAGCAGGATCAAACTGGTCACGCCTGCCTCGGGAGTTATTACGGCGAAAAAAGGCGACACTATCCATTTTAAACTGGCTTACGCCGGCAATGTGCACAAGTTACAGATCAACACCAATATTTTTACAAACCCCGATACCGGCTATTGGGAAGACATCACCCGGCGAATAAAAATGTGGAGGCTGGATAGTTTAGCGATCAAAAAACAGCAATACGTTAAGTTTAAGCGGGATGGCGACAGCTACGCGTTTGCCTATGCAGTTAAAGATTACAGCCTGGACTATATTGACATTATGTTTGACAGGCGGCGGGTGATGCGGTTTAAGGTACACGTGCATTAGTGGAAGTCGGAAGTCGGAGGGCCGAAGTCGGAAGTCGGAATGCCGAAGTCGGAAGTAAGACTTGAGTTGAAAGATAAAACGCGTTCGGCTTAGGACTTTAGACTCAGGACTGCTCTGCGGGATGACCTTTAAAGTTCGTGTTCATGTTCATCACTCCAGTGTTTTTGCAAATTACTTATTTTACAGTGTTTTATGGAAAAAATTTACCAAAAATCGACCCCTTTATGGTGACAGGATTTTGTCACCACTAAAATTATTACAACATTTTTTATTTGATGCGGACGTGTTCGAGGCGTACATGCGGTTGCTCCCCGGATTATGCTAATGCTATGTTTGGCGGGCGAAAGGTGATGTGGTTTAAGGTACGCGGCCAGGCTTGAAGGGGTTCGGTTACCTTTACGATAATAATGTATTAATAATACCATTAGTACACGAATGCAAATCTTCTGGAGGCACCCTGTAGCTATTATATTTCTGCTATTTTACACCTTGCTTTGCATAGGCACATGGAGGATGGGACAGCAGGTACACGAACGCGGGGACGGGCTCGGCCAAGCGTATATGGGCCTGGGTTTCATAGGCACTATCGCTTTCTTGGTAAACTGCTCTTATGCAATTGCCAGCAAAACTAAAGCAGACACCAAATTTTATTTATGGATGATATTAATTATTATTGTTGAAACGGTGGCTGTTTTTAAGGTTGGATAATACGCAACCTTCTTATTTAAATTCGGGATCATCAACTTCGTTTTCAAAAGATCATATTAATAGTTAAATTTGTTTTATGACTATCCGGGTTTATCCATATAACGAACAAGAGGAAAAAGCGCTGTTAGATTTTCTCACCAGCCGGCATTACAATTATAAGTCGTCCGAAGAAAACGAGTTGCCTGACGCTGAATTTTTAAACCAGTACAATAAGGAGTTAGATGAGGCTGAAGCCCAAATTGATGCCGGCGATTATTTAACACATGATGAAGTGAAAAAATTCTTCGCTGATAAAAAGAAACCTACCCTTTTAGAAAAGGAAATACAGGAAGAAGATACTTTCGTATTAACCGACGAGCAGCTTCAAATCCTTGAAACGGAGCGTGAAATGCATGTAAGCGGTAAAAGCAAATCGTATAACCGCGAGGCGGCAGACCAGATTATTAAGGGATAACTCAGCTTTTAATCCCACCTGCGTCATGGCGAGGAACGGCCTGTCCCGATTTTTTCGGGAAAGCCATCTCTACACATGCTTATCAATGAACCTTTATTTTTGCACGAACCGGGAATAAGCACACTTGTTTAGATAGTAACTCATAAATTCAGTACCTATCTGCAGTGCACAAGTGAGCCGCCTCTTTGGCCTGCGCGGCATTCTCGTGATAGGATTGGGCGTATGAGCGGGCGAGGTGGGCAGTTGCGCGGGCATGATATAAACAGTTGCCCAAATATGATTATTGTTCCTTCTTGAGCAATTCCTCTGGAAAATATTTCAATATTAGACCTTGAGTGCTTTGGTCAAATTGCAATAATTTAATTGCCCTTTCGGTAAAATCACTTATTTTAAAATGTTTTTCAACAATTTTTTTGATGCTTTTATTATTGAAAACCGAAATTGCTTTTGTGTAATCTTTCGTTGCTATTATGCTTTCTAACTCATCAATTCGCTCTTGATAGAATTCTTGTATTTTAATTTCGTTGGTAAATTTCTTAAAATTTGATTGTAAATCCCCGATGGCATTTCCTTTTACAACATTTGAATCTTTAAAATAATAGTCAATGCGGGCGGAGACAAAATTTGACGCCTGGAGCTCCTTTTGCTTGTTTAGTTCTTCAATAACATCATCTTTTATATTTGTCAATACGTTTGTATCCGCCATAATATGGGTTCCTAATACTTTTAAGAATTCTTCATCTAATAACAAATTTTCGACTTCTGCAACTTTGAAATGATAAATTGATTGGGATTTTAATTTTGAAAGTCTTTGATGGGGATGATGATCCGAATCAATTATGCCGAGTGCCTTCACATTAATATTGGGGATTTTGTTGAAGGCTTTCGTGTGATTAATAACTTCGAAACATCCGCCTAACGGGGTGATCGTGAAATTTGGAAATAAAATGTTATACATTTTTTCATCAATTTTTCCTTTTTCACCCTCACAAAACAAAATATTTTTACGGCTGCCTAACAACTCCATTAGCATTGATTCTGGCAGTTCATTTTCCGGAATAATTTCCATATCCCAAGTCTCGGGATAGGTGAAGGATTTAATCCAAATTTTCGTTGCGGTTACCCTACTTGTAGCAAAATCAAGATCATGTGTTAAATAAAGGAAAATACAATCCTGTCTTTGATTTTCCAACGCATCCCATAACTTTTTTAGAATTGTTTTATGAAGATACATTTCTGGCTCATCAGTTATTATGAACCCGTTGACTGGAGCTTGTAGAGTTTGGGCTATTAAAAAAAGCATAACTTTTTCTCCATCGCTCATTTGAATAGCTGGATATAAACTGCCATCATCCAGCCTAATAGTTATATTCATCCCATCGTTACACCCAATCTTGCGATGTGAAATTAATGAATTCCATATATCAAACGTCTTGTCAAGATTAGACTTTTCCGGACTGGGTATCGGCTGTCCTTTTTCTGCCAATTCTACGGCCAACTTCCTATATTCATTACCCATTGCGATATTTTCAGCTAATAAGTTCTTCAAAATTATTTGAAACTCATTTTGCAAACTTGAAAGTTACCAGATCCTTTATTAGTTTTATCAACTTGTTGGATTTGTTTCAGTTCGTTAAAGGTTGTGGCTGGGTTGGTAATGGACTGAAAATTGGGAACCAACAATATTCTTTGAGCGGAGATGACAACCCCATTATTAGCCATAAATTCTTTGAACTTGTTGGAAATTGAAGTTTTCCCACTTCCATTAGCCCCGACAACAACAACATTATTATTAAAGAATCCAAGCTTTTTAAAGAATTCCAGTTTGAATTTCAATGGCCGGAAAATTTCATTCAGACCATTTTGCTGTGCTTCGAGGTTTGCGGCAATAGCGCGTTCATTGCCAAACACAAAAGCATTTGTCGTTTGGGCTCTATAGGGGAAAAAGCCCAAAAAGGCGTCAATATTATTTTTAAATTGATTTAAATAGTTAATCTTCAGATTCGCCGTAGAAACGGTGTAAACAACTTCCTTCAAAAAGTCGGTTATTCTGTCATATAAATCAAGTAAGTTTTCGTCGGTTTTTGCGTCAATCGCAATTTGTCTTTGTATAAGAAATTCGTTTTTGACGGAGAGTACATGCTCGATAAAATTTGTGGTATCTTGATTCATATACTTGATTATTTAGGCTAATATACCTGAAAAATAGACACCAATAAGCGAACTGTCATTCTCATTTCCAGCTACGGACTAATTTCGACGGAAACTCTGTCTCATAACCTGTTGCGAATGCCGCTAAGCTCAGGCCGTGGATTACAAACCCCGCCCAACGAATTCCAAAACCCCGTAATACCATCCGATTACTACTTTTATCACATTTTCCATGGCCAGTTCTTCCACTATCTTGTGTGGGTTGTTTCGTCAATTGGATCATAAACTATTTTCAGCCTCATGCAATTAAAAATATTACTAATCGCCGCTATTACTTTCTGTTGCGGCACCTATACACTTGCCCAGTCGCAAATACCGCAGGAGGACTACGAACTGGGCGCGAAGCTGATTGCGCCCCTAAATAGCATCGGCAACAGCCTCGACTTTGCAACCTCGCACCTGGATAATTTTTACAAGATCCGTGACGACGCCAGTGTCGTTGTATACCGGTACCTGCTTGACACAGCGGTGTATGTGGGCTTCAGAAAGGACGAACACGGCCTGGTAACTAATTTATCGCTGATGTTGCCGCATCATTACTTAGCTACAATAACATTGATGCTCGGGAATTTAAAAATGGATCTGCATAAAACGACAGACAAGAAAGGTTTCACCGAATATCAAAACGAGCAAAACACCGCTTATTTAAACGCGGAAGCAGGGCCGGGAACGATGGTGCTGATTATGAAGAAGCGGGAAGGAAGTTAGGTTAAGCAGCCGGAAATCGAATAAAATCTGCGGGCGTCTGCATGATAAAAATTTCCGTTTTTTTGGGTAAAAGCACGTCAAAAGCCTTAGGTCGAAAGCCTTGAGGCTTTCTTGTTTCCCTTAGTCGGATTTACAATATGGGTGTTAGAAACACAAAAAAGGGTTTGCGCGCAAGCCTTTTTTAATCTCTCAAACCCATCGGTACGCGGTTCACACAACCATTGTTGATAAATAGCCTGAGTAAGGTTATTATTGTAAAAAAGTGCCGGATCATTTTACGTTTGAACATAAGTAACGGCGTATTAACCACATGATATTTAATTCGATTTCGTTTTTGATTTTTTTCGCGATAGTCTTTATACTGTATTGGTTTGTATCTGAAAAAAACTTAAAGCTGCAAAACCTGCTTCTCCTTGCAGCAAGTTATGCGTTTTATTACTGGGCCGACAGCTATTTTCTTATTTTACTCATAGGGAGCTCTGCCTTTAATTATTTGCTTGGAATTTATCTTGATAAGACGGTCAGCGGGAAAAAGAAACGGCTGTTGTTTTACCTGGGGATAGTGCAGGCTTTAGGAACTTTGCTTTATTTCAAGTATTTTAATTTTTTTATAGCCTCAATTATTGGAGCATTTTCATCAATTAACATTAGCCTCAACATACATACCCTTCAAATAATTCTGCCGCTCGGGTTAAGCTTTTATACATTCAGGACATTAAGCTACATTATTGATATTTACCGGGGGAAAATTGAGCCGGCAAACGATTGGGTTGTGTTTTTCTGCTACGTTGCTTTTTTTCCATGTATAAGTTCGGGCCCAATCGACAGGGCTGATTTGCTGATACCGCAGTTAGAAAAAAAGAGGACTTTTACTTATGATACCGGCGTTGACGGGGCCCGTCAAATTCTTTGGGGGCTTTTTAAAAAGGTAATTATAGCAAACAGCTGCACTGCGGCAAGCGATGTTATATTTCAAAACTATAGTATTTTACCCGGTAGCGCCCTTTTAATGGGTGCATTCTTTTTTACCATTGGCTTGTATGCCGATTTTTCCGGTTATTCGGATATGGCGATCGGGCTTGGCCGTTTATTAGGGTTTCAGCTGACCAAAAATTTCAACTACCCGTTTTTCGCTCAAAACGTTGCCGATTACTGGCGCAGGTGGCACATGTCGCTAACATCATGGGTAACCGATTATGTATTTACTCCTCTTAGTATTGCGTTCAGGGATTTAGGCAAGCCGGGCTTAATAGCAGCTATAATATTAAATATGGTTGTTGTTGGGCTGTGGCATGGCGCCCGCTGGACATTTGTGCTGTATGGTTTTATAATGGGGCTCTATTTCATTCCATTAATCTTAACGGGCAACATGGGCAAAAAGAAAATAGTTGAAGAAGATAAGCTGCTTCCTTCGTTTGCACAGTTGAGGAATATGCTGGCTACATTTACGCTGGTGGTAGTTACCAATGTTATTTTTAGGGCAAATAGCGTTGCTGATGCCATTCATTATTATTCGGGGCTTTTTTCGGCCAGTCTTTTTTCTTTTCCCGGCAAGAATGTTGACCTGCGCCTGCTGGTTTTAGCAATAGCTTTTTTATGTATTGAATGGGTACAGAGAAATAAGGACCATGTTTTACAAATTCAGCGCATTGCCAGCCCAGGTTTAAGGTGGGGAATATACATTATGATAACGCTGGCAATAGTTGATTACTGGACATCGAGCGGCCACAAGAGCGGCTTTATTTATGTTAAATTTTAGCCGCATAAAATGAAGAAGTTTATTTTGAAAGCTATTGCATTCCTCGTCATAATTGGCGCCATTTTACTGGCATCGCTTTTCCTGCTGCCAAACAATGTGTTCAAAAACACACTAATGGGCGGCCTTATCGAGAAGAACGCTCTGCTGGCCAGGTCGGGGTCCCCCAAAATTATTTTGATTGGCGGTTCGAGCGTCAGCTATGGCACCGATAGCCGGAAAATTTCCGAGGCCTTTCATATGCCGGTGATTGATATGGCCATTTCTGCCGACATAGGGTTAAAATTTATGGGCGATGACATCAAACCATATATAAATAAAGGCGATGTAGTGGTTGTTGGCGTTGAAAACTTTGCCTTTGCCAAAGATTATCCCGAAGATTTTGAAGGAAGCGAAACCCTGGTCGGGATTATTTTCGATATCGATCAGGATGGAAAGCGGTATATTGATTTTAAGCAATGGGTTGAGCTGTCGGCCTATATCCCCCAATATTCCGCATCGAAACTGGTGAATTTAATAACGCCTGTTTTTAAAAGGACCGGGTCGAATTATTTATACAGCCGGAAATCATTTAACCAGTATGGCGACAGCTACTTGCATTGGACCATGCCCAACGAACCTTTTGCCGATGACGAAAAGTGTACCGGTAAGGAGGAAATAAATCCTGACGCTTTCGCCTATCTAAATCAATTTAATAAATATGTATTAAGCAGGGGCGCGACGATGGTTATTATACCTCCGGCCACTGAAAATGCTTCCTACCAAAACCGGGAATTTTTTATAAAAAAGGTTGAAGCTGAATTTAAAAGAAACAGGCTGCCGCTTATTGCCGAACCATCGCGGTACCGGTTTCAAAGGAAATATTTTTTTAACATGCCTTATCATTTAAATAAAAGCGGCGTTGACCTGCGGACCGGCCTGGTTATCCAGGATTTGTCAAAAGTTATTCTTAAATAAAGCTAAAGGGACTAAAACTGGAACGCTTGAAATCGGATAAATATTTTCATTCGTTTGCTTAAAAGCATGTCAAAAGCCTTAAATCGAAAGTCTTGAGGCTTTCTTGTTTCCGTTAATCGGATTTACATTAGATTTACCCCCATGAAAATCTTTAACCCACCAACCCTTTTTGCCCTGCTTGTCAGCCTGCTTGCGTCGCTTACCGCATCGGCCCAAAGCCAGGATAGCTATACTTATAAACCTGCATCGCAGGAGCTTTATAATGCCATCGTTCATATGGATAGCGTATATTTTAACGCCTATAATACCTGCGACATGGATAAACAGGCCGCTATTTATGCTGACAGCATTGAGTTTTACCACGACAAGGGCGGACTGCAGACCTCGAAACAAGCGCTTTTAGCCGCCATTAAGCAGAATATTTGCGGCAAGGTTACCAGGGTGCTGGTGAAGGGCAGTATCGAGGTTTATCCCATTGCCGGCTTTGGCGCCGTCGAGATCGGCCTCCACCGGTTTGTTAATCACCAGGAAAGCGAATCGCCATCCAAACCCGATAAGTTTATCATTATCTGGCGGCAACGAAATAACCAATGGCAAATAACGCGTGTGATCAGTTTGCATTGATGCGAATCCGGTAGGGGCGACCCTTGTGGTCGCCCTCCTTTGGCATGGCCCTCCACCAGGCACACGGATTGTCGATGAGGGCATCAAAAGGAGAAATATCCCGCTGCAACGCAGGTTTCGTTCTCCCCATAAACCGAAGTTTCATTGACGTGCAAAATTCAGAGATTGCTTCGTTCCTCGCAAAGACGCTTCGGGAGTTATCCGCACATCATTTCTACATCATCTGCATCCCACACGTGCGGAACACATTCGCACATCCACGCAGCCCCACATCATTCCCCCATCTGCACATCTGCATATTTGCACATCCGCACATCACTTTCACATCCGCACATTTGCACATTTCCACATCAATCCCCCATTTTACGACGAAATCCCACCCCAATGCTATGCATGCATAAAAAACATACCGAATACCGTTTTAAACTTTGGTATGTTTTGGTGCATATTATGTATTTATAAAGCTATTTAACACCGTCTTTTATATGGATTTTATCTGTTTTTGCCAAATTAAATACTAATTGAATAAATCTTTTTTATCGCTTGCTATTACTTTTCGGGCTTGGTAACTTACGAATACCAAATTACATAACCTGTAAGTCGACGTTAGTGATTAATATTTTTTATAAAAAATAGCTGTTACAGCACACACATATGAGTTCATCAAACCACACCCTGGAGGCAACAGAATTAAACCGCTACAGTAAAACCTTAACGCAGGACCCCACTCAGCCCGCGGCACAGGCCATGCTTTATGGTATTGGTTTAACCGACGACGATATGCAAAAAGCGCAGGTCGGCGTGGCCAGTATGGGCTATGATGGCAATACCTGCAACATGCACCTTAACGATTTGGCCAAGCTGGTAAAACAGGGCATATGGGAAGAAAACCTGGTGGGCCTCATCTTCCATACCATCGGCGTGAGTGATGGCATGAGCATGGGTACCGATGGCATGCGCTACTCGCTGGTAAGCCGCGATGTGATCGCCGATTCTATCGAGGCGGTTTGCGGTGCGCAGTATTATGATGCATTGGTGGCCCTCCCCGGCTGCGATAAAAACATGCCCGGCTCGGTAATGGCCATGGGCAGGTTGAACCGTCCGTCGATAATGGTTTACGGCGGCACCATAAAACCCGGTCATTATAAAGGCGAAGATTTAAACATTGTTTCGGCATTTGAGGCCCTGGGCCAAAAGATTGCCGGCAATATGAATGAGATAGATTTTAAAGAGATCATCAAACATTCATGCCCCGGCGCGGGCGCCTGCGGCGGTATCTATACGGCCAATACCATGGCCTCGGCTATCGAGGCTTTGGGCATGAGCCTGCCGTATTCGTCCTCCAACCCGGCTTTAAGCCCGGAGAAGAACGCCGAATGTCTGGCAGCCGGGAAAGCCATAAAGCTGCTGCTCGAAAAAGACATCAAACCGTCCGACATCATGACGCGCAAGGCATTTGAAAATGCCATTACCGTGGTGATGGTTTTGGGCGGATCGACCAATGCCGTGCTGCACCTCATCGCGATAGCAAAAAGTATTGGCCTAAAACTTACGCAGGACGATTTCCAGGAGATCAGCAACCGCATTCCCGTACTGGCCGATATGAAGCCGAGCGGCAAATACATGATGGAGGACCTGCACAAGGTGGGGGGCGTTCCGGCGGTGATGAATTACCTCTTGAAACTGGGCTGGCTGCATGGCGATTGCCTTACCGTTACCGGCAAAACCATCGCCGAAAACCTGGCCGATGTCCCGGAGCTTGATTTTGAAGCGCAGAAAGTGATATTCCCGGTGGAGAAGCCTATTAAAGCAACAGGGCATTTGCAGATACTATATGGTAACCTCGCCGAGGGCGGCAGCGTTGCCAAAATTACCGGCAAGGAAGGCACAAGTTTTGAGGGACCTGCACGGGTTTTTGATGGCGAGTTTGAGCTGATCCACGGCATACAAAGCGGCCATGTAAGGGCCGGCGATGTAGTGGTGATCCGCAACATCGGCCCTAAAGGCGCGCCCGGCATGCCCGAAATGCTGAAACCCACCAGCGCAATTTTCGGCGCAGGCCTTGGCGCCTCGGTAGCCTTAATTACCGACGGCCGTTTCAGCGGCGGCACGCACGGTTTTGTGGTGGGCCACATCACACCCGAAGCATACGACGGCGGCTTAATAGCCCTTGTAAAAGATGATGACAGGATAGAGATCGATGCGATAAACCGCACCATGACGTTAAAAGTATCAGAAGAAGAAATTAAAGCACGACGAGTCAGTTGGAAAAGGCCAGAACTAAAAGCAAAAAGCGGGCTTTTGTTCAAATACGCAAAAACAGTTAGCACAGCTGCAGAGGGTTGTGTTACGGATGAGTTTTAGCCCCCTGACCCCCTAAAGGGGGAAGTATGGAGGTGAAGTCTCCGGCCACTAAAGCGGCGGCTGGGGATAGATAATAGAGAGTTGAAACATAAATGATAAGAATAACAATTCCCTTTTAGGGAATTGCCAATCAAAAACTCCCCCTTCAGGGGGTTGGGGGGCAAATGGAAACACAAACAATCACACAGGAAATCGGTGAAATCGCCGAGGAATCGGTGGAATCAAAAGAAGTAACAGGGTCGCAGGCCCTTTTGGATGCTTTGATCATTGAGGGGGTAGATACCATTTTCGGGTATCCGGGTGGCGCAATTATGCCCATTTACGATGCTTTATTTGACTATAATGATAAACTGAACCACATACTGGTCCGCCACGAGCAGGGCGGCATACATGCCGGGCAGGGTTATGCGCGGACATCGGGCAAGGTGGGCGTGGTATTTGCAACCAGCGGTCCGGGCGCTACCAATTTGGTAACCGGACTGGCTGATGCGCAGATCGACAGTACGCCTCTGGTTTGCATCACCGGCCAGGTATTTGCCCACTTGCTGGGTACCGATGCCTTCCAGGAAACGGATGTCATCAACATCACCACCCCGGTAACCAAATGGAACTACCAGGTAACGGATGCTACCGAAATTCCGGAAGTTATCGCCAAGGCATTTTACATAGCCAAAAGCGGCAGGCCGGGCCCGGTGCTCATCGACATTACCAAAAACGCGCAGATACAGAAATTCAGCTACGAGGGTTATACACCCTGTAACCATATCCGCAGCTATCGTCCAAAACCAATCGTCCGCCCGCAATATATACAGCAGGCTGCCGACTTGATCAATTCAGCAAAAAAGCCGTTCATCATCTGGGGACAGGGCGTTATCCTTGGCGGCGCCGAAGAGGAATTTAAGGCATTCGTTGAAAAAAGCGGCATCCCCGCAGCCTGGACCATATTAGGCGCGGGGGCTATCCCAACCGGTCACCCTTCAAATGTGGGTATGCTCGGCATGCATGGCAACTACGGCCCGAATGTGCTCACTAACGAGTGTGATGTGCTTATCGCGATAGGCATGCGCTTTGACGACCGTGTAACGGGCCGTTTGGATAAATATGCAAAACAGGCAAAGGTTGTCCACCTGGACATCGACCCTGCCGAAATAGATAAAAATGTAAAATCAACCGTGCCCGTTTGGGGCGATTGCAAGGAAACATTGCCAATGCTAACCGCATTGGTGGAGCAAAAAACCTATCCCGAATGGCTGGAGAAATTCAAGGACCATATGCGGCAGGAAGTTGAGGCGGTGATCCATGATGAACTGAACCCAACCACGGACCAAATGACCATGGGCGAAGTGATAAAGCAGCTGAATGACTTCACCAAAGGCGATGCAGTAATTGTTACCGATGTGGGCCAGCACCAGATGGTGGCCTGCCGTTATGCAACATTAAATAAAACGCGCAGCAATATTACCAGCGGCGGCCTGGGCACCATGGGCTTTGCCCTGCCCGCAGCCATAGGCGCAAAATTCGGCGCACCGGAACGTGAAGTTATCGCCATCATCGGCGACGGCGGTTTCCAGATGACTTTGCAGGAACTGGGCACCATTATGCAAACAGGTGTTGATGTCAAGATCATTATCCTCAATAACCATTTCCTCGGCATGGTACGCCAATGGCAGGAACTGTTTAACCAGCGACGCTACTCATTTGTGGATATTGAAAGCCCTGATTTTGTGGCTTTGGCGGCGGCATACCGCATTCCCGGGAAATGTGTCTCGGACAGGGCCGATCTGCCCGGCGCATTGCAGGAAATGATGGACGCAAAAGGTTCATACCTGCTGGAAGTAACGGTAACCAAAGAAAATAACGTGTTCCCGATGGTGCCGCAGGGATGCAGCGTTGCGGAGATAAGACTAAAATAGCGGCCCCCTAACCCCCTGAAGGGGGAATTTTAAACGCCTCACCCAACCCTCTCCAAAGGAGAGGGCTTTAGAAAAGAAGCGGGCATTACCGAGGCACAAAGAACCCTCTCCTTTGGAGAGGGCAGGGTGAGGCGAAAGGAGAGGGCTTTAAAAAAGAAGCGGGCGTTACCGAGGCACAAAGAACCCTCTCCTTTGGAGAGGGCAGGGTGAGGCAAAAAAAGGAGAGGACTTGAAAAGGGAAGCTGGCATTACCGAGGTTCAAAGAACCCTCTCCTTTGGAGAGGGCAGGGTGAGGCGAACATGGGCAGGGTGAGAAAAAAAATGTTTTTAAGAACGATTTAAAATGGAAAAACAAGAATATAATATCACGGTATACACAGAAAACCAGATCGGTTTACTGAACCGGATAGCGATCATATTTACACGCAGGAAGATCAATATCGATAGCCTGAATACCTCTCCGTCGGAGATTGAGAGTATTCACCGCTTTAATATTGTGATCACCGAGTCGGAAGACGTGGTGCGCAAGCTTTGCCGCCAGATTGAAAAACAGGTAGAGGTGTTGAAAGTATATTACCATACCAATGAAGATGTCATCTGGCAGGAATTGGCGCTGTATAAAGTTTCGACGGATGTGATCGCCGAAAAGGTAAGCGTTGAACGCTTGCTGCGCGAGAACGGCGCGAGGGTGGTAACCCTCAGGAAGGATTATACCGTTTTTGAAACAACCGGCCACCGCGAAGAAACGGACAACCTCATCAGCATATTGCAGCCGTATGGGTTAATAGAATTTGTCCGCAGCGCCCGCGTGGCAATTATTAAGGACAGCGAGGGCTTTAATGCCAAAATACGTGAGTTCGAGCGTTTGGAGCCGGGCGAGGATGTGGTGGAAAACGAATATTTAAACCAGGGGCAGAAGGTGTTCACGATGTAGGGCCCCCTGACCCCCTAAAGGGGGAAGTATGGTGGGGTGAATTAATTAAAAAAGTACTATGGCCAATGATAAGATAACACAATCAAAAGCTCCCCCTTTAGGGGGCTGGGGGGCCAGGGCCTATCCATTAGCCTACGATGCTATAAAAAAAGCGACTGAAGCCAATGGTTTTAATATGCCTTCGGAGGTGCTTACTTGCTCCCTGCTAAAAACGTTGGCGGCAACAAAGCGCGGCGGCAGGTTTTTGGAGTTGGGGACAGGTACCGGGCTGGCAACAACCTGGATATTGGATGGGATGGACAAGGCGTCGACATTAATATCAATTGATAATGATGAAACGTTGTTAAATATAGCCAAGGAAAATTTGGGGGTTGACAAGCGTTTAAAATTGATATGCACCGACGGCGGTGATTGGATAAAGCAAAACGAAGGGCAAAAGTTCAGCTTCATTTTTGCTGATACCTGGCCCGGCAAGTATTTGTTGTTGGATGAAGTGCTTGATATGATTGAAAAAGGCGGCATTTACATTATTGATGACATGCTGCCGCAAAAAAACTGGCCGACCGGGCACGCTGAAAAGGCATCAAAACTAATAGATGACCTGGACAGCCGGGACGACATCATACTAACAAAAATGGGCTGGGCAACGGGGATAGTGATTATAACGAAGAAGTAGGTGAAAGGTGAAAGGTGAAAGGTGAAAGGTGAAAGGTGAAAGGTGAAAGGTGAAAGGTGAAAGGTGAGTGGTGAGTGGTGAGTAGTTGTAAAACCTGATGAATTGCAAATAAATAGTAAACAAGAAACCAAAATACAATAAACTAAAATCGGTGAAATCAAAAAATCATCGGCGAAATCAAAAAAAATAAGATGGCAAAATTAAATTTCGGCGGCACTGAAGAAAACGTAGTAACCCGCGAGGAGTTCCCTTTATCAAAGGCACAGGAAGTATTAAAAAACGAAGTTGTAGCGGTAATCGGCTATGGCGTTCAGGGTCCGGGCCAGGCGCTCAATCAAAAAGACAATGGCATTAACGTAATAGTTGGTCAGCGCAAAGGCACAAAAACCTGGGATAAAGCTGTAAACGACGGATTTGTACCCGGAGTAACACTTTTTGAGATTGAAGAAGCGCTTGACAAAGGAACCATTATCTGTTACCTGTTAAGCGATGCCGCCCAGATTGAATTGTGGCCAACCGTTAAAAAACATTTAACAAAAGGCAAGGCCTTATATTTTTCGCACGGCTTTGGCATCACGTTTAAAGAGCAAACCGGTATTGTTCCTCCCGCTGATGTCGATGTGTTCCTCGTAGCGCCTAAGGGCTCCGGTACCTCATTGCGCAGGATGTTTTTGCAAGGCCGCGGCTTAAATTCAAGCTACGCTATTTTCCAGGATGCGACCGGCAAAGCAAAAGAAAGAGTTATCGCCCTTGGTATTGCCGTAGGCAGCGGTTATTTGTTCGAAACAGATTTTAAAAAAGAAGTTTACAGCGATCTGACCGGCGAACGCGGAACCTTAATGGGATGTATCCAGGGTGTATTTGCAGCACAGTACGAGGTGCTGCGTAAAAACGGCCACTCGCCATCCGAAGCATTCAACGAAACTGTTGAAGAACTCACCCAATCGTTAATGCCGCTGGTAGCAGAAAACGGCATGGATTGGATGTACGCCAATTGCTCAACCACTGCACAACGCGGTGCCCTTGATTGGTGGAAACGCTTCCGCGATGCTACCAAGCCGGTGTTTGAAGAATTGTACAACAGTGTGGCAACAGGCGTTGAGTCGCAAAAATCAATTGATTCAAACAGCAAGCCTGATTACCGCGAAAAACTGAATATCGAGCTAAAAGAATTGCGCGACAGTGAAATGTGGCAAGCAGGCAAAACCGTTCGCAGCTTAAGGCCTGAGAACCAGGTGGTGGAAGCGTAGGTTGTCAGAATCAGAATTTGCGGAATTTTAGGATTTGCAGAATAGTAAAAGTCGATTATATCAGGATGGGATAGATGGAAAAAGACGAGTTAACTTATAAAATAATTGGATGTGCAATGAAAGTACATAACACACTTGGTAATGGTTTTCAAGAAGTAATTTACCAAAGGTGTTTAGCTATCGAACTTGCAAAGGCAAATATTGGTTTTGTTAGGGAACAGGAGCACACTGTATTTTACGATGGAATTGATGTTGGGACTAGACGCGCCGATTTTATAGTTGAGGATAGATTAACCGTGGAATTAAAAGCGATAATCAATTTGGAAGATGTGCATTTAGCACAAGCTAAAAATTACACTGTTGCCTACGATTACCCGATTGGTTTGTTGATCAACTTTGGAAGCCAGAGCTTGCAGTATAAGTTAATATTTAATCCAAGATATAATATAAAGACAAATTAGAATCCGCAGATAGTATTCTGAAAATTCTAAAATTTTGTAAATTCTGATTCAGATGATACTCGAAGTCGCCATATTAAATGTGATTCCCGGTAAGGAAGATGAGTTTTTAAAAGCATTTTCGACAGCCAAGGAGATCATATGCAAAATGGCTGGCTATATATCTCACCAGCTAAAAAGATGTATTGAAAATACAAGTCAGTTCATTTTATTGGTTGAGTGGGAAAAATTAACCGACCACACGGAAGGCTTCCGAGGGTCAAAAGAATACCTGGAATGGAAAAGGTTACTGCATCATTTTTATGACCCGTTTCCAACGGTTGAACATTATGAGAATTGTTGAAGCGTTGGAATGTTGTAAAGTTGAAAGGTTAATGACTTTATGGCGAGAACATAACCAATGACCTAATAAATCGGTGAAATCAAAAAATAATCGGTGAAATCAAAAAAATGAATAAAAAGATATTAGTAATACCGGGAGACGGTATCGGCGCCGAGGTTACCACATGGGGCAAGGCCGTGCTGGAGAAAATAGCTGGGCTATATGGCCATACCTTCACCTATGACGAAGCGTTAATGGGCCACGAGGCAATCGAGGCTACCGGCAGTCCGCTGCCCGATGAAACTTTAGCTAAAGCAAAGGCCAGCGATGCCATATTATTCGGAGCGGTCGGCCATGCCAAATATGATAACGATCCTTCGGCAAAGGTAAGGCCCGAGCAGGGTTTGCTGGGCATACGAAAAGGACTTGGCTTATATGCCAACCTGCGGCCCATCATGTTATTTGACGAGTTGCTGGATGCATCGAGCCTCAAGCCGGAAGTATTAAAAGGAACCGACATTTTGTTTTTTCGCGAGCTGACCGGCGACGTTTATTTTGGCGAGAAAAAACGCACGGAAGATTCGGCTTCCGACCTGATGATCTATCACCGTTACGAGGTGGAGCGCATCGCCCGCAAGGCCTACGAAGCAGCAAGGCTGAGGAGCAAAAGATTATGTTCGGTTGATAAGGCAAACGTTCTAGAAACATCCCGACTTTGGCGCGAGGTAGTGCAGGGGATAGCAAAAGAATACCCCGATGTAGAAACCGAGCATATGTTTGTCGACAATGCTGCCATGCAACTGGTTAAAAATCCCAAAAAGTTTGATGTTGTATTAACGGCCAACCTTTTCGGGGATATTTTAACTGATGAGGCGTCACAAATAGCAGGCTCGATGGGCATGCTGGCATCGGCATCAATAGGCGATGGCACAGGCTTTTTTGAGCCTATCCACGGTTCGGCGCATGACATTGCGGGCCAGGATAAAGCCAACCCGCTGGCGTCAATCTTATCTGTGGCATTAATGCTGGAGATAAGCTTTGGCCTGAAGGACGAAGCCAAAAGGATAACAGACGCTATTGACAAAACGCTGAAAAACGGTTTCCGCACAGGCGACATCGCGGATAGCAAAACGGATAAAACCAAAATACTGGGAACAAAGGCAATGGGCGAAAAGGTGCTGGAATATCTGGCCCCCTAACCCCCTAAAGGGGGAATGACGTGCGGATGTGCAGATGGAGAAAAAGTCCATGGTCGATAGTCCATGGACCATGGTTAAAGAAATCGGTGAAATCACAAAAAACAAAATCGGTGAAATCGCCAAAAAACAATCGGTGAAATCACAAAAAACAAAATCGGTGAAATCACAAACTAATCGGTGAAATCAATGCAATGAAATGGAACGCTGAGCTATATGATGACAAACATGCTTTCGTATTTCAATACGGCGAAAGTGTGCTGGAGTTGCTGGATATAAAAGCTGGCGAGCGTGTCCTTGATTTGGGTTGCGGCACCGGCCATTTAACAAATGAAATTAAAAACCATGGCGCTGAAGTGATTGGTATCGACGCCTCGGCCGAAATGGTGGCGAAGGCCGCTAAAACTTATCCGGATATTGATTTCCGGGTTGCGGATGCCGCCGGTTTTCATTTTGATGAGAAGTTTGACGCGGTTTTCTCCAATGCAGTTTTGCATTGGGTGCACAAAGCGGATGAGGCCATAAAATGCGTTTACGACAGCCTGAAAACCGGCGGCCGGTTCGTTGGCGAAATGGGCGGTAAAGGGAATAACGCACACATCCTGGCCACAACACGACAGGTGCTGGAAAAACATGGGTACCACGAGTTGGCAACCAGGAAACCTTGGTATTTCCCTTCGCTCGGAGCGTACACAACCAAATTGGAAAATGCTGGCTTCAGGGTAACCTCCGCCATGCATTTCGACCGGCCAACATTGTTGCAGGATGGCAGGCTTGGTGTTGCCAAATGGCTGACCATGTTTGGCGGTACTTTTTTTGAGGGAATTGATGAAATCGAAAAGGAGCAAATACTAACCGAAATAACCGACATCGTGGAACCGAACTACAACAAAGGCGGTGATTGGTATATCGATTATGTGCGGCTGAGGTTTGTTGCCGTGAAAGAGATGTGAGATTTGAGACGTGAGATAAAAATGTCTCAAATCAAAATCTTAACACGAATAAATAAATGAGTAAAAGAATAGACACGCATTAACCGATGTTAAATATGAGATTGAAACTTTTTTAAGTCTCAAATCTCATATCTAACGTCTCAAATCTAATACAAAATGTTAACCGATGTCAGGTGCAGGATTGAAACTTATTAAAAGTCTCACATCTCAAATCTCACATCTCAAATCTAAAACAAATGATACACGATCCAAATCGAGTCTACGTTTTTGATACCACGCTCCGCGATGGCGAGCAGGTACCGGGCTGCCAGTTGACAACCCCCGAAAAGATCGAGATAGCCAGAGAGCTGGAGGCATTGGGTGTAGATATTATTGAGGCAGGTTTCCCGATCTCAAGCCCGGGAGATTTTCAAAGCGTCGTTGAAATATCCAAATCGGTTACTTTGCCAACTATTTGCGCTTTAACACGAGCGAACAGGGGGGATATCGATGCCGCTGTTGAGTCATTACGCTATGCAAAGAGGCCGCGCATCCATACCGGTATCGGCTCGTCTGATATGCATATCAAACATAAATTTAACAGTACCCGCGAAGAAATACTGGAACGCGCAGTTGATGCTGTAAAATACGCCAAGCGTTTTGTTGAGGATATTGAGTTTTATGCAGAGGACGCCGGTCGCGCGGATATTGAATACCTCGCTAAAATGGTCGAAGCGGTGATTGCTGCCGGCGCCACTGTTGTTAACATTCCCGACACCAATGGCTACTGCCTGCCCAACCAGTACGGCGAAAAAATAAAGTTCCTGAAAGACAATGTGCAAAATATCGATAAAGCTATTATCTCCGCCCATTGCCATAACGACCTGGGACTGGCGACCGCCAATTCCATTGCCGGCCTGCAAAACGGCGCACGCCAGGTAGAAGGCACTATCAACGGCATTGGCGAACGCGCGGGGAACACTTCACTGGAAGAAGTGGTAATGATATTAAAAACCCATCAAAACCTGGGCTTGCATACCAATATCAATACCCGCAATTTTTACGAGATCAGTCAGCTGGTCCGCATGCAAATGCGCATGCCGGTGCAGCCAAATAAAGCTATTGTGGGCAGCAATGCTTTCGCACATAGTTCAGGGATACACCAGGACGGCTTTTTAAAGAACCGCGAAAATTATGAGATTATAAAGCCCGAAGACGTAGGTTTTCCGAGCGCAACCATCGTGCTTACCGCCCGAAGCGGCAGGCATGCGTTAAAATATCACCTGGAGCGCCTCGGCGTTAACCTGGGCAAAGAAGAACTGGCTGATGCGTATCATCGTTTCCTTACTTTAGCCGACAGTAAACGGGATATTACCGATGATGACCTTTTATTGCTGGTAGGCGGCGAAAAATTTGCATAGCCTCCCTTTTTTAAAAAAGATATATAATAAACAAATATAGAAATGAGCAAAACATTGTTTGATAAAGTGTGGGACACACATGTTATCCGAAAAATTGAAGGCGGTCCCGATGTGCTTTTTATCGACCGCCATCTTGTACACGAAGTAACCAGCCCGGTAGCTTTTTTAGGGCTGAAGACGCGGGGAATAAAGGTTTTATATCCCGGCCGCACCTTCGCTACCGCTGACCATAACACGCCGACCATCAACCAGCACCTGCCGGTTGCCGATCCCCTTTCGGCCAACCAGCTGCAGGCGTTGGAGCAGAATTCGAAAGAATATGGTATCAGTTACTGGGGCCTGGGCCATCAAAAAAATGGCATTGTACATGTTATCGGGCCCGAATATGGCATCACGCAGCCGGGAGCAACAATAGTTTGCGGCGACTCGCATACTTCTACGCACGGCGCCTTCGGTGCGATTGCTTTTGGTATCGGCACTTCCGAAGTGGAGATGGTTTTGGCAACACAGTGCATTATGCAGCCAAAGCCTAAAAAAATGCGCATCAGCATTAACGGGAAATTGGGCTTCGGCGTTACGCCAAAGGATGTTGCTTTATATATTATTTCAAAGCTTTCAACATCCGGGGCTACGGGGTATTTTGTTGAATATGCAGGTGAGGTGTTCGAAAACATGAGCATGGAAGGCCGTATGACCGTTTGCAACATGAGCATTGAAATGGGCGCGCGCGGCGGGATGATCGCACCTGATGATACGACTATCAATTACGTAAAAGGCCGCGAATTTACCCCAAAAGGCGAAGCCTGGGATAAGGCGCTGGCTTATTATAAGACGTTGAAAACCGACCCGGACGCCGTTTTTGATAAGGAATTCACCTTCGACGGAGCCGATATTGAACCGATGATCACCTATGGCACAAACCCGGGCATGGGGATGGGGATCTCAAACGATATTCCGGACGCGGCGCATGTTGAAGGCGGTGCTGCAACCTATGAAAAATCATTGCATTACATGGGTTTCTCGGAAGGCGAACATATGTTAGGCAAAAAGGTGGACTTTGTTTTTGTTGGCAGCTGTACCAATGGCCGTATAGAAGATTTCAGGGCATTTACATCCCTGGTTAAAGGCAAACACAAGGCCGATGATGTGACAGTTTGGCTGGTTCCCGGATCACATATCGTTGAATCGCAAATCAAGGAAGAAGGATTGCTTGATATTTTAACCGAAGCCGGATTTTCATTACGTCAGCCCGGCTGTTCCGCGTGCCTCGCGATGAATGATGATAAGATCCCGGCAGGAAAATATGCGGTAAGCACCTCCAACAGGAACTTCGAAGGAAGGCAGGGCCCCGGCGCAAGAACAATGCTTGCCAGTCCTTTAGTGGCTGCTGCTGCTGCAATTACCGGCAGGGTAACGGATCCAAGAACATTAATAGAAGAGCTGGTGTAGCCCCCCGGCCTCCCTAAAGGGGGAATGACCTGCGGATGAAAAAGCACCAATGACTAATGACGCGAAGCAAATGACTAATGACTAAAAAAATCGGTGAAATCAAAAATAATAAAATGGCTTACGATAAATTTAACATACTAAGGAGCACTGCGGTTCCGCTCCCAATTGAAAATGTAGATACCGACCAACTGATCCCCGCGCGCTTTTTAAAGGCCACGGAACGCATCGGGTTTGGGGATAACCTGTTCCGCGACTGGCGTTACAATGCCGACAATACGCCCAAGAAGGATTTCGTACTGAACAATCCTATTTACGGCGGTAAAATATTAGTTGGCGGTAAAAACTTTGGTTCCGGCTCTTCAAGGGAACACGCGGCATGGGCCGTTTACGACTACGGCTTCCGCTGCGTGGTGTCCAGCTTCTTTGCGGATATTTTCAAAAACAACTGCTTGAACATCGGCGTACTGCCCGTGCAGGTTAGCCCCGAATTTTCGGAGAAACTATTTGCGGCCATTCATGCTGATCCCAAAACTGAAATAGAAGTGAACTTGCCGGCGCAAACGATTACGATCTTATCGACAGGAGAAAAAGAAACATTCGAGATCAGTCCTTACAAAAAAGACAACATGCTTAATGGCTTCGATGATATCGATTACCTGCAAAGCATCAAAGGGGAAATTGAGGAATTTGCGGCGAATCTCCCGCTTTAATAAAGAACAAGTCGCGAGAATCAAGAACCAAGAGTCAAGAACCAAGAAATAAGAAAGCAGCTTTTAAGAAAAGAAATCTGGCCGCAATTAAGTATTTCATAATTTCTGTCTTGACTCTTGGCTCTTGATTCTTGACTCTCAAAAAAAAAGAATATCCAGTACATGCAACGAAGGAAAATAGAGATAATGGATACCACACTCCGCGATGGGGAACAAACATCGGGCGTGTCTTTTTCCATTTCAGAAAAGTTAACGATCACCCAATTATTGTTAGAAGAGCTCAATGTCGATAGGGTTGAGATTGCTTCCGCACGCGTGTCTGAGGGGGAATTCCAGGCGGTTAAAAGTATTTTGACCTGGGCGGAAGAGAATGGGCATACTGATAAAATAGAGGTATTATCGTTTGTTGACAATGGTGTTTCCATCGATTGGATGCTGCAATCCGGGGTTAAGGTTCAGAACTTGCTTACAAAAGGCTCATTAAATCACTTAACACACCAGCTTAAGCGGACGCCCGAGCAGCATTTTTGCGAGATAAAACACGTGATCGAACTTGCCCAAAGCAAAAACATCCTGACCAACGTTTACCTGGAGGACTGGAGCAATGGCATGCGTAACTCGCCGCAATATGTTTACCAGCTATTGGATTTTCTTTCTACCCAACCCGTAAAAAGAATATTGTTACCCGATACGCTTGGGATTTTAACACCCTCGGAGACATTCAAATTTGTAACCGATATAAAATCAAGATATCCGGATATTCATTTTGATTTCCATGCCCATAATGACTATGACCTTGGTACCGCAAATGTGCTGGAGGCGGTAAGGGCAGGGGCAAACGGCTTGCACTTAACGGTAAATGGTATGGGCGAAAGGGCCGGCAACGCCGCAATGGCCAGTGCAGTCGCAGTTATTCACGATTTTGCACCCGAAGTTGAAATAGGGATCAGGGAATCGTCGATTTACAAAGTAAGTAAGCTGGTTGAAACATTTTCAGGCGTAAGGATCCCGTCGAACAAGCCAATTGTTGGCGAAAACGTTTTTACACAAACTGCGGGCATCCATGCCGACGGCGATAATAAAAACAACTTGTACTTTAACGACCTGCTTCCGGAGCGTTTTGGAAGAAAGCGGGAATATGCATTGGGTAAAACATCAGGCAAAGCCAATATTGAAAAAAACCTGCAGGAACTGGGCTTAAAATTGAATGACGCCGACCTGAAGAAAGTTACCGAACGTGTTATAGAATTGGGCGACAGGAAGGAAACCGTAACCAAAGAGGACCTGCCCTACATTATTTCGGATGTTTTGGACAGCAGCCTTTATGAGCAGAAGGTTATTGTCGAGTCGTACGTATTAATGAATTCAATGGGCTTGCGGCCTTCGGCAACTATTTCAGTGAAGATCGACGGGGAAAAATTTGAAGAAAACGCGCAGGGAGATGGCCAGTTTGACGCCTTTATGAATGCCCTCACAAAAGTTTATACCCGCAAAAACAGGTGCTTGCCAAAGCTGATCGACTACGCCGTGCGCATAGCCCCCGGCAGCAGCTCCGATGCCTTGTGCGAAACCATCATTACCTGGCAAACCGACAAGAAGAAATTTGTTACCCGGGGGTTAGATTCAGACCAAACCGTTTGTGCGATCAAAGCTACGCAGAAGATGCTGAATATTATATAACGGGAAGTTTAACCGAAAAAAATCAAACAAAGAACTCAGATAATCAGTTAAATCACAGGTATTTTTCCCACCATCCCGAAACATATTCCCCTTCAACATCCGCAGGCTCGCCCGGCTCAGGTACAAATAGTTGAATATGCTTTTTCTTTGCATACTCCAGCAACCTTTCTATCGGTTCGTACCAGGCATGCGGGGCAAGGTTGAATGTACCCCAATGTATCGGCATCATCAGCTTTCCCTTCAAGGCGAGGTGCGCATCCGAAGCATGGCCCGGCCCCATGTGGATATCCGGCCAGTATTTGCCATAAGCGCCAATTTCGAGCATAGTAAGATCAAACGGGCCAAAAGTATCGCCGATTTCTGCAAAGCCGGGGAACCAGCCCGAATCCGCGCCGAAAAATATATTGTGTTTTGGGCCTTTTATCACAAATGATGACCACAAGGTTTCATTCCGTCCAAAAATCCCGCGGCCGCTAAAATGCCGGGCAGGCGTTGCGGTAAGTATGCAGTCGACGCCTATCATTACGCTATCGCCCCAATCCATTTCGGTAATAAAGTTCCTTTCTATGCCCCATTTGGCAAGATAGTCGCCCACGCCCAGTGAGCAAAAAAATGGGATAGTTTTATCTGCAAAAAATTTAATGGTCGCCTTATCCAGGTGGTCGTAATGATCATGAGATACAATAATAGCATCCAGCGGAGGTAATTCATCAAGCGTAAAGGGCGGCGCAAAAAAACGCTTTGGCCCAAAAAGCGAGGTAAATGAAACCCTGTCGCTCCAAACGGGGTCGGTAAGGATGCGTTTGCCGTCGATCTCGATCAATAAACTGGAATGGCCGACCGCCGTAACCCTTAACCCGCTTTCCGGCAGCGTTTGGTAAACAGCTGTATCGGTTTTAAAGGGGCCGATTTTTTTTTGGGGGTTGTTTTCGGCCTTATTATTAATGTATTCCTTTAATATAGGGATCATTATATCTAACCCGCCCATATCCGTAGGTATAGGATTCAGGAATTTTTTCCCCTTTTTACGCGACCCCGTTAAGCTCATGAATAAATTGGTGAGTGGTGAGTGGTGAGTGGTGAGTGGTGAGTAGTGAGTAGTGAGTAGTGAGTAGTGAGTAATTTTTTGCTTTCCCTCGTTGCTGATCATTCAACACTTACTAGCTTACATACACGTTACGCCAAATAAACAACAAAGGTTTGTTGTTTAGGCAAATTAGGTAAACTATTTCTTAAAAAAATCTACAGCTTGTTTAGCGAACTCAAGAAGCGGGGCGGGCAGTGAGCTTTCTGTGTATGGATGCGAGGCCCCAAGGGTATGGTCACCGCCGGGGATCACTGACAATTCTGCGCCGGGCTGCGCCTTTTTCAATTCTTCTGCCCGGGCCAGCGGCACAGTAGGATCTGAATCGCCATGAACTATTAGCCAGGGCTGCTTTATTTCAGCGGCCTTTGCAAGTATGTCAAGGCGCGCGGGGTTTTTATCAAGATCGATGAGCGCACTGACTTTTAACGGCAAATACTGACCGGTACGCTTATTCAAAAAATAAGAAATGCCCTGCAGGCGCCATTGGGTTTCAATTTCTTCGGGCCATAAATTGCGGAAACCCGAAATCGACGCCATCGTTACCAGTTTGGTTATCCGTTTATCTTTGGCAGTTTTTATGATGCTGATACCGCCGCCCATGCTATGCCCGATAAGGTAAACTCCTGTAACCGCCTTCATCGCCGAACCCCCGCACACAAAACCAATAACCGCTTCCAGGTCCTGCAGTTCGATAGAAAATGTATTGTCGGCAAAGGATATCAGGTCGGCAATTTCCGCCGGTTTATCGTTAGTTGTTCCATTGTGCGAAAAATTGAATTTTAAATACCTGAGGCCGCTTTCGGCAAAATACTGTGCAACCAGGTTATGGGCGCCCCAGTCTTTAAAGCCTTTAAAACCATGTGCAAAAATTACCAGCGGCGCATATTTATTGGCATCATCAAAGGTAAGGTCGGCCAGCATACTGCGGCCTTTCGCGCCGGGGATGGTGAAATATTGTTTTTTTATCATTATCTAAAATTCACTTCAGTTTCAATAATATCCGATTTCTTTATCACCACTGTATCTGCCAGCAAATCGCCAAGCCGTTGATATTTAGGGGTATTACAAATGCAAATTAAAGCAGGTATACCTTAAAAAAGATATCTATTGGGTCAACTATCCTCCGTTTACAGGCATCCCACATTGAAATTTCATCGCCCTTTGACTTTAATACAACCAGTTTACAAATATCGTGGCCAGGCGTTGCATGGTTTACAGCTTCGGTAACAACAAAATATAAAAACCAGAAAATAAAGACCGGCATTGCTAATAAACCGGTTACCTCCATGTTTCCTTCGTCATTTTTTGTGCCCAGGGTATAGACGTAAACAAAGAAAAGTGTAAAATAAATTCCGTAATCTATCAATGTAGCAAGTATGCGTAATTTAACATATCGCTTATATTCAACTTTATGAAACTTCATTGTAAAAAATAACCTTCCTAATGTACTGCTAATTTTTCTTTTTTATCCGCATCGGTATACCACCACGCCCACCATATCAGCAAAGGCTGCAATACCACCAACCTTATCCACGCAATTAACGGTGTTACAGTAATACTGCCTAGTTGCAGGGGCGCATCCCCGATCATACTGATATGCACCGGTAAAAAAGCAATGAGCATAAATATGATGCCCCAGGCTGCAAACGGCCGTGTTCTTTTAAAGATGAGCAGCGCCGCAAAAAGCAGCTCAAAAAAACCGGCCGCGAGGTTTATTATTGAAGGAAGGGCCAGCCAGCCGGGTATAATTTTAATGTAAGATAATGGGTCCTTGAAATGATTTGTCCCGGCTGCGAAATAAAATAAGATCAGGATAATAAGGCTTGCTTTTTTAAGTTTATGCACCGATAAAGATATTATATTTTACGCGATGCCGCTTTAACAGAATAAACGGGCACAAACTGCCCGTACCCTGATAATTTATAACCGTTCTAAATATTCCGGTATGACAAAGGTTTGACATTGCATCGTATTAAACCTGTTACTTTTGTTGGGTCAAAATTTAAACTGAATTGAAGTATCTAAAAGTTATAGCTTTTACGCACAAGCAGATTGAGCTGAAGGAATTGGGGAGATTGGTTATTTGCCAGGAAAATCTGACAGAAAAGCTTCACCAGGTAAAAAAGCAGTTTGGAATATCGGAGATATTTTACCTGGCAACTTGTAACCGTGTTGAGTTTGTGATGCTCACACCGCATGTGGTTGATAAGGAATTTGCAAAACAGTTTATTGGCGCATTAAATATGGGCCTTTGCCCTATTTCAACCAGCGCTTTTTTAGATGCCGCATCAATTTATGAAGACAGGGACGCCCTGGAACACCTGCTTCGTACTTCATGTTCGCTCGAGAGCCTTATTGTGGGCGAGAAAGAAATTTTAGCCCAGATACGTAAGGCATATGAAAAATGCAAAGAAGCAGGCCTTACCGGCGACGGGCTGCGCATGTTTATGAATTGTATCGTAAAGACGGCTAAAGAAGTTTATACCCACACCAATATTTCAAAAAATCCGATCTCGGTAGTATCGCTGGCTTACCGGAAGTTGAAAGACCTTAAACTATGTATAAACGACCGCGTATTGATCATCGGCGCCGGCGAAACCAACCGCAACATTTCAAAATACCTGCAAAAGCATAAGTTTTCCAATTTCGCGGTCTTTAACCGTACGCTTTCAAAGGCGAAAGAATTGGCCGACGACCTTGGCGGCGAAGCTTATACCCTTGAAACATTAAAACATTATGATAAGGGTTTTGATGTTATTATTACCTGCACTTCGGCGGTTGAACCTATTATCACACCCGCGATCTATACCGCTTTGTTAAATGGCGAGACCTCCAGGAAGACTATTGTGGACCTTGCGGTGCCGAATGATACAGCGCCCGAAGTGGTCAAGCAGTTCCCGGTAAATTTTATCGAGGTGCAGTCGCTCAACGAAGTCGCCAAGAGGAACCTGCAGGAACGCTACGAAGAACTTGTACATGCCGAAAATATTATCACTAAAAATATTTCGGCATTTTTGTTGGAATTAAAACAGCGCCGCATTGAGCTGGCTATGCGGCAGGTACCGGAAAAAATAAAAGAGATCCGCAACACTGCCCTCAATTCGGTTTTTGCCGACGAAGTACAGAACATGGACCAGCAATCGCGCCAGGTACTCGAAAAAGTGATCAATTATATGGAGAAGAAATATATCAGCGTGCCCATGGTGATGGCAAAGGATATATTGATCAATAATTGATTACGCTTCCCCCTCAATTTTTCATTATCGCGCTTATAATTTGTGGAGGTACAAACCAATTGTCACCATATTAATTGCTATTTTTAGAGTTACAATCTCAGCAAATTAACCGGTGAAATCCCAACTTTTATTTCCATCCATTTTTAAACTGATCGGCGTAATATTGTTATTACCGGGATTAATATTTGGCTACCTTTTTGAATTCCAGGGATATGTTCCGTCTTTTTTACGATATGGCACCAACCGGGGCTGGGAAGGTGCGGATAATTTCACTGACGAGCTGGTTATAACGTTTATTGTTACAGGGCTACTATTTATAGGATTTTCGAAAATAAAAAATGAAAGCGATACAACAGTCAGGCTGCGCCTCAACGCCTTGTATTGGGCGGTATTGGTTAACTGTGTACTAGTTATCACCTATTTTGCTTTTGGGCTTTTGGGTGAGCTTTTTCAAATTTCCTTTATCAAAAAAACTGCGGATGTTGGGGCTTATTTTATAAAATATAATTTCTTAATCCCCCTGCCGATTTTTATAAGCAGGTTTTATTTTTTGCTGTACCGATCTAAACAAAAAAGAAAAAGCAGCCAATTATATTTCATTAACTATGGGCTTTATACACTGATCGGTAAAATCATTGCGATGCCTTTTATCGCTATTGCAATCTCCGCAGTAATATTATTCGCGATGTCAATAGGTACCGTTTGGGGGATTGACGTTGTGTACGGCGCTTTGGCTTCACTTCCGTTTCTTTTATTTTGGATATGGTCGAAGGAAAAAAATGAGATCGCTATCATCAGAAATACCAGGCTTAAAGCCATGCAGGTTGCCGTTTGTATTAACTACTTCCTCTTCCTGGCATGTACCTGGGTTATATACGGCTCTGATTATTTGATTGCAATGTCAACCTGTATAATAAGCATCCAAATCATATTTTTATTCGTTTTTTATTACAAGTTGTATCGGCTGAAAAATAAGCGCAGCGAAAATCTTATAACGTAATGCAGCCCTTCTTCCCGACCCTTCACCTCAAACAAAACCTTATCTTTGTTGCATGCGTTTTGACATCATTACCGTTTTGCCGGGATTGCTGGACAGCCCTTTTGCACATTCCATTTTGCAGCGTGCACAAAAAAAAGGCATTGCGGAAATACATGTGCATAACCTGCGCGATTACTCCACCCACAAACAAAAAAGCGTAGATGATTATCCATATGGCGGCGGCAGCGGTATGGTGATGACGATTGAGCCTTTTGCAAACTGTATTGAAAAACTAAAGGCAGAGCGCGGTTATGATGAGATCATCTTCATGTCGCCTGATGGCGATACCCTTAACCAGCCTATGGCTAACCAGCTTTCGGGCAAAACCAATATCATGATATTATGCGGCCATTATAAGGGGATCGACCAGCGCATCAGGGATATATATGTTACCCGTGAAATTTCAATAGGCGACTATGTACTTTCCGGCGGCGAACTGCCGGCGGCTGTGCTGGTTGATGCTGTCGTCAGGCTGATCCCCGGCGTATTATCCGACGAAACCTCGGCCCTTTCCGATTCCTTCCAGGATGGTTTGCTGGATGCCCCGATTTTTACCCGCCCGGCAGATTGGCAGGGCCACAAGGTGCCCGATATTTTATTAAGCGGCAATACCCCCGAGGTGGAAAAATGGCGGTTTGAGCAGGCCCTTGAACGGACGCGGCAACGCCGACCTGATCTGCTGGAATAGACTGGTTGCCCGGGTGGTTTTGGGGGTTATTGATAATATTGCATTCTATTACAGGAGAAGCGATTGGTCGCCAACCAACCCGATCCAATTTAATCAACAAAAAATTGCAACCAAAACGCCATAACTGCATTATAGTTGCCGGCCATGAACCCCAAACAGGAAGCACAGCTTATAGAACAGTGCCGCACGGACCCTGCCGCTTTCGGCGGGGTGTTTGACCATTGGTATAAACCTGTTTTCGGATACATCATGCGCCGTAGTGCCGACTATGATCTATCGAAAGACATTGCGGCCGAAACCTTTCTAAAGGCTTTTTTGAAGATAGGCGGCTTTAAATGGCGGGGCATCAGTATTTCGGCGTGGCTGTACCGTATAGCCACTAATGAGCTTAATATGTATTATCGCAGCAGCAAATATAAACCGCAATCGCTGCAGCAGTTGTTAGAAAACCCGCAGATGGAGCGGCTATTGCACCAGGGAGCCGACGACGAACGCGAAGCAATGGAAAAAGAGCTAAAAGCGCATAATGATTATTCATTGATAAGACAAAATTTGCTGAAACTTGATTTAAAGTACCAGGAGGTGATAGCGCTGCGGTATTTCGAACAGAAAACGAATGCCGAAATCAGCCAGATACTTGATAAGAACGAGGGGACGGTAAAATCGCTCATATCGCGGGGATTGGAAAAATTAAGAAATATGCTTTAACACTGCAACCGGAAACGGCTTTTGCATTATAGGGATGGTTATCATGAAAGAACAAGACGAATTTTTAAAGCAAATGGAAAACTTACAAGTGCCGGATATTTCGCCGGAACATCCTGAAAAGGTAAAAATGGCCATCATGAATGCCGACCGCTCTGCAGCGCTTGGCGTATGGCTGATAGTTGTGCCATCCTATTTTTTACTTTGCGTTTTTATGTATTATTTTTTCCACATACATACGGGCTGGTTTGGATCGATGTTTAAAATGATGGAAGGCCTGGAGCGAACGCCGTATATTGATTTTTTAGGGCCGATAATACTGGTCGTGCTGCCAATTATTTGTATCATTATTAATGCGCTGGCCATAACACATGTACAGGTAAAAAAGCAAAATCCGGCGCAAAGCGGCGGCAGGGAGTTCAGCATAACGATAAAAGTAAAATTATGGAATATCCTGCTTATACTTATCAGCCTGGCGATAGTATTTACCTTTATAGCTTATGTAATGACTGAAAATATATCCATCCAAAATTAATTTTATGAAACTGAATTGGTTTACACGTAAAGGGATCATTTATTGGCCGGTATCGATTGCCGGTTGGCTCATATGGCTGATTGCCCTGGCTTATGCGGTTTATACATTCATCGATATCGACGGCCGTTCGCATTCGGTGAGCGATACGCTTATTAATTTTGTGTTTAACCTGTTACTTATCGGGCTGGCTTATACAATTATCGCCTATTTTACCGAGGCTAAGAAAGCAACTGCCGATACTGACCAGGTTTAATTGCACGTTACCTCGTTTCTAACAAATATCTACTGCAAAAAACCTGCGCACGGGTTATGTTTTTCTCACGTTTACCCGGGGGGTAAATTAATTTTGCGCCTGTCCGGGTAAGCTCTTGAATTAGGGTATATTTAGTTCTTCCCCCGGTATCATTTCAAGCTCCTGCTGGTTATGGCTCACTATTAAGACAGTAGTGGCTAATTCGTCAAACAGCGTCTTGAGTTTAGTGATCAGTGTCATCTTCATTTTTGCATCAATGGCAGAAAAAGGCTCATCCATTAACAGCAGTTTCGGCTTTATGGCCAGCGCACGTAAAATAGCAAGGCGCTGTTGCTGGCCGCCCGACAGGTATTCGGGTTTGTGTATTACCAGGTTTTCCAGCCTGCCAATATCAAGCAGCCTTTTTATCCAGGCTTTGTCGGTTGTTGCATATTCCAGGTGCTCCTGTAAAGTCATATTGGGAAAAAGGGCATAGTCCTGGAAAACGAAACCCGCCTTTCTTTTTTGCGGGGGCAAAAATATTTTTGAATCGGTGTTCAGCCATGTCTCATCAGCCGTTTTGATAATTCCTTTTTCAGGCTTTACAAAACCCGCGATGATTTTTAAAAATGTGGTTTTCCCTGCGCCCGACGGGCCATAAATCTTAGTGATACTGCCTTCGGGGAGTTGCAGGGCAATTTTCAGCCGCTGCTCGCCCTGGTAAGTCTTTAGCTTCTTTTCAATATCGATGCTTATCATTCCAAAGGGCTTTTCAGCTGGTACCTGTTAAAAATAAATACCGAAATTACGAGTATAAACGTAATGGCAAACAAAATCATCGAATAGGTATTGGCAGTGCCGTAATCCATTTGTTCAACGGCATCATAAACAGCGATGGAGGCCACCCTGGTAACATTTGGAATATTGCCGCCAATCATCAGCACTACGCCGAATTCGCCAAGCGTATGCGCAAATGTGAGCACTATAGCTGTTAAAAGTGATGGCTTTATATTGGGGACGAGCACGTGTATAAAAGTTTGCCACCGGGATTTGCCGAGCGAATGCGACGCCTGCGAAAGCGATGGCGGCAATTGCTGCAATGCCGACTTTATCGGCCCCATCATAAACGGCATACTGTAAATAACCGATGCCAGCACCAGGCCCGGGAACGAAAATACAAATTGAATATCGAAAGTCCGCAGCAGCCACTTGCCCGGCCCGTGCTGCGGGCTAAATGCCAGCAGCAGGTAAAACCCCAATACCGATGGCGGCAATACCAGCGGCATGGTTATAATTGCCTCAATAATTATCTTGAACAGTGAGCGCCCCCTGGAGAGCCACCAGGCAACCGGCAAACCAATAGCCAGCAGCAGCACTGTTGTTATGCCGGCCAATTTTAAGGTAAGCCAAATCGGGGTTAGGTCCATTGGTCTAAATTAGCCTATTGCACATCGTATCCATACGCCTTTAAAATTGCTTTTGCTGACGGGCTCAGCATATACTGGTAAAACCTGGCGGCAGCAGCGTTACCGGCGGCATGCTTTAACAATACCATTCCCTGCTCAATTGGCGCATATGTTTTTGGGTCGATAATATGCCAGTAAAGAGTGGTTTTATTGGCCGGGTCTTTTACTAACGCCTGCGTGGTAAAGCCAACTTCGGCTACGCCGGTAATTATATAAGTATTTACCTGTGATATACTTTCGCCGTAAACTATTTTCGATTTTACATCACTCAAAACTCCTCTCGCCTTCAGCGTTTCTTCAGCTGCTTTTCCATAAGGCGCTATCGCAGGATTTGCAATGGCTATTTTGGATATTCTGCCGGTCATTAACACGCGTTCCCAATTTTCAAATCCAATGTCCTGGTTGCTGCAAATAATTAAACTTCCCCGCGCATAAACTACAGGTTTTTTTGCAGTTAAACCTTCTTTAAACAGGGTTTGAGGAAAGCTCATGTCGGCCGATAAAAACAGATCATATGGCGCGGCATTGCGTATCTGGGCGGTGAGGTTGCCTGATGAACCAACAATCGGCTCAATTTGAATACCCGTTTTGTGTTTAAAATCCTGGCCCAGTACCTTTATTACCGATTGCAGGTTTGCGGCTGCAGCCACTTTTAAATTTTGTGCAAATACAGGCACTGTGAACAATAAAACCGCCGGCAACCATATCGTCGTACTCTTTTTTAAGCTGATACCAGGTTGTTTGCTTTTCATGGGTTTATTTTTAATAAATAACATATTACCAATAAATCTTGCCATTAGCCCATCAAAGTTTTAATCGCAAATAAAATTAAAAAAATGCGGGCGAATGTGCTTTATTGTTAGTGGCTATTATTAAAATTATTTGACCTCGAAAGTAAAATATTGGACACCTGCATCTCCTTTTTCTGTGATCCCCTGCACAACGCCGGCATATTTACCGGGCTGGTCGGACGTATAAAAAGAAACGGTACCGTTTCCATGGGCGGCAACCGATGGCGACCAATATAACAAATTCCTGAAATCAGGTATGCGGCTTGCAGACCTGGCTTCAGTATCGTATACCGGCGAGTAAAACTGGCGGTGCAGTTGTAATCCTTCGTAGTCCATTACAATCGCATGCGGATCGAGTTCTACACCGCCCAGGTCGCCTTTATAAGTGGTAAAGCTGAATATGCCTTCTTCTATTGCCGGCCCGTAGAAATACCTGAACGGAACAACTTCGAGTTTTCTAACCTTCAGCGGATCAATCGTAAATACTTTATCGATGTTAAAAACCGGGACGCCATCGAGCAGTACCAGCGGGTCGTTGTCAAGAAAGCCATGCTCGCTAAGTACCTTAATGTGGAACTTCCCCCTTGATTTTACAATGTTGTCTTCCTTTACATATTCGCGCAAGTCTTCTTCCATTGTGGTAAAACGGGTAAAGTCATCCAGTTTGTACGATGCGAAAGGCTTGCCATAAAAAGCAAGGCTATCGACCGAAGGATCGTAAAAACGCTTTAGCATATTAGCCGAGTAAATATTCAAAACCTGTACGCCTAAACTATGTTCCTGCAATGCCCTGGCCATGCCGGCTGTAAACTCAAATTTAGGCAAAACGGTTTTTGTGTATTGTTCTGAAAACGGGCTCGAGATATCAATGCGGTAAGTACTATCAATCAGTTGGTTGGTTTGCGCTATGATTTCACTCGGACCAAAAAAATCCCTGGTACTATAAAGCAGGTGGCCTGACGAATCGCTTTGCGCGGTATACAACTGCACGCGTTTCCCGGGGATGCCAAGATAGGTGACGATATTTTTTGCCGGGGCGCCTCCGTTTATATTAACTATTTTGCCGGTAACCAGGTGCCCGTTGTACTCGGGCAAAAAAGTAAATTCGGCGGGTTTGTTTTCAAGCACCTCATTCCATTGGAATCTTCGCCAACCCTGCGTAAGCATCAGGTTATCTATTGCCTCATCGCTTTCGGCATTGTTATTTTTAAAATAGTAATCGGCCGACTCGATATTTCCCCTCAGATCCGACCCTAACCACAGGTAGCTGAAAATATCGCTGCGGTCAACGGCCTGCACCGAATCGATCCTGTAAACCGACATGGATAAGTCGGCGCCCAGGGACTTGCCTGAAGGATCTTTCGCGAGCACATTAACGCTTACTTTTTTACGTTCTCCATATTCGCGCTGATCGGCGCTTGCATCTATGACTAACTGTTGGGCCGGCCGTTTAAAATAAAGCCTTTCGCAAACGGGCTGTTTCGCACTGTTGAAAATGGTTATATGCGATATGCCATCACCCAGGTCATTTCTGTTGATCCTAAAATGGGCTGTTCCGTTATTAACATCGGCGCTTTGAGCCGCCTTTACCATTTGGCGGGTGTGTGCAAAAAGATAAACCGTTCCGCCGCTGTTTTCATTGGTTTGTACTGTAACGTTTATTTGCCCCGATTCATCCGCTAATGTCATCACGTAACCCTGGCTGCTCACCTCGGAAAACTCTTTTGTGAATGCGGGGTTATCGCCGACCTTTACAACGGCCCTGTAGGTGTTATTCGTCCCAGGCTTGAATGAAAAACTGCCCATTCCGAATTTTAACGACTTAAAGGCGGCAACTGTATCATTGCGCTGATTAATAAGAAGCCCGCTGATATCTACGCCCCTGCCATCCTGCCCAACTGCCTTAAAAGCCACTTTACTTAGCAGGCCGGCAACTAAATTGCCGCCTTCAGGAAAAAAGCGGACATCATAAGCCGGCGCGTTTTCTTTTGCGATGGCTTCCGGCGATTTTAATGGATTTACCAGTGTGATCTGTTTTTCAAAATAAAAGTCGGGACTAAAGTTTTTCATCCAGCTGGTATAGGCGCGCAGCTTGTAATTACCATTTGTTATAGACACAGGTATATACAGCGATCCGTCTCCTGAACCATTTTTCATGCCCACCTTAGCTTGTACAATGGGGTTTTGATTGTTATCCAAAACTTCAACATATACAACCTTACTCAGGTTGAGGGGCCGGTGGTCGTTGCCGTCGACACAGTAAACTTTAAACCATAATATTTCACCGGGCAAATAAGTAGTTTTATCGGTATGAACAAATATTTTTTCCTGCAGTGCGCTTTGCTTATACAAGTTGAAGCTATTTTGAACTTCCTGTATAACCTGGGCTTTGCTGCTTAGTAAAAGCAAAGAGAGCACAACAGATACTAATGCTGCCTTATTGATTTTTTTTACGATCCTCATGTCAGGTAAGTTTATATGGCCTAAGTTGTTTTTCATCTTTTATTAAATAGCGTTCATTTCCAAAATGGCGGCGGCGTTCTTGTTCCCCTTATTGTGCAATCAGCACATTCGCGGCTTGTAAAAGTATATTTGGACGGGAACGTCGGCGTGTCAAATCCATCTAATATATAGTAAATTTGCGGGTTTGCCATTAAGTCCCCGATACTGACTCCCGATCCACGCCCGGTTGTATCCAGGCTGCATTGATAGGGGTAGGCAGCCGTCCATGCCGGCAAGTTTGAGTTGTATATAAATATCCTTTTTGAGGAAACCGTACAGGCGCTTACATATCCGATAACCGGCTCAGCCGGATTAGTCAGGCAATGTATATTACCTTGCAGCTGTGAGGGCTGGGCATCAAATATACTCCCTAATTCTTCCGTGTTTTTCCTCAGGTTTACCCAAAAATTGTAGGCATCGGGAGTTAAGGCATATTCATGCAGCAGGATGGTGTACTCATCTTCCAATTTCTCTGATGTGAACCGGATAAATTCTACCGGGGCCTGGTAAATTAAATCTTGCCGTAGTTTGGCCGATGACGCCAATACGACATCGCTCGAAACATCATTGGTATAGCAGACAGTGATAAGCTCGTTAAACCGGCGTTGCCTTATCGCGCCATCGGCTATATAGTGAGACGGATACTTCGCGGAGAATTGCCAGTTTTCGCTGAAGTCCCAGCGATAATATCGTGTATTGTTTTTTGGGTCGTGTGTATTGGCATAAAGCTGCAGGCCCGTATCCGGAACAGTTATTATGTTATAGCCAACGCTATCAATAGGCGGCGTAATTTTCACGGGCACTAAATCTGAAAGGTATTGCTTATTATCGGGTGTTTTTATTCTTAAACGGTAAGTTCTTGAATTATCAAGGTTTAGCCCCCCCGAAACATAATTGCCATTTGCGCCTTCGGTTAACGGGAAAGCCGTGTTTTGGTCGTTTTCAACCGTTACAATCGCATTAAGTACAGGGTTAGTAGTAGTGTTGTTCGAAACATTGACAGTGCGGCTAAGTTTAATTATGGTTGAATCCGCGCCAGTGTTGATCACACCTTCTACCACAAGGTAGCTGCCATTACCGGTAATAGCCGGCGGGTTATATGGTTTTTTGCATGCCATAACCAAAACTATCAATATAACCAGGTAGCTTGCTTTTTTCATATATCTCTTTCATCTCCAAAAAGCCGGCCTTTTATTTGTCCCGCGCACGGTACAATCCACACAACGCCTTGTTGAAGCTGTGTATCCAATAGGCGGCTGGCCAGGCCTTCCTATTGAATTAATGGGTATAAGCGGATCGGCATCATGCCCTTTGTTGTAATTAATATATTGGTCCACCTGGCCCAAACTATAATAGCAGCATGGAAACCTTGGCAAGTCGAATTCAAGATGGCAGCCGGCGTAAAAACTGGTGTCCTTTGCCCATTGCGGTAACTGCCTGTTACTAATAAATATCCGCAGGCTTGATGTGCTGCCAACACTTATATAACCGATAACGGGCTCCGAAGGGTTGGTAGCGGAATGCATATTGCCTGGGATTTCTGAAGGCTCGGCATCAAAAATGCTCCCCAGTTGCTCCGTGTTTTTTTTCAGGTTTGTGTAAAATGTATACGCCTGCGGTGTTAATGCATATTGCTTCACCAGTATGCTGTACTCGTCTCCCAGTTTTTCCGATGTCGAGGCATAAGAAACAATATTTTGGCTGGAGATAACATCTTGTGACAACTTAGCTGACAATGCTAAAACAATGTTAGCTGAAGTATCGCTCTGCCAGCAGTCGGTAATATTATCAGTAAGTAAATTCCTGCCAAGCACGGTATCGCCGTTCGATTTAAAGAACGACGGATAATGTGAGTTGATTATCCAGGTTTCCTGGTAATCCCAGCGATAATAAACCACTTTACCGCTTGCATCGTGCGTGTTAACATAAATATTCAAGCCGGGCCCCTGGACAGTCCCTTTTGTATCATAATTAATGCTGTCAATCGGTGGTGAATTTAGTACTGCCATGTAATCCGAATAGTACTGCGCGTTATTTGAGGTCTTTATGGCTATACGATACTTGCGCGAGTTATCGAGGTTTAAGCCGGCGCTCCCATAATTGCCATTGCCCAGCTGCTTTAATGGGTACGAAACATTTTGATCGCTTTCAACGGCCACCAGCGCATTTATTTCGGGGCTTGCTTTAACCCTGCCCGTATCGTTCACGGTGCGGCTCAATTTAATAAATGTTGAATCGGGCCCGGCATTAACTATGCCCTCAACAACCAGGTAGTTCACTTTGCCTGCAACGGCAGGCGGTAAATAAGGTTTTTTACAGCCAAATGTCAGCGCGGCGATCATTGCGTACAGCAGGTATTGCAAACCGTATCTCATGGCATTTAAAACCGGATGTTATAATTAATAAACGGAATCGGGGCCGCGAATATTGATAATTTATACCCGCTGATAACGCCGCTTTGTTCCGTGAAGAACGTAGAATATGCGTTTTGACGGCCCGTTAAATTATAAACGCCCACGGTCCACGAGTTATGGAACCTTTGATGCACCCTATGGTTGCCGTCGATGATGATCGACAAATCCGACCGGAAATAGTCGGGTATCCGGTAAGCGTTCCTGTCAGAATAGTACACCCGTTCCGAACCGGCATACTCATACTTTGCTATCGGCAGCGTTATAGGCCTGCCGGTACTGTACTGTACATCGAGCGAAAAGCTGTAGCGGTGTGTAAAACGGTAATTCCCGCTAAAATTGAAGGCATGGGGCTTATCATAATTTGCAGGGTACCAGGCGCCGCCGTTTATCAGCTCGCCGGCATTCGGATCGTCCTGCCGTAAAAACGTGCGCGAATAGGTATAGCTCAGCCAGCCGTTTAATTTGCCTGCTGTTTTCTTCAATAAAAATTCCGCGCCGTAAGCTTTGCCCTGGGTGTTGATAATGTCGCGCTCAATATGCTGGTTCAATAATAATACTGCGCCGCTTTTATAATCAAGGTAGTCCCTTATCCGTTTATAATATACTTCCACCGACATTTCGATGGTGTTAGCGGCTGCATTCTGAAAGAACCCTAACGAGATCTGATCCCCATGCTCCGGCTTGATATTGGGGTCGCTCAGTTTATACACATCCGTTGGCGAAATGGAAGTTGAATTAGACAACAGATGTATAAATTGATGTAAAGTATTATACCCGGCCTTTACCGAAAGGTTATCGTTTAACAAATAGCGGGCTGATATTCTGATGTCAGGCGCTACATAGGTGTTGATTATCTGCCCGCTTCTGTAGCTGGTGCTGTCAACCACATTGTCGCTATTTTTTGGCAGGTTTGCGGCATAGTTGTCAATGGTTTGCGGGCCCAGGTAATTATAAAGATTTAGCCTTACCCCGGCGCTGACGGTGAAATCGGTGTTCACGTCGAATTTATCGCCCAGATATAAAGCGCTTTCAAGCGCCTGCTCCGGCGAAACTACCTGGGGAAGAACCAGCGATTGCCTGCCATTAGGCTCGAATGTGCCCGGGTTTATCTTGTATAAAATGGAATTTAACCCAAAGCTGATGGTGTGTTTATTGCTCAGATAATAGGTAAAATCAGTTTTGAAATTGGATTGATTAACATTAAAAGCAAGGTCGAAACCATTAATGGGATTGGCTGTGCTGGCAACATCATATTGATACCTGTCAACGCCGCCCGATATCAGGCTGAATAGTTTGCTATTAAAATTATGCTTCCATTTTAGCAATATGCTTTTGTTGCTGTACGAATAGGTGGTATCGCTGTTAAGCTTAAATTTATCTACGCTATAATAGCTGGACAGGTAAATATTGTTTTTGTCGTTGATCTGGTGACTGATATCAAGATTAGCGTCAGAAAACGAAGCCGAGCTATGTTTATAGGCATCGGGCAATAAATGGAGCAGCCAGTCGGAATAAGTGGTCCGGCCGCCGAAAATGAACGAGGTCCGGTCTTTAACTATTGGCCCCTCAATATTAAACCGGCTTGTTAACAATCCGATCCCCGCCGAGCCTGTAAATTTCTTTTTATTGCCCTCGCGGTTGGTTATGTCAAGCACCGATGATAAGCGCCCGCCGAATTTTTCGGGAATACTGCTTTTATAAAGCTCGATATCCTTTACGATGTCGGGATTGAAAGCGGCAAAAAACCCAAAAAAATGCGCGGGGTTATAAATGGTCGAGCCATCGAGCAGGATAAGGTTCTCATCTGCAGACCCGCCCCTTACATTGAAGCCGGTAGTCGCTTCGCCTACCGACGTAACGCCGGGCAGTGTTAATACCACTTTTAAAACGTCAGCCTCGCCAAAAGCCGTCGGTATTTGCTTGATGTTTTTAATATCAAGCCGCGTAACGCCCAATTCCACACTGCGTACGTTGGCAACTTTGTCGGCCGATATTTTCACTTCTTTTAAACTGTTCACCTGCTCCTGCATTTCGATGTTCAGTTTGCCGTCGCTGTACAAAATGATCTGGCGCCTGGTATCGCGCATCCCTATCCCGCGCACGTTGAGCACATGCCTGCCGCGCGGCAGCGACATGGTGAAATAGCCGAACTGATCGGTAGCCACACCGCTCTTGGTATTTGCCACGTAAATGCTGGCCCCGGCAACAGATTCTCCCGACTTAATATCGCGTACATAACCCGATAGCGTGGCGTTCCCCGCTCTCGGGTTATTGGTTTTGATGCCTATTTCGTAAATTTTATTTTCCGTGGTAGCATCAGGAACTTTTTTATCCCTTTCATCCGTGTAATCGGCCACGGCTACTGCCGGTTTCTTTTGACTGGCAACGGCATTTTCCACGAAGCCCTGGGCTAACTCGGTTTTTATTTGGCGCCCGCGGGTAAGAAATACCTGCTGCCGGTTAATTGCATAGTGGAAGTCGGTATTTTTAAATGCAAGGTCCAGCACCGTTTCAACCGGTTTTTCGTTTACCTGCAGGGTAACCCTTAAACTGTCAAATTGTACAGGATCGTAATAAAAGTGATAGCTGCTTTTCGATTCCAGTTCATTAACAAACTGGCCAACAGTTGCTTGTTGAAAGTTAACGCTGATTAGTTTACTACTTTGCTGGCCTGAAGCTATCCGTAAGATAAACAAAAAGCAAAAACTTAAGAGGTAAGTCTTTCTCATATTAGTTGGTTAAATGGTCGTAATAAGATGCTACTTTGACCATGGCCTCTTCAGGCTCCTTGCGGAAATTAATTTGATTGGCTTTGATGTATTGCTGAAGTTCCTTTTTCTTATCCTTCAAGATACCGAGAAACGATCCTTTGCCGGAAAAGCTGTAGTAAATATTTTTCTTTCGGATGAAATACTCCTTTTTTGCATTGAAATACGATTCATTTGTTTGCCCGCCTGTGCTGGTCTGAATGTCTTTTGACCATCTAACCAAAACCTGGGTCTTTCCGTCGTACAGTTCATCGTAAAAACCCGATTTTATAACCGAATTATTATTGAGCGTATCGGCATTGATATTTACAAAGTGATGATCTAAAAAATCAAAGCTCTTTACCTTTTCGTTTACCAGCGAAAATTTTAAAAAATGGTTATAAAGCAAAACCACCACTTTATCACTATAGGTATCGTACAGCATTGGCACATTTTTATACAGGGTGCCATTGTAATAAACCGACCCTGCGGTAAAGGCTTTTACGTCTAAAAAGTACGCGGTGCCTTTTATTATGGGATCATAAAAGTAATATTCGGTACCATTGTACAGTTGCGACTGTTTGCCCACCGATGCGTAAAAATAAGTGAGCGCATTATTAAACGCGTTTTGCTGCGAGCTGCTATCGGCCCTTGCGAACTGCGCGCGGCTACCCTCCTGGCCATACGCGAAGGAACAACACCATACCGCTAAGAACACAAATTTTACTATTAAGGAGATTTGCTTCATACCATGTTTTTTTTAAATTTAAACCAGGACACTTCATTGCCGGAGTCATAGCTAAAATCTGTAATTGAGTTAGAGGCCCGAGAGGAAGATGGATTACCAAAATAAGAATAAAATAATTGTAGGCTGCTTAAATGTTTGGCGTGTTTTGTTGCCGGCAGGCAGTTATGTTTTATCATCAATCGGTGTAAAAGCAGGTTAATCGGGTTAAAAATGAAAATTACATTACTTAACCGTAAAAACCAAAGTTTTAGTTTAAAAAATTGTTAATTTTTACCTACCGGCTTAGATTCCTTGTAACAATTTTATGATTATTGGCCGGTTAAGCGCTATTAAATTGTTACCCGGCTTTTATTCCGTTATACCGGGATTGTATTGTATTATTGGGGAGATAAAAGAATCAGTAACCTTGTTTTATGAAAACCTTAAAAGTATTAGTAATTGTATTGTTAGCCACATTCAGTTTTAACAGTTTAAGCGCCCAGCCGCATCACAAAAAACATCACCCCAAACACCGGCACCACAAATATCATCGTCATTTCAAAAAACATCACCGGAAACACAGGAAGAGATAAGGCTGCGGTCTCAAATTCTTAATTTACAAAGGCAAATCGTTTCGGAATAACCGGTCAAAAAAAACGTAAAGCCCTTAACTAATCGCTAAGGGCTTTACGTTTTTATCGAATTCTATATTTTCTTACAGCTTCCTCTTCACCTCCACATTTTCATACGCCTCAACTATATCTCCTACCTCGATATTATTAAAGTTGTGGATATTCAGACCGCATTCATAGCCGGCGCTAACTTCTTTAACGTCATCTTTAAAGCGTTTTAATGAAGCAAGCTCCCCGGTATATATTACCACGCCTTCGCGGATAATGCGGATTTTGCTGTTCCGGGTAATTTTTCCGTCGAGCACCATACAGCCGGCAATGGTGCCGACCTTGCTGATCTTGAACGTTTCGCGTATTTCAACATTGGCAACAATCTTCTCTTCGAAAGTCGGGGCTAACATGCCTTCCATAGCGGCCTTTATCTCATTTATAGCATCGTAGATAATGGAATAAAGGCGGATGTCGATCTGCTCATGCTCGGCTAGCTTACGCGCACCGCTTGACGGCCGCACCTGGAAACCAATGATAATAGCATCGGAAGCCGAAGCCAGCAATACATCGGATTCGGATATCTGGCCAACGGCTTTTGAAATGATATTAACTTGTATCTGCTCTGTCGATAATTTTAACAAGGAGTCAGACAACGCCTCAATCGAACCGTCCACATCGCCTTTAACGATAATATTAAGTTCTTTAAAGTTGCCTACAGCTAAGCGACGGCCAATCTCATCGAGCGTAATATGTTTTTGCGTACGCAAACCTTGTTCACGCTGTAATTGCAGTCGTTTGTTGGCAATTTCGCGTGCTTCAACTTCACTTTCAAGTACGTTAAACTTATCCCCGGCTGTTGGTGCACCTTGCATACCCAACACCTGTACCGGCGTCGACGGGCCTGCAGATTCCACCCTTTGGCCACGTTCATTGGTCAGTGCTTTTACACGACCGCTGTAACAACCGGCCAGTATCGGGTCGCCTACCTTTAAAGTGCCGGCCTGTACCAAAATAGTAGTGACGATGCCGCGGCCTTTATCAAGGGCCGCCTCAATAACAGTCCCAACCGCGCGTTTGTTCGGGTTTGCCTTCAGTTCGAGCAACTCGGCTTCGAGCAATATTTTCTCTAATAACAAATCAACATTTAAGCCGGTTTTGGCCGATATTTCCTGCGACTGGTACTTACCGCCCCATTCTTCAACCAAAATATTCATGCCCGATAATTGCTCACGCACTTTATCTGCGTTTGCTCCGGGTTTATCAATTTTATTGAATGCAAAAATTATTGGCGCGCCGGCCGCCTGGGCGTGGTTTATAGCCTCGCGGGTTTGTGGCATCACGCTATCATCAGCAGCGATAACAATAATTACAATATCTGTTACCTGGGCGCCCCTGGCACGCATGGCGGTGAACGCCTCGTGGCCCGGCGTATCGAGGAATGTTATTTTTCCTTTGTCGCCCGGTAATGTTACTTCGTATGCGCCGATGTGCTGGGTAATTCCCCCGGCCTCACCGCCGATAACGTTTGTTTTGCGGATAAAATCGAGCAACGATGTTTTACCATGGTCAACGTGGCCCATAATGGTTACAATCGGCGCGCGGGGAACAAGGTCCTCGGGTTCATCCGGCTGATCGAGGTTGGCTTCTTCGTCCTGTGGTTTTACAAACTCCACCTGGTAGCCGAACTCATCAGCAACAATGCTTAATGTTTCCGCATCAAGGCGCTGGTTGATAGACACAAACATACCCAAACTCATACAAGTGGATATGATCTGCGTTACAGAAACGTCCATCATCGAAGCCAGTTCGTTGGCCGTTACAAATTCCGTAACCTTCAATACTTTCGATTGCAGCTCCTGCTCCATTGCCAGTTCTTCGGCTGATGCAGCCACATCATCCCGTTTTTGCCTGCGGAATTTAGCCCGCTGGGCAAACTTGCCCGATTTACCTGCGCCGCTTAAGCGGGCCAATGTTGCCTTTATCTGGTCCTGTATATCTTTTTCCGAAGGTTCTTCCTTAGGAGTTGTCTGAGGTGCGTTGCGGCTCCTGAAATCGGGCCGCGCGCCGCCCGGGGTATTGCCCCTGTTCCTGAAATCAGGACGGTTACCACCGTGCGGCTGCTGTTGCCCCGGCGGATTAGCTGCCTGCTGTCCGGCATGGCCTCCTGGCTGGTTGCCCTGGCCGTGGCCCGGCCCCTGGTGATCTTTGCGTTTTCTTTTTCGTTTGTGGTCCTGCGAACTGGTGTTTGACGACGAGGCGACAGGGTTGCGTTTTGGCGCATTGGCAGGCAACTGTATTTTGCCAACCACATTGGGGCCGGTTAACCGTTCAGCTTTGGCCCTTATTACCTCTGGCTCCTGCGGTTCATCGACATCTGCGGCCGCTGTTTCTTCCTTTACAACTTCTGGTTCGGCAGGCGAAACAGCCTTTGCTGCAGGTGCACTGATCTCCGGTTTATTTTCAGCTGGCTGCACTGGGGCAGCCTCTTTAACTACGTCCGGCTGCGGTTTTTGCACAAAGTTTTCGGGCTTTGCTACTTCCGGTTCTTTCTTTTCAACCGGTTTGGCAACCGGCTGAACCCGTGCATTTGGATTATCTAGATCAATTTTACCTACTATTTTAACGCCCGGCAAAACTTCGCCGTGGTCTTCCGCCTTTTCGGGCTTCGGGGGCTCAACCGGTTTTGGTTTTTCAACTACCGGCGGGGTAAAATGATGAATGTTTTTTATAAGGATTTCCTCGTTCTCAAAATCACGCGAACGGCGGTGCTCAACTGGTTTTTCGGGAAACTGTACGGTTTCGTCCTTCCTGATCTTGCCGATGCTGATCTGTTTGGCTTCCTCCTTAATAATTTTATCCACAGCAAATTCTTTCAAAAGAGCGCTGTACATATCGCCATCAAGTAAGGCCATGGGATGCTTTTGCACCTTATAGCCCTTCGTCGCTAAAAAATCGACGATAGTCCCGGTACCAATATTCAGCTCTTTTGCTGCTGTAAATAATTTTATGGATTTGTCTTCTGACATTTATTAAATTTACTTTCTCTGCTAATTTTCAGCAAAAATACGATTTTAATTTTGGTATTGCACTTATTCAAACTCGGCCTGCAGAATTGATAATACTTCTTTAACAGTTTCTTCTTCTAAATCGGTGCGTTTTACCAGCTCATTTACCGTTAATGCCAGTACTGATTTTGCCGTATCTAAGCCGATACGTTTAAATTCATCGATGATCCAGCTGTCAATTTCATCTGAAAACTCTTCGATATCCACATCCTCATCCTGCTCATCCGCTTCGCGGTACACATCGATCTCATATCCCGTCAATTTACCTGCCAACTTTATATTATGGCCGCCTCGGCCAATGGCCAGCGACACCTGGTCGGGTTTCAAATATACTGCTGCCGTCTTTTTTTCATCATCCAGCTTAATTGATGTGATCTTGGCCGGCGATAGTGCACGCTGTATATACAACTGCAGGTTATTAGTATAGTTGATTACGTCGATATTCTCGTTTTTAAGCTCCCGCACGATACCGTGTATGCGCGATCCCTTCATACCTACGCAGGCGCCAACAGGGTCGATACGGTCGTCGTATGATTCTACAGCTACCTTCGCTCTTTCGCCGGGTTCGCGGACGATCTTTTTGATGGTAATCAAGCCGTCGAAAATTTCGGGTACTTCCATCTCGAACAAACGCTGTAAAAACTCGGGCGCTGTGCGCGAAATGATGATCTTTGGATTGCTGTTCAGCATATCCACCTTATCAACAACAGCTTTTACGCTATCGCCTTTTTTAAAGTAGTCGGCAGGTATTTGCTCCGATTTTGGCAGCAACAGCTCATTGCCTTCATCGTCAAGTACCAAAGTTTCTTTTTTCCAAACCTGGTAAACCTCGCCGGTAACAATCTCGCCTACACGGTCTTTATATTTCTTAAATATTTCGTCCTTTTCGAGCTCTAAAATTTTGGAAACCAACGTTTGACGTGCAGCCAGGATAGCGCGGCGGCCAAAGCTCTCCAGCGTGATCTGCTCTATATAGTCATCGCCAACTTCGAGGCTCGCATCCAATGTTCTTGCTTCAGCAAGCTCAATTTCCAGGTCGTCATCCTCGCTAAAGCCATCCTCCATAACCTTCCGGGTGCGCCAAATTTCAAGGTCACCGTTGTCGGTATTTACAATTACGTCGCAGTTTTCATCGGTGCCGTACTTTTTCCTGATCATGCTTCTAAACACGTCTTCCAGTACGCTCATCATGGTTGGGCGATCGATGTTTTTGAAATCTTTAAATTCCTGAAAAGAATCAATTAAATTAATATTGCTCATTGTTCTTACTTGAATGATATTAAAACTTTTGTTTCTGTTATTTTATTAATCGGGATCACGGTTTCAGCAAGCTCAGCCCTTTTCCCTTTTTCTTTTATTTTTTCTTCAATTACGATGGCATCTTCAGTAATGCTGCTTAGCCTGCCTTCTCTTTTGGTCCCGTCAGCCATTTTAATAGCCAAAGATCGTCCAATATTTTTTAAATATTGCCTGATCGATGTAAGCGGCGTATCAATTCCCGGCGACGAGACCTCCAGGTTATAGGCAGTTTCTATCACATTTTCTTCTTCCAGCCTAAAACCTACGTGCCTGCTTATTGCCACACAATCGTCAATGCCTATGCCGTTATCGCCGTCAACCAGTATCACCAGCTTACCGTTCGGGTGCATTTTTACATCCACTACAAACAAGTTTGGCTTGTCAGCTATCTTTTCTTCAATCAGTTCCCGTACTCTCTCTTCAATATTCATTTTGCCCGAAAAAAATTGATCGGTAAAATAAAAGAGGGGGCTACAGCCCCCTCTTTTGTAAATTCAAATGCAAATATAATGCATTTTATTGGACTTTCAAAGTATTTTTAGTTGATTAAGTTGGATTAAGTGAGTGGTTGATTAAGTTAACTACGTGGATGGTCGATTAGATGAGTCCGTCTGAAATAAGTAGGGCGACCTGATCACCTAATCACCCAATCAACTATTCACTCAATCAACACTTACCACTTAAACCCCAGATCCACATAATGTGGGCTCCGAAGTCTTTTTTTGCTCCGGATAAGATCCCAGACACCATTCGCATCTCCAAATTTGTAATAGCGCATAAAGTAGGTTTTGCCTTTTGCAAAAGGGGTATCGGGGGTAAATACTATGGCGCTATCCTTCAGCTTGTAAACGCCGGGTTGAACGGGCTGATAGTCTTTCAGGTCGGTATCCGCTGGCATGCGGTATACCGGCAGCAGGCTCTGCCAGATATCTGTTCCTGCCGAATTGCGGTCAATCTCGCCGATAATGGCATAATCCAATCCTTTGAATTTTATCGAACGGTTACTGTCAATAAGGGTGACGCGAACTTCAGGCGTCCTGGGCTGATGGGCGCACCCAAAGCAAACTAAAAATAGCAACAGCCATAATTTTTTCATTTTTAAATATCGGCATTCCTTCAGAATTTTTTAGTGGCACGCGGAATTAAAGATAAGTTATTGCTTTGAGTTTAAACCGATATAGTCTTTAAAAAATGATCCTCATCACTAATGCTCGTTTTTATTTGGAATCAATCTAAATAGCTGTATGTTTGCATTTAGAATTAGTCTAAATAAAAATGAGGGAAAGTATTACCAAAACATCACAATTCTTTAAATTGATTTTATTGACACTTTTTGTGTTATTCATTATACCCAGTTCAGCAAAAGCCCAGCATCAGAGTGGACTGAAAGGCGCAATAACCGATGATAAAGGGAATGCCGTGGCATACGCTTTTATCACGTTAAAAGAGCTTTCGAAGTCAGTTACATCGGACGATAAAGGGAGATACTTTATTGAAGCCGTTCCCGGGTATTTAACGGTAAATATCTCGGCAATGGGTTGTGCAACATTACATCAGTATGTTAGGATAAAACAGGGTGAAGTGGCGACTAACAATTTTGCGCTGCGGGACACCACTAATGAGTTGAATGAAGTATTAATTAAAGGCTACAAAGCTATTAAGGGAATGGGTTACCTGAATGATGTACACGACGGTGTTATTTATTCGGGCAAAAAAACCGAGGTGATCATATTAGACAGCCTGAACGCCAACACCGCCCAAAACAACCCCCGGCAAATCCTGGGCCGGATACCCGGCGCAAATTATTCAGAAACGGAGGGGAGCGGGTTCCCGTCAAATGGCATCGGGTTCAGGGGTTTAACACCTACGCAGTCTATAGAAACCAATATCCGCCAAAATGGCTATAATGTTGCAGCAGATGTTTTCGGCTACCCCGAAACTTACTACCTGCCACCATTAGAGGCTGTTGAACGCATAGAGGTAACCAGGGGCGCGGCGTCACTCCAGTTTGGCCCTCAATTTGGCGGCGTGATCAATTATATTATTAAAAAGGGAGCCGAAGACAAACCCCTGGAGATCAACATTCAGCAAACCGGCGGCAGCTTCAGTCTTTTTAATTCTTTTATATCCGCAGGAGGCACTTCGGGAAAATGGAATTATTACAGCTTTGTTCAATACAAAAGCGTGCTGGGCTGGAGGCCAAATTCAGACGTTCAGCAAGTGTCTGGGTTTGCGGGTTTAAATTACCAGCCCAATCCCCGGCTTAAACTCGGTTTGGAATATTCTATTTTACGAAACCGTATCCACATGCCCGGCGGATTTGATGATGAACAATTTGCATTGGACAGCAGGGCATCATACCGGGCGCGCAACTGGTTAAGCAGTCCCTGGAATATTGTTGCCGGTAAACTTGAATATAAGCTTTCGCAAACCACAAAACTTTCCGTAAGGTCAGCTTACCAGTTTAGCGCGCGAAACCTGGTTTGGAAAAACGAAGACGGCGGCCCCGAAACGCCCGACAGCATCAGTACGGTTACCCTGCAGCCGGTAAACCGCGAGGTGCAGCGGGAAATATTTCATGCAAATACAACTGAGGCGCGCTTGATCGCTGATTATGGAGTCGGGCAGACAAAAAATACGCTGGCAGCAGGCATAAGGCTGTTTTATGGTAAGATGAAAAGAGAAGGCGGCGGCCTGGGCACAACTGGTTCGGATTTTGACCTGACCTTATTAGATCCGCATTACGAGTATAACCTGAATTTTACTACCACAAACATAGCGCCCTTTGCCGAGAATATATTTCATATCGGCAAACGTTTATCGGTTACACCAGGATTTAGATATGAGTACCTGAAATCAACCACCGATGGTTATATTGACAATGATGTAGAGCAGACGGCCAATGGTTCAAAGCATCGTTACTTTGCATTATTTGGCATCGGGGCACAATTTATTACCACACCAACAACCAATATTTATGCAAATATTTCGCAGGCATATCGCCCGGTAACCTATGAACAGCTTACGCCATTTGGCTCGGCTACAAAGATCGACCCGAATTTGAAAGACGCGGATGGCTATAACGCTGACTTGGGGTGGCGTGGTTCGTTTAAAAGGTATTTAAACTTTGATATCAGCGGATTTTACCTGCGGTATAATAACCGGATAGGTGTAACGCCGAAGCTTGACGCGAGCGGTGTCACTTACCTCTACCGCACCAATATTGCGAACAGCGTACATAAAGGGGCCGAAACTTACATCGAGTTTAATATTACAAGGGCATTATTTCCGGGCAGTAGATCCGGAAACCTAAGTTTTTACAATTCCTTCTCCTATATTGATGCCCGCTATGCTTCAGGTGATTACAGGGGAAAATCCGTAGAATATGCCCCGCAAACCATTAATCGCCTTGGAATTACTTATACATATAAAGTGTTTTCCACAACCTTTATTATCAGCAATACAGCCAAATCATACGCCGATGCAACAAACACGGAGTCGGGCGAGGACCCTGCGGTGGGGTTAATCCCGGCATACCATGTTTTGGATTGGTCGTCATCCATCCATCTTGGTAAATACAATTTCAAATTCGGGATCAATAACCTGGCGGATGCCCGGTACTTTACCGTGCGAACCAATGAATATCCCGGGCCGGGCATTATACCGGCAATTGGCCGCAGCTTTTATTTCGGTTTTGGGGCGAGGTTCTAATATGGGGGGAAACGCGGTAAAATCTGCCATGGTCCACGGACCATCGACTATGGACTTTCTCACTTTCTCTTGCTTTTAAAAAACCCCCTTACCAGTTCTGCACATTCATTTTCGTGGATACCGCCCGTAATGATCGTTTTCGGGTGGGTTATTTTTTGATTCAATCGTCCGAAACCAAGTTTAGTATCATAAGCGCCGAACACGATGCGGCTCAGCTGGAACCAATAACATGCCCCGGCGCACATCACGCAGGGCTCAAGCGTTACATACAAAGTGCAATCTGCCAGGTATTTTCCACCCATAAAATTGGCTGCTGCCGTAAGCGCCTGCATTTCGGCATGGGCCGAAACATCGTTAAGCCGTTCGGTAAGGTTATGCCCCCGGCCGATGATCTTCCCCTTACAAACTACTATGGCGCCAATGGGTATTTCATCTTCCGACAAAGCCAGTTTAGCCTCCCTGATGGCTTCATTCATAAAAAAATCGTCAGGCGAAATAGTCGGCTCGTCGCCAAAGTTTATATACCGCATTATATCAGTTTAGTTCCATTCGGGACTGGTTTGTCAATCGAGGCTAAAACAATATCGCCGTTCTGATCGGCGAAGCCGGTGATCAAAAACTGCGACATAAAGTTCGCCACCTGTTTTTCAGGAAAGTTAATAACCGCTAAAATTTGCCGGCCGGTCAATTCTTCTTTTGTATAGTGCTTCGTTATTTGAGCGCTTGACCACTTTATTCCAAAGGGGCCAAAGTCAACCTTAACTTTATAGGCCGGTTTACGTGCTTCCGGAAAATCAACCGCCTGGAGAATGGTGCCGGTGCGCAATTCTATTTTTTCAAAATCCTGCCAGCCGATGGTTTCCATAATGCAAAGTTATAAACGCAAACCAAACGAACTGCCATTTATTCTTTATATTCGGAAAAATATTGATTTAAAAACCTTTTAATATTAGCAAAGTTTAATTCGTTTATGTAATTTACCTTTGCGTTTGGGAAAAGCGGCACAGCTGATCTCCAAATTTGGGCTATGATGAAAAATACCTTACTTATTTCAGCTTTCGGTTTACTTATTGCGTTATCAACGCCGGTTTGCAGCGCTATGGGCGCCGGAAAATCTTTCAATTATACGTCCGGCTATCCACACACGATTTTAGCGAAAGATACCGTGCCGCCTGCCGAAGTCATGGATATTGTTACGACCGTGGTTTATTCGCTCAATACTTTCAATATAGAAAAAGTGGCCGATCTGTATACGCCCAATGCAGTTGTTGCCGATGACGAGCCCCCATACTCATGGAACGGGCCTACTGCGGGCATTCAATGGGTGAATGCCGTTGAGAAGGTTTGTAAAGAAAACCGGCTAACCAAACTTAAAGGTACCATGGAAGCAATAAATGTTTTTCAGCAAACATCCGATAACGTTTATATCGTGGTGCCCGTAAATTATACCGGCGACTTGCCCCATAAACAGGAATTCAGGGCCGAGGGCGCTTTTACTTTCGTATTGCGGCTGATCAACGGCAAGTGGATGATAAAAAGCCAGGTTTGGATTCCGAGAAGGGGAATGTGAGCATCATTTCGGATGTCGGATTGACGATTTCGGACTTAATATCTTCTTCAATTTCTTTTTTAATATTTTAGTTTTTCCCTTCATTGTCAAATCTCCTTTTTGTTTGCAGTAAAAACCATTGGCGCAGCCCTACCGCGGAAATGCTGTTTAAAGATCATCCGATCCATAATGCACGCTCTGCAGGCACCAGCGATAAAGCAAGGATAAAAGTAAGCCAAAAACTGATCGACTGGGCCGATGTGATCTTTGTAATGGAGCGAAGGCATAGCCAGCTGCTTAAACAAAGGTTCGTTTTGCAGGCGCAACAAATGGTTGTACTGGATATTGAGGATAACTATGTTTTTGGCGATCCGGAACTGATTGCCGCTCTTAGGATTTCGTTAAGCGGATACCTTTAAGACTTGCGTTTGATAGCGATCTGAACAGACTTGCGAAGTTTTTTCAACTTCGTAAGTCTGTCGATTTGTTTGAGTTAGCTCAATATTTCAGCACAATAAACCCTGTTTTATGCTTGCTTATCCCTTTTACCGTATAATCAAGCGAATAGAAATAGGTGCCCGGCAGCTGCAGCGCACCCGTTTTATTGGAGTGCCCGTCAAATACCCTTGTGCTGTTGTCATAGCCTTTTGCTTCGTATACCAACTGGCCGCTGCGGTTCATGATCGTTAATTTATTTTCCGGGTAGTTGCCAATCCCATCTATAACAAGGTAGTCATTCAAGCCATCGCCATTTGGCGAGATAGCCTGATGTACTACGATGCCATCTGTTTCAAGCCCGGGGGTTTCAATTGGTTTTTCGACGCTTACTGCCGCTAAGGGTTCGGCCATGGGGTCTGCAGCCCTGGTCACCATTACCGTGTAGGTTTTTGTGGTTGTGCCATCCTGCGCTGTTACTACCGTCGTAATGGTATTGGGTCCGGTGGCCAAAGGCAGGCTTGCCGAGGAAGTTCCCGAAGCTACTGTTGTCCCATTTACTTTTACTGTTGCATTGGCATCGGCTGTAGCGGGGATCATCTTTATAGAGGCCGTTGCCGCCGGTACGCTCGCCGTGTAGCTAGCGGTGTTAAAGATAAAGGCCGGGCTTAAGGCTATCGTGCCGTTGTTTATTTTCAGGTTCGACAGGTTGGCATTGTTTGACAGCGCCCGGGTTACCGTGATGGTATAAGTTTTTGTGGTAGTACCGTCCTGTGCCGTTACTACCGTCGAAATGGCGTTTTGGCCAACCGCCAGCGGGATGGCTGACGACGCTGCTCCCGACGCTACCGGCATACCGTTTACTTTTACCGTTGCAGCAGGGTCATCGGTGGTGGGAATTACTGTAATGGTGCTTGAAGCGTAGGTTACGCTTTCTGTATAGCCTATGGTTGCTGCGGCAAACACCGGAGCTAAAGTGCCGCTGTTTGTTTTTAGGCCCACAAGCTTTGCATCGGCAGATGGCGCCCTTGTTACCGTTACGGTATAGGTTTTAGTGGTTATCCCATCGGCTGTTGTTACAATAGTTGTAATAACGTTCTGACCGGCATTTAGCGGCAGAGGCTGCGAAGCTGTGCCTGATGCTACCGTTGTGCCGTTTATTTTTATGGTTGCACTGGCATCCGCAGCGGCGGGTGTTATTTTTATGGTAGTAATTGCCGCTGCAACGCTTGCCGTATAACTAAGCGTATTATAATTAAAAGCCGGGGTTAGCGCTATCGTTCCGTTGTCAATTTTCAGGTTCGTTAAATTTGCATTGCCCGCAACGGGGCGCGTTATTGTTACGGTGTAGGTTTTGGTCGTGGTTCCATTTTGGGCTGTTACCACTGTACTAACTATGTTTTGCCCCACATTCAAATTAATGGCGCCCGATGCAGTGCCTGATGTTACCGCAACGCCGTTTACTTTTATGGAGGCGGTCGGGTCGGCTGCGGCCGGGGTGATCTTTACCGAAGTAGTGATGTTTGTCACACTCAACGTATAGCTGGTCGTATTAAAATTAAAGGCCGGTGTTAAAGCCAGCGTTCCGTTATTTACCTTCAGGTTTGAAAGATTGGCGTTTGCCGATGCAGGCCTGGTAACCGTCACCGCATACGTTTTGGTAGTTACCCCATCACCGGCTGTTACAACGATATTGATGGTATTAGGCCCGATCACGAGGGGCAAACTTGCCGATGCGGCTCCCGAAGCCACCGCAGTACCGTTTACCTTCACTGTGGATGAAGCATTGTTCGTTGTCGGCGTTACGGTTATAGCCGCCGTGGCGCTTGTTACGCTTGCGGTATAACTGACCGTACCGCCCGCAAAAACCGGCGATAGCGTTCCGCTGCTTAGCGAAAGGGCCGAAAGGGTTGCATCAGGGATGACGGCTATATTTACAGTTGTGCCGGTGCTTCCTGCTATATTATATGCGGTTACGGTATAATCGGTTGCAGGGCTAACTGCTGTCGGCGTGCCGGTTATTGCGCCCGTTGCGCCGTTAAAACTTAAGCCTGTGGGCAACGCATTGATGAAATAGCCGCCGGCGGGCGTGATCTTTTTTACCAGGGAGGTGTTGAGGTCTCCAACAAATAAATTGCCCTTGCCATCTATCGCTAAACCGGCCGGCCCATTGAAGCCGGAACCCAAGGATATAGGGGCGCCGCCGCCTACCGGGATCTCCTTTACAGCATTGGCGCCAAATTCAGCTACATATATATTGCCCGCAATATCCATTGCTACGCCATAAGGCTGGTTGAAAACGGGGCCTACAGTAACCGGGACTCCGCCGCCAACGGGTATCTTTTTTATCACGCTGTTACCAACATCGGCCACAAATACATTGCCTGCGGCATCCACTATCAAACCGGCAGGGTTACTGAAATTATTGGCGATAGTTACCGGGGCGCCGCCGCCAACGGGTATCTTTTTTATGCCATTGTTAGCGAGATCCGAAACATATACATTTCCGGCCGCATCGACGGCTACTCCGAAGGGCGAGGTAAAACCCGATCCTATGCTTACCGGGGCGCCTCCCCCTACCGGCACTTTTTTTACCAGGTGGTTCGCAAAATCAGCAACATAAACATTCCCGGCTATATCCACAGCTACGCCGTGCGGCTGGTTGAAGCCAGACCCAATGATTACCTGGGCGCCGCCTCCGGCCGGGACTTCGTAAACTTGGTTAGTATTGCGGTCGGCCACAAATACGTCGCCCAACGCGTCGGTAGTAAGGCCTATAGGGCTGAAAAACCCCGATCCGACAGCAACAGGCACACTACCAAAGCCAGGCGCGGAAAGGCCGCTGCTTGTCGGGTTTAATGCGGCAATAGCCATATTTACGGTATAAACGTTCGGGCTGTTATAGCTGATGACCGGCGGCGGCAATACGTTCACCGCAATGTTGACAGTTGTGCTGTTACCGGCGCTCACATTATACGCGCTAACCTTGTAATTCGTCGCGGGGCTGCCCGCGGTGGGGGTGCCGCCGATAGCGCCGGTATTATTGTCAAAACTTATCCCCGCAGGCAAAAAGGGGCTAATAAAATAACCGCCGACCGGGGTAATTTGCTTTACGGATGAGTTAAAATCGTCGGCCACCAACACGTCGCCCAAGGCGTCGACAGCTACTCCAAAGGGATGGCTAAAACCGGCGCCTATACTCACCGGCGCGCCGCCGCCAACCGGTATCATTTTGACCGCACTATTATTAAAATCGCCCACAAATACATTTCCCGATGCATCAACTGCCACTCCAAGGGGACTGCTAAAGCCCGATCCTATGATAACCGGCGCGCCGCCGCCAACCGGTATCTTTTTTACCGCGTTGTTGCCGTTATCGCTCAAATACACATTGCCGGCGGCGTCAACAGCCACTCCGGCAGGGGAAATAAAGCCTGAGCCCAATGTAATAGCCGGGCCGCCGCCCACCGGCAGCTCTTTTATTGCATTATTCTGGGTATCGGCCACATACAGATTCCCCGCCCCGTCTATCGCTACCGCAATAGGATCGTTGAAACCGGTAGCCACGGTAACCGTAGGGCCGCCGCCAACCGGGATTTTATATAAGGTGTTGCTGGAGTTGTCGGTAACGTATACATTGCCGGCCGCATCTGTGGCTACCCCCGTTGGAGAAGTATAGCCGGACCCCACGATCACTGGGACGCCGCCGCCGACAGGTATCTTTTTTACAAAGCCACTGCCTGCATCGGCCACATAAACGTTCCCGCCAGCATCAGCAGCGACTCCGATTGGGCTGGTAAAGCCCGACCCGATTGCAGCTGCCGTATTTCCGTAAGCTGCGGCCGAGACATTGGTATGTGTAGGCGCAACGGGCGAAATTGCCACATTTTTTGTAAAGATTTGTGGGCTGGCATAACTAATTGTTGGCGGTGGAAATTGATTGACTTTTATGTTTACTATTGCGAAGACAAAAGGACTTGCACTATTGTAGGCATGTATGGTGTAGTTGGTAGCCGGGCTTGCCGCCGTAGGCGTACCACTTATAGTACCGGTTGAGCTATCAAAATTTAACCCTGCGGGTAAAGGGGAATTTAGGTAGTAACCGCCAACCGGGGTAACCAGTTTTATCGCGTTGTTGCCAAAATCTGCCACGTACAGCCTCCCGGCGGGGTCTACTGCAACGTCGTAAGGCTGGACAAAGCCGGAACTTATGGTGATGGCAGCGCCGCCGGCCGCAAAAATCTCTTTTACGGTATTGGTGTTCCTGTCAGCAACAAATACGTTACCCGATGGGTCGACAGTTAAACCAAAAGTACTCGACACCCCGGAACCCAGGATAAACGGTGCCCCGCCGGCTACAGGTATTTTTTTTACTGCTGAAGTGCCGCCATCGGATACATACACGTTGCCGGCCCCGTCAACCGCTACGTCAAAGGGTTGTGCAAACCCGCTGCCAAGTGTGACGGGGGCTCCGCCTCCAACCGGAATTTTTTTTACCGCATTGTTGCCAAAGTCCGCCACATACACATTGCCGGCATTGTCGACCGCAACCCCGGTGGGATTAAGGAAGCCGCTGCCCAGCGTTACAGGCGCGCCGCCGCCTACCGGGATCTTTTTTATTGCATTATTGCCGTAATCGGCAACATATACGTTGCCGGCGGCGTCTGCAGCTATACATTCAGGCGTGGTGAACCCTGATCCTAAACTCACCGGTGCCCCACCGCCCACCGGATATTTGGTTATCATAAAACTGGTTTGCTGGCTTATATACAAATTACCCGCCCCGTCAACCGCTACGCTGTAGGGTTTTGTAGCATTATAGGCAACAGCAGCTGTGTTGCCGTACGCAGCTGCTGCTATCCCGTTATTTGAGGGCACCAGCGGCGTGATTGGCGTACCGGCCACATAAATTGGCGGAACCGCATATGAAATGGACGGACCGCTCACGGTGATGTTTATCGCTGCCAGCGCAGTGAGCGTACTGTTATAAGCCGTTACGTTATAGTTCTTTGCAGCGGCGACTACAGTTGCGGTCCCGCTAATTATGCCGGTTGCATTATCGAAACTTAAGCCGGCGGGAAGGGCCGAATCGATATAATAGCCGCCGACAGGTTTTATTTTCTTTATGTTTCCGTTGTTATAATCTGCAACATACAGATTGTTAGCGCCATCGACGGCAACGCCGGTGGGCAAATTAAATCCGGAGCCCAGCGTAATAGCGGCGCCGCCGGCTGCGGGAATTTCTTTGACGGCGCTGTGGCCGGCATCGCCCACAAATACATTTCCGGTAGCATCAACCACGAGGCCGTACGGCGCGCTAAAGCCAGAGGCAAAGGTGCTGATCACACCGCCTGCAATCTTTTTTATCGTGTTTGTGCTGGCTTCGCCTACGTACACATTACCGGCGGCATCTGCCGCAACACCGATCGGGTTGGTAACAGCGCCCCACAGCACTGTATTGCCGCCGCCCACCGGAATCTGTTTTACAGCGCTGTTTCCGTAGTCGGCAACGTACACATTGCCCAGTCGATCCAGGGCGAGGCCATAAGGATGCACAATCCCTGAACCGATGGTAATGGGCGCACCACCACCCACCGGGATCTTTTTTATTGCATTATTATTATAGTCAGAGACGTATACATTACCTGCGGCGTCTACAGCAACGCCATCGGGCCCGTTGAAGCCCGAGCCTATGATCACGGGCGCTCCGCCTCCCGCAGGTATTTTTTTAACCAGGCTGGCGGTGAAGTCGGCCTCATAAACATTTCCGGCTGCGTCAACGGCAACACCGCGCGGCGTACTAAAGCCCGAACCTACTGTTACCGGGCTGCCCGAATAAGCAGCCGGATCCACGCCGCTGCCCACGGGGCTTAAAGGTGTTATGGCAACACCGGTGATGTATGCCTGTGGGCTGGCGTAACTGATGGTAAATGGGTTAACCTGGATACTTAATGCGGTCGACGTGCCGCCGCTGCTGTTATATGCTGTAACCGCATAGCTGGTTGCCGGGCTTGCCGCAGTCGGCGTCCCGCTGAAAATCCCTGTCGTCATATCAAAACTCAAGCCTGCCGGCAAGGCTGCACTCAGGTAGTAGCCGCCAATCGGCTTAATTTTCTTTACCGCGTTGTTAAGATTGTCTGCTACATAAACCATCCCTTCTAAATCTATCGATACGCCGCTTGGGTGACTAAACCCCGATCCTATCAGCAATTGGGCGCCGCCGCCGAAAGGTATTTCTTTCACCATATCATTAAGCTGATCGGTTACAAATACGTTTCCAACAGCATCGGCAACAACCCCTGTAGGGTTGTTGAAGCCAGGACCGATGATCACTGGGACATTGCTTCCTGCAGGTATCTTCTTCACTACATTATTCCCCGAGTCGCCAACGTACACATTGCCGGCAGCATCAACCGCCACGCCGCTTGGATGCAAAAAACCGGCGCCCAAAACAATTGGCGCGCCGCCGAGCACCGGTATTTCTTTTACCGTGCTATTGCCATAATCCGTTACAAATACGTTGCCTGCCGCATCTACCGCCACGCCATAGGGCTGGTTTGCACCGGCAAGAAGCGTAACAGGCGCACCTCCGCCAACAGGGATCTTTTTTACAGCGCTATTGCCGATATCGCCCACGTATATATTGCCGGCAGCGTCAACCGCTACGGCTGAGGGGGCATTAAAGCCCGATCCCAAAATCACAGGATTGCCACCGCCCACAGGTATTTTTTTTATGGCATTGTTGCCTGCATCGGCAACGTATATATTTCCTGCGGCGTCCAGCGCCACACCATACGGGGCTGCAAATCCGGAACTTATCGCAGTCGCATTATTGCTGTAGGCATTAACAGCCACACCGCTGCTGGATGGCACGACCGGCGCAATAGGATCGCCCGCCACGTATACATGAGGGCTGCTGTAGCTAATGGTCGGCACTAAAATAATGCCGTGCTTTTTTACGGCTGCCGGTGGGTTTTTACCGTGCTTAATGCCGGCGTACAAATGAGCGCCGGTATAAAATAAAGCAAGTACTATCAAAATACATATTTTGACAGTGGCAGCTAAAGTTGCAAACAGTTTCTGTAAGCATGGTAAGATCGGTCTCATAGTTTCGGGTTTATCGTTCGTTATTGTTGAGGGCGGTCAATTTTAACCGGCTCTTTCGAACCTGGTTTTTGTGTGATGTTTAAGCTAAAACCGGCAAGGGGTGTCCGGGATCAGGTGTTTATTAAACTGTAAACAGGCTTCGTGTTTAAAACGGCAAACAGTCTCTAGGTCAATCTAACTTCGATAACTATTGCCGGGTAAAATTAGATGCTCCGCCGAAGCGGAACAATCCCCTAAAACAGTGATTTTTAAAGAAGTTTGCCATTGTGTAAGAGCCGGTTATAAAGCACAAGCTTTGTGAGGCAAAACTATAGCGCCCCTGGAGTAAATACATGCGTAATACTACCTGACACATCAGGTAGTATTACGCAATATTGGCTAAACGATGGTAAAAGCCGGGGAATATCCCTTGGGTAGGTTATTTTTAACCGGGAAATTGAAATTGTCAGAACGGACTGTTCGGGCCGAAACCGGGAATCAACGCGGCATCCTGCGCATCATATTTGCCATGGCGGCAGGATTGCTCATTTGCTTCATTACTTTGCGCATATCCTCAAACTGCTTTATCAGGCGGTTTACTTCAACAAGGTTCGTTCCCGATCCTTTGGCAATGCGGTTTCTGCGGCTTTGGTTTATGCTGTCGGGATTACCTTTTTCGTAGGGCGTCATGGACTGTATGATAGCTTCGATGTTTTTAAAAGCGTTATCGTCCACCTCGATGTCTTTCATCATTTTACCTACGCCGGGTATCATGCCCATCAGGTCCTTCATGTTGCCCATTTTCTTGATCTGCTGTATCTGGCTGTAGAAGTCGTTGAAGTCGAATTTATTTTTGCGGATCTTTTTTTGCAGCTCGGCGGCTTCCTTTTCATCAAACTGCTGCTGGGCCCGTTCAACCAGCGAAACCACGTCGCCCATGCCCAAAATACGCGAAGCCATACGGTCGGGATGGAAGACGTCCAGCGCTTCCATCTTTTCGCCGGTACCTATGAACTTAATGGGCTTATTTACCACCGATTTTATCGAAAGCGCCGCGCCGCCGCGGGTATCGCCATCAAGTTTTGTCAAAACAACGCCGGTGAAATCGAGGCGGTCGTTAAACACTTTGGCGGTGTTTACGGCATCCTGGCCGGTCATGGCATCTACCACAAACAATATCTCCTGTGGTTTCACCGCGTCTTTTACCTGCTCTATTTCACGCATCATGGCCTCGTCGATCGACAAACGGCCGGCGGTATCGATGATCACTATATTGTTGCCGTTTTGTTTGGCGTGCGCAATACCTTCCCTGGCTGTGGCAACCGGGTCTTTCGATGCCAGGTTTACGTACACCGGAACGCCGATCTGGCCGCCTAAAACCTGCAGCTGCTCAATTGCCGCAGGACGGTAAATATCATCCGCAACAAGCAAGGGCTTCTTGTTTTTTTGCGTTTTTAAATAATTGGCGAGTTTCCCTGTAAATGTTGTTTTACCGGCGCCGTTTAAACCCGCTATCAGGATTATAGTCGGCGAAGCGGATAGGTTAAGGTCAGCCGTGCTGCCGCCCATTAACGCCGTCAGCTCGTCATTCATCACCTTGGTTAGCAGTTGGCCGGGCGATATGGCAGTCAGTACGTTCTGGCCGATGGCTTTTTGCCTTACATCGTCAGTAAAAGCCTTGGCGGTTTTATAGTTTACGTCGGCATCCAGCAGGGCCTTGCGGATCTCCTTCATGGTTTCAGCCACGTTTATTTCAGTAATTGTTCCCTGTCCTTTTAATACCTTAAAGGCCCTGTCGAGTTTATCTGATAAATTTTCAAACATTATTCTAATCCGTATTTTACGCTACAAATGTATGATTTTGGGTCAATTTTTTATTAAATTTGTGACTATGACGACTATAACTGTTGAAGTTAATGAGGACAAGAGCCTATTGGCCATAAAGGAATTTGTTACGCGACTGGCCCTAAAACATCATATTAAAAATGAAGGTTTGCTATATACTGACGAAATAAAAAGCGAACTCGACAAACGTTATAGTGACTACCTCGCCGGTATTATTGGTTTGATAAGCTCCGAAGAAAGCAGGGAAAGGATTCACGCATTGTTTGCCGATAAGTCATGAACTCTCAATAAACACAATACCTCAACTTATAAAGGCAATTCGGCTTGTTATTAATTTGATTTTTATGAAATCTGCGTTTCTGGTTATTTATTTTTTTTTCAATGTTTTTGCTGTACAAGAAGATCGTTATTCCGATGCATTAAAAGAGTATGATAACAAAAAATATCAGGCGTCAATAAGTATTTGCTCATCCGAACTTGAAAAACTTCCGGTGAAAGACTCACTATTTTCCAAATTTTTGTCGTTACGAGCCTCTTCCTATTTAGCGCTACGGGATTTTGAACCGGCGATAAAAGATTACAAACGGTTAATTGGTTTGGACCAAAAAAACGTGTCGTGGTATGTTGGATTAAGTTATGTATACGGAGAAAGCAACGACTATATGAATTGCCTGAGCATTTTAAAAAAGGCTTTGGCAATAGATAAGAAAGATATTTATATATATAACAATCTATCTTACTATTCGTCTCAATTGGGGGATTATACAAATGCCATAAAATATGCTGATGATGGGCTTCAATATGTCACGGACGACTATTGGAAGGGCACATTAATGAACAACAGGGGTTACGGCTACATTGGTTTGAAACAATACGATAAAGCCCTAAATGATATTGACGAGTCGATTAAACTTAATTCGGATAATCCCTTCGCTTTTTGTTATAGGGCGATAGCAAACATCGGCCTGAAAAAAATGGAAACCGTATGCGCTGACTTAACTAAGGCAAAAATGCTCGGCAATTTAACTTTAACAGCCGATTTAATAAAGCAGTATTGTAAGAACTAAAATTGTTGGCCTGGTAGTTTCGCGGAAGCTGAGGGTACAGACAATTTATTCCAGAATGAGTTTCTTCACCGCCGTATTAAACCCTGCTTTACTTATCCCGCTCACATTTTCCAAAGCTTTAAAATAATTTTCGTCACCCTGCTCCCGCTTTCCGCAGCCTAATAATTCCATAACGGGCGCAAAGCCTTTTTCCCTTTCAATTTTACGGACGATCAGAGCGTTGATAACGTACGGTATCTTCATTGGCTTGTCGCCATCCGCATAATTCGCGTTATTGACATAAAGACTCAGCCAGTCGGCCCCCGGATGCTCCGCCGCATATTTTTTAAACATAGCCAGCGCATCAGGCCAGGATATTCCCCAGCTGCCGCCATATAAATAGGCGCAGCCTTCGTCAACCGGCCGGTTTATAACGTCGGCAGACATTACCCTCCGCAAACGTTCATGCCAGAGGTCATGCGGATCGAACCGCTGCCTTTCATTATAGCCTCCGTTAACTTCAAGACTGGCCAGGTTTTCATCCGCGCTGAGGTCATTATACAGGGTGCCGCTATGGTCCGATTTATAGTCCACGCCCAGCATTTGCAGCGCTTCCGGGAAATTATCGCAATAGTAAAATTCAATAGGCCCGGCAGGCGCTTTTAGCCGTTTGTCGTACGCACTTACCGTTTGCACATAGTTTTTGGCATCCCAGCTATATAGCGTGTCCTTAAAGTGAAAATTTATGTTTGCCATCTTTTTGGTTTTCCATGACAGGGTGTTTTGTTTTAATGGCGAATAAAAATAAAAATGCCCGTCCTGCTTTTTTGCCAGCAGCCTGAAACTTGCCCTCAAGACAGGCGCCTTGTCAACCACCCTGAGGTATGAAAGCTGTATCAAAAAATTATTGCTGTTTAAATTAACTATGCTTGTAATATAAGCCTTGTAAAAATTAGCATCATTCGGTTTAACGCTTTTTTCCACGCCTTTCATTTCATCCAGCAACGCCGACATTTCCAGCAAGTCCTCTTTAAGTACAAACTCATTTTTATTGTTCGGTTTATCCTTTTGGGCGAGGAAGGCGTTCAGCGCATCGATTAATTCCTTTTTTGCTACTGAATCAGCGGCCGGCATATTGATTTTGGTACCAGCCGTTGCCGGGTTACAGGCAGAAAAAGCAAAATAAATTAAAACGCCGGCGATTAAATGTGCAGCATATCTCATAGGCGAGGTAATGATATTTTTGCAATATAACAAAATGCTAAAATCCCGTCAGCGTATCATCCAATAAATCTTAGTCCGATACTCGCCACATAGCAAATTGCTAAAATCATATCATCCTATAATCCAATAAATCTTAGTCGCTTTTGCAAAGTTTAATAAATATCTCTACTTTAGACTTCCATTATAAACCAGTAGGAGATATGAGATATAAGATTTAAGATTTGAGAAAACTCCCCCTTTCTTCCGTCTCACATCTCATATCTCACGTCTCATATCTCAACTCTAACTTAACAACCATGAATTCAAAATTGATCTTTAAGGGCCTTTGCATCGGCGCATTTTTGTTTGTTTTAACCTATGTAGCCTCCACAGCGAAGACGCTTCCCCGGATTGCAAAACACACCCTCCACAACAACAAAAACATCGCGGCTGCCGATACCGGTTGGCGGCAGCTTTTCAATGGCAAGGACCTTGACGGCTGGAAACAGGTTGGCCCCGGCTCCAGGTACGTTGAGAACGGCCTTACGGGAAGCCATGGCGGGATGGGCCTTTGCTACTGGACTAAGGAAAAGTTCGGCGATTGCGTTATCCGCATCGTATATAAAATGCAGAAGGAAAATAGCAATTCTGGCTTCTTTATCCGTATCCCGATAGAACCCCGCGAAGAATGGATGCCTGTGTTTTATGGCTACGAAGTGCAAATTGATAATCACCCCGAAACCTCGGGCGAGGATGAATACCATGTAACCGGAACGCTTTATTCGCTGACAAAACCGCATTCAAAACCAGGCAGGCCCGGCCCGGAATGGAACGTTATGGAGATCACCCTCGACGGCGCCCGCACCATAGTTCATGTAAACGGCCAGCTGGTAACTGATTATACCGAGGGCGACCCAACGCCGGCCCGCAAATTTGACTTTGAACCCTTCAGGGGATTGAGGCCGAATTATGGCTATATCGGCATGCAGAACCATGGAGATAACGATGTGGTGTTTTTTAAGGAAGTTGCCGTTAGGCCGTTAACAAAAAAATAAATGCAGCATCATGGAAAAAAATAAAAGTACAAGCAGTAAAAAAGCGATCAGCCGCGGCGAGTTTATTAAAAAATCAGCCATCGCGACAGCAGGATTTTATATTGTGCCCCGCTTTGTGCTGGGCGGCAAGGGATTTACCGCGCCAAGTGATAAGCTGTATATAGCGGCCGTCGGTACAGGAGGCGAAGCTGAAAATGACATCCACCATTTTGCCACCGCGCCAAAGAAAAATGCTGAAATAGCTTTTTTGTGCGATGTCGACGACCGCCCTGGCATGCAGCGCCAAAAAGAGTTTCCCAAAGCAAAGTTTTACCACGACTGGCGCGAAATGTTTGAAAAGGAAAACAAAAACTTCGATGCCGTAACCGTAGCCATTCCTGACCATAACCATGCTATAGTTGGCCATAGCGCCATGCAGCTGAAAAAGCATTTGTACCTGCAAAAACCACTAACACACGATATTTACGAGGCCCGTGTGCTTACCGAAGCCGCCAAAAAATACAAGGTGGTTACCCAAATGGGCGACCAGGGCGCATCCTGCGATGGGATGCGCACTATGCGCGAATGGTTTGAGGCCGGGCTGATCGGTGAGATACAGAAAGTATATTGCTGGACGGACAGGCCGGTGTGGCCGCAGGGAATATCATGGCCTACCGCGAAGCCGCCAATACCAAAGGAGCTTAAATGGGACCTTTGGCTCGGTACCGCGCAGGCGGTTGACTATATCGATAACCTGGTGCCGTTCAACTGGCGCGGCTGGTGGCAATTCGGCACCGGCGCATTGGGCGATATGGGCTGCCATATTATGGGGCCGCCATTTAAGCTGCTTGAGCTTGGTTATCCAACGGAAATATCGGGCAGCGCGAGCACAGTTTATACCGGTATTTTTAAAGAAGGTATTTTCCCCGAAAGCGGCCCGGTTTCCAGCTCTATCAAATTTAATTTTACGCTGAAAAACGGCAAGCCGCTCGACCTCTACTGGATGGATGGTGGCATTACGCCCGAACGCCTTTCAGAACTCGACCCGGATGTGAACCAGAACCTGGCGCTGGGCGACGTTCCCGCGGAAAATGACTTTGAGGGATGTACCTTGTTTATCGGTACAAAAGGTAAAGTTTCCTGCGGTTGGGGCGGAAGCCACCCAAGGCTGTTGCCGCTTTCGCTAAATAAAGACGTGCACATTCCTGAAAAATACCCGCGGGTTGAAGGCGGCATGGACGGCCACTGGTGGCAATGGGTTGATGCATGCATTGCCGGTTATGGAAAAATGGAGGTTGATTCACCTTTCGAAGGCTATGCCGGGCCCCTCACCGAAACCGTACTGTTAGGCAACCTGTTGCTGCGCAGCTTTAACATCCAGGAAAAAATTAAACGCAACGACCCTGTTTATGGCAATATGGAAGGCTATAAATTCAGCGGCCGGTATGTCGGGCTTAAATGGGATGGCGCGAATATGCGGGTAACCAATTTCGAGCCCGCGAACCAATTTATCCGCAGAACTTACCGGCAGGGTTGGGGTGAGCTGGCGCTGTAGTTGGTGAGTGGTGAGTGGTGAGTGGGTGACTTTTTCACTACTCACTACTCACTACTCACTACTCACTACTCACTACTCACTACTCACCATTCACCGTCAGTACTTCAGTATAATAAACCCTGTTTTGTGTTTGGTCACCCCTTTAACAGTATATTCAAGGGAATAAAAATACGTTCCCGGTAATTGTTTCTGTCCTGTTTTGTCAGAGTGGCCGTCAAACATCTTTCCGTTATTGCCATAACCTTTTGCCTCGTACACAAGCGTGCCGTTGCGGCTTATGATGGTTAGCTTATTGTCGGGATATGCCTTTATTCCTTCTATCACAAGGAAATCGTTAACACCATCACCATTAGGAGAAAGGCCGGTATGGACAACTATGCCGTCACCGGAGCCACTGATTCTCCCGGTATTCTCTATTGGTTTTTCCATGCCCAGCGACTGGTAGTTGCCTGTTATTGGCCCCGGGGCCGCTCTTGTTACGGTTATCGTATAGTTTCCGGTTGTCACGCCGTCATGTGCGGTTACTGTCGCGTTTATGATATTAGGGCCTACATTCAGCATTACGCGCCTAGCGGCGCCGCTGAACACAGGTACATTATTCACCGTTACCGTTGCATTTGGATCCCAAATGGCAGGTACTACATTCACAGATGTTGTGTCGTTATTTACTGAAGCTGTATAGTTGAACGTAGTATATATGAAGGATGGGGATAAAGGGTATTTGCCATAGTTCAGCGTCAAGTTCATGAGGTTGGTGTTTGACGATTGCCTGCGCTTTACGACGACCGTGTAGGTTTTGGCCGTCGTGCCATTCTGCACAACAACGCTTATGGTATTATTCCCAACATTTAAAGGAAAAGCGGGCGATCTGGTTGATGATGCTACAGGCGTTCCGTTTACCGTTACCGTTGCACCTGGATCTGAGGTAACCGGCGTTACCCTAACAGAAGTTACGTCATATTGCACCGAATCTGTATAATCTGTTGTTGCAGGATCAAATGCCGGCGACAAAGCGCCATAGTTTATATCCAGGCTGGCAAGATTGGCATCTGACAAAGCTGCACGTGTTACAACAACGGTGTAGGTTGTTTGCGGAGCTCCGCCGGGGGCCGTTACAACCGTCGTAATAGTATTGCCCCCGGGGCTTAGCGGAATAGCGGCCGACGCCGTGCCCGAAGTTACCGGTGTTCCGTTCACGGTGATTGTGGAGCCTGCATCAGCTGCGGTTGGCGTTATGGTTGTGGATGTGGTGCCCGGCGGGACGGAAGCTACATAATTCAGCGTGTCGCCGGCGAATTTCGGTGACAGGGCCGCGCCGCCTACAATAAGGCCGGTGAGCTGCGGTCCTTTTGCTACCGTTTTAATATTTACTGTTGCCGAGCCACTGCCGCCGCCATTATAAGCGGTGATGGTATAATTTGTTGCCGGGCTTACCGCAGTTGGCGTACCGCTGATAATACCCGTATTTTCATCAAAGGTTAAGCCTGCCGGTAAAGCGGCGCTTATAAAATAACCGCCGAGCGGCGTAATTTTTTTAACGGCATTGTTGCCTTCATCGGCTACGTACATTTTGCCGGCGGCGTCTATCGCTAAACCGTCGGGGCTTTTAAAGCCCGAACCGACCGTAAACATTGGCCCGCCGCCAACGGGTATCTCATAAACTTGATTGACAGAATACCCTGTTGAAAAATATACATTGCCGACAGCATCAACCGCTACTCCGGATGGCGCACCATGACCGGCAATCAGCGTAACGGTACTTCCATCGGATGCCAATATCTTCTTTATCGCATTGTGGCCGAAGTCAGCTACATAAACATTGCCGAAAGCATCTACTGCCACGCCGGTTGGCGCAGAGAAACCCGAACCTATGCTAACCGTGGCGCCGCCACCGGCCGGTACCCTCTTTACCAAATCATGCGCCGTATCTGCAACATAAATATTGCCTGCGGCATCCGAGGCTAATCCATCCGGGGAAAAGAAGCCTGTTGCAAAGGTAAAAGCTGGACCGCCGCCGACCGGGATTTCATCTATCGCGTCGTTAGTAGCGTCAGCTGCGTACACATTTCCGGCCGCATCAACTGCAACGCCGGTGAACAGCTTGCCTGAAGCTAAAGTAACCGGCGCGCCGCCCCCCGCAGGTATTTTTTCAACAGCCTCGTTGCCATAATCGGCCACGTATATATTGCCGGCAGCGTCAACCGCTATCCCAAACGGTGAATTGAACCCCGAACCAACGGCAACCGGGTTGCTATTAGGGCCGAAAGGCCCTACCGCGCTTCTTGCTGCCGGGCCCAGCGGCGAAATTGCGATCCCTACCGTATCAACCTGGGGGCTGGTGTAGGTCAGCGCAGGCGCAGGCGGAAACCGGGATACCTTTATCGTATATTCACCAGTAGTAACGCCATCCTCTGCGGTAACCGAAATATTGATAATGTTATCGCCTACGTTTATAGGGATACTTGCTGAGGCGGTCCCCGATGTTACCGGTGTGCCGTTCACCTTGATCGTAGCGCCTGCCCCCAGCGCCGTAGGCGTTACAGTTATCGAGGTTACCGTATTGGCGACATCTGCTTTATAGTTGGTTACCGTCCTGGCAAAGGATGGAGAAAGCTTTCCGGCGCTTATTTTAAGGGAGGAAAGCTGATCCGATGGCACTACTTTTATTCTTACCGTAGCCGAGCTGCTGCCGGAGCTGTTAAAAGTGGTCACGTGATAATCTGTTGCAACGCTTGGAATGGCAGGTGTCCCCCGTATAATTCCTGTATTGCTATCAAGAAACAACCCTGCAGGCAGGGCAGGACTGATGGTGTAATTTCCGGGATCGACGCGTTCAACCGCGTTGTGATCACTATCAGACACGTAAACTTTGCCGGCGGCGTCTACAGCTACGGCGACGGGCTGGCTAAAACCGGAGCCAACGGGAATCGAGGGGCCGCCGCCGGCAGGTATTTTCCTTATAGCAGCGTTATGTGTATCCGCAAAATAAACATTGCCTGCGGCATCTACGGCTACGCCGTTGGGGTTTCCGTTTCCGGCGGCAAAGGCAATTGTGTTGCCGCCTCCTGCCGGGATTTTTTTTATGGAATTATTACCACGGTCGGCGACGTACACATTGCCTGCAACATCAACCGCTATACCAGTCGGTGTATTAAACCCGGAAGCTATAATGACAGGTGTACCGCCGCCAGCGGGCATCTTTTTTACCAGATTATTGCCTGTATCGGTCACATATATATTGCCTGCAGTATCTAAAGCTATGCCGTACGGATGGTTAAACCCTGACCCCAAAGTAATAATGGCGCCACCCCCGGCCGGGATTTCCTTTATTGCATTATTTCCATTATCGGCTACATACACGTTGCCTGAAGCATCCACTGCAACCCCGGTTGGCTGAGTAAACCCAGAGCCTAAAGCGACAACGCTTCCCCCGCCCACCGGGATCTTCTTTACAGCATTGGCTCCATTTTCGGCTACATACACATTACCGGCCACATCAACCGTTATTCCTGTAGGGTTATGGAGAGCGCCTGCTAAGATAACCGGCGTCGGGACTGGAACTGCACCCCCGGAATTTACCGGCGCTAGCGGCGAAATTGTTGTACTGACCATATACACCTGCGGACTGCTGTAACTGATGTGCGGCGCCTGGGCATACACGCCCGCCGCTGCCAAAAATAATACCGGCAAGCAAATAAAATTTTTAGTGCGCCAATAAGGAAAAAGCCCTGAAAGCATTTTCGCGTCTTTTTTTGGAGTAAATGATTTTTTCATGATAATTAATTCAGCCTGGTTGATTTTGTGAAGAGAGAACGTCGCTAAAGTAGGCATCCAATACAACACAAAAAATACAAACCAGTTTGTATTTTTTAAATAAGCTTATTTCATATCAACTTCCTTTTGATCGTACAAAATAAATTTCTTGTTTTCGGCCCGGTAAACTAAAGTTTGAGAAGTTTGACCGTATCATAATCTCTTTGGATACTTGCGCGAAAACTGCTTTTATGGGGTTGCTAAAAAACAAAAGACCAGTGTGAATTTGCCACGGGTCTTTTGTTTTACCAGGAAATTTTTACTTCCTTCAATATTTGAGTATAATAAACCCAGTCTTGTGCTTCGCGATACCTTTTACCTTATAATCAAGCGAATAAAAATAGGTGCCCGGTAATTGCAGTGCGCCGTTTTTACTGGAGTGCCCGTCGAAAACTTTGGTCGTGTTGTCGTAACCGCTTGCCTCGTAAACTACCGTGCCGTTCCTGTTCATTATTTTTAATTGATTGTCGGGGTAGCCGGCTATTCCATCAATGGTAAGCACATCGTTAACGCCGTCGCCATTTGGCGAAATGCCCTGGCGCACGCTTATGCCGCCGGCCTCAAGCGCCGGGCTGCTTACGGGCCTTTCAACACCTAACGCAACATAAGGTGTGTTCATTCCGCCGGGGGCAGCCCTTGTTACCGTTATGGTATAGGTTTTTGTGCTTATGCCATCAGGGGCGGTAACCACGGTCGTGATAATATTATCGCCTACATTGAGCGTTATCGGGTCGGATGAGGCATGGCTGTTTACCGGCTGCGTATTAATTGTAATCGTCGCCCCGGCATCATGGCTGGTGGGTATTACCTGCACCGATGTGGTAGCGTTGGTTACACTTGCTGTATAGCTGGTAGTTGTGTAGATGAACGCCGGCGACAAGGTTTGGCCAATAATACGCAGGTTAGTAAGGTCGGCATCAGGTGACGCCGACCTTGTTACTACTATTGTATAGGTTTTGGTGCTTATGCCATCGGGAGCGGTAACAACGGTTGTAATGGTATTATCGCCAATATCCACCGGTAAGGGATCAGATGCTGTGTGGCTGACAACCGCTGTGCCATTAATCGTAATGGTTGCAGCGGGTTCAACGGTAGTGGCAGTTACCTGGACTGCAGTTGTAGCCCAGGGCACATTTGCCGTATATGCCGCCGTCGAATAAATAAATGAAGGCGATATGGTTTGGCCGTTTACCCGCAGGTTTGAAAGGTATGCGTTTGGCGATGCGGCCCTGGTTACTGTTATGGTATAGGTTTTCGTATTTATCCCGTCGGGAGCCGTTACCATGGTGGTAATGGTATTATCGCCAACACTTAGCGCTATGGGGGCCGAGGCTGCGCCGCTGGCCGCCGGGTCTCCGTTGACGGTAATTGCCGCCCCGGGATCAGCAGCAGTCGGCGTTACCAGTATCGAGGTCGTTGCATATGGTACGTTTACTGTATAGCTGCTGGTGGTAAAAATAAACGAAGGCGACATTGTTTGCCCGTTAACCCGCAGGTTTGAAAGGTTTGCATTTGATGATCCCGCCCTGGTAATCACTACAGTATAGGTTTTGGTTGTTCCATCAGCGGCAGTAACAACCGTTGCGATGGTGTTATCGCCAACGCTTAATAATACCGGATCCGATGCAGTACCGCTGTTTACCGGCGTGCCGTTTATTGTTACCGAAGCGGTTGGGTCATGCACGTTTGGCGTTACCAGCACGGAGGTGGTGCCATAAGGCACATTTGCCGTATAATCAGTTGTGGTGTAGACAAAGGACGGGGATAACGTCCGCCCGTTTATTCTCAGGTTCGAGAGGTCGGTATTGCCGGATACCCCCCTGGTTACGGTGATGGTATAGGTTTGCGTGGTAGTTCCATCCTGGGCGGTAACGACGGTATTGATGATATTGGGGCCGACATTTAAAGGCACCGGCGTTGCCGCGCTGCCCGACGCCACCGCGTGGCCGTTAACCTTTATGGTAGCGGTAGAATCGCTTGCTGTAGGTGTTATGACGGCGTTTGCGATGCCGTTGGTAACACTTGCCGTATAGCTTGTGATCGCCGGATCAAAAACGGGGCTTAGGGGGCTGCCGACAATTTTTAGCTTTGCCAGGTTCGCGTTGTTGGACAATACCTGGATGTTCACCGTATCTGTACGGCCGCCACCAAGATTATACCCGGTAATGAGATAATTTGTTGCCGGGCTGGCAAGGGTTGGCGTACCCCCGATTACACCGGTTTTTATATTAAAGGTGAGGCCGGCCGGCAGCGATGGGCTTATAAAGAAGCCGCCTGTCGGGCTGATTTTTTGAACAGTACCGTCGCCGGAATCGGTTATATACAGGTTGCCTTTAGCATCGGCTGCTATTCCAAAGGGCACAAGAAGGCTGCCTATTGTCTTCGGGGCTCCGCCGCCGGCAGGAAGCTCAGTTATCGTGCCGAAGGCGGCATCCGTTATAAACACATCGCCTGCTCCATCTACTGCTATACCGCCGGGCACAGCAAATGCCGGGCCGATTTGTACCGCCGTGCCGCCGCCGGCAGGTATTTTATAGGCATAACCTATGCTGGAGTCCGTAACGTAAACATTTCCGGCGTTATCGACAGCGATGGACGTCGGCGCGAACACATCTGAATTAAACGGCTTCCCGGGGCCGCCTTGTGCCGGTATTTTGTATACTATTCCGGCGCCTTCATCAGCCACATAGATGTTCCCTGCGGCATCTGCAGCTACTCCGGCAGGATAAGTGAAAACAAAGCCGCCAACCCTCACCGGGGTACTTCCATCGGCCGGGATCTTCTTTACGGCGCTATTGCCCCCATCGGCAACATACACGTTGCCCGCGGCATCTGTTGTCACGCTTAAGGGAGCGCTAAAGCCTCCGCCTATTTTTACCGGCGTCCCGCCGCCAAGCGGTATCGTATCAATCCTGTTGACAGTCGGATCGGCAACGATAATATTGCCGCTGCGGTCAAGGGCAATGCCCGCAGGCAGATTTAAACCGGAGGCAAGCACCACAGGGCTGCCATAACCCGGGTTGGAAATACCGCTCACTGTGGGCGCAAGCTGGGCAATAGTAACACCCTGTTTATATATATGCGGGCTTGCATAGGTAATGGTTGGCGGAGGTGGCAGATCAACCTCGATGGTGAGAGTGAACGAAGTTGGGCCGCCGTAATTATAACCGGTAATCGTATATTTTTTGGGTGCGAGCGCTACCTTCGGCGTGCCGCTGATTACCCCGGTAGTATCGTTAAAATTCAAGCCTTTGGGCAATAAATCACTTATAAAATAGCCTCCTACAGGCGTTATCTTTTCAATTGCATTATTGTATGTGTCAGCAACATATACATTACCGGCGCTATCGGCCGCTAAGCCCGCAGGGCCGTTGAAGCCCGAGCCTATCCCTTTTTTATTATGGCTGCCGGCCGGAATTTCATACACCTTATTGTCCCCCTGATCGGCGATAAATACGTCGCCTACGGCATTGACTGCTATACCCGAAGGGAAATCGAATGAATGACCGATGTTTGTAACGGAACCGTTTAGCTTCAATTTGAATGCCTGACCCGCTCCTCCATCTGTGAAATATACATCGCCCCTGGCGTTAGCCGCAATTGCGGTAATGGCCGAAAAAGTTCCGGGGAACGTGGACACGCAACCGCAACCCTCAACTACGTTTACCGAATTATCAGCGGCGTCAGTTACATAAACATTGCCGGCGCCGTCAACGGCTACGCCATTTGGAGAGATAAAATCGGAGCTGAAGGTTGTAGTAACGCCGCTGTTTTTGGCTATTTTTTTTACGAGTCCATTACCCTGGTCAGCCACAAATATATTTCCGGCCGTATCTATTGCCACTGCCGTCGGGGCATTGAAACCGGAACCCACCACCACCGGCGTACCGCCGCCGGCCGGAATTTTTTTAATGGCATTATTGCCTGCATCGGCAACATATACATTACCTAACTTATCAACAGCTGCACCGGCCGGCGCATTAAATCCGGAGCCAAGGCTAACCGTACTGGTACCATAACCGGGCGCGGCAACGCCGGTACCCGTGGGCCCCAACGGTGATATTGCAGCCCCTGCCGTAAAAACTGCCGGGCTTGTATAGCTAACGGTTGGCACACCCGGTAAATTTACAACGATATTAACGGTCGAGACAGCGCTTCCACCCACGTTATAGGCCGTAATGGTATAATCCGTTGCAGGGCTGGCGCCGGTTGGGGTACCGCTGATCACGCCCGTCGTATCTTTCAGCCTCAGGCCGGCCGGCAAAGGGCGGTTTAAAAAATAACCGCCGTTTGGCTTGATCACGGAGACAAGGTTGGTATACGAATCGGCGACATAAACATTGCCCGCCCCATCGACCGCCACGCCCGAGGGCCCGCTGAATTCGGCGCCCAGATTTACTGCTGTGTCGCGGCCGCGCCTTACTTTATATACCGAATGTGAATTGGTCTCCGTAATAAATACGTTTCCTGCCGGGTCGACGGCAACATTAGAAGGAAAACCAAGCGTGCTGCCGATATTTACCACCGTGCCGCCTTTAGATTTAAACCTGTAAACCGCCCCGCCCGAGCCATCGCTTACGTATAAATTACCCAATGCATCAACGGCAATGCCCGCCGGATCTGAAAATCCGGCGGCAAGCGTTACTGTACCACCGCCGGCAGCCTGTATTTTAAATACTGTACCGCTTCCGACGTCGCCTACATAAACATTGCCGGCGAGGTCGACAGCAACTGCGCCGGGCGTTGTAAATCCGGTGCCAATGGTTACCGGCGCGCCACCGCTTTTCAATATTTCTTTTACCAGGCCGTTGCCGCTATCTGCTACATACACATTACCAATGCTGTCAACCGCCACGCCTGACGGGTTGCTGAAGCCTGAACCGATACTTACCGGCGTTCCGCCGCCTGCGGGTATTTTTTGTACCAGGTTGTTGGCATAGTCAGCAACGTAGATGTTGCCCGGCCCGTCAACCGCTATGCTCAGGGGGAAATTAAACCCGCTGGCTATCGTGGAGGCCGTGCTGCAATAGCCGGGCGCGGAGACCCCGGTGCTGGTCGGCGTAAGCGCTGTAATTGCCGTACCTGCTGTGTATGTCTGCGGACTGGTGTAACTCACCACCGGTATTGGGTACGCGTTAACCGTAATATTTACCGTTGCTGAAGCGCCAGCCGAGCTGTTGTAGGCGCTGATCACATAATCAGTCGCCGCGCTTGCATTTGTCGGCGTACCACTGATAATGCCGGTTGTATTGTCGAAACTCAAACCAGCCGGAAGAGCGGCAGGACTTATGAAATAACCGCCGGTAGGGCTTAGTTTGCTTATGCCCGCGTTAGCCTGCAATGCTGCATACAAGTTGTAACCGGCATCAACAGCTACGCCGACGAGATTAGTCAAACCGGAAACTACCGCAACGGGTGTTCCGCCGCCCGCCGGCACCGCATAAATGCTTTGTGCGTTCTCATCATCAACGTAGATGGTCCCGGCGCCATCAACCCCCAATCCCCTGGGAAAACCAAAACCGTTTGCCAGCTGAACCTGGGGGTCGCCGTTGGCGGGTATTTCATACAAGGCATTCGCCACGTAATCAACCGCATATACATTCCCTGCGGCATCTACAGCCAATCCGGATGGACTGCCAATTCCGTTATCGATCTTAACTTTATTGGTTCCGTCATTTGCCATTTTATATACCCCGGCGCCAATGTCGCCCACATAGATATTCCCGGCTGCGTCGGCCGCTATTGCAAACGGCTTGGTGAAAGTGCTATTAATAACTACCGGTGTACCATATACTACCGGTGAGCCGCTTGCCGGTATCTTCCACACAGCAGCCTGGTCGGCAACATATACATTACCGGCCTGATCAACCGCTACATTCGCGCTTTGGTTTGAAAAGCCTGAACCAATAGTGGTAGTGCTGCTGCCGTCGGCGGTTATTTTTTTAACAAGCCCGTTGCCACCGCCGTCCTGATCATTCACATATATATTGCCGGCCGCGTCCACTGCTAATCCGTTTTGAGCGACTGTCAGTCCGGAACCCAGGATAACCGGGCTGCCATAAACGCCGGTTGGCGCATCAACATTGCTGGACGTTGGCGTTAGTGTAACCGCCACATGTGTGGTAAAGATTTGCGGGCTACCGTAACTAATGGTTGGCGCCTGGGCAAATGATCTGCCTGGCAGCATTGCTGCAAAACAAATAACAGCAATCATTGCCGTCGTATACTTTAATTGTTTTGCTAAGGATGAATTGTTAAAGGAAAGGTAAAAATTTTTCATATGAAGTTTTGGTTTAACCAGGGGGATACTTTAAAATTAATACAAATGTTCTTCCCGAATTTGAAAAAGTATTTGAGCGACAAATGCGGGTATGCAAAACAGTCTTTTTTGTATGTGAATAAAAAGTCATTGTTACAAACGAAACAATATATTCAATTAAGCAATAAATATAAGAATTACCTAAACAAATGCAAATCAGGCTTAAAGATGCTTATCGGCATACCAGCCTGCTAATGTTAAGGGGGGACAACCGGAACAAGGCTTCAGCGCCAATTGAGTGAAGTAGGGAGTCGAAAGAGAAAAATTGACGTTCAATTTAAGACTTACAACTTAACACGCTATTTGTCCGGTTTGTTGTAACCAGGTTGACAGAATAATAGTAAGCACGAAGATCAAAAACCAGGCACTCCCGGGGCTTTCCTTTAAGTTCACGTATGACGGGGGGGGGGTAAAACCACTAAGGAAACTTATAGATGACCCCTAATGCAATCCCCTCAGTGCCCTGCACCGCGGTTGAAGTGTTTTTATCGTACAGGAAAGTGCCGTTGACCGTCATCGCGATTAAGCGGCTTACTTTTGCCGTCAGTATGGCATCAACGCGATGGCTCATATAGGCCAGTGGCTGTATATATGGGATAAAAAGCGCGTAGCGGGCATTAATATGAACGTTTTTTGACAGATCTTTATCAACCACTGCAACCACTTGCACAGCCAGCTCATTATAAAATGTGTGCCCTATTGGCACCCCGTAATTGCCGGGCTGGTTATGGTAAATGGTGGTATCAACCACGAAAGTTTGGCGGGCCGTACCGGTACCGAAGCGAAGATCGAACCACTTTACAGGTTTGTACTCAAAACCAATGGACTCCGTAAGGTAGCCCGGGGCCATGAAGTTTGAGATCAGGTAAGGGTTTTGTGCATTGGAGCCGTCGGGATTGGTATAGTTATAACCAGCGGTAAACTGCGATTCGAAGGTAAGCGAGCCGAAAAAGAACCATTTTTTTGACATTTGGGTCGCAATTTTATTATCAAAAAAGATACGGTCGTTTGTTTTGCGCGCACCCTGGCCTTTGTTTTTTGATATGCCGTAGATGAGGTTCAGCTCGCTGGTAAAATCTTCAGGCGTTTTATTGTATTCGGCTTTGTAATCGAAATTTGTCCCTAAGGCGATGGCGCTTATGCCCCCGGCGCTGTAGTTATTGCTAAAGGCCGACTGGCTGAAGTTTAGCCCGAAAATTACCGACCGGTGCCAGTAGCTGATCTTATAATCGAGCATATTAACCGGCAGCTGTTCTTTTTTTATACCGATAGGCCTGTAAATTATCGGCAGCGAGTTTTTACCGGGGTCGATACGGTATTTATTAAGCAGCGTGGTATCAGCCTTTATCGTGTCGGATTTTTGCGCATTGGCTGAGAATATAAAACCAAAAAACAATAAAATGATTAACCCGGGGGTGGTTTTTAACATAGTTTTTGTAAGCTGGGGCAGAAGCTGAAAGCAAAATGCTTAAAGCGAAAAGCCAGTAAAATTTTATGTACGCGGGGAGCGAAAAGCCTGCAAAATTTATTTGCGCTCAAAGCCGGTTAAAGTCAAGCGGCCCCGGTTTTTCGCTTTTTGCCCTCCAAAGATTTGGCGCAAATTTATTATAATATAGTTAATAAGCGGTGGCGGATAATGTAAAATTTGTGTATTGGATTAACCAAATCAGCCAGCTGACGAGTTCTGGTAATTAGGCTTGCAGTTACTGCCGCGATAACTAATGTTCAAAATAATATGACCTTCGCCCCTGGCGGAAGGCTCACTTTCCCACCAAAGGCGGAAGGGAATGGGTCCTTTGGTTCCGTAAAAAACGACGATAGTTGTTTTTGATCATGGTTATAAACTCATAATCGGTCATGGTCCTTGTGTTATAATATCCGGGGCGGTATCTCGACATAAACGCGGTCAGCCTTTCGTCCCGCAGGCCGGTAATATTGCCTACAAACGTGCGGTTAAAACGAAAATCAATTACATTTTGCTCATAATCATTTTCTATTTGCTGCCGCAGGCGTTCGGCGTTCCGCCCCTCCCGGCTGATTGCATTATACAGGGCGTCGATGCTCAGGCCGGCGCCGCCCGATGAAGGCGTGCTCAGGAAATCATTATAGGCCAGGGGGCCATAAATTTTAGTATAATCCTGTTTGGTAGCTTCGAGCCGTTTTTCAGGTGTCATCAGGTTATCGTGCACCGTCACTTCCTTAAGCTGGATAGCCGCGCGGGTCATATAAACTGCAAGCTGGGCGCTGCTCTGTACCGTTAGTGTATCGGGGTGGTAATCCTGCCGGGTAAAAACCAGTTTATCGCCATCGTTTGCCTTTATGGTGAATACCCCCTTTAGGTTATCATAAACAGCTATTCCGTTGGTTAAATCGTGAATATTTACGCTGGCTACCCGGGCCTTGCTCTCCTTATCGAACACAATACCGGAGATGGTTTTTTCCTGCGAAAAACACTTAACAGCGATCAGAAAAAAGCAAAGGGCCAGCCCGGTTTTCATTTTTATTATAAAATTAACCTTTCGGTTAATATCGAGGCTACAAATTAACACTATTTAACATCATTGTTTAACCACAACGAGTTTCTGGCCAACTTTAATATTGTTATCAGCCAGGTTATTCATTGCTTTGAGGTCATCAACAGTTAAGCCAAAACGTTTCGAGATGTTATATAGTGTGTCGCCGGGCTTGACGGTGTATAATTTATCGGGAGGAATTGTCTTAATAGTCGAATCTGTTGGCGCGGCCACAATATCTTTCCCCGCCTGTGTGGCCACCGTGTCCTGCTTCTTCGCCGCACCTTCCGGCTGAGCGTCATATTGATCAAGGTGATACTTTTCAATGATCCCTATCAGTATCGAAGGATAGTCCGGATTTGTGGCATAGCCGGCTTTCTTCAAGCCTTTTGCCCAGCCTTTGTAGTCGGTAATGTCCAGGTCGTAAAGGTGGGCGTAATTTTTTCTCTTCAAAAACAGCGAATGGTCCCTGAACGAGTCTTCGGCCTTATCATAAACCCTGAAACAATCGTTCCTGTTATCGTCGTCCCTGTAATAACTGCGCCCTTTCCAGTCATAGGTGCATTTGATGCCGAAATGATTGTTTGCAACCCTTGCCAGCTCGGCATTGCCGCTCCCGGATTCAAAGAGGCCTTGCGCAATGGTGATGCTGGCAGGTATACCGTACAAATTCATTTCCTTTATAGCGATAGCCTTATAGCGGTTAATATATTGCACCGAAGTTAGCGGCACGTACCCGGCGACCGAAGCGCTGTTCTGTTCTTTAATCCTGTTGTTATTTTGCCGGGCCTGGCGGTTCGAAATTGTGCCTTTGCGTGTGGCGCAGGCGCCAAATAAAATTATACTGATAAAAAGGTACGCTGTTTTTCTCATTACTGGCGATGGATGGTCAATCAATGTCGTTTTTTAGGGAGTTCCCTGCCGGGCGCGAATATCGGCAGAAAAAATTTCATAAAACACATCCGCGCGCGAAGGATCCATTTGGCTTCCGGGTGAGCCTGAAAAATCCTTCGCTCAATTAGCCGTCAATTTTTTGCCAATACCGCATTTGGATTTTCCTGTTCGGGATTTTCGTCAAAGGTGTACAGCTGGTATTTTTTGATAATTCCTAGCACATAGTTGGCCCATTTATGGTCGCTTGCATACCCGCGTTTTTGTATGCCCAGCGCCCAGCCGGTATAATCAGCATGACCAAACTTGGTTGCCAGCACGCTAAACTCGCTGCGCTCCGTCATAATGCGCGCGAAGTCCTGGAAGGAGTCGTACACCGATTCATAGCGTTTGTATGCGGTACGCACTTTCTTATTATTTTTATAGTAAACGATATGGTGGTCGCCTTTTACGCCGAACTGGTTATTTAAATGTTTGGCCAGCGCACTGTTCCCGCAACCGGATTCGTGCATGGCTACGCCCAGTACAATGCTTGCCGGAATCCCGGTTTCGTGCATGATCCGTATGGCATCTTCTTTAAACTGATCGATATAAGATTGGGGTGTGTTTTTTTGCGCTGAAGCGATTAGGCATGGTGCAAGCAGCAACATTGCCAGTAAGAGTTTTTTCATAATCTATTTTTTTCTGATGACCAGCAAACCGTCGCGAACGGGCAGGATCAATTTGTCTACCCTTGTATCAACAGCGAGCTCATCATTTAGTTTGCGGATTATTTGTGTATCTGCATCATCATCAGCGGAGTACACCTTTCCTTTCCACAAAACATTGTCAATTATTATTAGTCCTCCGGGTTTTACTTTGTCAAAAACAAGCTGAAAGTAGTTATAATTATTCTTTTTATCAGCGTCAATAAACACTAAATCGAAATCATTATACGGCAAAGTAGTTATTATTTGTTCCGCTTCGCCAAAGTGAAGTTTTATCTTTTTTTCAACAGTTGTTAGTTTAAAATGTGCAGAAAGCATTTCTTCCAGCTCGCGGTTAACTTCTATACTGTGTATCTCGCCGTCGTCCGTCAGCCCTTCCGCAAGGCAAATTGTGGCATAACCGGTAAAGGTCCCGATTTCAAGTATTCGCTTTGGGCGGATCAATTTGCTCAAAAAACTCAGCACCCGCCCCTGGTAATGGCCCGACAACATGTGCGGGCGCAGCACCTTCAAATGGGTTTCCCTGTTGATGGTTTGCAGCGCTTCCGGCTCGGGGTCGCAATGGGCGTCGAGGTACTGCTGCAGGATATCGGGTAGAATTTCCATGGCGGCAAAAATAGGAAATTTAAAATAAATGGAAATTTCCGCGACTTCAGGCAAATATTTTACTCAACTTATTTTGCCATTCGTCGCCATAAACCATCTGAAAATTAAAGTCGTGATTTGGAAAATCATCAAATACTTCGGTCCATTTTCGCTTGGTGGCCAGGTCGTTGCATAATGCAAAAACATCCCGTTTATAAATTGTATCCTGATTTCCGGCCAGCTGCAGGCCTTTGGTTTCTAACACGTAAACGGTTGAATATTCCGTTTCGTCCAATTCGCTTTTTTGTGCTGCTATAAAGTCGGGATAAATTTTATTTCTCCTCCAGCCTTGTATATGATAGTGTTGCTTGCTGATATTGCGGTACCACCATAATAGCTTTTCCTGCTCATCCAGGTAAATCGCAACCGGCTTTTCCAGGCCATTATAATCATCTTCGGGCACATAGTCGAACAACGATTTTTGTATATCGTCGTTGTTGTAGCGCACGAGTTTCTTTTCTTTGTTCACCTCAATATGCGAGGGCAGTAAATGAAAACCATTTTCCGCTATCAGGAAAAAGAATAATCGTTGTTTTTCGATCAACTCTTTAAAAATGCCTTCCGCCAGCCTGTCCCGTTCTTTACTTAAAATGTTTTTAAGTTCTTCAATTATAAAAACTGTGTTGGCTGCAATTTCCGGCATGGTGTAGCTTTTTGAAAGAAGGGCAACCGCTTCTTTAACTTTTTCAAAGCCTATCCATGGGTTTGGGATAATTTCATTTAACTGATGCGCTATGAAGGCTTCATTAACAACAATTTCAACATTGTCATTTAGCAGCTCTTTATTTGACGAAAATCCGTCGCCATCTTCTAACAAATTAATCCTTATTTCCTGTTCCACCAGTTTTTGATTTGACAGTACGCGTTCGGCGATTGAGGCTATACTCAAATTATTCCAATTAACATGCTGTAAAATATCTGCTTCAAAATTGATGTTACGGTAACTGTCTTTTTCCTGTATCACAAATTTTGGCAGGTAAATTTTACCTTCAAACTTTTTAAAGCCGGGGCGATAGTTGCTTATTTGCTTTTCGGGTTTTTGCTGATCATCCCCCGCGCTGTTGCTCACTATCCGGCCTGATATGTCGCCCAGCCCTTCCTCCTCTAAACCCGCTTTGATTTCTTTTACCAGTACGCTGGCATTTTGACGGTATGTAAATACATAGCACTCATCAAGGGGCTTGATTAATGTTTTGCGGCCGTAAGGCTGCCTTAATATGCGGCCTACCAGTTGGGTTATCCCGGTAGCAGAACCGGGGTTAGTAAGTATAGTTAAAATTGAAGCGAACGGACAATCCCAACCTTCCTGCAATGCCTGTTTTGTGATGATGTACCGTATAACACAATCCTGACTCAACAAGTCTATTCCTTCAATATCGTCGGTTTGACTGCTTTTTATTGCGATTTGCTCCACCGGGATATTTCCCTTGGTAACCAAAAAGTTTTTTACGTGTTCGGCATGTATAAAATTTTTATCATTGGGGTCCGTTCCAGTCCGCTCCACCTGGATAAGGCAGATCGGCCTGATATATTCATTGGTTGTATTTTTGTAAATTACGGCAAGTCTTTCCAGTTCGTCCCTTTTGGCCATGCTTGCAAGCATCGTGTCGCGCCAGTCATCCGTAACTTTATTAAGCAGGTGAATATCGAGCTTTATCATTTCCTCGTCGTTCAGCTCCCGGCCGCTTATTTCAACGAGCTTGTTGCTGTTTGAAGGCGGGGTTGCTGATAGCTCCAATATAAACGACGGGTTAAAACCACTGAGGGTATTTCTTGCATTTTCACCGTACGCCCGGTGCCCCTCGTCCATAATGATCAACGGTTTCAGCAACCTTAGCGTGTTCCCTAACGACGTTTTTATCTGCGTGTCGAATATGCCTGGCTGTGTTTTAAATACGTCAAGGTTGGGGATTTTATTTAATAATTCCTTTTGCGCTTCATAGTTATCTTCCGGCGGAAAAAAATCAGTATAGCCGCCCGAATCGCGGAATACTTTCAGCGTCTCTTTGTTTATGCGGTTGGCCGACGGCAGCATCAGCAATAAAATCACCAGGCATTGTTCCGTATCCTGCTTTGTAAAAATATCGTCCTTCTCACGTACCAGTGTGCATCCGCTGCTTGATATATCCAGTATTTGCCGGTATGGGTGCGCCCTGTCCTTTAAAGCCAAAATGGTTTGCCGGTATATTTGGTTCGAGGGGACAATCCAAAGCACCAGGCCGTTTTGTTTATTTAGATAGGTTTTATTGATGCTGTCTATCGCATGGCAGGCCAGTAACGTTTTACCGCCGCCGGTCGGCACTTTTAAATAAATATCGGGCAGCTGTTCATTTAAGCCGTTGCGTTTTGAATGATAAATGGCTTTGCCCGTAGCTTTTTCCCATGCTTTTTTGGGAAAATCATATTCAGCCGCCATTTCAGGTTCAATCGTTAAATACTTGCTGTATTTCGATTTAAACTCAGCCAAATGGGTTAAATAGTCATTCAGCCGGGCAAGCACTTTTTGCTGATATTCTTTTAACTTCATTGTTTTATGCGGTAAATTTCATAAGGCAACTGGCAAAAATCAATATTAAAGTAACGGCAGGTTTCATCATCCACATATTTAACCGGCGCAAATATCAGCCGCCTTTTACCTTTTAACGGCGGTAGCTCGTTAACCATGTTTAAAGTTAGTGCGTTTTGTTTTAGCCATTCCAGGTCGGGTTTGTAAAAAAGGTATACTTCGTGGTTGCTGCTTTCGCCGATGAAGCCCGTTTCCTGGTTAATGGCATTTTCGTTAAATTCTTCCCCTGTTGCGGTGTAAAACAGGTAACGGGCAAATTCATCATAAGTGGGCAGGTTTTCGCCCCTCAGCAAATTTTCCATTTCAATGGCTTCGCCCAATTTGAAATAGCTGAAGGTCCCGCCTAAGCCCTCTCTAAGATTTTCATTTTTGGCGCCCGGCACGCCTTTTATCACCCTGCGCCCACGTTCGGCTGTAATGGTGTTGGCATAATCTTCCATTTCAACCAAAATAAACTTACGGTTGCCGCCGTCGTCTTTGTTTAGCTCCAATACTGCTTGGGCAGTTGTACCAGAGCCTGCAAAACTATCGAGGATGACAGAATCTCGTTCAGTTGCTATTTGCAAAATCCTTTTAATCAGGCTCGTTGGCTTTGGTGTGTCAAAAGCAGTAATACTTTCAAATATTTCAATTATTTCTTTTTTTGCCTCTTGATTATGTCCCGCCTCTTTATTTGTCCACCATGTCCAAGGAACACTTCCTTCTCTTTCATTTAAATATGTTTTTCTTCTTGGCATTCCCATTCCGTCATTGCCGAACCATATCCGGCCTTCTTTTACGAGCTTTTTATAGGCAGATTCTACATTCTTCCAACACTTCCCTTCTGGCGGGAAATATTTTTTCCCTTTTGGTGAATTAATTTCATACATCTGATTGGGCCTATACCCCTGCGCCGTAAAGTCAGAAGAAACCCAAGGCCCCAACGGATCGTTATCGGGGTTCTTAAATTGTTCTCTTTGTTCTTCTGAAAGTTCAAGTTTCTTTAACGTTTCGTAAAAAAGCGGATAGTTTTTCGAATAAGAAATAACAAACTCATGGCCAGCGCCCAAAACAACTCTACTGTCGGGAGAAGTTCTTTTTTGCCACATAATATTTGCAATAAAGTTTCCCTCTCCGAATATTTCATCTAATAAAACTCTTAAATAATGTTGCTCTATATCGTCAATCGAAATAAATATTGCTCCATCCTCGCTTAACAATTCATGCAGCAGTTTTAGCCGTGGCATCATCATGCACAACCACTTATCGTGCCTGGTCAAATCTTCTTTATCAACCTTATCTCCCTTTAATGTTGCCGCTAACCATTCCTGCATCATCGGGCTGTTCACATTATCATTATAGGCCCATCCCTCATTCCCGGTGTTATAGGGCGGGTCGATATAAATACATTTTACCTTGCCTGCATAAGTAGGCAACAGCGCCTTTAATGCTTTTAAGTTATCGCCCTGTATTATCAAATTGTCATGCAGCGACACCTTATCCGTTAGGCTCAACTCCTTAACCGGTACCAGCTGATGATATTTTACTGCCAAATGGTGGTTTTGCACAAAGGTTTTTCCTTTAAAATTTAAGGTTGGCATGGTTATTTGTTTTTTCGTTCGGTTTTTGTTTTATAAGCAATTTGGGCTTCGGCTACAGTCATGGCCTCCAACGCCAGCTCATCATCTTCAATTTGGTAAACAACTTTTTGGGCCAGCCATTTAATCAAAAGCTTTTTTTTATCAGTTTTAAAATATTGGGCCATTTGAATTACCTGTTCGCGGCGGGGCATGCGTGTACCATGCTCAAATTTACTTAGCACCGCCTGGTCAATATCCAGGTAGGCCGCTACTTTCCGCAAAGGCAGATCCTTTTCTTCCCTAAGGTTTTTAATGGTTTCCCCGAAGCTTTCCACCAAATTTTGACGTTTATTCCTTTGACAATTATTGTCAAATATAATAATTATTGACAATAAATAGTTTGCATCAAAAAATATTTTTTTCCATCCAGCTCTGTAAAAGTATCACTGCCGAAATCGTATCCACCAACTCCTTGTTTTGCCTGTTCTTTTTATTCATCCCGCTTTGGGCGATGGTAGCCGACGCCATTTTGGAGGTAAAGCGTTCATCAAGCATTTCGACAGGAATTTCAGGGAAGCTTTTTTTTAGCAGGTTAACAAAGCCCTTAACGTGGATGGCTGACTGCGATGGGGTATTATCCATTTGTTTGGGTTCGCCCACAATAAAACGTTCTACCTGCTCAGCTTGCAGGTATTTTTTTAGATAATCGATGATCTTAATGGGGTGTATGGTGTCAAGCCCGGTCGCAATGATCTGCATCGGGTCAGTAACCGCAATGCCTATGCGCTTGGTTCCGTAATCGAAGGCCATGATCCTCATGGGAGATATGAGATTAGAGGTTGGAGATTAGAGATCAGGAGGATCATTCGGCAAATATAGTTGTAAATTGAAATACTCTCCATTATGTCACAGCAAGGTATTTTTTCGTCTTTCGGCCCCAAAAAACTAATCTCTAAGCGTCAGCCTCTAATCTCTGGTCTCAAATCACTAAATTCGCCCCAATGCAGTTTAAGCAAATAGTTGGACAAGATGCTACCAAGCAACGTTTGATAAATTCGGTTAAGGAAAACCGGGTGAGCCATGCACAATTGTTTTTGGGGCCCGGCGGATCGGGGACTTTGCCGCTGGCGGTTGCCTATGCCCAATACGTATCGTGTGAAAATAAACAGGCCGACGATTCCTGCGGCGAGTGCTCCTCGTGCCGCAAGTATCAGAAGCTAATGCATCCGGACCTGCATTTTTCGTACCCGTTTTTTGCAAAACATAGGGAAGATACCGCACTTAATTTTATTGAAGAATGGCGCGATGCCTTTTTAGCCAATCCTTATTTAAGCCTCGATACCTGGCGCGGCTGCCTCGATGCGGAAAATAAGCAAGCCAATATCAACATTGCCGAATGCCACCAGATTATCAAAAAGCTGAGCTTTAAGCCTTTTGAATCGGCCTATAAAATCTTGATCCTATGGCTGCCGGAATATCTTGATAAAACTGGCAATTCCTTACTGAAAATAATCGAGGAGCCACAGCCGAATACGCTGTTTTTACTGGTAGCCCAAAACCAGGACCTTATTTTAAATACCATCCTCTCGCGCACGCAGCTGATAAAGATCCCGGCCCTAACCTACAATGATATCAAAGATTATCTCATAGAAAAACATAACCAAACAGAGCCGGCCGCAGCTGAGATCGCCTACTTATCGAACGGAAGCCTAACGGATGCGTTGAACATGCTGCAGGAAGGGAATACCGGATATCATGGACAATTCGTTCAGTGGCTGCGCCTGTGTTTTGCCAATAAGGGAATAGAAGCGATGGCCTTCGTGGATCAACTTTCAAAAGCCGGCCGCGAAAACCAAAAGAACTTTTTGCGGTATGGCATAAGCTTCATACGGGAATGCTGCCTGATATTATCGGGAGCTGCAAGCCTGGTCCATTTACCAACGGCTGAACTGGAAACTGCGCAAAAAATGACCAATGTGATGAACATTTCACAGGCCAATGATATAATCACCGAACTCGAAAAAGCTCATTATCATGTAGAAAGAAATGCCAATCCGAAAATTTTATTTTTAGATGTATCTTTGCAGCTTATAAAAATACTAAATTTAACGATCCGCCAAAGAGCGGACGCCTAATATACCGAATTAATTATGGGATGTGGAAGTTGCTCAACGGGGGGCGGATGCTCACCCGCGGGCTGCAAAAGTAATGGCGCGTGCCTTACAAATGGCTGCAGCAAATTAGATGTTTATGATTGGCTGTCGCACATGGATATGCCAACAAATTATAAGCCTTTTAATATTATAGAGGTAAAATTTAAGGGATCGAGGAAAGAATTTTATCTGAATAACGATAATATTTACCTCGAGGCCGGCGAATTGGTAGTTGTTGAAGCAGCGACAGGCGGCTATGACGTGGGCCACGTTTCCGTAACCGGCGAATTGGTGCGCATGCAAATGGTAAAGCGCCGTGTAAAAGAAGCTGATGTTGTAAAGAAAATATACCGCAGGGCCACCCCGGCCGATGTGGAAAAATGGAAAGCGGCAAAAGACCTGGAGTGGGAAACCATGCACAAATCAAGGAAACTGGCGCTGGAACTTAACCTCTCGATGAAATTAAGCGATGTTGATTACCAGGGGGACAAGACAAAAGCTACTTTTTATTACACAGCCGAAGGCCGCGTGGATTTCAGGGAGCTGATCAAAAAAATGGCCGAATCATTCCGTATCCGCATTGAAATGCGGCAGATCGGCATGCGGCAGGAAGCGAGCCGCCTCGGGGGCATCGGCTCATGCGGTCGCGAATTATGCTGTTCTACCTGGCTCACCGATTTTAAAACAGTATCTACATCCGCGGCTCGCTATCAAAATCTTTCGCTTAATACCTTAAAACTGGCCGGTCAGTGCGGCAAGCTCAAATGCTGCCTTAATTATGAGCTGGATACTTATATGGATGCCCTCAAATACATCCCGGATAACGTAAACGTGCTAAAAACGGAAAAAGGCGATGCACGGCTGCAAAAAACGGATATATTTAAGAAGCTGATGTGGTTCAGCTATCCGCGCGAAGAATCGTGGATACCGCTGCCAATTAGCCGGGTTAAGGAAATTCAGCAAATGAACAAGGAGGGCATTGTTCCGGCTGATTTGGGCGAGGTTGTTGAAATTGAAACCAAGCCGGTAAAGATATTAGATTACGAAAATGTTGTCGGGCAGGATAGCCTAACCCGCCTGGACGAAAGGCGCAGCGGCAAAAAGAAAAATAAGACCCGCAACAAAAATCACAAACAAAACGGCGCGCCGGAAAACGCACAGCGCCCCGTGGCTGCATTCCCGCAAGGGGCTCAGGCTGCACGGCCGCAAGGCCCAAGGCCTGAAGGGGCCGGTAATAACAACCGGAATAAAAAATTCCGCCCGAACCGCAATAATCAAAACCGCCCCGACCGCGGCGATAACCGAGGAGGCCAGCCTGGTAAAGAATAATGAAAAGATTTTTCAGTCTGTCGTTTTTGCCCTTAGCCGTTCTCACTGCGTTATTCTTGGCCGGCTGCAGCGACAAAACCGCCGTTATCGACCAAAATACGGAGGTACCAAATCATAATTGGACATACCCGGATAAGTTTCGCTTTGATGTGAAGATCGATGATGAAAAAATACCTTATAATCTATACATGAATTTGCGTGTTACCGGTGATTATAAGTATTCCAACATATTTGTGCTGATCACCCAAAGCGGGCCGGATAAAAAAGCCGAAGTACGGCGGTACGAGTTAAAATTAGCCAATAAGGATGGCGAATGGCTTGGCAAGGGCTCAGGCAATTTGTACGGTTACCAAGCGCCTTTCCGGACAAATTATAAATTCCCTGTAAAAGGCGTTTATCATTTTTATATCGAGCAAAATATGCGGGATAACCCTTTGAGAGAAGTAAGCGATGTGGGAATGCGGGTGGAGCGGGCGGGCCGCTGATCTCTGAAGTTGGAGCTTTGGACTTCCTTTTTCTACATTTATCACTATTTCTCAGCTGCTTTTTCTTTCCTGACTTTTCCGGCTTTCGGACTTCCTTAAAAATACATACCTTCGTTTTGCTAATATTTTTATCAAAATGAGCCTTTATCTTTTAATAGCGTCCGTGGTTATCCTTTTGGTCGCAGTATTGCTTTTTTTTAAAAAGCCGGGCAGTATCGACGGCATTTCAGTGGCTGAACTATCCCGGCTAAAAAATGAAAATGTTTCTTTGAATATTGCTTTAGCCAAAACCGAGGAGCGCGCCCGCGGTTTGGCGCTCGAACGGGATAAAGCCGACAAGCAATTGCAGGAAGAAAGGTTAAGATACGATCATCTGACCACCGCGCTAAACCAGGAACTGCTGGTCGAAAAAAACCGCCTCGCGAAGGCTGAAGAGCAATTTAAAGCCCAGCGCGAGCGCCTGACCGACCAGGAAAGATCCATCATTGAGATACAGCAAAAGTTTCAGCTTGAATTTCAAAATGTTGCCAATAAGCTGCTCGACGAAAAGTCGAAAAGTTTTATTGAGGTTAACCGTACCAACCTTGATATCCTGTTAAATCCATTGAAAGAGAATATTAAAGCCTTTGAGGAAAAAGTCGATAAGGTTTATAATATGGAAGCCGCCGAGCGAAATACACTAAAAGGGGTAATTACGCAGCTGATGGACCTGAACAAAATGATCAGCAGCGAGGCGCAGAACTTAACCAAAGCATTAAAAGGCGACAGCAAGAAGCAAGGAAACTGGGGCGAAGTCATCCTGGAGCGCGTACTTGAGCGCTCGGGCCTGGTAAAGGACCGCGAATACCGCATCCAGGCCAGCCTAAGCGACCTCGACGGCAACCGGCTGCAGCCCGATGCCATTATCGACCTGCCTGACGAAAAACATTTGATCGTAGATTCAAAAGTATCTTTAATAGCTTATGAGCGCCTGGTGAATTGCGAAACTGAAGATGAGCGCAAGTTGTTTTCTAAAGCACATGTGGAATCTATCCGTAACCATGTATTAAACTTATCATCAAAAAACTACCATGATCTGTACCAGGTAAATTCGCCGGATTTTGTGCTGCTTTTTGTGCCGATAGAATCTTCTTTCAGTATTGCTGTACAACTTGATGCAGAACTTTTCAGCGATGCCTGGGATAAACGGGTGGTTATTGTAAGCCCGTCGACACTACTGGCCACCCTGCGTACAATAGCGAGTATATGGAAACAAGAACGACAAAACCGTAATGTGCTCGAGATTGCCCGATTAAGCGGCGTGATGTACGATAAATTTGTTGGCTTTGTGGGAGATATGGAAGGGATCGGGAAGAATATAAAGCTGAGTCAGAACGCATATGACAACGCCTTTAGTAAATTGGTTGAAGGAAATGGAAACTTAACGGTTACCGCCGATAAGATCAAAAAACTTGGCGCAAAGGCAAATAAACAAATTGATCAAAAATACGTCGGGGAAGAATGAAGCTGCTACCATTTAAAGCGAGGATAACCTGTTCAGCAAAGCGGAGACGAGCGAAAACGGTTTACAGCACAATTGAGACAATAAAATGACATTCAACGAATATTTCTATTTGAACAAAAGAGGATTTAATGGGTAATTTTGCCGTTCTTTTGACACTGAAACCAAATTATTAAAAATATGAAATTACTTGTTTTATTTTTGGGCCTTATGTTTGTAGCCCCAAGTTCAGTTTACGAATTTAAGCTGAAAAGCATTGATGGCGAGGCGTTTTCGCTCGCAAAGTACAAAGGGAAAAAAGTGCTGATCGTTAATACAGCATCAAAATGCGGTTATACGCCGCAGTACGCCGATCTGCAAAAGCTTGCGGACCAGTATAAAGATAAACTGGTGGTGGTCGGCTTCCCGGCAAATAACTTTGGCGAGCAGGAGCCGGGCACCGCTACGGAAATTAAAACTTTCTGCCAAAAAAACTATGGCGTTACCTTCCCGCTGAGCGAAAAGGTGAGTGTTAAAGGCGATGACATTTGTCCCTTGTTCAAATATCTGACCGAGGCGCCAAACCCGGATTTTACCGGCGAAATAAAATGGAACTTCGAAAAATTCCTGATCGACGAAAACGGTAACCTTATTCACCGTTTCCGCTCACCTGTTAAACCGCTCGATCCCCAGATCACACAATACTTGAATTAAGCACTTAAATTTTAAAAGGGAAAGCCCGCTTTGAGAATTGCAAAGCGGGCTTTCTCTTTTTGGGTTTACCCGAGCATAAAAAACCTGTTTCACACTTCGTTTCTTTCGGTTAACGGGAGTAACAGCTGAGCGGCACCTTTCTTCGTAACCTGAACAAGCCAGGCGGTAGCCCCTTCTTTTCGCCTGGCAAAAACTTCACTTAGCCATCGATTATCCGCGTTGGTATATAGCATACGCGCGTTGGTGTAAATAACTATGCGGTTCCGTAAAGTTTTATTAGTATTGAAACTAAATAGATCCAATCATAAACCTTTCACCGATGCAGCCACAACCATTTACGGTAGCAGACTACTTGCTGACACGGCTAAAGCAGCTCAACGTAACCGAGGTTTTTCAAATCCCCGGCGATTATGTTAAGCACTTCACGCAAACGCTCGAGTACTTTGAAGGGGTAAACGCTATTGGCGCCGTTAATGAACTCGATGCAGCTTATGCCGCCGATGCTTATGGCCGCACCAGGGGACTTGGCGCCGTGTCACTCCAGTATGGGGTAAGTACTTTCAGCGCGCTTAACGCGATTGCGGGTGCTTATGTTGAACGAAGCCCCGTAGTAGTGATCAGCGCTTGCCCCGGTTCGGATGCCCGTAACATCGGCGGGATGTACGGCGTGCTTTACCACCATTCTACCGGCAATCTCAGCGCCGACCAGGAAATATACCAGCACGTAACCGTTGGCGCGATAACGCTAAGCACCTCTATGGGCGCTGCCGAAAAAATCGATAATTTACTTATTGCCGCAATTACGCACAAGCGTCCGGTTTATATTGCTTGTTACAAAGAGGTGTGGGCGCAGGTTTGTCCGCAGCCGCCAGACGAGCCGTTGCAACCCATCGTTATAAAGAGCGATCCGCTGGCGCTTGAAAACGCGGTCGCCCAAGCCTGGAATCAAATCACAACCGCCAAACATCAGCCATTAATATTTGCGGGGGTTGAAGTGCTGCGGCATGGATTGTCTGACTTATTGCAGCAGATCATCGATGCCAGCGGCTTCCTGTACACAACGACGACTGAGGGGAAGACCGTCCTGGATGAAAAAGGCGATAAATTTATCGGCACCTATTCAGATGAGGCATCTATTAAAAGTGTGATCGAACTGGTTAAAAAATCGGATTGCTTCCTGACTTTCGGGACCATCATTACCGATGATTACCTCATTTTTATTGAAAGTAAATATGCCGACATGGTGCTGGCTACCACTGAACAGATACGTGCCGGGTATTATGTTTATGAAAATGTGACGATGAAGGATTTTATGGAGGCGCTCCTGGTATGTTTTAAAAACGATCCCAAATATCCGTTGAACACGGTTGCGCCGCCGCAACCGGTATACCCGGAGCCCTGGGTATCAAACTCCGACCCGTATTGGAACGATCAGCCCGAGATTATCACTTACAACCGTTTCTTCCAGCATTCCATGAAATTTTTGAAAGATAACCACTTGCTGAATGACATCGTTATCACACTGGGCGTAAGCTCATCATTATATGTGGCTACCAACGCGTACGGCCTGGCGCAAAACAGCTTTATCTCGTCGGCGGCCTGGCAATGCATCGGTTTTGAAACCGGCGCGGCATCTGGCGCGCAGTTGGGCAGCGGTAAACGAGCCTGGACCATCGCCGGAGACGGCGGCTTTATGATGGTCTGCCAGTCGCTTTCAACACTTGCCCGCAACAACCTGAATGCCGTGATCTTTGTATTGAGCAATGGCGTTTACGCAATCGAGCAGGTATATGTAGATATGACGTCTTTTGAGCCCGGACCAAAACATAAATTCGATGCCTTTGACATCCTGCCAAAATGGGATTATATGGCGCTTGCAAAAGCATACGGCGCGGAAGGCTATCGTGTAAAAACCATAGCAGAGCTAAATTCGGTGCTTGAAAAGTTAAAAACGATTACTGGTAAGCCGGCGCTTGTTGAAGTGGTTATCCCGGAAAAAGATCTCCCCGGACAGATGCGCAGGCTTGGAGACGAACCTTAACAAAAAACTAAACCCTTAATTGCATGAAAAATAAAACTTATTCCATATTCGGCACCGGCGCTTCCGGCCTGTATACTGCATGGCGGCTGCTTAATGGCCAGCCAAACATCGAACAGGCGCAGGAATATCTGGGTTTGTTAACTGCGGGCGACACGCTTGAGCTTTACGACTGGGGCCAATACGACTTTATGGATAAAAAGGAACCCGACAGCCGTGTACCAGGTGCCAGGGTTTGCACCTGGCACTACGACAACGACCAAACAAACTCATACGTCGAGCTGGGGGGCATGCGGTACTCAGCATGGAATGGCGACAACGGGGCGAAAAACCAGGGGCACCGGCTCGTTACCACGGTAATTAACCAGCTTGACCTCGACAAATATTCAGTTCCTTTCAATGTATCAGTGAATACGCTCTTTTATTTGCGCACAAAAAACATGTACCTTAACGCAATAAATTCAAGCAATCCAGCGCCTTATAATGTAAATAATTACGGCGCCGCCGACTCACCGGACAACGGGTTCGCTGTTATCGAAAGCCTGGGCGTTCCGCAGGGTGAGGAAAAAACGCGGAGAGATTGGTGCAAGTTTTACCACGACGGGGAAATTATCGTAGAACTGCCGGAATCTTCGGTTTATCAAAAGGGCGACAAATTTAAAAATATCGGTTACTGGAACCTGATGTTCGACCAGTTGGGCTCGGAAGGTTTTAGTTATACTGCCGATGGCAATGGGTACACATCAAACATTATTAACTGGAACGCGGCGGTTGCCATACAAGCCAACGACGAATTTACGCCGGGAAGCGAATATAAGACACTCACTAAAGGCTACTCATGCATCTTTAATGCTTTATTTGATGCCATTGTTGAGCTGGCAAACGAAAAGGGCGTTGACTTTAAATATCACCCCAATACCCGTTTGCACTCCATCCTGCAAAAAGGCAGCGAAGTCCATTACAGCATTGCAACGCGCAAAAATCCAAATAAAAAATCCGGCACGGGGATCAGCGATGCGGCATGGATGGCAATGCCGCCCTACGCGCTCGACCTGGTGGCACAAGCAACACGGTACGTTGAGCATGACGGTATTGATGTGTTGAATCATGAAAAAGTGCAGAATTATTTGAGTTCGGCAATCATGCAGCCTTCGTATAAAGTGGGCATGTTTTTCGACTCTCCCTGGTGGCTTACCTCCCCATACCCGGCGCCTATCCTGGCGTGGGAATTAACATACCCTGTACTGGATAAGCTGGCCGGCAGCGGGATACCTAATTTTGGAAACCTCCAGGATCCTAAACAAAACAGCAATGCTATTAACATCGTTTTTACGGCCACGACCGATTTAATAAGCGCCGTTGAACAGTGCATCGGCCAGCGATTGTCGATTACCCAGGAAAACCTGCTGCTCGATGCATCGCACCGCAATACCATCGGCCCAAGCATAACCGACACGCCGATACGGCAGGTGGTCTATTTCGGCAAAAATGCAACCGAAAATCACACAAAGCCCATCTATGGAATTTTAGCCAGCTATGATGATGAGCAGTTCACAAGTTTTTGGGAGGAGCTGGAGTATGGTAATAATGATGCCGAAAAGGTACCATTTTCGGAAAACTACCAACCGTTAAACGGCCCGAAAAAAGCCACCGATGTAATGATCAAAATGCTTCGCCAGCAATTGGCCGCCCTTCACTTTGGCCCGCAGGCCGATTATAGCGTTGTGCCCGAGCCGCTGGAATGCAAATACATGGACTGGTCGTTGCCACCGTTTAACGCCGGGTATCATGCCTATGCAGCGCATTATGACGTTTGCGACGTACAGCAAAAAATACGTAAGCCTTCGCAGCTGATCGACGGAGCCGATGCAAATATTTTTATCGTTGGCGAGGCGTATTCAAATGACCAGGCCTGGGTTGAGGGCGCTTTCTGTACGGCAGAATCGGTATTGAATGATTTCTTCGGCATAAAGCCCATCATCCCAAATGCCGACTATCCGTTTATTTGTCCTTGCTTTTAATTTTTCAGTTTTCCATTAATACAAATACCGTCTCAGAAGAAATTTTGAGGCGGTTTTTTATTAAGAAGGTTCAGAGCTAATAACATGCATCGTTTTAACAATTACTACACGAAAATAGCTTCAACGCAATGATAAATGGCGGCTCGGCCATTATGATCGGATGATATGATCTTTTTTGTGAATTCAGGCACTAACCGCAACATGGCCGACAGGTCCTTTATGCTGTGCGCAGTTTAATAGCCGCAGTTCGTTAATTGCTTCTATTGCTTGGCCGCAGCTGCCTGCGCTTTCTTTATAGAATCCTGCTGCTCTTTTTTCTTCTTCTTTTTAAAGAATCCTTTTAGCAGAAAATTGCTTTGTGCGGCTTTAAGGTCGGTATTTAGCGTTGTGGTGGTGTTATGTACATTTTGCATGGTGGTCTTCGCCTGTCTTACGGTTCCCTCCAGGTCTTTCGACAACTTGTCGCTATTCAACAGCCGGCCGATACTTCCCTGTCCGCTGTTAACCTTGGCTACAATTTGTGACAGTCCGCCGGTAAGCGACTCGGCGTTATCTATTACCTTGGTTAACTTGCCAATGATTTTATCAACATCTACCGGGTTAACAGCCGCTAATTGGCCGCCGCTGCTAATTTCCTTCGTACTGGTGACGCCTCCCGGCGTAATAACAACCAGTTTATCTCCCATCAACCCATCGCTGCCTATGCTAATTTTTGAATCGCTTTTTATAAATCTTTTTACATTGTTATTCAGCGTAAGGTCAACCCTTGCCGAACTATCATTTACGATATTTATTGCCTGTACGACGCCAACATTTATACCTACAAAACGGACATTGTTGCCTACCTGTAAGCCATTCACATTTCTGAATGTTCCATAAATTGTAAACGTTGATGTGAAAAGATTTTTCCGGTTGCCGATAAAGAAGATGGCGGCTATTAATACAATTAGCCCGGTAAATGTAAATAAACCGATTTTTATTTTTTGTCCTGAGGTCGTTTTCATAATATATCTTTAAAAAAGGATGCTACAATTTTGTTATCTGACTGGTGAAGCTCGTCAAATGAGCCCTCCGCTATGTATTTTCCATCTTCCATAATTAAAATCCGGTCGGCTGCAAGCCTAGCACATTCCATATCATGGGTAATAATTAATGATGACGTTTTATATTTCTTCTGAATTGTTAATATAAGGCCGCTGATCTCCCTCGAAGTTATTGGGTCAAGCCCCGTCGTGGGCTCGTCATACAAAATAATTTCCGGCTTTACAATAATCGTTCGAGCCAGGCCGGCCCGCTTTCGCATGCCGCCGGATAGATCCGAAGGCATCTTATCTATTGCGTCAAGCAAGCCCACGCTCTCTAAAGCTTCCTCAACTCGTTTATCAATTTCCTGCTGATCGGTCAGTTTTAATATGCGTGTTAAAGGGAATTCGAGATTTTCCCGGACGGTCATTGAGTCATATAAAGCCCCGCTTTGAAATAAAAATCCAATTCTTATACGCAGCTGTTTAAGTTCCTTGTCGTCCATCTCGGCTACTTCGTCGCCAAATACCTTGAGCGATCCCCCATCGGGCTTTAACAACCCAACAATACATTGTATAGTGACAGATTTCCCTGTTCCTGACCGGCCAAGGACCACAACGTTCTCACTCCTTTTTATTTCCAGGTTGATGTCTTTTAAAACATCTTTGGAGCCAAACGATTTTTTAAGCCCCTTTATCGCTATTACCACCTCATTTTTATTATTTGATGGCTGCTTGTGGCCGTTCTTCTCATCCCTTACGTCCGTTTCCATCTTATTTAATAAAATAATAAACTTGTGATTTGAACAGCAATCGCATCAATGACAAATATCCAAAGGGAGGCGGTAACCACCGCTGAATTTGCCGCTATACCTACGCTTTCGGTGCCCTTGTTTGAATGGAAGCCTTTATAACACCCAACAAAACCTATCGCGAAACCAAAAAAAACGGTCTTTACCAAAGCTGGAACAAAATCTGTAAAGTCAATCGATCCTACAACCTTGGTAAAATAAAGCTGGTAGCTCATGCTATCCCGCAGGTTCAAAGCCAAAAACCCGCCAAAGAGTCCGATGACATCACCGATGATCGACAATATCGGGATCATGACGGTAGTAGCCAGGATACGGGTGACCACGAGGTATTGCAGCGGGTTTGCGCCTGACACCTCCATGGCGTCCAGTTGCTCTGTTACCTTCATGCTGCCCAGCTCGGCCCCGATGCTTGAGGCTATTTTGCCTGCGCAGATTATTCCTATGATCACCGGGCCAATCTCCCGCACGAAGGATACCGCCAGGGTCCTTGGGAGCATGCTCGCAGCTCCGAAAGCCACCAACGTCGGCCGTAACTGTAATATCAACACTACGCCCATAATAAACGAGGTAATCCCGACCAGCATCATCGACCGGTAGCCAATTTCGTAGCATTGCCGCACAAACTCCGACCATTCAAAGCCCCCGGCAAAAATGTTCCTGAAAAATTTAAAGAAAAACGTCACCTGGTCGCCTACGCCTTCCAGCCATCTTTTCCATCCGGGAATTATTGCTTCCTCCGCCATACCTTTTTGATTCTATATTTTATCAACGCACAAATAACAGTTCAACCGTTTAATCAAAACCTCCATAAAATTTTGTGGCCTATAAAAGTGGGGTATCACATTACGAGCGAGCAACCGGATAATGCGTAGGTTTCAATTGTAGTTGAACACATATAGGTAAACATCTTAAGCGCCATTTTGTTTGCGGTACGGCTATCTATAATTTAACCGATACGGCATAGATCAGTCACGACGGCTGTAATACGTTGTTAGCCAGGTAATTATGAAACAAGAGTGTTCCTTTGCTTCGCTTCCGCAGCAACAGGTCGATAGGCCAGGAAATAAATAAAATGCCGGAGGCATTAGCCTGATTAGGTGACCAGCACTAAATGATTTGCATTCGCCGAAATTGTACATTACCGCACAATTTAATTATCCGTATTTTTGCAAAAAATTAGGTACCAATGCACTACAAGGCAGTTATAGCAGGGGCGAGCGGTTTGATTGGCGGCTTACTGCTGGATATTTTATTGCAAAGCTCCGAATATGATACGGTCGTGATATTAATGCGAAACGAATTGCCAATAAAGAATAAAAAGCTAACGCAGCTGGTTGTTGACTTTGACCGCCTGCAGCTATATGCCGGCGATATAAACGGCCATGCCATTTTTTGCTGCCTTGGCTCAACGCGGAAGAAAACCCCGGATTTGGCCGTTTACAGGAAGATCGATCACGACTACCCCTTGCTGTTGGCACAACTGGCCGTTGAAAATGGTGTGGAGCAGTATCACCTGGTATCGGCTATTGGGGCAAATGCCGGTTCGGCGAACTTTTATACTAAAATGAAGGGCGAAACAGAGGATGATATAAAAACTACCGGTATCCCGTCTCTCCATATTTACCGTCCTTCTTTTTTAACGGGCGACCGGAAAGAAAGCAGGCCCGGCGAGCGTTTTTTTATACGCCTGATGAAAATATTAGATCCGCTTTTGATCGGAGGCTTAAAAAAATATCGCAGTATTTCTGCCGGGACCGTAGCAATGGCTATGTACAAACAATCATTAATGAACAAGGATGGCATTTTTATTTATCCGTCCGACAAAATAAAAGAAGTAGCGTGAGCACTTATATATCTGCCGAAAATCTCGGCCACTCCTTTCATGACCATTGGCTATTCAAAAATGTGGCTATCGGCATCAACCGTGGCCGCAGGGTGGCATTGGTTGGCATTAATGGCGCAGGAAAAACAACGCTGTTGAAACTCCTGGCCGGCGTTTTAAAGCCTACGGAAGGGAAGGTAGCCCAGATGCGCGACTTAAGGCTCGGTTATTTGGAGCAAGACCCCGGCTTTAAAGACGCGATAACGATCAGCGATTATATTTTCCATGCGGACGACCTGCAGCAGCAATTGATCAGGAAATATGAAGAATTATTGGAAAATGCCCCGGATGATGCCAAAGCTGTTGAAAAAGTAATGGAAGAAATGAGCGGTGTTGATGCCTGGGAATATGAATATAAAATAAAAACGATATTAGGGCGGCTGGATATTCATCATCTCCATCAAACCATCAACACCTTAAGCGGCGGGCAAAAGAAACGTTTGGCACTGGCCAAACTACTTATCGAGGATCCCGATATCTACATTTTGGATGAGCCAACCAATCATTTGGACATCGATACTATTGAATGGCTCGAGAAATTATTGACAGACGGCACCAAGACCATATTAATGGTGACGCACGACCGGTACTTTCTTGACAATGTTTGTAATGAGATATTGGAGATCGATAAGCAAAAGATCATCCCATACATTGGCAATTACGGTTATTACCTGGAGAAAAAAGCCGAGCGAGAGAGCGCCGATGAGGCGGCATTTCAGAAGAACAGCAACTTACTACGTAAAGAGCTGGAGTGGATGCGCCGCCAGCCACAGGCAAGGGGAACCAAATCCAAAGCCCGGATAGATGCTTTTTACGAGCTTGAAGAGAAGACTAAAGGGGGCGGCGCGAAGCAAAAAGTGGAACTAAGCGTAAAAACAGCACGCCAGGGGCATAAAATTATGGAGATGACCCACCTTTATAAGTCTTTTCATGGCCAAACGTTTATCAATAATTTCAGCTATGTTTTTAAAAAAGGCGATAGAATTGGTGTTGCCGGCAAAAACGGCAGTGGTAAATCAACCCTGCTTAACCTCATCACCGGCGCCCTGCAGCCCGATAAAGGCACCATTGATAAGGGTGAAACGACCGTCACCGGATATTTTCACCAATCCGGTATTGTTTTTAAAGAAGATGAGCGGGTTATTGACGTTGTAAAAAACGTTGCAGAGTTTATAACTATGGCCGACGGGAAGCTTATTTCGGCCTCGGCGCTGCTCACCTTGTTCCTTTTTCCTCCGGCAAAACAACACGGTTTTATTTCGAAGCTTAGCGGCGGGGAGAAAAAACGGCTGCAGCTGATGAGCATCCTGATGAAGAACCCCAATTTTTTAATCCTGGATGAGCCCACAAACGACCTGGATATAGACACACTAAATGTGTTGGAAGAGTTTCTGACCAATTATTCTGGCATTTTAATGATCGTTTCTCACGACAGGTACTTGCTGGATAAGCTTACCGACCAGCTTTTTATTATGGAAGAAGGCGGCCATGTGAAGATATATAACGGCAATTATTCTTCGTACAGGCTCGAACTGGAGGAAAACAAACAACAAGGTAAACGCAATGCCATTGCTGAGGCGCCGCAAGCGCAACAGATTAAAAAGAATAAACTCAGCTTTAAAGAGACCAAAGAACTGGAAACGCTGGAAAAGGACATCTCCGCAATCGAAAACCAATTAAAGGAAAAGGAAGCAGCCCTGAATGTTGCCGGTATCGATCCGGCTAAGCTAAACGAAATATTGCAGCAGATTGCAGCTTTAAACCGCTCGCTGGATGAAAAAAGCATCCGGTGGATAGAATTAACTGAACTAAAAGAAGCATAAATGAAAGCAGCCGATATACTAGCGTCTATTGGTGTTATCATTTTACTGATAGCCTTTTTACTCAATTTGTATAAAAAGATGCCTGCGCAGGGCCAAACGTACAAATTGTTTAATCTCGTTGGCGCGGGTATTTGTTGTTATTCATCTTATTTAATCGACTTTTATCCTTTTGTTGTGCTGGAAGGCGCCTGGGCGCTTGTAGCATTGTTGTCATTATTTAATGTTCCACGTGGAACATCGGCAAGGAATGGGTAATTTTGTCTGAATGTAGAGGCGCATTGCCTTGCGTCTCTACCAAACACACTAAGAAGATGTTCCACGTGGAACATCGAAAAATACCGGACATGGGCAGAGACGCATTGCATTGCGTCTCTGCCAAAAATAACGAGAAACAAATGTTCCACGTGGAACATACGCAATGCGCCGCTGGCGCGATATATTGGCAGAACGACCATGTTTAAGAAGTATAATGTAATTGTTGTAGGCGCCGGGCATGCCGGTTGTGAAGCCGCTGCCGCTGCTGCCAACCTGGGTTCATCTGTGCTACTGATCACCATGAACATGGGTGTTATAGCACAAATGAGCTGCAACCCTGCTATGGGAGGCGTGGCTAAAGGGCAAATTGTGCGGGAGATTGACGCTATGGGCGGCTACTCGGGTATCATAACCGACAAAACATCATTGCAATTCAGGATGCTGAACCGCTCCAAAGGCCCGGCTATGTGGAGCCCAAGAGCACAAAGCGACAGAATGCGCTTTGCCGAAGAATGGCGCCTGGCTTTAGAACGCACGCCAAACGTTGATTTCTGGCAGGATACCGTAACGTCTTTGTTGGTAAAAAACAATACTATTGCCGGTGTGCGCACCTCGCTGGGTATAGAAATAGAAGCCGAGGCCGTCGTTTTAACCAATGGCACTTTCCTGAACGGCATAATACATATCGGTGAAAAAAAATTTGGCGGCGGCCGTACCGGCGAAAAGGCAGCTACAGGCTTAACCGAACAGTTGGTCCAATTAGGCTTTGAGTCGGGCAGGATGAAAACCGGCACCCCGCCGCGTGTTGACGGGCGCAGCTTAAACTACGCTTTAATGGAAGAGCAGTGGGGCGATGAAGAACGGGGTCGTTTTTCTTTTACCGATCTAGAGCTCGCCAAAGACCAACGCTGCTGCTGGATAACTTATACCAATAATGCTGTTCACGAAACATTGAAAGAAGGTTTTGAAAAATCGCCTATGTTTACAGGGCGTATAAAAGGACTGGGCCCCCGGTATTGTCCATCCATTGAAGACAAAATAAACCGCTTTGCCGAGCGCGAACGCCACCAGATTTTTGTTGAACCCGAAGGGTGGAACACAGTGGAGATATACGTAAACGGTTTCTCCACCTCGTTGCCTGAGGATGTGCAGTACAAAGCGCTGGTACAGATACCCGGATTTGAGAGCGCCAAAATGTTCAGGCCTGGTTATGCGATAGAGTACGATTACTTTCCGCCGACCCAGCTGGGCCTCACCCTGGAAACCAAGTTGATAAGCAATCTGTACTTTGCTGGCCAGATCAATGGCACCACGGGCTACGAGGAGGCGGCATCACAAGGCTTCATTGCGGGCATTAACGCGCATCAAAAAATAAACGATAAGCACGAACTGATCATGAAACGATCCGAATCATATATCGGCGTTTTGATTGACGACCTGGTAACGAAAGGAACAGAGGAGCCCTACCGGATGTTTACCTCAAGGGCCGAACACCGTTTACTTTTACGCCAGGATAATGCCGACATCCGCCTCGGTCCAATAGCACACGGCCTCGGCCTGATTAACGATGAGCGATTAGAAAAGGTAACACTCAAAATAAAAAACTCGGACGATATCGTCGCCTACACAAAGTCTAAATCCATCGATCCCGGAAGTGTCAACAGCTTGCTCGAAAGTTTGGGCACGAGCACGCTGACTCAAAATACAAAGTTATTTAATTTGTTAAGCCGCCCGCAGGTAGGTTTTAAAGACCTGCGAAAAGCTGATAACACATTAAACGATCTGCTTACTAAATACGACAAAGAAACTATTGAGCAAGCTGAAATAAAAATTAAATATGAGAGTTACTTTGAGAAGGAGTTGGACATTGTTGAACGCATGAAAAAAATGGAGGACAAAGAGATAAACCCGGAGTTCAATTATCATCACCTGGTGTCGCTCTCGAAAGAGGCCCGCGAAAAACTGATGAAGATAAAACCCCGGACTTTGGGCCAGGCCTCCAGGATTTCAGGTGTAACGCCGTCAGACATTTCAGTTTTAATGGTACACATCTCAAGATAGCTCATAACTAATTGATAATAAATTAATTGCGAAATTTCGCATTAAATCAATTATTTTTAATTTTTAATATTACACCTCATTGAAATATAAAAACCGTTTATAGCGTTTAAAAACGATGTTAAATAAAAGAGCCTTATTTTTATTGAAAAAAAACACCCCTTTTTTCCTGCTTTTGCTGGTTTTTGGCTGCGCAAACCGCCAGTTACCTCAAGGCGGGCCGCGCGACCATGATCCGCCGAAATTATTGAAGGCGACACCGCCGAACATGACGAGGAATTTTAAGGAAAAAATAATCCAACTGGATTTCGACGAATATTTCAAGCTGACCAGTCCGTATACTGAAATCAGCATGAGCCCAACACCGGCGAAGTTGCCCGAGTATAAGGTGAAGAAAAAAAGCATCGTGATTACGCTTAAGGACACGCTGGAAAAAAACACAACCTATGTGATTAATTTCGGAAAGGCCATAGCCGACGTGAATGAGAACAATGTCCTGAAGAATTTTACGTATGTATTTTCAACCGGGAACCACATCGACTCGCTCAGCATATCCGGACGAGTAATTAATACCTCGACCGGCGAACGGGAAAAAGATGTAACGGTTATGCTTTTTACCTTGAAGCAGGACTCGTTGTTGTTTGGAAAAAAGAAACCCACCATCTTCATCAACTCCGACACTGCCGGCAATTTCACTTTGAACAACCTGCACGCGGATACTTACAGGATATATGCTTTGAAAGAAGCAAGTCCAAACAAAATATACGACAACGATAAGGAATTGATAGCCTTTAGCAAAAACCCTATCCATTTAACAAAAGACACATCGAACGTGGAACTGAAACTCTTCCGGGCAGAGCCTGACAAATTCCGGCTCATAGAAAATCGTTTTGATGCGGACGGCAAAATGTTCTTCACTTTTAATAAACCACTGGAAAACCCTTTATTAAAAATAATCTACCCTCCGGATTTTGATAAGTATAAAATAGTTGAGTTCAGTAAAACTAAAGACACGGCTACCTTATATATGCGCAATATGGATTTCGATTCCCTGCGCATGGTATTTTTTGACGGCAATAAACCGGTTGATACTACCTACCGCCGGAAGGGCCGGAAAGAGGCTTTTCAGCGGACACTTTCATTCCAGTACAATCTTAGCAGCGACTCAAAATTAAGGCCACGCACTGCCTTGATCATTAAGCCTACCTACCCCATCGAAAACTTCGACGCTTCGCTGATTGAACTAAAAGAGGATTCGGCCGATGTATCAAATTTTAACCTCGTGAGAGATACAGGCAGTACGCGCAGGTTTATTTCGAACTACCGCTTCAGGCAAAATGCGACCTATACCCTAATCATTGACGCCGGCGCCTTTACCGACATTTATGGCGATAAAAATAAACGGACCCCTCCAAAAAGGTTCAGTGTTGATAAACCAGAAAACTACAGTTTACTAACTTTGAAGGTTACCGTACCCGACACCGGGAAGTCGTATGTTGTTGAATTGACGGATGAAAGGAAAAATATTCTCAGGACCGATGTCATTCGTAAAAATACTACACTTAGTTATAAAGATTATGTGACCGGGAAATATGGTGTGACGGTGATCTATGACGACAACAATAACGGCAAATGGGATAGCGGAAATGTAAAGCTAAAACGGCAGCCTGAAAATATATGGGTCGACGAGGCGCTGATAACGCTGCGGCCAAACTGGGAGCAGGAAACGCAAATAACGATACCGAAGGAGCCGATTACACATTAAACCAGCCCGAATACATAATATAATTTTCCGGCAGCCGGCACAGCATCTCCCGTTGCGCCGGAGTAATGCGTTTTATCTTTTTTGCCGGGATCCCTGCATAGATATGCCCCGATTCGCAAATGGTTTTTTCCAGCACAACCGAGCCTGCGGCAATGATCACAAATTCTTCCACAACGGCATGGTCCATCACAATGGCGCCCATGCCGATTAAAACATTGTCGTGCAATATACATCCGTGCACCAGCGCGTTGTGGCCGATGGAAACGTTATTGCCTATATTTGTCGGCGCATACTTATAGGTGCAATGTATCACGGCGCCATCCTGTATATTGGTATTATTGCCTATCTTAATATAATGCACATCGCCCCTGACCACTGCGTTAAACCACACTGAGCACTTATCTCCCATCACCACATCGCCAACAATGGTAGCGTTTTCGGCTATGAAACAATCTTTACCCCATGACGGGCTGATATTTTTTACGGCGAGAATAACGGGCATGCTCTCTATTAGTGAATTAGTGAGTTGTCTATTTTAATTATATTTGATATACCTCAAACGTAATAATAAACATTTCAATTATGTTAAAGTTACCGTTAACATTTGCTTTTTTATTTTGGGGGTCGCTTTGCCTGGCACAAAAAACCTATCGCCTCAATAAAGACACGTCAAAAAATAAAAATAGCTTTTTTTGGACTAAAAACTACCTCTATGTAATATGCTTACCCGACCAGGCCCAGATGCCGGCATTGAGCATGATTGGGATCAACCCAAATAACATTTCTTCAATTAATCAATATAAAGATACTGCACATACAAAACGCTACGGCGAAAGAGCAAAAAACGGCATCGCATTTGTTGTGTTAAAAAAACAGGTTAAACTGTCAACTTTTGATCAATTATTAACGGGTTTTCATATCAATGATCCTTACAAATCCCTACCACTATATGTAGATAGCGCATTATTTTATGACCCTGCACATCTTTGCCTTGAAGTAAACCAGATTAGATTTATGCGAATCGACATCGAAGAAGGTACGGGAATGAAATACATTAATTTACGGACAACTTCACACATCGATAGAAAAGCAGTTCATATTCGATAATTCGTCAAGATTTCAAATTAAATAGCAAAGTGATTTGTTTATTTATAAATTTGGAAACCAATAAGCGGAAATAGCTCAGTCGGTAGAGCATCAGTTTCCCAAACTGAAGGCCGCGGGTTCGAATCCCGTTTTCCGCTCTCCTTATTTCTATAGTTTTTCAATTTTAAAATGCAGTTTGTTGGCAACCTGCTGCATGAAACACAAGGTTATCCTTACTTCATCTGCATACCATTCAAAATAACCCAGGGGTTCATCCTCAATATGCCGTCCAGCACCAAACTTATTTTCCAGATGCTCGCCAATCAACCGTAAATATTTTCCGGCATTATCATCGCCAACCGCCAGGAACTCTATCGCATTGAACCTTTTATCAATGCTGTATTCCCTATGGTTCCAGTAAATTGTGCTGAGTTCTAATTTCAACCCGCCAAGAATCTCATGTACTCCCCAATTATAAACTGTTCTGTCGGCAAATTTCTTTTCTTTAACATCAACCACCGAAGTTAATTCATTTATTGGGGACCCCCATCTTAGTAATTTGTTTTGGTCTTCGAATAAAACGCCCTGGTTAAGTATTTCACCTAAGCTGCGTTCTTTAGTAAACTGTCCTTCTAATTTATGCTTCTTTTTAAAAAATCCGAATAAACCCATCAGAGCAATATGTAACTATAAAAATTTATTAAAACACTGTATCCTCAATCACATCAGCATGAAACGGGTAATCCGTAGTCGAATGCAGGCCCCTGCTCTCTTTCCGCATCATGGCCGATTTTACAACAATGTATGACACCTGGATCAAATTCCTTAATTCGCAAAGCTTAACAGATAATTTTGTCTTTTTGTAGAAATCTTCTGTCTCCTCGTATAGCAAACCGAGCCGGCGCATAGCCCGCTCCAGCCTGAAATCGGAACGTACTATGCCTACATAGTCATTCATACACTTTTGCATTTCGCGGATATTATGGGTTACCAGGATATCCTCATTAGACAATTGTACGCCTTTTTCGTCCCAGTCGGGAATGTTTTCCGGGATTTCGCATTTATCCAGCTGTGCTATAGCATCTTCATATATCCTGTGGGCGAATACAAGCGCTTCTAACAATGAATTAGATGCCAGCCTGTTTGCGCCATGCAAACCTGTTGACGAGCACTCACCGCAAGCATACAGCCTTAATAACGAGGACCTCCCTATATGGTCAACCATAATACCGCCGCACATATAATGGCATGCAGGCGCCACCGGTATCATGTCTTTCGTCATATCGATGCCTATATCCAAACACTTTGCATAAATGTTAGGGAAATGGCGCAAAATATCTTTTTTCGTCCGGTGCCTTATATCCAGGTAAACAAAATCCTCTCCGGATTTTTTTACTTCCGCATCGATAGCTCTGGCTGTTATATCCCTGGGTGCCAAAGATTTACGTGAATCATACTCCTGCATAAACTCCTCGCCATTCGTCCGTTTTAAAACACCGCCAAAACCGCGGACAGCTTCAGATATCAAAAATGAAGGGTATTCGCCAGGATTATATAAAGCTGTTGGATGAAATTGTATAAATTCCATATTTCGCACCTTTCCCTTGGCCCGGTAAACCATCGCGACACCATCGCCTGTTGCTATCGTTGGGTTTGTCGTAATGGAATAAATATGCCCTGCTCCCCCAGAGGCCATTACCGTTACCTTTGACAGTATTTTCTCAACATTTTTTGTGTGATTATTAAATGCATAAATACCATAACAAGTAATATCAGTGGTCGATTTATCTACAAATACCCCTAAATGATGCTGCGTGATCAGGTCCACGGCAAAATAATGCGTTAATATTTCAATATTGGGGTTGTTGTGGATTTGCTCCAGCAAGGTCCTTTCTATTTCAAATCCGGTTATATCTTTATAATGCAGCACCCTGAATTCTGAATGGCCGCCTTCTTTTGCCAAATCATAAAACCCTTCGTTGGTCTTGTCAAAGTTTGTCCCGTAATCAATAATCTCGTTTATACGTTCAGGCCCTTCTTTAACTACCGCTTCTACAACTTCTTTGTCGCATAATCCATCACCCGAAATAAGGGTGTCCTCAATATGCTTCTCAAAAGAATCCTCCTTTTTATCCACAACCACAGCAACACCGCCCTGGGCGTACTTAGTGTTCGACTCATCTTCATTTGACTTCGTAACTATCAGTACTTTACCATGCTTTGCCGCCTTTAGGGCAAAACTAAGCCCGGCTATTCCAGATCCTACCACCAGGAAATCCACAGTTTTGGTCATTTTCTATCTGTATTTTGTGTAAAAATTTTAAGTCTGTTAATAACAGCTATAAAAGGTGTTAACTTTGTGTAAGCAAAAACCTAGTAAATAATTTATTAGTGGATAACCCCGTTTTTCATCAGTGATCCTATCAAATTTTACCCGATTTTTGAGCTTTGAAAGTGCCAAAGCTAACATTTTACAAACTAACAAAGTATCAACAAATAACTTTTTAAAGATAAATTTGGCGCTTACATTATTCTAAAAATCAATGTCATACGCTTTTAAAAAATCGTTTTTTTTGTTAATAAATTATTAAAAAAAATATTTTTCTACACCTATACAAGTAGTTTTAAACATAACTAACACACCAATAACAATAGCTTTTTATATATATAAAATTAATTGTTATTAATTGAATTGTTGAAATGGATACCTTCGAAGAAATAAACCTGAAAGGATTTGCCGATGAATACATTGATCCGGCGCTCGATCTTTTCGATGAAATTGACAAATTAAAGAAGGAAAAAAATGCAGTTATACTTGCGCATTATTACCAGGAACCTGATATACAGGATATTGCCGATTATATTGGCGATAGTTTGGGATTATCGCAGCAGGCAGCAAAAACCGATGCCGATATTATCGTTTTTGCCGGCGTTCATTTTATGGCCGAAACAGCCAAAATACTATCTCCTTCAAAAAAAGTTTTACTACCCGACATAAAAGCGGGCTGCTCACTGGCCGATAGCTGTCCGCCGCACCTGTTCAAAAAGTTTAAGGAACAATATCCCGACCATTTAGTGATAACTTATGTGAACTGTACAGCCGAATTAAAAGCCATGAGCGATATAGTTTGCACATCAAGCAATGCGATAGGGATAGTTGAAAGTTTGCCAAAGGACCAGAAGATCATCTTCGGGCCTGATAAAAATCTCGGCGCTTATGTGGCAAAGAAAACTGGAAGGGATCTAGTTTTATGGAATGGCGCCTGCATGGTACATGAAATATTTTCGAGAGAGAAAATAACCAAACTAAAGGAAAGGCATCCTGGCGCTAAACTGCTTGCACATCCTGAGTGTGAAGATGTTATATTAAAAATGGCCGATTATATAGGATCGACAACAGGTATATTAAAATATGCAGGCAAACATCCTGATAAAGAATTTATAGTAGCTACCGAGGCAGGCATTATTCACCAAATGCAAAAGGAAAACCCGGACAAAGTATTTATACCGGCGCCGCCAAATAATAATTGCGCCTGTAATGATTGCCCGCATATGAAAAGGAATACACTTGAAAAACTGTATTTATGCTTAAAAAATGAAATGCCTGAAATTACAGTACCGCAGCACATTATTGAGAAGGCAGTAGTGCCAATAGAAAGAATGCTGGTGATTTCGGCCAGGCTTGGCCTTTGATTTCACAGATTTAATCAGTGCAATCTTAAAAAAAATCTGTGAAATCATTTTTAATTATCTGTGAAATCATAAAAAATATGTTTGAAAACGAAGAAAAAACCAATATCCAACAACTTGGCGAGTTTGGCCTAATAAACCATCTCACAAAAAATATAAAAATTTTCCAAAATAGTACGATAAAAGGCGTTGGGGATGATGCAGCCGTACTTGATTTTAAAGGTAAAAAGGTATTGGTTTCCACAGATATGCTGCTTGAAAGCATTCATTTCGACCTTGCTTATACCCCTTTAAAACATTTGGGTTATAAAGCTATCCAGGTGAATCTGAGTGATATATATGCTATGAATGGTACCGCTTCGCAAGTAACAGTTTCACTAGGCATATCCAGCAAATTCCCATTAGAAGCCGTGGAAGAATTGTATGAAGGTATTTACCTTGCCTGTGAAAAATATAATGTGGATTTGGTGGGAGGCGATACTTCTTCATCAAAACAAGGACTTGTGATCAGTGTAACCTCCATAGGTTATGCAGATGAAAAGGATATTGTGTACCGTAAGGGTGCTGAAGAAGGTGATTTGATATGTGTTTCGGGTGATCTGGGCGGAGCATATGTAGGTTTGCAATTACTTGAACGCGAAAAATTGATCTATCTTGAAAATCCTAATATTCAACCTGATTTAGAAGGTAAAGACTATATAGTAGAGCGCCAGCTAAAACCGGAAGCACGAAAAGATATCATTGATTTGTTAAAAGAAATTGAGGTAAAACCCACCGCAATGATAGATGTTTCGGACGGTTTGGCTTCGGAGATACTTCACATCTGTAAACAAAGCAATAAAGGCTGTAATTTATACGAAGAAAAAATCCCTCTCGATCCGATGACCTATGAAACGGCGCGCGAATTTAACCTGGATCCAACGGTTTGCGCTTTAAGCGGAGGCGAAGATTATGAATTGCTTTTCACGGTCAAACAAGCCGACTACGACAAGATAAAATTTAAAATGGATATTACCATCATAGGTTATATAACAGAGCCGTCAGCAGGCTGCAATCTTGTAACAAAAGCCGGAAACATACATCCAATAAAGGCACAGGGATGGAATGCTTTCCCCCCGACCCCCTGAAGGGGAGTTTAAGTATTTACACTTATATATAATGTTCATAACATGAAAAAAATCATCTTTTTAATACTATTATTATTTGTTTTTAAAGCAGAGGCCCAAAAAAGTGTAACCTTTAAAATGAAGTATCTGCCAAACCATAATTACCAGGCAGCTGTGAATATGGATATAAAATGCAACATAACCATTAGCGGCGACGAACAGGTAATTGAGAAATTGAAATCGCAGGGAATGACCCAGCCAATTTCATTAAATATGAACATGAAAATGAACGGCGATACCAAAACAGGCGTGGCTGGGGCAAATAATACATTTCCGCTTGCCATGACCTTCAAACTCGACCAAATTGAGGGAACATTGAATGGCAATCCTATTCCTATTCCGGGAAACGTAAGTTCGAAAGTAACCAGGTTATACGGGCATGTGGGCCAGGATGGAAAATTAAAGGCAGATTCAATAAGCGGAGGCACAATGAAAGATACGTCAGAACAAAAAATATCGCAACTGATGAATTCGATTCAGAAAAAAATCCAATTTCCTGACCACCCTATGCATATCGGCGACACATTTACCCAGGAGATGCCTTTTAATATACCACTTGGCGGAAATAATATGAATGCAACCGCTAAAGCTGTTTATAAACTTGTAAAGATAGCCGACGGCAATGCCTACTTTGATATACAGCAATCGATGGATATGAGTATACCGGTTAAAAATGAAATTGTAACTTTAAAGGGAGACGGTAACGGTAAAATGGTTTTTAGTTTAAAAGACAGCTTTCCGACCGATTTCACCAGCAACATTAATTTGAAATTTAACGGAAAAATCACTACAGTGCAGGTAGATGGAACTGCAGCCATCAGTATGGAATATAAATACACTATTAATTGATTATTTTAAAAGAAAGGACTGTAGTAGTTGTCTCGAATAAGTTGATTTCTAAGGTCAATCCGTCCAAAAGAAGAAAAGCATTTTGCGCCTTGTTAAGGCTAAAAAATGCTTTTTTTATTTAAATAAAAATCTTCCTTTTCCGTCATTTTTTTCTTTTCCGCGGGTGTTTTATCTTTATAGCCGAGCAAATGCAGGGCGCCGTGAATAATTACGCGATGCAATTCATCGGTTTCGGTTGCGCCGAATGCAGCAGCATTTTCACGTATGCGCTCTATCGAAATAAAAATATCACCCGTCACAGTTTTACCCACTTCCGAATTATCAAATGTAATAATATCAGTATAAGTGTCGTGGTTAAGATATTGCCTGTTTAGCTGCAATAAGTAGTTATCGGAACAAAAAATATAGGAAATTTCTTTCAGTTTATACCCTTCGGCAGCGATGGTCTCGGTGAGCCAGCGTCTTAAGGCGGTTTTATGCTTCAGTTTATAGGTGACGTCTTCTTCAAAAAAATTTATTACCGGCATTACAGTTTAAAATGAAGCTCAACTTCATTGCCTTTGGTATTGAATATGCACTGGTCGGCCAGGTGTTTTATGATAAACACACCGCGGCCTGTTAAATTTTCCAGGTTTTCTGGGGCTGTAGGGTCAGCCAGGTTATTATAGTCGAAACCTTCGCCTTCATCAGTGACCGTCCATATGATCCGGCGTCCTTCCAGCTCGGCATTTACTATTACCTTTTTATCAGGGTCGAGTTTGTTGCCGTGCACAATAGCATTAATAGCAGCCTCGTTAAGGCAGGTCATCATGTTTGCGAAGGTGTCTTCACTAACATTGTGTTTATCGGCAATTTCTTCTATCAAATTTTCCAGCAGTGTTATGCTTTCCTGTTTTGACGGGAGCTGCAAGGTATACATTTCACTTGTTTGAACATTTGATGGGTCCATGTCATTTAGCGTTGAGTAGATCAAAGTAAGATTTTATTTTTGATTTATAATAAAAATTTATTGCAGGAGGTACGGTCCTTACCTGCTCAGTCTGTTTTTCTTTCGCTTGCTGGTATTCCTGCAATGCTTTAATGTATCCGGGCGGGATGTCTTTACCGGCATGGCTCTCGCGTTGCTGGTCCTGTTCACGCTCTTGTTCGGCCTTTTCAGCGTCAAGCAGGCGGCTTTTAATTAGTTGCTGCCGCTTAATTGCTTCGTCCGTAATGCGCCTGTTTACGAGATCGTGCTCAGTTTGTTCCATTTCTTTCGAAATTTTATCTAAATTCCCTAAACTGCCCCTTCCATCTTTATTTTCCTCCCGGTTTATTTGTTCCAGCGCCTGCCTGATCATCTGTTGCTGACGCGCTAATTTAGCTAATTGTTCACTAATATTTTCACTATTTCCGTTAGAACTTTTCCCCGGATTGCCATGCTGCTGCATTTGGTCGCGGGCCTTTTGCATATTTTGGTTCAATTGCTCCTGCATCTTCGCCAATTGCGAAACAGACAATTGTTTTCCCTTGCCTTTTCCGCTCTTCCCTTTATTCATCGAGTTTTGCAGCTGATCAAGGGCTTCGCTCAACATTAATGCCAAATTATTCATCGAAGTCATGGCAAATTGCTGGTTGCTCGTCGCTTCGGGGACGCGCCTTTCACCGAGTTGATCCAACGCCTCATTGATGTGATCATTTATACCGGCGATCTCCTGGTTTACCGTCGACTGTATTTGCGGAATCCGCCTGCTTAGGGCGTAGAGGCTGTCTTCGGCGGTTTTAAGGTTATCTTTTATGTTTTTTTGGTTTTGCGCCAGGGTCGTATAGCTTGGATCAGACAGGCTTGTGTTTTTTAAGGCCTGCATCACCCGCTCCTGTTCGAACGAGCTGTTGATCAGGTTCTTTAACAACTGCCGCAGCTGCTGCGCATCGACACTGTTTTCTGTCGACTCCCCTTCTTCTTCCTTTTGCTGCATTTTTTCGGCCATCTCCTTCATTTCCTTCGAAGCTTGCTGCTGCGATTGCGATGCTTTTGAATTATTATTCTTTTTTAACTCCTCCGAACTTTGCTGCATTTGCTGGTCGATGCTCTGTTCCTCCTGCTTTGGATTTTCAAAATCTTGTTTATGTTCCGCCTGCTCGTTAGTTTTTTCGAGGGCATCCAGCGATTTTTTTATATCCTGGAAATCATTGTTCAGTTTTTGCTGCTGTTTCTGCAATTCCTGCTGGTCGGCGCCCGGCTGTTTGGCCTGGTCGGATAATTTTTGCTGCTCTTGTGAAAGCTGCTTTAACTGATCGGCACTTTGATTCAATTTTTGTTCAAACTCCAGCTTTTTATACAACTGAAGCATACGGTCGAGTTCTTTTTTTAATGATTTGTTGTCGATCTGCATCTTCGACAACTCGTCCCTGGTCCCTTCTTTCTGATTTTGTTCAAGCAATTCCTGTAGCTTTTGCAGCATCTCCTGCATTTTCGGATCCATCACATTGTTCAGCAATTGCTCCATCTGCTGCTGCTTTTCGGTCAATTCTTTATTCTGCTGCTGGTTTTCCTGGCGGTTGTAAAGGTTCTTTTTGTTTTCCCCCTGAATATCCCTTATCAGGTTCTCCAGGTCCTTTCTTTTTTGCATCAGGTCCTGGATCTGTTTTTTTTCATCAAACGACAAGGAATTTTTATCAAGCAGCAGTTGGTTAAGCTTTTGGGCATCATGCTCAATCTGGCCGGCCAGCTTTATAGCCGATTCCATTTTTTGTTTAACCACCTGTGTCCCGGCGTCCAGCTGGTTGTTCAGTTCCCTGGCATCAGGGATATTAAGCGTACGCTCGGGTGAACGCGCTTTTTTCGGCCCGTTCACCCCATCATTATCAGCAACCTCGAAAAAATAAGTTACCTGGTCACCCGGCTTAATACCCAGGTCCTTAAGGCTCCAGTAATAAAAGAAATCGGCCTGCGTTTGGCCCAGGTCGGCTTGTATCGGTTTTACGAATTGTTTATTACCGGCATTATCGCCCGGCGGCCCTACCTGGTAATGAAAGGTTAACGATGAAAATCCATGGTCATCCTGTATGCGGCCATTGAAATAGAGGGTCTTCATGCTCACCGAATCCTGTTTTTCCTGCACAATAATTGTCGGCGGCTCGTCGGCTATCACATTAACGCGGTAGCTTGCCGAATCGCTGTGTATAACCGTTGTATTAAGCGGGGTTATTTTGTAGATGCTATTTTTCAGCAATCGCTCGCGGTGCTCAAACACATCCGGCGAAGTTGTATTGACATCCCCTTTACGCCCATTCATGTAGAATAGCAGCTCCGTAGCATTTTGTGTATGGAACTCCCAGTTTACAACGGTACCGGCAGGTACTGTCAAATCACCGGCATTTGGCAATCGTTCATTTTTTTTGTGCAGGTAAGCCGGGTAGATCAAATCTACATCAAAGTGCAGTAAAGAAGGCCGCAGGTTAACCTTTATTTCGTACGTCGCCGAAGTGAAGCCGTTGCCGGTCAGCTTAAAAAAAGTGTTTTGCTGCAAATTGGTAAACAGGTAATGAAAGCGGCTTATATTTTCTTTATCGAGTTTAAACGTATTGTTCGTAGTTTCCACATACACATCGGCAGGCAGTTTATTTCCATCAAGCTTCACGTCGAGTTTCAGATCGTCTCCTTGTACTACCGAAAGCGTTTTATTTTGTACCAGGAAATTAAAGGGGGCAACCGGGGCAAAATATTCGCCATGCCTGATAAGCCTTTTGGTGCTTTCGGTTAATACCGATGGGGCCGCTAAGGCTATAATACAAATTACGCCTGCGGGGAAGATCGCCCACTTTAAATATTTCGCATTTTCTTTAATATTTACTGCCGATGGAAAACTAATCGGCTTTAAGGCCTCAATTTTTTGGTCGATACCGGCCTCGATCAGCGCCTGGTGCTGGGGCTCTGCCTCCGACAGCTTTTTGAGTTGTAAGGTGTTCAACAGCTTATCGCTTACGTCACTAAAATGTTTCCCGATAATTTCCGCTGCCTGGTCATGTGTTAGTGACTTGCCCAGCTTAAGCCAGGCAAGCATTGGCGGCAAGATCAGCCAGGCTACGAGGCTGATATTAAGGAAAATAAAGAAGTAAAAAAGCAGCGTGCGAAAAAGCGTATTAAACTCGCCAAAATATTCGCTCACCGTGATTACTACATAGGCTGAGAACAGGCCGGCGCCCAAAAAGATAAGGCCCCGTAAAAACTTATTGAAATAGTATTTGCGGATAAAGATGTTGATCTTATCAATTAAAAGCGCATAGTTTTCGGCAGAAGTCATAGGCAGCACTAAAAAACAACACCCATTTAACGTAAATACAGCTATCGTTAATATAATGGATGGTCAAGGTATAAAAATAATAATAATGAACAAATGGAATTGTATTTTATTACAAATGAAAAGCCGTCTAAGGAGGCTTAGGGTGATGTCAAATGGGCAATTGCTGCAGATCGTGGTAAATAGGCGCGCTCCGGGCCTCGAAAAAGAATCACCGCCAATGAATTTGGAACTTTTATATGTTAAAAACCCTTCCTGGTTTTTGTTAACTATATTTCTGCTTTAAAGGTTTTGCCGAGCTCGCTTCCTAATCCATAATAATGCCTGAAATTATAAATAAGCGGGTTCCATTTGGTCGGGTCGATATGTTTTCCATCAACGATAAGTCGTTCGTCAGCATGCACTTTTAAAACCCGGACTTCAACAGCGGCTACATTTGATGCTTCCATCGGGTCGTCATTGATCTGCAGCACATTCTTTAAAACGGCTTCAAACTGCAGCTGGCACTCGGCAACGCGCGGCGGGTTTACCAATTCCGAACTAATGCCGGTAAACCCGCCTGATTTAAACTTGTCTGAATCGTATTTGTACCGGTCTTTCTTATATTTGGGCACAGGGTTAACCCCGGTGAGGTTCGCTATCTTTTCAATGCGTTCAAACAGTAACGAGGGTGGAAAGTTTACTACGCATTCTTTTTGTTCCATCAAATTCCGGTAGGTTTTTGAACCCGTTTCAAGCCCGATCAATAAAGTCCATCCGAGCGCCCATACCGACGACATCGGCCCGATGTTGGTATGGCCTTCGCTATCCATGGTTGTAATTAATGCTACGGGCGTACCGAAATAAAGGATCTTTGGCTCTATTGTTTTAAACGTTATTTTATTCATAGCTAAAATATATATCAGGCTAAACTCGCAATATCCAGGCCAAGCAGGTTTTTTAACGCCAGCCCTCCTGCGGTCGTCAGCGCGATGCTTCTCGATCTGTCTTTTCTGGCAATCCATTTCTTTTCAAAAAACGACCCGCAAAGGGCCGCGCCCAGGGCGCCCGCAAGGTGCGGCGTCCTTTCGGTCCAATCCATGCATCCATATGCATATTTACGCCGGGAGGGTTTTATCGCTGATAAGTCGATGCCAAGCTTGCCAAAAACACTTTCTGCATTTGGACCCGGTAAAATTATTTTTGATAAAAGCTTGTTTTCATCTACAGCGGTTTCGGTTGGGTATATAATAGCCCTATCCCGGATGAAAGCTTCAAACAAGGCAACGCCAAGCTTGCCGGCCAGGTGGTCGTAACACGTGCGGGCAAATTGAATTGGTTTTATTTCTTTTTCCTTTTTTGGCGATGGCGGCTGCAAATTTAAAAGCAACTCGATCAGCTGGGCCGCCTCCGGGTTTGCAAGCTCGTATATCTTTTGCCGCCCTAAAGGGAAGCTTTTTATTAATCCGGCGTTCTTTAGCACCGCCAGGTGGTTTGACAGGTTGCTTTGTGAAACGTCGAGCTTGTTTAGTATCTCGGTTACCGAAGCTGATCCCCGGATAAGATACATCATCACCGACAGCCTTACAGGATCGGCGATGGCTGAAGTGATGGTGAAAACGTTTAGTTCTTGCATGCACAAAGTTAAGGAACATATCAGGCGGATATATCATTAATGAATGATGTGTTAATGTCGGAGCTTTTTCTTCTTGTCGAGCTGCCTTCCTCTTTATTCCTTTAACCAAATAAAAAATAAATTTGTGTAAGTAAATACTTACGCATATATTTGTAAGCGTTTACTTACGCATTACGGTAGTTTTAGATGAGAAGAAATGTATTCCAGGCAGTTGCGGACCCTAACAGGCGCATTATTTTAAGCATGTTATCGGGTGGCCGGCTAAATGTGAACCAGGTAGCCGATCATTTTGATATCACGCGGTCGGCGGTGTCCCAGCACATGAAGATACTGGCCGAATGCGGCCTGGTGACGATCAGTAAAAAGGGCAGAGAGCGCTATTGTGAGGCAAAACTTGATAAGCTTAGCGAAATTTGGGACTGGCTGAATCAATACAAAAAGTTTTGGGAGGATAAGTTTGACGCGATGGAAATAGCTTTGAAGGAAATACAAGAAAAAAATAAAGAACATGGCAACAAAAAATGAACCGGTTGACAAATCTGTAGGACAGGAAGTTAATATCACGCGCATATTTGATGCGCCGCGGGAACTGGTATTTAAGATGTGGACCGATCCGGCCCTTGTTGAAAAATGGTGGGGGCCGAAAGATTTTACCAACCCCGTTTGCGAACTCGATGCAAGAGTTGGCGGCCGGATGCGGATAGTTATGCGGGGGCCGGATGGCGCCAAATATCCTACAAGAGGTGTTTTTGCAGAAATAACCGAACCGGAGCGGATTGTTTTCAACAACGTTAAAGAAGATGACAACGGCAATGCTGAGCTGGAGGTTGTGAACACCGTTACGTTTACTGAAGAAAACGGCAAGACAAAAATGAGCTTTCATGCAGTTGTCATTAAATCGACGCCCAAAGCCTGCAAATCAATTGACGGAATGAACGTGGGCTGGAACCAGAGCATTGACCGCTTCGCTGAAAATTTAATGAAATTAGTTAAAAGTTAATCACACATCACATGAAGACTGTAACGTCAAAAGATGGAACTTCCATCGCTTACGAACAAACGGGCAGCGGAGAGCCAGTTATCCTGGTCGACGGCGCATTATGCAGCCGGGCCTTCGGCCCGATGCCCGGGCTTGCCAAACTACTGGAGCCGCATTTCACCGTTTTCAGCTATGACCGCCGTGGCCGCAATGAAAGCGGCGATACCCAGCCCTATACCCCCGAACGCGAAGTAGACGACATAGCCGCATTGATTCAAGCGGCTGGCGGATCGGCCTATGTTGCCGGCATTTCGTCGGGCGCGGCGCTTGCGCTCAATTCGGCAGCGGCCGGCCTGGATATTAAAAAACTCGCTTTGTACGAAGCGCCTTATATGGTTGACAAAACCGGGCACCTGCCCCCCGCAGACTCCGCACAGCAATTAAAAGCGATGATAGCTGATGGCCGCCGCAGCGATGCGGTGAAATACTTCGTAAGGGACATGGTGGGCGCGCCGGCAATTGCTGTTTTTATTATGGGCATTATGCCAATATTCAAAAAACTCAAAGCGGTGGCGCATACCTTGCCTTACGATGCGGCAATTATGGGCGATTTTTCGTTACCAGCACAAAAAGCCGCGTCTGTTAAACAGGTAACATTGGTAGGCGGCGGCGAGAAAAGCCCCGCGTCGATGCAGCAATCGGTAAAACAATTGGCTGAAGCCATACCAAACAGCCAGTTAAAAATGTTTAAAGGCCAGACACATAATATATCAGTTAAGGCCCTCGCCCCGGCGTTAATTGAGTTTTTCGGAGCACAGCCATAAATCTAAGAAGCTGTCTAAAAATGGGATAAATTTATCATTGCCGTTGGCTTCAGCCAACGGGATTAAATAAATGAAAGGTCGGCTTTAGCCAAATAATATGGGAGCAAGATCCTGCGGCTTTTTTGGCTGAAGCCATTAGCTTCCTACTAATATTCCGTTGGCTGAAGCCAACGGCAATGAATTTACGTTTGCAGTAAATTTGCATTATCATTTTTAGACAGCTTCTAAGGAGAATATATACCATGTCATTTCAAGCATACCTCGATAATATACAGGTAAAAACCGGCAAATCAGGCAACGATTTAAAGGCAGTGGCTATTGAAAAAGGTTTAACCAAAGCCGGCGATATTGTTGCATGGCTCAAGGCGGACTATGGCCTTGGCCACGGCCACGCGATGGCAATCGTACACCTGGTACTTCATGAAGAACACCGTGCGGCCAGCCCCGGCGATAAAGCAGATGCCCTTTTTAGCGGCAATAAGGCGAAATGGAAGCAATGCTACGAAGCGATTTTAAAAGCAATCACCGGTTTTGGGCCTGATGCGGGGTCATCAGTCGGCCAAACCTACATCAACTTGCTGCGCGGGGGAAAGAAGTTTGCCATTGTGCAGCCCTCTTCCGCCGAACGCCTGGATATCGGCATTAAATTAAAGGGCGTTGCAGCCAATGAGCGGTTCGAGGCGGCGGGATCATGGAATGCCATGGTTACACACCGTGTGCGCATCAACGATGCCAAACAAATCGATGCAGAACTATTTAGCTGGCTCAAACAAGCCTACGAAGCAGCATAAAAGCTGGCCGGGTTGCAAGGGGGCAACAACTGCCGCAGCATTTGTGAATTGCTGAACTAGGATGGAGCTTTGCCAGCAAGGTCTGCGCAAATTAAGGATCTTACCAAAGCGTTTATCCGGCCAGGTAATGCACTTCTCTAGCGGTAAGATTATTAACCATGTCCTTCAATATCGCCCTTGCCCGGTGCAGATTGGTGCGGGATAATAATTCGGTGATCCCTAATGTATTTCCTATTTCCTGGTGCGAATAGCCTTCTATCGCATACATGTTAAAAACCGAACGGTAAGTTTGCGGCAGCGTTTGTATCATACCCATCAACTCTTTTGCTTCGAGCCCGTGCGCGTTATAGCCATTGCCGTATGAATCATTTTCTTCAGTAAAATCTTCAACCAAAACCATTGGTTTCAGCTTGCGGTAACGCGAGATAGCACAGCGCACCATAATGCGGCGGATCCAGCCTTCAAGATTGCCTTCGCCCCGGTATTTGTGTACGTTGTTGAACATTTTTATAAAGCCCTCCTGCAAAATATCCTGGGCCTCGTCTTTATCATGGGCATAACGCATGCAAACGGCGAGCATGCGCGGCGCTAAAGTTTTATAAAGCAGTTCTTGTTGCTTGCGGTCGTTTTTCAGGCAGCCTTCCCACATTGCGGCTAAACGGTTGTCGGTGGTTATCATCTTGTTGTGTATTTGATACCACTATGCCAATATTGATACCTCAAACATAATTCGTTAATAGTCAGTTGATTAAAAATATAACAAGCTACGAAAGTGTTCGTTTTCGTACGGTTGGTGACACACAGGCGGACGATTTGCCGCATTTTTTAAAAAAACCGCAATTTTTGTTGCGAATTATGACTTGATCAGCGAGTGTTTGTGGCAGCAAACCGCCGTTTTTGGCTGGAAAAAGCCGGCATTTTTTTGTTAAAAAATGTTAAATCGTTAATTATAACATAAATGCGATGCTTGCTGCGCGCCAGTCCGATTTGTTTAGCTAAAGCCTCAGCGTAGTTGTTCCTGATTTGTCCGATTTAGTGCGGCCGGATAATTTGGTGAGCATTCGGCGTATTTGCTGACTTATTTGCGCCCGCATTCTTTTTTTTCTTTGTGATTTGTTGATCAATAGGACAAGTCACAAAACGCATGTTAAACGAATATTTCCGCCAGGTATTTGCACCGGAAAAGGACGGCTCCCGGTGGTTGTATCGGGCAGTTGAAAACTCGAGGGAGCGTTTTTCCAAAATAAAGATTTGCGAAAATGCAAATGATTGGTTTTCAGGCGTTCATGCAATATTTATTTGGTGTGCTATTGCGAAGTGACCGTGAACGCTAACGCTGATAACTTTCAACAGGGCAAAAATACACCTGCAAGGCACGCGCCAGGCTGTTCTCATGACTACCGGCCGAACCAAAATCCGCTACTGTTTTTTTATTTCATAACATAATTCCACCAACCCGTTTTTGTAGGCATTTACGTCCTGCAGGTGCAATGCATGTTCCTGTCCAATGTGGTCAAAAAATGGCTCCCCGTCGCCGAGAATTATGGGCAGGATTGACAACCTTATCTCATCCGCTAATTTTAAGCGGATGAAATCACTCGCAAGCACTGCCCCGCCTGCCAGCCAAACATTACTGTAGTTTGGTTTTAGCCGTTCATTCACCAGCTTGTGCAAATCGCCCGAATAAAGTTCTATGTTAGGTCGGTCAATTGGGAGGTTTCTGTGCGTTACGACAATCGTCGGTACATTGCCATAAGCCCAGCCATATGCTTTCGAAAGCTCCAGGGCGTGTTCGTAGGTGCGGGCGCCCATTACATAGCAGTCTATTTTTGCAAGAAACTCTTTCGCGTCCTGTTCAGTAACGGTAATCCCCTTTTCATAGCGGTCGCTTGTGTCAAACCACGATATGCTATTATCTTTTTTGGCAATATAGCCGTCGAGGCTTGAAACCATATGTATGGTTAGTTTAAATGGGCTTGTAGTCATTTCTTAAAAAATTGCTATGATTGGATGGGTATTGATGCTGTTCAGGGGAATAAAAATACATCACTTAAATTCAAATGCAAAGGCAGGCGGTTGTTATTGTTAGCTGCCTGGCGCCCTCATTTTATTCGGGACGTTTAATTATCTTACCGTCCTTCATTACAAAGGCAACATTTTGAAGCAATCTAATATCATCGGCCGGGTTGCCCCTTACCGCGATAATATCAGCGAGAAGACCCTGGCTTACCTGGCCTGATTTGTTCTGCCGGCCCAGGAGTTCTGCAGCATTCACGGTTGCCGTTTTTATGGCGTCCATTGGCGTAAAACCTGCTTTGGTTACATAATATTCCAGCTCTTTTACATCATTGGCTGACCAGGGGAAACTTCCGATATCCGTCCCCATAACTATTTTAAGGTTGCGCTTATAGGCTTTGTTCAAATATTTATATACCGTGTCCGTTGCCTCGTGATAATATTCAAAAACAGATATTGTCGGGCACCAATACACATGATGCGCCAGCGCCAGGCTGATCAGCGAATCATTAAAAGCAATGCCATGCTCTATCGAGCGTACACCTGCTTCAATGGCCATTTTAATACCCTCTTTGGTGGTTGCATGCGCTGCCACATTTACATGATATTTACGGGCCTCATCAACAATCGCTTTCATCTCCTCAAAATCGAAGGTGGGTGTACCCCAATCGGCATAAAGCTTGATCCACTTTTCGCCGTGCGAGACCTGTTCCCGTACCGCTTTTACACACTCGTCATGGCCGGTGGCATATTGGGTGCCCGAGGGCAGGGGAATGTCCCAATTTTGCTCACTGGCCATCGGATAATACCGGCCGGTTGCTGCTATCCCTTTACCGGAAGGGATCACCCGCGGCCCGTCGAAAAAACCGGAATCAACCGCCCGGCTGATATCAAAGTCGGAAAAGCCGGCGCCTTCGGTGCAAACATCCCTGATGGTGGTTATCCCCTGGTCCAGTAATTTTGAAAGGTATTTCACCGCCCTTAACGACCGGTAGGCCGGTGAATTGCCATACAGGTCCTTTTCATAATCGCCGCCATCCGCCAATATGTGCGTGTGTACGTCCATCAGCCCGGGTAGCAGGGTGTATCCCTTTAGATTGATAACCGTGGCCGAATCGGGGATATGATTTGTATAGTTTACTTCGATAATGTGGTTTTTGTAGACAATAACGGTTGGATGTTCCATCACCTTGCTATTTTTAGGGTCGATGAGTTTGTCGGCAACCAGGGCATAGGTTTGCCCGAAAGTAAAATGGGCCATTGTCGCAAGGGCGATAGTGAACAATAGTTTCATGTCGGATGAGGGTTTAAATTATTGTTGATAAGTGGATTAATAATTGACGGTTCAACAGAAAACACTGCTCTAAGATATATAAATTGTTTTGGGTTTTGTACGTTTCAGCAGGGCCTCCCGCAGAGGTGGACGTAGTGCAATACAGGCGCCCAGCCGCATATCAAACCTTATTCGTATCTTTAAACTATGAAGCCTGTTTTAAAGATCCTATTTGCCGGCCTGTTATGTTATTTGCTGATAATGGCTGCGGCGCAGCGAAAAAATCAATATGTAAAAATCGAAACCGCACAGGGCTATTGTATTGTTAAGCTTTACAACGAAACCCCGGTACACCGCGACAACTTTATAAAGCTGGTAAAAGCGCATTATTTCGATGCCACTACCTTTAACAGGATACTGAAAGGTTTCGTGATCCAGGGCGGCGACCCGGATTCTCTTTACGACAAATCGAAAACATTAAAGCCCGAACAAAAATGGATACAGCCCGAATTTAATACGGCTTTGTTCCATAAACGCGGCGTGCTGGCCATGGGCCGCGACGATAACAAAGCCAAGGCATCATTTACTACCCAGATTTACCTGGTTGACGGGCAAAGGTGGACCAACGCGCAACTGGACGCGATTGAAAAGAAATATGGCCTGCATTTCACCGAAGCCCAGCGCGAAACCTATCGCACCATCGGCGGCACACCATTTTTAGACCAGAATTATACCGTATTCGGCGAAATTGTTAAAGGAATGGATTTTATTGACAAAGTATGCGCCGTAAAAGTTAATAAAGACGGCAACCCGGATAAGGAAGTACGGATGAAAATAACCGTATTAACGGATAAAGAAGTGGCGAAAGAACTGAAAACGATGTGAGATTCAGCGAAGGGCGATGTTGCGGCTGCTTTTAAATCAGGGATGGCGGGGTTGCCTTTTAAATTCGGGTTCATGTTCATGACAAAATTTTGACACCATGTCTCCCGGCACTTCTTCCAGCCTGCAGTTTTGCATTCTGGCAATGTTGTATTAACTTAAACCCGGTAAATAAACCCTCACGAAAAAGTTCACTATATTTCTTCTTTTTGTACTATGCTATATCGCCAGGGCAAGGGCGCTTGATCCCATTTGTAACAAATCTATGATGAAACCACCGGCGCACAGATATAGCGTAATGTTTAATATATTTATCTCTTGTATTAACTGACCAGATTAACATGAAGAAACTTTTACTTTTTTGCTGTGCATTATTTTGCGCAGGGCTAAGCCTTGCGCAGAAAACATTCCCGGTTAACGGCCCCTGGGATGTTAGGCCCGGGCTGTTCGCCTTTACAAACGGCAATATTGTCGTCAGCGCCGATCAAACCATAACCAACGGAACCTTATTGATCAAAGACAGGGTGATTGAAGCTGTGGGAACAGGAATTGCGGTCCCGAAAGGTTATCTGGTTATTGACCTGAAAGGAAAATATGTTTATCCTTCGCTGATCGATGCTTATACTACTTACGGCATGCCCGAAGCGCCGCGCCAGGCTTTCGGTCCGGGTGGCGGCGGGTTTGGCCGGGCAGCCGTTTATACTTCGACAAAGCCCGGCGCTTACGGCTGGAATGAAGCCATAAAGCCCGAAATGAACGCCAAAACAGTATTTCACGCCGAGGCATCAAAGGCCGAAGATCTAAAGAAAAATGGTTTTGGTACCGTGCAGTCGCTTATACACGACGGCATTGCGCGCGGTACATCAGTGGTTGTCACCCTCGGCGATGAGCGTGATAACCTGGTGATGCTGAATGACAACGCCGCTGCACATTATTCGTTTTCCAAAGGTACTGCCGCAACTAATTACCCCTCGTCGCTGATGGGAAGCATAGCCCTGCTGCGCCAGACCTATTACGACGCACAGTGGTATAAAAATCAAAAGGAAGAATATAATATCTCGCTGGAGGAGTTTAACAAAACACAAGCTATACCGCAAATTTTTGAAGTTAGCGATCAACTGAATGTTTTGCGTGCCAACAAAATAGCCAAAGAGTTTGGGAAGCAATACATCTTTAAGACCGATGGCAAAGAATATCGCAGGATCGATGCCATGAAAGCTACGGGCAGCAGTTTTATTATCCCGCTAAACTTTCCGGAGCCGTTTGATGTGGAAGATCCGCTGGATGCGCGCAACATCAGCTACACACAGCTGAAAGATTGGGAGCTGGCCCCAACTAACCCGGCTGTAATGGAAAAAGCCGGTATAAAATTCGCCCTGACATCATACGGGCTGCAAAAGGCAACCGATTTTTGGACAAACCTGCGTATTGCTTTGGATAACGGTCTGAGCGAGAAACAGGCATTAAATTCATTGACTGTTGTCCCCGCCGAAATGCTCGGCGTTGCTGAGAAAGTGGGTACGCTTGCTAAAGGCAAAATGGCCAACTTTATCATCACCTCTGATGACTTGTTTAAAAAAGACAATATCATTTACGAAAACTGGATAGAGGGCCGGCAATTTGTGGTTACCAGCCGCGATGTTACCGACCTGCGTGGAAATTATAACCTCGCCAGCGATGCGCTCTCAAATATTGTGCTGAAAATCGGCGGTACGCCTGGCGCCTATGAAGTTAATATTGAACGCAATGGTGCCGACAGCGCCCGCGCACGAGGTACAATTACCCGTAGCGGCGATATAATAAGCATTTATTTCGACCTGAAAAATAAGCCGAGCGGGAATATCCGCTTAACCGGGTACATTATAAAGGTATCGCCGCTATCTTTTCGCGGTAACGGCGTGCTGCCGGATGGATCGGAGATCAGGTGGACGGCTACCTACACAGGTCCCGCAACTTCGCCGGCGGCACGGCCCGAGCAAAAACAAGCGATTACCGTTGGCCCGGTTGTGTACCCTTTTACGGCCTATGGCAATACCGAACTGCCAAAAGCCGAAAATGTGCTGTTTAAAAATGCCACCGTTTGGACCAACGAAAAAGAGGGGATTTTAAAGAATGCTGATGTACTCATTGAAAACGGGAAAATAAAGGCGGTTGGTAAAAACCTTTCTGCCGCCAATGCAAAAGTGATCGACGCTACAGGGAAGCATATTTCGCCGGGTATTGTTGATGAGCACTCGCATATCGCCATATCGAACGGAATAAACGAAGGCACACAGGCCGTTACTGCTGAAGTAAGGATAGGAGACATCTTAAATTCGGAAGACATGAGCCTGTACCGCCAGCTGGCGGGAGGTGTTACTACCTCGCATATCCTGCACGGCTCGGCCAACCCAATTGGCGGGCAAACGCAGCTGATCAAACACCGCTGGGGTGTATTGCCCGATGAAATGAAATTTGAAGGAGCTGATGGCTTTATAAAATTTGCACTGGGCGAAAATGTTAAGGGCAGCAATAACGGCCCGATACAAGGCGCCGCGCGGTACCCGCAAACACGCATGGGCGTTGAGGAAGTTTATATCGACGAATTTACCCGCGCCAAAGAGTACAAAGCAGCGATGGCTAAAAAAGGCAGCAACGTACGCCGCGACCTGGAGCTTGACGCCATCGTTGAAATACTCGAAAACAAACGTTTTATCACCTGCCACTCTTACGTGCAGTCGGAAATAAATATGCTGATCCACGTAGCCGATTCCATGGGCTTCAGGATAAACACCTTCACCCATATTTTGGAAGGCTATAAAGTTGCCGATAAAATGAAAGCGCACGGAATCAATGGTTCAACCTTCTCCGACTGGTGGGCCTACAAAATGGAAGTTGCTGAGGCCATGGCCTACAATGGTACGCTGATGCACGATGCTGGGGTGAACGTGGCATTTAACTCGGATGATGATGAAATGGCACGGCGCCTGAACCAGGAAGCCGGCAAGGCCGTGGCTTACGGGCACATGAGCGAAGAGGAAGCGCTAAAACTGGTAACCCTCAACCCTGCGAAAATGCTGCATGTAGAAAACCGCGTGGGCAGTATTAAAGCTGGCAAGGATGCGGATTTGGTATTATGGTCGGCCGATCCGCTTTCAATTTATGCTGTAGCCGAGAAAACATATGTCGACGGCATTCCCTACTGGGACATCGACAAGGATGCTGCTAACCAAAAAGCCCTTAAAGCTGATGAGGCGAGGATTATCCAGAAAATGATCGCGGCCAAAAACAAGGGTGCAATTACGCAGCGGCCCCCCGGCCGGCGCCCGCGGGCAACAGAAGAGGATGAAGAGGATGATGGGTTGTGATGAGACGATGTGCAAATGTGCGGATGTGCAAATGTGCAGATGAGGAATTTTTAGATGTATAAATTTAGATTAACCATAAATAAAGTCTCTTCGCCAACTGGCGAACGAGATCACAAGCGCTTATGAACAAGATATTTTTAGTTTTCGGAGGGGTGCTGCTGAGCACGATCCTCACTTACGGGCAGGCAAATATTTCACCTGCGCCGGCCCAATCTAAACCAATTATAATTACCGGCGGAACCATCCATGTTGGAAACGGCCGGGTGATCAGCAGCGGTTATATCGCTTTTGATAAAGGAAAAATTACGGCTGTCGGCGAAGGATCCGCGCCCAATATTGCTGGCGCCGATGTGATCGATGCAAGCGGCAAACAGGTTTACCCGGGCTTTATTTGTCCCATAACTACGCTTGGCCTGGTTGAAATTGAAGAAGGGGCAAGGGGAACAGTTGACGATGCGGAAACGGGCGATCTTAATCCCGATGCACGCACGATAGTTGCTTATAATACCGATTCAAAGGTGATACCGACCGTTCGTTCAAATGGCATATTGCTGGCACAGCCCACACCAACCGGCGGTATTATATCCGGCGAGTCGTCGGTAGTGCAGCTGGATGCATGGAACTGGGAGGACGCCGCTTATAAAACCCATATAGGTATACATTTAACATGGCCGGTGGCAAGGGTAAATACGCGCAGGCGGGCCCTCCCCACCCCGGGCGTTCCGCAGGAATCACCGGCAGAAAGAGCGCAAAAAGCTGTCGATGCGATAAATAACCTGTTTTCGGAGGCAAAGGCCTACGCCGAAATTGCAAAGCCCGAAGTAAAAAATATCCGTTTCGAAGCGATGAAGGGCCTGTTCGACGGATCAAAAAAACTGTTTGTCAATGCCGATGGGGCCAAAGAGATCATACAGGCCATTGCCTTTGCCCGGAGATTTGGCTTATCGGAAGTTATTGTTGGGGGCAATGAATCGTACCTGGTTACGGAGGAATTAAAAGAGAATAATGTACCTGTAATATTAAAGGAAACCCAGAGATTGCCCGACCGCGATGAAGACGACGTTTACCTGCCTTACAAACTGCCAAAAATACTGCAGGACGCCGGCGTTTTATATGGCCTCACAGGCATTGGCTTCTGGCGACAGCGCAATTTGCCGTTTGAGGCCGGCGAGGGCGTTGGTTATGGATTGACGAAAGAGCAGGCTTTAAGCATGATCACCCTGAACAACGCCAAAATTTTGGGCATAGATAAAACCACCGGAACACTTGAAGTTGGAAAAGATGCCAACCTCTTTATCTCGACAGGCGATGCTTTGGATATGATCACCATTAATGTAATACAGGCATTTATACAGGGCCGCGATATTAATCTTGATAACCTGCACAAACAATTATACCGGAAATTCAGCGCCAAATATGGCTTGAAGGCCAATTTGTAGGGGTTTACTATAATGGTGTAAGCTCGCCGAAACAGCAGGGAGTAAGTAATAAAAAAAGACCAGGGCAAAAAGTCACCCCTGGTCTTTTTGGTAATTGGCTATTTAGTTGCGTGGCGATGATCTGTATACATTGTTAAATTTTGTTAAACAACGGCCGCTTTGTTATCCCAAACAATAATAATAACAGATAAACCTTTACCTTTAGCCTTAGGTTTCTTATTTTCGCAAATCAGATGGTCAGCGGTGAGTGGTCAGTAGTGAGTAAATGAAATTTATTACTGACCATTCACTACTCACCACTGACCACGCACTAATGACCCACAACCATGGACGAGTTTGAAGAAAGCGCATCGGCAAAAAAGACCAAGACGATATACATCTCTACCGTTTTTGGCATCGCTATGGTATTGTCGATGGTTGGCCTGCTGGGGCTTATACTGGTGGAGGCGCACAACCTGTCGAACTATGTAAAGGAAAATATTGTGCTGAATATTTTTGTCGATGACGCTGCACATGAAACAGACGTGTTGCAGCTGCAGAAACAAATAGAGGCTAACCCCATGGTTAACCATACCCAGTATGTGAGCAAGGAATTGGCGGCACGCAACCTGCAAAAAGACCTGGGCGAAGACTTTGTGAAATTTTTGGGTTACAACCCCTTGTCACAGTCGCTCGATGTGTATTTGAAGGCGGAATATGCCAACAAGACCGATATTGAGCGGTTTAAAACAGAATTGTTAAAAAACCCATTGATAAAAGAGGTAAAATACCAGCAATCGCTTGTTGACCAGATGAATGAAAACATAACAACCATCAGCCTCATCATCCTGGTATTTGCCGGCATATTTGTGGTGCTCTCGGTGGCCCTTATCAATAATACGATCAGGATCGCCATTTATTCGCAGCGGTTTATTATTAAATCGATGCAGCTTGTGGGTGCAACCAAAGGGTTTATCCGCAAACCATTTGTGCTTTACGGTATATGGCACGGCATTTTAGGCGGATTGATCGCCATTATAATTTTGCTGGGCCTCCTGTCGCTCGCCTACAAGGAGATACCCGACCTGGTGATCTTAAGAAATTACACCGAGTTTGGACTAATATTTATCGGGATAATTGGCCTGGGGATATTTATTTCGGGCTTCAGCACATTTTTGGCGGTTAATAAGTTTTTACGTTTAAAAATATATAATCTTTACAGGTAAAAGGCTGAAAGGATAAAGCTGAAAGCCAAAAGCTTTGAAGCGTATCTATAAATCACTAATTCACTAATTCAGTAAATCACTAATTAAAAAGATGGCACAACAATTCAAACCTGCGCAATCGGTTAAGACAACCAGCCAGGCGAAGCCGGTAAAACAGGCTGACAGTAGTCCGGCTACATTTATATTCGGCAAAGCGAATTACCGTTTATTTATTATAGCCATTGTGGTAGTTGCTTTCGGTTTTATACTCATGTCGGGTACTACCGATATTTACAGCACCACTAAAATAGTAATAGCGCCAATGGTAGTTTTGGGCGGGTTTGCCCTGGGCTTTTTTGCAATTTTTAAGAAAAAGGTTGATTGAGTTGATTAAGCGAGTGGTTGATTGGGTTGTTGCGGCAACGTAATAAACCACATCTAACCTAACCAACTTAAGCAACCCAATCAACTTAATCAACCAATTCACAATGAATATCATCCAGGTTATCGTCCTTGCAATTATTGAAGGACTGACTGAATTTCTGCCGGTTTCATCAACCGGCCACCTTGTGGTCACCAGCTCGTTAATGGGCATCAGCACCGACCCATTCGTTAAGCTTTTTGAGATCGTTATCCAGCTCGGCGCTATACTGGCCGTTGTAGTGCTTTATTTTAAACGATTCGTACGTTCGGTCAACTTTTATATTAAGCTGGTAATAGGCGTAATTCCGGCAGTGATCATCGGCTTGTTACTCAAGAAACATATTGACGTTTGGCTGGAAAGCCCGCTTATCGTTGCTTCCGCATTTGTGGTTGGCGGTATAATCCTCCTTTTTGTGGACGACTGGTTTAATAAACCAACCATTAACGAGGAAAAAGACATTAACTATTTTACTGCGCTAAAAATTGGGTTTTTTCAATGCCTTGCAATGCTGCCCGGTGTGTCGCGTTCAGGAGCTTCGATCGTCGGTGGTATGTCGCAAAAGCTGAGCCGCACGGCAGCAGCCGAGTTTTCCTTTTTCCTGGCGGTGCCAACTATGTTTGGCGCGACTGTTAAAGACCTTTGGGATTTTCATAAAAATAACCCGCTGACAGCCGATCAAATGCACGACGATATAAAATATCTTATTATCGGCAGTGTAATCGCCTTTGTGGTAGCCATGCTTGCCATTAAAAGCTTTATTACCTTCTTAGAAAAAAAGGGATTTAAACTATTTGGTTATTACCGGATAATTGCGGGCATTGCCATTATCATCTTATATTTTACAACGAACGCACTGCATAACGGTTAGCCCCTCAACCGTCATTGCGGGGAACGAAGATTCCTCCTCGCAATGACGGTTGGTGACGAAAATCAATACAACAACTCGTTGTAAGGATACCTTTCAACATGCAGCGCCTTTACTTCCTCATAAAGCAGGGCCCTGAACTCATCGATGTTTTCCTTTTTGGTAGCCGAAATAAAAATAGCGGGGCTATTGTTTTTTGCCATCCAGCTGTGTTTAAAGTCATCTAATGTTAATGGTTCGGCCTGCTGGTCCATTTGATGCTGCGTGGGCTGAAAAGCATCGATCTTATTGAAAACAGTGATCACCCGTTTATCAATTGCGCCAATATCCTTCAAGGTTTCATTTACCGTTGTTAGCTGATCTTCAAAATGCGGGTGCGAAATATCAACTATGTGAATCAAAATATCGGCTTCCCTTACTTCATCAAGTGTCGATTTAAAACATTCAACCAAATGGTGAGGCAGCTTGCGGATAAACCCCACAGTATCAGATAGCAGGAACGGTACGTTTTCAATCACTACCTTGCGTACAGTAGTATCAAGCGTTGCAAACAGCTTGTTTTCAGCAAAAACCACCGATTTGGAGATCAAATTCATAATGGTTGATTTACCTACGTTGGTATAACCCACCAACGCAACCCTTATCAGCTGGTGCCTGTTTTTGCGCTGGGTTTCGTTTTGCCTGTCAATATGTTTTAGTTTTTCCTTCAGCAGGTCTATCTTATTCAATATCAACCGGCGGTCAGTTTCAATTTGTGACTCACCCGGGCCGCGCATACCGATACCGCCCTTTTGGCGTTCAAGGTGCGTCCACAGGCGGGTTAGGCGGGGCAGCAGGTATTGCAGCTGTGCCAGCTCCACCTGCGATTTTGCCTGGGCGGTTTGCGCCCGGCCGGCAAAAATATCGAGGATCAGGTTATTACGGTCGAGTATCTTTACCTGCAGTTCGTTTTCTATGTTACGCAGCTGGGAAGGGGTTAGCTCATCGTCAAAAACAACCATATCTATCTCTTCAGCGGTTACAAATGCCTTGATATCTTCCAGCCTGCCCGAGCCGACAAAGGTGGCCCGGTCCGGTTTCTGTAGTTTTTGCATGAAGCTTTTTACAGTTTCGGCGCCGGCCGTGGCCACTAAAAATTCCAGTTCTTCTAAATACTCCTTTGCCTGCTCATCTGTTTCCCCCTGGGTTATCACACCAACCAGTACAGCACGCTCCCGCTTCACAGCAGTATCATAAAATTTTTGTCTCATTAAATCTAATTTTTAATCGTGCAACAACCTTCGCAAACCGTTTCGGTAACCCTTACAGTTGAGCAACACATTAATGATTAACATGTAATCCAACCCGATGGTTTCAGATCCGAATGTGGCAAAGGTCTTAATAAACCGTTAACTTTTGGGGTTTTTAAACGAGGAAAGACAGTGGCCTTTGGCCTTCTGCCCTTATCTTAATTTGGGGGTTGTGTTTTAATTACATCTTTGGGAAGATTTTCAGAAATTCTGTGAGGCAAAGATAGGTTTTTTTTAATTGCCTTTATTTAAAATTATTTACTGGGGTGCAAGTCAAATTGTCGCTTCGGTATCAGGCGTTCCTACGGAACGCAATACCCATTTTTATTTTTTCTACCAACCAGACGTCCCGCTGGGACGAATCGTTAGCTCATTTTTACATCCCATCGGGATGTTTGGTAGGTAGAATATACAGAAAAAGTCGCCTAACGTTCCGTAGGAACGTTTCGTGCAGGGTCGGCGACAATTTGATTTGCACCTTATTTACTGTTAGCCGCCATATAATCCAGCGTCAAATTGCACAAAGCTTTAACACCCAGCGTAAACCCGCTTTCATCAATAAAAAAATCGGGCGAGTGGTTTGCCGGTGTAGTTTTGGGGTCTCCGCCCTTGGGCATTCCACCTAAAAAGAAAAATAGGCCCGGCACTTTTTCCTGGTAAAAGCTAAAATCCTCCGCACCGGTTACCGGCGGGCCGATGCTCACATTTGCCGCGCCTGCAGTTTGCTGCAAAGTCGGCAGCATTTTGGCGGCTAGTTCAGGGTTGTTATAAGTAACAGGGTAACTATTTCCACGAGTTACTCTCGCCGTTGCCCCCTGCATTCCAGCGGTGTTAGTTACAATAAGGTTCAGTTTGTCCCACAGCATTTTTTTGTCGGCATCCGTAAACGACCGCAAGGTACCATCCATCTCAACAGAATCGGGTATGATATTTCCGCGATTGCCGCCTTTTATGGCGCCGATAGTGACTACCGCCGGATTTTCGCTGATATTTATATTGCGGCTTACAATAGTTTGCAGGTTATTGATGATCTGCGCCGATACAACAATCGGGTCGATACCGAACCAGGGCATCGCGCCGTGCGAAGATTTGCCCTTTATCACTATATGAAACCCGTTAACCGCAGCCATTTCTCCTCCCGGCCGGTAAACAAGCGTGCCGGTTGGGATATAAGAAATAATGTGTTGTCCGAAGATCACATCCACTTTAGGGTTTTCAAGCACTCCCTCCTTAACCATTTGTTCGGCCCCTCCCTTTTCACCCGGCGGCAGGCCCTCTTCCGCAGGCTGAAAGATGAATTTTACGGTGCCATGCAATTCCCCTTTTATTGAAGTGAGTATTTCGGCAACCGCCATCAGCATAGCCATGTGCGTATCGTGCCCGCAGGCGTGCATTACGCCTACTTCCTGCCCCATGTAGCTTGTTTTAACCTTCGACGCAAAAGCTACGGGCGTGCGCTCGGTAACCGGCAGCGCATCCATTTCTGACCGCAGCGCTACAACGGGACCAGGATATGCGCCTCTTAATATGCCCACCACGCCGGTTGTGGCGATACCCGTTTTTACCTCGAGCCCGAGTGATTGCAGGTGTTTGGCAATAACCGCCGCAGTGCGGAGCTCATGATTGCCCAGTTCAGGATGCTCATGAAAATCGCGCCGCCATATAATGACCTGGTTTTTTAGGGAATCAGCCTTCCGGATGACTTCGCTTTTCAGTGAATTGGTTTGTGCGAATATTGGTGTGGAGAAAGCGCAAAGAGCCAGTAGGCAAAGTTTTTTCATCGCGGGGATTTTTTCTCTAAGATATAGGAAAAATGGTGATTTACTCCTTTTATACTTTGACTTACGGCCACTTTCTATAGATTTCCTTTCTGTCGAGAAACCGAATTAAAATCACCTCATGATCTTTAGTATATTCTAACCCAATGCGATAATTACCCAGCTTAATGCGGTAACAATCTTTAAATCCAGATAGTTTCTTAAGGTTTGCGATTGAGAAAAGGTTGTCGGCCTTTTGAATATTTTCTATTACTTCGCCGAGGCTTTGTTTAAGCCTGGCATCATTGACCTTGCCGACGTCTTTTTCAAAGCTCTTGTCGGTCTTTACAATCATTTTAATGATTTCAAAAATTCATCAGTATCTATGAATTCGCCGGTTTTTCCTTCAATTATTGCTTTCCCCATGCCAAAGTCTTCAATATCTTCTTTACTAAGAAACTTTGCTTTTATCCCCATTTTTTCAGCGATAGTGACTAATAGCTGAATGTCTTTTTTTGATTTGCCCGTTATGATTGCCGATTCCATATATTCAAAGATAATAAATTACCAAATGACTTTGCAATGCTCTGCTTAAAGAGCTTCACAGTACGGTCCTTATCTTCAACTCATTCATCTGCGCCTCGGCAATGGTTGAGGGCGTATCGATCATTACATCACGGCCTGAATTATTTTTAGGGAATGCGATCACATCGCGGATTGAGTCCAGTCCGGCGAAAATAGACACCAGCCTGTCAAAACCAAAGGCAATGCCTCCGTGCGGCGGGGCGCCGTATTCAAAGGCATCCATCAAAAAGCCAAATTGCTTTTGGGCTTCTTCGGGCGAAAAACCAAGATGTTTAAACATGAGCGATTGCAGCGCACGGTCGTGGATACGGATGGAGCCGCCGCCAATTTCTGTACCATTGATCACCAGGTCGTAGGCGTTGGCGCGTACTTCTCCCGGCGCTGAATCCAGCATGGGTATATCTTCGGGCTTGGGCGAGGTGAAGGGGTGGTGCATGGCATGATAGCGGCCGGTGTCTTCGTCCCACTCCAGCAAAGGGAAATCAAGTACCCACAAAGGGGCAAAAGTATTTTTGTCGCGCAGCCCAAGGCGGTTGCCTATTTCCAGGCGAAGTTCATTTAATTGCTTGCGTACTTTATCGGTTTGGCCGGCTAATACCAGCATCAGGTCGCCAGGTTCCGCTTCGAAAGCAGCGGCCCAGTTAGTAAGGTCGTCTTCGGAGTAAAATTTATCAACTGATGATTTTAGCGTACCATCATTCTGGTAACGGCAGTAGATCATCCCCGTCACGCCGATTTGCGGGCGTTTTAACCATTCGGTCAGCTCATCTATTTGTTTGCGGGTATATTCGGCGCAGCCTTTGGCATTGATACCGACTATAAGTTCGGCATTATCAAAAACACCAAAGCCTTTGCCTTTAACCACATCATTCAACTCCACAAACTCCATCCCAAAACGAATGTCCGGCTTATCCGAACCGTATAAACGCATCGCATCGGCATATTGCATACGCGGAACGGTACCGATATCGATACCCTTTACCGCTTTAAACAGGTGACGTGTAAGGCCCTCGAAAATATTTAAAATATCTTCCTGGGTAATGAAGGCCATTTCGCAGTCTATCTGGGTGAACTCCGGCTGCCGGTCAGCGCGCAGGTCCTCGTCCCTGAAACATTTTACGATCTGGAAATAACGGTCGAACCCGCTTACCATCAATAGTTGCTTAAATGTTTGCGGCGATTGCGGCAGGGCATAAAATTCGCCTGGGTTCATGCGGCTTGGCACCACAAAATCGCGCGCGCCTTCGGGTGTTGATTTGATCAGCACCGGGGTTTCCACCTCTATAAAATCGCGGCCATCCAGGTATTTGCGCACCTCCTGGGCCATTTTATGGCGCAGCATCAGGTTGTTGCGGATGGGAGTACGGCGCAGATCGAGGTAGCGGTATTTGGCCCGCAGCTCTTCGCCGCCGTCGGTTTCATCCTCTATCATAAAAGGGGGGATTTTAGCGGCGTTCAAAACTTCTATGGCAGATACAAGAATCTCAATTTCGCCGGTGGGCATTTTAAGGTTCTTGCTGAAACGCTCCACCACCTTGCCTGTAGCTTTTATCACAAACTCACGACCGAGGCCGCGACTGGTTTCGCGCAGCGCATCATCACTGTCGCTATTAAATATTAATTGAGTTAAACCGTAGCGGTCGCGGATATCGATAAACGTTGTTCCGCCCAGGTCGCGCGATTTTTGCACCCAGCCGCATAAAGTAACCGTTTCGCCTAAATTACTGATAGTTAATTCGCCGCAAGTATGTGTACGTAGCATGATACTGTTTCTGTAAAGTTTGCAAAAGTACGTTTTTGAGCGGAAAGCGGAAAGCAAAAAGGTGAAAGGGAAAGGGCGAAGGGTTTGCGTTATTCTATAGTTTGAATTTTTTAGGATTTCGCCGGCTATCCCAAATAGTCAAGACCTCAATTGTTTTGTGGGTGCTGATGCGATAATAAATCAGGTAGTCTCTTACAATTTTGATTCTAATATCCGGATCTTCAGTAGGAACTCCGGATCCGGGCATTTCGGCCACTTTTTTCAGTCCTATCCGAAATAGTTGATATAGCTTCCGGCTATAGGTTTTGGATTTATTACGGTTAACCCAATATTCGAGTATTTCGAACCGTTCGCGCTGAGCGCGAACTGACCATACTACTTTCGCAGCCACTCTTCTACCCGGCGATTTGCCTCTTCATCCGATATCCACTGCCCATTCTTGATTTGATTTAGACCATCCGAAACTGCTTCACGTTCAGCTTCACTCATTTGATAAACCCCGTTTGCGGATTTCGATTCGATATAGAGCCTGGTGGATATTTCACTCAATAATTCATCATTATCGGTGTCATTAATTTGGGCTATCAATTTTTCTTTCAATTCCGCGGTGCTCATAATATTGCGTTTATCAAATTTACGAATAATGTAACAAATCCGAAATCGAGGATCCGAAATCCCAAAGAAGGAAAAAGTAGATTATATGAGGTTATTTCTATAATTTGAATTTTTTAGGATTCCGCCGGGTATCCCAAATGGCAAGGATCTCTATTTTTTCCGGATAAATGCGGTAATATATTTTATTATGATGAATAATCTTTATCCGCACCATAGTAAAGTCGGTTTTCGTGCCTGTATCCGGAGAGTTGATGATTATATCAAATTTTTCAACGAATAACCGATCAAGTTTTAAACTATACTCATAAGACTTGTTTCTTTTTACCCAGTATTTCAATATTTTAGTCCACTCCTGGATAGCCCTTGGCGACCATTCTATTTTCCGAGGCATTTATCAAAAATTTTACGCGCCTCTTCATTGGATATGGCCATCCCCCTTTCTATTTGGTCGATGCCTTCCTCAACCGCTTCAATCTCCTCTGGACTTAATACATATACTTCATCGCTTTCCACTTCAAAATCAACGAAGTCAGCTATTTCGTGCAGCAACGCCTCATCTTCAATACCATTGATTTTCTCCATCAACTTTTCCTTCAGTTCTATTGTCGACATAATCCCCTTTTATTTAACCAAAAATAAAGATATATCATTGCATTTCGAAATCTAAATTTGGTCGCAAATCTAATTGTCGCACGTAACCATTTTCAAGTTCGGAACGTTTCGTGCTGACGCGACAAATTGGTTTGCACTCGAAATAACGGCACGGTCCGAACGCTAAAAAACAACGAACATTAAACCATGGTTTTTGGCACCCACGCCCCGTCATCCACCCTGGTGAATTTTTGGTCATCTATCAAAAAAGTATCCTTGTTCATTATAAAAACGTCCGCGCGTTCATTTGCTTTGGAACGGACAAGCCGGGCGTACCTTTTATTAGAAAGAAAAATAAATACGCGTTCATCAGCCTTACCGGCGTCCGAATATTCAAGAACGTACTGGTCGGTACGTAACGTTTCCTTAATTTTCAAGGTTTCATCACTTCCTTCCAATTTCCATAGGCCGGCAAATTCCATGTGAGTATATTGATTTACCAAATTTATACATTGCAGGCATAAATCGTTCATTTAGCCAACCAAATTAAATCTTCCGGACTGCAGACTTTTCCGACTTTCGGACTCCAAAAAAACCTATCTTTGCCTCATAATTCTCAAGGGGTGCCTTGCTTTGAGCAATCAAACTGAAAGACAGGCTGAGATCAAACCCGTTGTTTAAGTCTAAAGTCTTAAGTTCTAAGTCTAAAGTCAGTAATTTGACTTCCGACTTCTGACTTCCGACTTCCGACTTCGACAGACACCTGATCCGGGTAATGCCGGCGTAGGGAGAGGTAACAAGTTAAGTGTACTGCGTATTCACCCTGATGCGGAGATGGTTTAACTAATTAGTTTTTAATCATTTTGAAAAATTTATTTGCGGCGTTCTTCGCCCTGCTGCTGCCTGTCATGGCCGCGGCCCAGCTTTCCATTTCGGGGAGAGTTACTGACCAGCAAACCGGCAACGCTTTGCCCGGAACTACTATTTCCCTGGTCAATTCATCTGTAAAAGCTATTGCCGATTCGGCAGGCAGGTACCGGATCGAAAATCTTAAAGCGGGTAGCTACACGCTTAAAGTATCGTACATCGGTTATCAAACCATTACAAAAACGGTGTTGCTAAATGCAGATGCTATTCTGAATTTTACGCTTGCCGGCGGTACGCTTTTTACCGAAGAGGTAACCGTTAGCGGCACGAGGGCGGCAAAAAACTCGCCCACAACCTTCACAAACCTGGGCAAAAAGGATATTGCGAAAAATAATTTAGGGCAGGACCTTCCTTTTTTGCTCGATCAAACGCCGTCGCTGGTCACCAACTCTGATGCAGGAGCAGGGGTTGGTTATACCGGGATCCATATACGCGGCTCGGATGGCACGCGGATAAATGTCACTATCAACGGTGTCCCGTATAACGATTCGGAAGAGCAGGCTACCTTTTTTGTAGATGTGCCAGATTTTGCTTCCTCGGTCGATAATATACAGATCCAGCGCGGGGTAGGCACCTCAACCAATGGCGCAGGCGCTTTCGGGGCGAGCATCAATATACAAACAACTACCCGCAACGATACCGCCTATACCGAACTAAACAATTCTGTTGGCTCGTATGGGACGGTAAAAAATACGGTTAGCATGGGCACGGGCCTGCTGGGCGGTAAGTTTAGTTTCGATGGCAGGTTATCCCGGATATATTCCAACGGCTATATCGACAGGGCATTTTCAAACCTTCAATCTTATTTTTTAACCGGCGCTTATTACGGCAAAAACACGGTGATCAGGTTTAACACCTTTGCCGGCACGGAGCATACATACCAGGCCTGGGATGGTGTGCCCGAAGATAGCCTGAGGGCAGGGAACCGCACTTATAACGAGCTCGGCCTTGAACCAAACGGCACTTTCTACAAAAATCAAACTGATAATTATACGCAGGACCATTACCAATTATTGGTCGATCAAAAAATATCTAACCAGCTTTCCTTTAGCGGGGCCGTTCATTATACGCATGGATTTGGCTATTATGAGGAATACCAGCAGGGTCAAAATTTAACTGACTACGGCATTAGCCCTGTAATTATCGGCGGCGATACTATTAATAATACCGACCTTACCCGCCGCTTATGGCTCAACAACAAGTTTTATGGCGTTACCTATAACTTAAAATATCAACCCAAAAATGGCCTCAACCTTAACCTGGGCGGCGCCTATAATGAGTACAAAGGGGCGCATTATGACAATATTGAGTGGACCCAGCAAAGCACAAATATTCCGCCTGATTACCAATACACACGAAATGATGCCGATAAAACCGACTTCAATATTTTTGGAAAAGCGGATTATCGCATAGGAAAAGTTACGCTTTATGCCGATCTTCAATACCGGCATATCTACTATTCCTTTTTTGGGTTTAACGATCAGCTGCAAAATGTTCAGCAGCAGGTACAGCTCGATTTTTTTAACCCTAAGGCCGGGATCACTTACCAGTTTAATGAAAACAATAATATCTATGCGTCAATTGCTGTTGGTAACCACGAGCCCGACAGGGATGACTACGTCCAGTCCACACCAAACAGCCGCCCAAAACCCGAAAATTTGAAGGACATTGAAATTGGCTACCGTACTGTGCAGGGAATATTCACAGGCGGCATCAACGTTTACTATATGCTGTATGATAACCAGCTGGTTTTAACAGGCGCACTAAATGACGTTGGCGACCAGGTACGCAGCAATGTAAAAAGCAGCTACCGCGAAGGCCTGGAGTTTGACGGCAGGCTGAAAATCAGTAACCAGTTAATATGGTCGGCTACGGCGGCGCTGAGCACCAACAAGGTAAAAAACTTTCAGCAGTATTTGTTTGATTACGATAACAACAGCACAGTTGAGTACACTTATAACAAGACTGACATTGCATTTTCGCCCGATTTTGTAGGCTCAAGTACCCTGAGTTTCAGGCCGGTAAAAGGCGGGGAGATTGCCTTAATAAGCAAATATGTAAGCCGGGAATATTTGGATAATACCTCGAATATCAACCCGCCAGGCTTCCCGCCGTCCGATCCGGCGTCAAACCGTTATTTGAACAGCTATTTTTTAAACGCGCTGCGGCTTAGTTATAATTTTAAAACCGAATGGGCAAAAAATATCGGGCTAACGCTATTGATCAATAATATCTTCAGCGAAAAGTATGAAAACAACGGGGCAACATATCCCGACATTGAAAACGGAAAAGTGGTAAACTATAATTACTTTTTCCCGCAGGCGCCGGCAAACTTTTTGTTGGGGCTCAACCTTCGGTTTTGATTTCACCGATTATTGAACGATTACACTGATTTGGATATGATTCCACAGATTGTTTTATGATTTTCATCGATCATCGAATCAAAATCTGTGAAATCTCTCTAAAAATCGGTGTAATCCCACAAAAAATCGGTGTAATCACAAAAGATAATCGGTGTAATCCCTTAATTAATCTTAACAGAAATATCACATTGAATTTTAATTTCATTGTTGATATTTGCCGTTCAACTGATCTTATATGAAAATCAAACATTTACTATTTTTATTATTCGCTTTTGCCGCCGTTTCAGTATCAGCGCAAACCAAAAGGAAGAAGGCAGCCACTGCAACTGCAACTGCTACTACAGCTTCTACCCAACTCCATCGCCCAAAGCTCGTTGTTGGCATTGTGGTTGACCAAATGCGCTGGGACTACCTGTACCGCTATTACGACCGTTATTCTGATAATGGGTTTAAACGGCTGCTAAATGAAGGTTTTAGCTGCGAAAATACCCAGGTAGACTATATCCCCACTGTAACTGCGGCTGGCCATAGCTGTATTTATACAGGTTCGGTACCTGCCATACATGGTATAGCAGGGAATGATTTCACCATACAAGCAACAGGCAAAACCATGTATTGTACCGAGGACACGTCCGTGCAAACGCTTGGCAGTACATCGTCAGCGGGCAAAATGTCGCCTCGTAATTTACTCGTAACAACTGTTACTGATGAGTTAAAACTGGCGACAAATTTCCGCTCGAAAGTAATCGGCATAGCCTTAAAAGACCGCGGGGGAATTTTGCCGGCGGGTCATGCCGCCAACGCGGCCTATTGGTTTGATGACAAAACAGGCAATTGGATAAGCAGCACCTATTATATGAAGGCCCTGCCGCAATGGGTAAATGATTTTAATGAGCAGAAACTGGCCGAAATGTACCTGAAACTGGATTGGAACACGCTTTACCCAATAAATACTTATCTGCAAAGCACGGCCGACGATAGTAAATACGAAGGAAAATTTAAGGGAACAGACGCCCCGACTTTACCGGTAAAAACCTCCGCTTTGTACAAGGGTAATTTAGGATTGATCCGCTCAACTCCGTATGGAAATACCATTACGCTCGACCTTGCAGTTGCTGCGATCAATAGTGAGCAAATGGGCCAGCACGATGTAACCGACTTTTTAGCAGTAAGCTTGTCTACGCCAGATTACGTCGGCCACCAATTTGGTGTCAACGCCGTTGAGATAGAAGATACTTATCTCCGCCTTGACCGCGAACTGGCAACTTTTCTTACTTACCTTGATGCAAAAGTGGGCAAAGGAAATTATACGGTTTTTTTAACCGCTGATCATGGCGCCGCCCATAATACGGCCTTTTTAAATGACCATGGGATTCCGGCAGGCGTGTGGGATGATGGGGAGACCCTTGCAGGCTTGAATAAATACCTGGAAAATAAGTTCAATGAAAAAAAGCTTATACTCAATTTGGGCAATTACCAGGTTAACTTAAACAATGCCGCCATTAAACAGGAAAAACTTGATGACGAAGCAATTAAAACGGAATGTATTGCCTATCTTCAAAAACTGCCTTATGTGGCTTTTGCTATTGATATGAGTAAGGCCCAAATGTCAAATATTCCCGAACAATTGCGCACCCGGATTATAAATGGCTACAACGTAAAAAACAGCGGCGTAATTCAAATTATTTTAGAACCGGCTTGGTTTAGCGGGCATGTTCCTGCTGATGGCAGCCCCACGGGCACCACACACGGCACATGGAACCCGTATGATAATCATATCCCACTGGTATTTATGGGCTGGGGGATACAGCATGGACATTTGAACCGGGAAACACATATGACTGATATTGCCCCTACCGTTGCCGCACTATTGCGCGTACAGGCGCCAAACGGGTGTATTGGGAAACCGATACCGGAGGTGCTGAAATGAGTTGGTAAAGTCCGAAAGACAGAAAAGAAGCAGCCTGGAAGCCAAAAAGACAAGCTCAGCAGTAAGGGCATTATAAAAATTAAGAAAAACAATCTTCCGGACTTTCGGACTTTTCCGACTTTCGGACTCAAATCCATGAAAAAATACATTTCCAAATTCCATTACCTCACCCAGGATCTGGCAAACCGAAGCCACTTAGAGCAGGCTACTATAGCCTGCGAAGCGGGCGCCAACTGGGTACAATACCGCTGCCTTACCAAGCCGGATGATGAGCTTATTGATGAGATTGATGCCATAGCCGCCGTTTGCGATGAATGGGGGGCAACATTGATCGTAACCAACCACTATCATTTGCTTGGGAGGGTTGATGCACAGGGCGTGCATATCGAAGATTTTGATGCTGACTTAAATGAAATTCGTTTAAGTATTGGCGACGATAAAACGCTTGGCGCATCAGCCACAAATATTAAAAGGCTGCTGGAAGTACAACGTACCGGTGTAGTTGATTACTGCGGCTACGGCCCCTTTGCGCATACGGATACCAAACCTAATAATAAACCATTGCTCGGTTTTGAGGGTTACCGCGAATTGCAGCAGCATCCTGAAATTGAAATACCGGTAATAGCAGTTGGGGGCATACAGTTAGCCGATGTTGGCCATCTGCTTGAAACCGGGGTTTATGGCATAGCTGTATCCGCGGCGGTTAATTTGGCTATTGATCCGAAACAGGCTTTGAAAGGGTTTTATCAGAAAATCTATTAGACCGGGATTAATGGATTTAAACGATTATTGGATGAAAAAGCTGACCAGGATTAAGGGATTTTTTGGATTTAGCCGGATGAAAGGTGAGGTATATTTATTATTATCTCTGAAAATCCTTTAAATCGTGCCGATCCCGGTAATCATCAGAAAAATCCTTATAATCGCATAAAATCCCGGTTCATGTCATCCCACCATATCGTACGCGAAAAACAGGAACCTGCATTGCTTGTGCTTGGGCTTGATGATTTTCCCGACGAATTACTGGGCCAGTTGCTGGAATGGAGCCCGACCGTTATAACTACAGCGCAAACCGCTGAAAAGCTGGTTTCACGGGGCATTAAAATAGACTGGATAATTACCAATGAGGCCAGCGACGTTCCGCAATCAGATGTAAAGCTGATGTCGGCCGGTGATGGAAATTTAACGGACGCGGCTTTAAAATACCTGTCGACCAATGATTACCCTGCGGTCAATATCATTGCCGACGAACTAAGACTGCAGGATTATGAGCCTTTTGCCAATAAAATAGGGCTGGTTATCTTTAACGACCATAAAAAAATATATACTGTTAACCCAGGTTTCAGTAAATGGAAACCTGCCGGTGAAACAATTGAAATATTAAGCCTCGTTACAGGGCTTGAACATACCGGGCTTGAAAAGATTGACGATCATCAGTATAAAACTACCGCCGACGGCTTTTTCACGCTGCACTTTAACGACCCGATTTTGTTTATTGCGGAGGAGGCCTAAAGGGGCAGTAACATAAATAGATACACCAATAGCCTATCTGCCATGTTTTTTTATTTGTGTATGGCTTCGCTTTGAACTTGAATCCGCATTCATTTTGGTATAAAGTATCTTTAGCTGAAATAATTCTTTTTGTGATTTTAGGCTGTCTTGCTTTAGTTGTTCTATATGAGTTGATAACTGTTGCGTTTTATTGTCCAATTTATACATCTTAATTGATACAATCATACTCACCAATGCAAAAAGGCCAACAATCCCTAAAATCCATGTTTGACGTGTTAATATTCTTGATTGTGTGGTTGAATTTTGAGAAATAATGTCATTAGCCGAAACTATACTATTATTCATTTTGCGTTGATAAAGATATTCTAAACCACCTAAAGTAATATTGCCCATTATAGGTTCTTCGTCAAACCATTTTGGCAAATCATCGAGATTAGGGTTGGTACTAATGAATCTATTATTCACGTTTCCCAACTGCCCGGTATTATACCTAATTAATTCACGCCGCATTATCGATTGCAAAAACTGAACGCCCTTGTCATCTTCATTGGATACTCTAACAGTCGGTTTGACAAAATTTTCAACTATAAACTCTGAAATATTGCGCTCTTTAGCAATCCCTGTTTCTTCTAAAAACTCGAGTAATTTAAATTGAGGGTCTTTATTCTCCATAAAAATAAGGTTATCCTCAAATCTATGAATTAGTGTAAACTAAATCTTAAAAATATCGTGTTTATACCTAGTGACAAAATGAGTTTTCATGCTTACATTTACTAATAACTCTTAGAATGACCGAACATGAAAAAATTGGCAATACTACCATTGGTGGTGCTGTGTCTATGGGTAAAAGCGCAAACCGTGAAAGTTCAATTGAAACTAGGGGGATACTATATTACCGACACCATTAAATTAACTCAAGCATCTCCAGATAATCCGTCAGATACATTTATAATCAGTTTTATAGTTGCAAAGGATCAATATTTCATATCCACTTATAAAAGCAATATTATTTACATAGACCCGGAACAAATAGAACGTTCGCCAACTTTTGACAAATTTTATAATAAACTTACTAATCTTTATCTTAAAAAAGATCGACAGGATTTTGAAAATAAAAATCGTTCATTAATTGATCGTTTTGGTAAGCAATACGCTTATATGATCTTAAATAAAGAGGTTTCAAAAGGAATGACTAAAGATATGGTTGGTCTTTCATTGGGTAAACCAAAAAGCATAACACATACTATTTATGAGGACAATGCAGCTGATTTATGGGAATATGATGATAAATTTATCTATTTTACTAATGGGTATGTAAGTGGTTGGACTGAAATTTCAAAATAAACCAAAGTGCGACATTAAAAATAAATAGCCCGGAACATTTTATTATTCTGGGCTATCCATTAACTTTGTTGCTTTCGAACAAAAAGTGCATTTTGGCATTTCAGTAATTAGCTTAGTGGGGGATAGGGTATATTCTCCGATACTGACTAATTACTGTTTCGTTTGGCATTTGATAATGGAGGGTGTATGTCCCTTAAACGACACCCTCCACATTGCCCCAAATGTAAAATATTATTTGCAATTGTCAAAGCCTTTTTATTTTGGCGTAAGTGTATATGTTATCACCCATAAAACGGGAAGCCATCAAGTTAAGCAGGAACGTGAGAAATTCGAATGTCGAATAATGAATATTGAATGTCGAAGTCCGAAGTTTTTTACTTCATTATTCGATATTCGTTATTCAGCGTTCATTATTCAAATTCTTACCTTCAGGGGGCTGGGGGGTTATATCCCAAACCTTTCCCTCAACGCTTCCCCGTTTGAGCGGCTGGAAGTTAGCCTTGTATTCTCCCCGTTATTCATCACAAATACAAAGGCACCGTTAAAGCCCCTCCTGATCTCTTTGATCTGATCGCTATTGATAACATAGCCCCGGTGGATTCGTACAAATTGTTCGGGCAGCTTTTCCTGCAGCGAGCTTATCGTAAAATCGGTAAGGTGTTTTCTGCCATCGGCCGTATGCAGGAACACGTATTTATCCTCCGCTTCGATGTAGATGATGGTATCCAGTTTTATCAGCAATATTTTATCGCCGATCTTTACAGTAAGTGTTTTAATATCCTTTTTGATGTTCAGTTGCCGTATCAATGCTTCCAGCGGCAATTCGGCAGGCGGCTGGTGCTGCGTGCGCCGGAGCTTATTGATGGTTTTTTCCAGCCGGTCAGTCTCAACGGGCTTTAATAAATAATCCACAGAATCCTCTTCAAAAGCTTTAATGGCATACTGGTCATACGCAGTGGTGAAAACAACTTTTGGCTGATGTTTTAGCCTGGCGAGCATTTCAAAACCGCTAAATACAGGCATTTCTATATCCAAAAAAATAAGATCAGGTAGCAGGCTTTCAATTTTTTCGAGGCCATCCTGCCCATTCACCGCTTCGGCAACAATATCAATCATGTCATAAGGTTTTAACAAGCGCGCCAGGCGCTGCCGTGCCAGTTGCTCATCATCAATAATTATAGTCTTCCACTTGCTCATGCCAATGCCGGGATTATTATTTTAACCTGTTTCTCAGGTGCGTTCATTATCTGCACCTGGTAGTTTTCGCCATATAGTAAAGCCAGTTTATCATAGGTGCTCTGCAGGCCGTAACCCATGTTTAATTCGGGAGGGAAAGGCTTGCCGTTATCAGCAATGACGATTACAATGGTCTCATTTTCCATATTGATGCTGATCTTCAATACCCCATTGCTTACTTTATCATTAAGCCCGTGTTTCAAGGCATTTTCAACCAATGGCTGCAATAAGAACCGGGGTATCAATTTGTTCGCGACCGCATCATCAATTTCGGATATAAAACTCAGCCTGTCGCCAAAGCGCACCTTTTCAATGGCAAGGTATGTATTTACAATTTCCATTTCATCCTTCACAAGGGCCATATTTTCCTTATCCGAGTTAATGCTGTACCTGAATAAGCGCGATAATTTAAGTGTCATGTCCTCCGCTTTATCGGCATCCTCATGTATCAGGCTGGCGATGGAATTAAGGGAGTTATACAAAAAATGGGGGTTGATTTTTGATTGCAGTGTTTGCAGCTCCGCCTGTGTTATTGATTGTTTTGCTTTTACCAGGGCAAGCTCTTTTTCCCTAAGGCGCGCACTCATTGCGGCTTGTTGCGATCTGTAGAAATAAATGATAGTACTAACAATCACCACCACCAAAAAGCTGAACCGGTATTCCCTGAAATGGCCTAAAAAATGGTAGGGTAAGTGAAAAATAAGCGCTGTCAGCAGGCATGATAACTCTGCACCTACCGCCATGCCCAGTAAACTGCAGCCGTAAAATACAAATATATAATGCCATTCAGGTATTTTTTTCGACCGCCAGAAACAGGTAAATAAGTAAATGGAATTGGTGATGGTTAAAGTAATAACGGTGCTAAAGATCAGGTTTGATAAAATGTCCGTTGCGGGGATGAATTTATTCTGTACTGCCGATTCCAATGCACTTATCACTAGCCCTATGGCAACGCCTATTAGCCCATAAATCAAATTAATTTGAATAAGCGGCCTGTTAAAATATCTGTTTTCGAAACCTTTCATGTCAGCAAAACTGGCTAAATCAGTTTAAATATCAGCATAATATCAGATGAGTTGCAGCTTTAGCCCGACAAATTGCGGGCGACTTGGCCCGGTTGGTGCTGTTTTTTGATTTAATGATACAATGTTGCAATAAAGTCGGTATTTTTACGCTATAATACGGTTCAAGCGTTCCGCCGCTTTATGAGTTTGTAACAATAGTAGATTGGCTGAAAAAATTCGCCTTTTATTTTTTATATTTATAAATATTTTTATTTCAAATTAAACCGTTTAACAAACTGATAGTCTAAAGTTCATTATTCCCCGCTAACATACTGTTAGCCTGCAACTTATTTTAATCATTCAAAATCATGAAAATGACATATAAAAATTTACTTTTTACTGCTTCAGGCACGCTTTTATGCCTGTTGATGGCTTTTTCTGCCAGCGCCCAGCGTGGTAATTCGGGCGGTGGCGGCGGCCATTCATCCGGCGGCGGTGGGGGCAGCAGTGTTTCCAGCGCCAGGCCTTCCGGCGGTGGTGGCGGCGGAAGCTTTTCCAGGCCTTCGGGCAACGTAGGCGTTTCCAGGCCATCAGGAAGTGTTGGCATGTCGCGACCAGGAGGCGTGGGCATATCCAGGCCGGGAAGCGTAGGTGGTTCGCGGCCATCAGGATCTTACCAGCGCAATGGCATATCGGCACAAAGAAATCCCACCTATGTAAACAGGCAAGGGGTCGTTGTCCGCGGCAATTACGGGTATGTGCCGCGCCCAGGAGCGACGCCAAGAGGTAATTACGGTTACCCGGTACGTACCGGTGTAGCCCCGGGCAGAGGTGTTACAGCTACCGGCGGTTACCGCACAGCGCCGCGCATCGGTTATGGCCATGGCGACTATTGGGGCAATCATGGTTATAATCATTATAACCACGGTTATTACAGAAGCTATTACTGGCCGCGTTTAGGTTTTACCTGCGCATTTCTACCTTATGGCTATTATCCCTTCTTTTGGGGCGATTATCAATATTACTTTGCTGACGGGTTGTTTTATTCCTATAATAATGACCAGTATACTGTAGTTGAACCTCCAGTCGGCGCCCAGATAACCACATTACCGGATAAGGCCCAGTCGATCGTGATAAATGGTGTTCAATATTATGAGCTTAACGGGGTTTATTATCTGCCTGTAACCAAAGATGACGGTACCGTAGTTTATGAGGTTGTAGGTAAAGACGGGGAACTTAATACGGCTGATTCAACGGTGCAGGACCAACAGCCACAAGGGCCGCAAATGGGCGATATTGTGCTTCAGTTGCCTCCCGACTGCAAAAAAATTAAAATTAACGGCGCGAAACTATGGGTATCTCCTGACGGGGTATATTACCAGGAATTAGTTGACGCAAATGGCAATAAAACTTATAAAGTTGTAGGGCTTCCAACTGACGAACCCGATCAAAACTGATAGATGTTTTAATTTTAATAAAAAAGGCTGCTTATAAACAAGGCAGCCTTTTTTATTGCCGTAATTTAATACTAATTTCCGCGTAAATTCACTAAGTTTATTTTATTAATCCTGCCGCATGAAGCATTTCAGCAACCTGTTTTTTGCCTTGTTATTAAGCGCGCCGTTAATGGCCGGGGCGCAAAATCCGGCCTTAAAATTGTTTAAGGCAAACGATAGACGGATAGACTTTGTTGGAAGGATGGATCTTTCAAATCCGCAAATTCCGCGGATATGGGCGCCGGGCGTTCATATTACGGCGAAGTTCAAAGGCCGCGCTTGCGAAATTCTTATCAATGACGAAAACGGCGGGGATAACCATAATTACCTGGAGATCGTTATAGACGGTAAAAATCCTTATCGCATAAAACTTACCGGTAAGACCAATGTGCTAAAGGTGCCGGACGGCCTGTCTGATGGTGAACACTCCATCATGATCTGCAAAGACACTGAATCAAATATCGGCTATATCGATTTTATCGGCTTGCGATGCGCTGAGCTTTTACCGCCGCCGCCGAAACCAAAACGAAAAATTGAATATTATGGCGATTCAATTACCAGTGGAACGGGAATGGATCTTTCTTCGGTTCCCTGTAACGGCGGGCAATGGTATGACCAGCATAATGCTTATATGAGCTATGGCGCCCTTACCTCACGCAACCTGGACGCCCAATGGCAGTTGACCGCGCTGGCGGGCGTTGGCCTTGTGCACAGCTGCTGCAATATGAAAGTGGTTATGCCGCAGATATATGATAAGGTTTTCCTCGCAATGGACACTTTGCTGTGGGATTTCAAAAAATATCAGCCTGATGTTGTCACCATATGCCTTGGTCAAAATGACGGCCCGAAACAGGACTCGGCAGTGTTTTGCGGCGCCTATGTTAAGTTGATCAGGGGTACCAGGGAACATTATCCTAAAGCCGACATTATCTGCCTTAGCAGCCCGATGGGCGACAGCACTTTAACATCGGTGCTGAAACGCTATCTCAGCGGCATCACCGCCTATTTGAATGCGTCGGGTGATAAAAAGGTGTACAAATACTTTTTTTCAAAGCAATACCACAACGGATGCGGGGGTCATCCCGACCTGGATGAACATAAATTGATAGCCGGCGAATTGACAGCCTATATTAAACAATTGAAAGGCTGGTGAACCGAATTATTATCCTAATTGATGACCATCCTTTTATATTTAAAAAATTTGGTGGAAATTACCCTTGAAAAAATTAATTGAAAAAGATATGGATAGCGGGCTAAGAAGTCAGCAATGGTTTGGCAGGAAGGGAAAAGACGGTTTTATATACCGCGCGTGGATGAAAAACCAGGGGATCCCTGCGCACGAATTCCAGGGCAAGCCTGTTATAGGCATTTGCAATACCTGGTCGGAGCTTACGCCCTGTAACGCCCATTTCAGGGAGCTGGCCGAATCGGTAAAGCATGGCGTATATGAGGCTGGTGGGTTCCCGGTTGAGTTCCCGGTAATGTCGCTTGGCGAAACGCTGATCAAACCTACCGCGATGCTCTATCGCAACCTGGTAAGCATGGATGTCGAAGAGTCGATAAGGGCCAACCCTGTTGACGGGATCGTATTGCTATGCGGCTGCGATAAAACCACCCCCGCGCTTGTTATGGGGGCATGCAGCGTTAACCTGCCAACGATAGTCGTTTCCGGCGGTCCGATGCTTACCGGAAAATACCGGGGGCATGACATAAGCACATCTGACGTATGGCGTTTTTCGGAAGCGTACCGTGCGGGCGCGATGACGGATGAAGAATTGTTTACCGCCGAGGCTTGTATGACCCGCAGCCGCGGCCATTGCGCGGTGATGGGCACGGCATCGACAATGGCATGCATGGTTGAATCGCTTGGCCTAACCCTTGCGGAAAACGCCGCAATCCCGGCAGCGGATTCGCGGCGTAAAGTGCTGGCGCATCTGTCGGGCAGCAGGATTGTAGAAATGGTTAAAGAAGACCTAAAGCTTTCGGACATACTTACGCGCCATGCATTCGAAAACGCCATCACCGTAAATGCCGCCATCGGCGGCTCAACGAATTTTGTCATCCATTTGCTGGCGATTGCCGCCCGTATAGGCGTTGACCTGGCGATGGACGACTTTAATAATGTGCAAAACATCCCCTTGCTGGCCAACCTGCAGCCTTCGGGTAAATACTTTATGGAAGACTTTTATTATGCGGGCGGCTTGCCTGCTTTGATGAAAGAATTGCATGGTGTTTTACACAGCGAAGCCGTTACCGTCAGCGGAAAACCCGTTGCGGAAAATTACCTGAAAAGCGAATGCTTTAACCGCGAAATGATAGCAACGCTCGACAAGCCTTTTAATGAGATTGCGGGGATATTGGTAGTAAAAGGCAACCTGAGCGAAAACGGGGCAGTACTGAAGCCATCGGCTGCGACACCTGCTTTGATGAAACATACCGGCAGGGCGGTTGTATTTGAAAATATCGAGGATTATAAAGCCAAGATCGATGACCCAAATCTCGACGTAGATGAGAATTGTGTGCTCGTGCTCAAAAATGTAGGGCCAAAGGGCTACCCGGGAATGCCGGAGGTTGGCAATATGGCGATTCCAAAAAAACTTTTGGAAAAGGGCGTTACCGATATGGTCCGCATCTCGGACGGCCGGATGAGCGGCACGGGATATGGAACAGTTGTATTGCATGTTTCGCCCGAAGCGGCGGTAGGCGGAACGCTGGCAATAGTGCAGGATGGCGACATCATAAAATTGGATGTGACCGCTGGGCTGCTGCAGTTGGAGCTGTCTGATAAGGAAATTGAAGCCAGGAAACAAGCGTTGGCACCACCGGGTAATTTAAGCGGCCGGGGATATGTTTGGCTTTATCAAACGCATGTGGAGCAGGCGCACCTGGGCGCCGATATGGATTTTTTAAAAGGCGGCTCGGGCGGCGAGGTGTTGAGGGATTCGCATTGATTAATTTCAATAACCTGTCTATAAAGATGTTTGAATATTTCAAAAAGAAAAAAGCACCGAAAGAAGATGATAATAATGTAGTAAGTCTTCCGGCTAATGACGATGTTGTAATAGGCTATAAGAAAAAAGCCCAGGACGAGCTTGCGTACTTACTTAATTTTATGGAGAGCCATGAAAAAGATGAGGAATTATTCAGATATGCCGTTAAAGCTAACTTTATTGAAGACGACAATGCTGAGCATATGTGGGTCCAGGTCACAGAATTTAAGGATGGCTTTTTTATCGGAAGGCTCGCTAATGAGCCGGCAACTATCAAGTTAATAAAATATGGTGATCACGTTAAGGTATCGCGAAAGAATGTCGAAGACTGGATATTAGAAGATTTCGTTACGAATACAAAAGTCGGGCACTTTTCGCGCAATTATATAAAAAGTAATTCGAAACAAAAATGATTGGTTTTCGACCATTGCGGTTTCAAAACCATTGTGTTCGAGGGAAGGTTCATAAATTTATCTAATGACAACAAAAAAATTCGACAACCAGGTAGCTATTATCACCGGCGCAGGCCAGGGCATCGGCTTTGAAATTGCCAGGCAGATGGTGCTTGAAGGCGCTTCAGTCCTTATTAATGACATAAACGCCGACCTGGTTAACAAGGCAGCGGAGCAAATCAGTTCTGCCGGGGGAAACTGCATCGCCCTTGCCGGCGACGCTGCCGATATTGCCTTTGTACAGCAAATGGTAGATACCGCGGTGCAGCACTTTGGCAAGCTTACCATCGCCATCGCCAATGCGGGTATCACATTGTTCGCTGAGTTTTTAAGCTACTCGCCCGAATCGCTGCAGGGCGTGATGAATTTGAATTTAACGGGTAGTTTTTTCCTTGCGCAACGGGCAGCGCGGCAAATGATCAAACAGCAAAGCGGCGGAAGTATCCTGTTCATGTCGTCGGTAACCGCCCACCAGGCGCATAAGGAACTGGCCGCCTATGGCATGACAAAAGCTGCGCTCGAAATGCTGGCGAAAAGCCTGGTTATTGAATTATCTCCTTATCAAATAACCCTGAATACGGTCGCGCCCGGCGCCACGCTCACTGAGCGCACGATGGAAGATGCGGACTATAAAACCACCTGGTCGGGCTTAATACCTATGGGCCGGGCGGGCACTGTACAAGATGTAGCCAACGCGGCGCTATTCCTTGTTTCACCGGATTCGAGGCAGATCACCGGGCAAAACATAATCGTCGACGGCGGCTGGTCAGCGATAAGCCCTGCGCCATACTAACAACCCCTGCAGCATAGGTTCTTTTCTCTTGATTATTGGTCCGTAATTCAGCTCAGCGTTGGTATTTCCCGGCTGTACTTTCTGCGGTAATCTTGCGGCGTAAGGCCGGTGATCTTTTTAAAAACTTCACGGAAGGTTTTTATGTCGTTATAGCCCGCATCGTACATTAACATGTTGATGTTCTGGGCGCCTTTTTCGAGCGCCTTTTTTGCGGCTTCAATTTTTACGCGCTGCAGGTATTCGAAAGGCGTGTTTTTTGTGGCTTTTTTAAAACGGCGTATAAAATTACGCTTGCTCATGTTACTGTGCCCGGCAATCTCGTCAATATTAAGCGCCAGGTGATGGTTCTGCTCTATATAGGTTTGGGCTTTTTGTATATCATCGTCATTATGCTGGCGCTGGCCCTTAAATACCGCGAAATGCGACTGGCTCATCCTGTCCATGTCGAGCGAGAACATTTTGCTTGCCCAAACCCCCACTTCCCTGCCGCAGAATTTATCTATAATGTATAAGATCAAATTCAGTGACGAAAAGGCGCCCCCGCTGGTATAAATACCTTCCTGGTCGGTGATTACCATATCCGAAAGAAAATTAACGTCAGGGTAGCGGCGAACGATGTCGTCCATATCGCTCCAATGAGCTGTACATGACCGACCCGGCAGCAGTCCCGCTTCTGCAAGGAAATAAATACCCGAGCAAAGGCTGGCTACTTCCGCCCCCTCTTGATACATTGAGTTTATCCAGCTGATGATTTCATTGTGTTTTTTCAGCATCGTGTCCCGGTCGCCGTAAAACGCCGGAACAATGATCAGGTCGGGCCGGGCCATGCCTGATATGGCGCTATAATTTACAGACGACGCCGGCAACGCTAAAATGGCATCGCCTTCTTTTTTTCCGGCAAGTGTCAGTTTAAAAGGCCTGGGCTTGCCGGTATGTTCAAAAAGGTTGTTGGTATGTATAAACATATCCATTGCCCCTGTCACGGTAGATAATGTCGCATCTTCGTGAATAATTAAAGCTATTTCCCGCATGATATCTTAATTATAAGTCAAATATAAAATTATTTGGCATAAAAGCCCCTGTTGCGTGGTTTTTATACACATTTAATTGGACTATAGATAAGCGGGGACTTCGTATTTCATTAATGCTTTCGGCACAAAGCATTGGTTGTAGATTTTGACAACTTTCAAGAAGTTGTCAAAATCTACATCCACCTGGTTAGCTCAAGGCGTTCCTTGCATACTCAAGGCATACTTTCACCTCTTTAACCGCGTCCGATCCTTGCGGTATATTGTATTCGAGCTCGATAGCAGCCGGAAATTTATATTTTTCTTGTTTCATCAGCTTCAATACTTCTTTGATCGGCGTATCGCCCTGGCCCCAGGGCATGTTGGGGCCATCGTGAAACTTCCGGTCTTTTAAGTGCATGCTCAATATTCTCTTGTGGTTTTTCAGGATGAAGTCAACCGGGCTGGTACTGGTGCCGGCAGTGTAATGACCGATATCAAGATTGATACCATTATGTTTCGACTGGCTTAGCGCGGTGTCCCATAAGGTCGGTGTGGCCTGCAGGTGGGCATGGTAGCCAACCATCATGTCGTTTTGTCCGGCCAGGTCTCCAAGGCGCTGCGTTTGTGCGGAATCGGCAGGCAATTCAACCGTAACGTGGCTGCATCCGAGCGCTTTTCCCGCTTTAAAGGCATAGTTAATCTCACCGTCGGTATTTCTCGCACTTAACGCGTTCGGTTTCCATGCGTAAATGTTTATACCGGCATCATGAAACATCTTCCGGATAGCGACAAAACCGTCCATAGGCGTGCTTTCGCGCCATGCGGCTATTTTTGCGACAGTTTCGGGCTTGCGGTCGTATTTGGGCGCACCGCAATAAGCCTCAGCCGCATCGCCCATCAGCTCAACAGCGTTTATCCCGCAATCCTTGCAATATTGCAGCAATTGCTCAATGCTGGACGGCATACTCCTGAACGAGTACGTGATCACCCCTATCTGCACGCCGTTTATTTTTGAATTGGGGCCTGCCGGCGCTAGAATAGCGCTTGCAAAACTATTTTTCGAAGCCATTGCCATTCCGGCCGCAGCGAGCACACCCGCGCCAATAAACCGGCGCCTGGAAAAATTCTGTTCTTTCATGATACTATTTAAAGATTTAATTGGTGGACGAGTATTCAAATTTATCGATTAAATAATAAATCGCAACCTGCAAATGGTAACTATCTTGTGGCGGTCGAAAAAGGCATTTTTACAAAAACGCAACAAGATAATTTTCAACATTTTGTATATTTGCAGCCGAAAGCGCCAGCCTTCCAAGGCTTAAGCAGTTTCAATCCCGTTCAGTTTTATTTAATTTTCCTGTGGTGTAATGGTATCACGTCAGATTCTGGCTCTGAAGATTGAGGTTCGAGCCCTTGCAGGAAAACTTTTTTTTAACAAAGCATGGCCCTCGAACCTTTTTGCCTTAAAATATGGCCGCACAAAAAACCTTAGCAAACGAAACCAGCGTCGACGAATTCTTAAATACTGTGGAGGACCCGCAAAAGCGGAACGATTGTATGACGCTTATACAACTCATTGGGCGAATTACCGGTTATGAACCGAAGATGTGGGGCAGCAGCATAGTTGGCTTTGGCACTTACCATTACCGTTATGCCAGCGGCCACGAGGGTGATTCGCCGATAGTGGGTTTTTCGCCGCGAAAAAAAAGCATTACAATGTACCTGATGTGCGGCTTGCCTGCCAATAAAGCGTTGCTTGAAAATTTAGGAAAACATAAAACGGGCGTCGGCTGTCTTTATATCGATAGTATTGACGCCATTAATCTTGATATTCTCGAACAGATCATTCGCGATTCAATTGTGATGCCCCATCAAACAGACGCGGAATAAAAAAAACCAAATCATAAGGCCGGATGTAGCCGGGCCCGGTGAGCCCCATCCCCAGGCATACAAAATAATCCCTTAGCCCCGCCGCAAGCCTTTGCAATTTTATTGAAGATTGACCGGCAGATGATATTCCCAGCATTGTATTTTGCTATATTTGTAAGGTAAACTTATTAGTTTGCCTTATGATATTAAACCCATGGATAAAGACCTTCAATTAGCTTCGGACTTGCGCACGGCAGTGGCCAGGCTGGTAAAAAAACTACGCAAAGAATCACCATCGGGCTTGCAATTATCACTTACCGAACGGTCAACTATGGCGCAGTTAAACCAGCATAAGGCATTGCAGCCAAGCGAGCTGGCGGCAATGGAAATGATCACCAATCAATCCATGTCGCAGGTGCTGAACCACCTTTTTGAGCTGGGGTATATTATACGCATACCATCAGAGACGGATAAAAGAAAAGTGAACATCTCTTTATCCCCGGAAGGGAAGAGCAAGCTGCAGCAGGTGAGGCACGAACGCGACGAGTGGCTGGCCAACGCGATTGCTGAGTGCTGTACGCCCGAAGAGCAGCTGGCGTTAAAAAATGCTATAGGGCCATTAACAAAGTTGATTGATTTTAGGTAGGGCGCAATGCATTGCGTTTTCACGCCCGCGCTTAGGTCACCTAAAATTTACTACTTATAAAAACAATGACTATAAATACAATAAAACAATTCCGGACATTCAGCTCATTCAAGAGCCGCAATTACCGGTTATATTTTACCGGGCAGTCGGTTTCGCTTATCGGTACCTGGATGCAGAAAACGGCGGTAAGCTGGGTTATTTATACGCTTACGCATTCAACCTTTATGCTGGGGGTAACGCTTTTCGCAAGCCTTTTTCCTTCATTTTTATTGTCTCTTATCGGCGGTGTCGTTTCCGACAGGTACAACCGCTACCGCGTATTGCTCATAACCCAGGTGGCTTCTTTGATACAGGCGCTGCTGCTGGCTATATTAATATTACTGAAACATTATGCGGTTTGGGAAATATTAAGCCTGAGCGTGGTGCTGGGCATCATTAATGCTTTCGACGTTCCTGCCCGGCAATCGCTGGTGTACGAAATGGTTGATGATAAAAAAGACCTGCCCAATGCCCTTGCGCTAAACTCTTCAATGGTTAACCTGTCGCGCATTATCGGGCCGGCTATTGCGGGTATTGTTTTGGAAGGCATCGGCGATGGCGCTTGCTTTTTACTAAATGCCTTAAGTTTCGTCGCGGTGCTTGCATCATTGCTGATGATGAGATTGCCCCGGTATGTAAAAAAGATCCATAAAAAAAACGTATTTGGCGAGCTAAAAGAAGGTTTTGCTTATTTAAAACGCAGCCCTTCAATAGCCTTTGTTATTTTTATGCTTGCGCTGGTAAGCCTGCTGGTATTGCCTTATAATACACTGATCCCTTATTTTGCACGCGATGTTTTCAAAGGAACCGCACGCACCTTCGGCGTTATCGACAGTTTTATAGGGCTGGGAGCGTTTTCAGGCGCGATATTCCTTGCCTCGCAAAAATCGGGCGCCAATTTAAAAAAGATATTATGTATAAATACCCTGGTTTTTGGCGCAGGGCTTGTGCTGTTTTCGCATGAGCACATTTATGCGCTTGCGCTGTTTTTTGTAACTGTAGCAGGCTTTGGCATGATGTCGCAGGTGACTATTACCAATACCATTATCCAAACCACTGTTGCGCCGGCTATGCGCGGCAGAGTGATCAGCCTTTACGCTATGGCATTTTTCGGCATGCAGCCTTTAGGCGGAATAATAGTTGGGGCAGTGTCAAAATGGATCGGGGCGGCGGATACCCTGACAGCACAGGGTGTGGCAGCTTTATTTTTAGGCTTCTTACATTGGCGGTATTTGCGTAAAGAGAATTTGAAGAAGGGCCACGACATCGTATTGAAAGAGGAGCATGGCTTGCAGGCGGTGTAAGGTGCGATTACGACCACGACTAAACAGACTTAAGGAAGATCACTCCTGGGCCATTGGCAATTAAAGAAATAACCCGCCGTAAAAAAACCTGTTTTAAAAGCATTAAAGAGTTAATCCCGCTTTGTTTGCCACCAAATACCCGTAACGGGATCGTTACAGTTGGGGCTATTCCTTAAAATCAGCTTTTTATCGCCAGACGGAAAAACAATTTAATTTATTTTCAGTTTAAAAGAGCAAAATCGAAACAATATTAAAACCGTTTTACGTATAAAGAAGAGTTTACTTTAACCGATAAAGCAACTGCTACCAATAGGCTTTTGAAATAAAGTAATAGTGCTCCTGATTGAACGTTAAACTATTTTACCGATTGACGTTTACGCTGCCGGCCAGGACTGCCGCGTCGTATGTTAAGTACATCCGTTTTCGACCCTTTTATTAATTTATTTCCTATGAGTACAAATAAAATTGATACTATGTCAAAGCAAATTTTGATAATTGAAGATGATGATGATATTATGCAGGTGCTTGAAACCGTGCTTACTTATAACGATTTCGAGGTGACCGGTATCGAGGGCACCGAGGATATAATTGGCAGTATTAAAAAATATAACCCGGATCTGATACTTACCGACTATTTGCTTTCCGGCCAAAACGGAGGCAAAATTTGCCAGCTTATAAAAAGCAACAAGGAAACCTGCCACTTGCCGGTGGTCTTAATTTCCGCCTATCCCGAACTGGCAACTTCATTCGGGAATTTCGGTTTCGACGCTTTTATTAATAAGCCGTTCAATATCGGCGAATTGGTGGAGAAGTTGGGCGAGTTGCTGGAAAAATGAGCGTATCCAATAAAAAATTAATTGAAAATTTTAAAAAGCCTTGTTTTCGCTTTTGATTTAAAGCTGCTTAATTGTATAATCTAACTTACCGGCAACCTCCCGTTGCCTGATACCTATTCCTTACCTCCGATCCCTTTCAATAATCCGAAATACGCAGGCTTTTTTTGGTAATGTGCATCAAATGGCAGAGGCCAGTCTTTTCGCTTAAAAAAAACAGGTATCCAGCTGTCGGCGTCGCAAAACTCCCATGTGGTAATACCATATTGCTGAGCGACCGGAACTGTTTTTCTATAGGTTTCGGCAATAAACTGGTACAAAGCCGCCTGTTTAAGCTGCAAAACGCTTGTAAATACAATGTTGGGGTCGTTGCCGGGGTTTACTGATATATCAAGTTCAGAGATATGCACCTTTAAGCCGGTTGCCGCAAGCCTTTTGAACGCGCGGGTTATGCCGGCGGTATCAATATTAATATCAATATGCATTTGCATACCTATGCCGCTTATCGGGATCCCGCGGTTTTTTAAGCCTGTCACCAGCGCTATCATCGAGTCGAGCTTTGCGCCGCCCCATTCCTGGCCATAGTCGTTATAAAATAAAAGTGCGCCCGGGTCGGCCTCATGGGCGTATTGAAAGGCCCGGGCAATATAGTCAGGCCCCAGGTGCCTCCGCCAGATGCTCCCATCGCCCGGATTCACATCCTTATTGCGTAAGCTGCCATCGTCGTCCCTGATGGCTTCATTCACCACATCCCACGAAGCGACTTTGCCCTTATAATGAGCAGCTTCCGTTTCAATATGTGTCTTAAACAGATTTTCCCAGGCCAGCGAATCTCCTGAAAAATTAAGCACCCAATCAGGCAGCGCCTGGTGCCATATAAAATTATGTCCGTGCATCCGAAAATGGTGTTGTGCGGCAAAGTTGACAATATAATCTCCCGGGGCGTAATTGAAAGTCCCCGGCTGTGGTTCAGTTATATCAAACTTCATTTCGTAATCCGCAGTCAGGCTGTTGTATTCAGTTAGCAGAGTGCCCTGGTAAAAATAATTACTTTGAATGCCGTTTGAGGTAACCGCCGAGCCCATATAGAATGGGGCGTTTCCTTTTAACGTGGCAACCGGCGCCGGTGCTGGGTTAGATTTCTTTTTACAACTGTTAGCGATTGCAAGAACGATCAATAACAAACAAATAATGAAAAAACGCCTTAAAGGGAGTTGCATAGGGTAAGTTAAAACATAAAGATACTTTTTTTGGCGCAGGGTACAATGCTTCGCGGGCCAAAGTCATATAATGCCAACGCCATGAATAAAAAATAAGATATATAATCAAAACATACTCGTCTGCCTGCCGCCTTTCGGTACAAATAAATTGTAATTAAACGGCGGCATTTCCCTGCCGGCCAAAAACCTGTTGCAAGCCATTTTAAATAATTGATGGATCGATTCGGCAACCTGGCCGTCGCCGCTCATGCGGCGGCCGAAATCGCTGTCGTTCAATTTGCCGTCGTGGCATGCCTTTATCATATTTAATACCTTTTCAGCCCTATCGGGATATGCTTTGTGTATCCAATCGCTAAAAATTTCGGCGATGCTGCCGTTTAGGCGTACAATGGTGAAACCAGCGGATAATGCGCCTCTGTCTGCAGCAGCCTTAATAATATCCGGTATTTCGTTGCTATTTAAACCAGGTATAATGGGAGCGGCCATTACCCTGACAGGTACGCCTTTTTCCGAAAGTTTTTGGATTACCGCCAGCCGTCCGCTCGCGGTCACGGTACGCGGCTCAAGCTTTTGGCGCAATTGTTCGTTGAGCGATGTAAGCGATACATTCACGTGCGCTAAACCCATCGCGGCTAATTCGGCCAGGATATCCAGATCGCGCAGTATTACATTGTTTTTGGTAATGATACTTACGGGGTTCCGGTATTTTAGAAAAATTTCTAAAAGCGACCGCGTTATTTTTAAACGCCGTTCAATGGGCTGGTAGCAATCGGTATTGCCCGATAGCATGATGCAAACAGGCTCATAATTTTTTTTGTTGAGATATTGCTCCAGTAATTCAGCAGCGTTTCGTTTAACGATGATCTTGCGCTCAAAATCAAGGCCGGCGCTAAAGCCGTAATATTCGTGCGTATTGCGTGCGTAGCAATAAATGCAGCCGTGTTCGCAACCCTGGTAGGGGTTTATTGAATACATATGGCTCAGATCGGGACTGTTTGATTCGCTTACTATTTTTTTTGGTGTTTCTTCAAAGAGCTGCGTTGCGGTATTCTCCAGCAAAGGCTCGTCAAGGCCCTCAATATGTTCTAAAACGTATTTGCTCTTTAAAAACTTGTTATGGGTATTTACCTGTGCCCCGCGCCCTTTAAAGAAATCGGGATTATCCTCATGCGCCATAAAAGCAAATTTGCTAAATAATTTAGCAAATTACAAATCGATAAGTTTATTTTTGGCGGCGTATAATACGAGGCCGATACGATTTTTTACTTTAAGCTTTTCAAACAACGCGTCCCGGTAGCCATCAACCGTGCGCACGCTGATATTCATGCTGTCGGCAATTTCTTTATAGGTAAGCTCGGTACTGGCCAGCTTCAAAAACTCAAGCTCGCGGGGATGTAAATTCAGTTTACCGTTATCTGTTTTTGGATTTATGGCGTCGATTAGAAGCCTGGTAACAAATTCAGGATAATACACTTCGCCCGATGATACCTTTTGCAAGGCCTGCTCAAACTCAACCGGTTCGGCATCCTTAAGTAAATAGCCCTTTATTCCCAACCGGAGCATTGCAAGCACCTCCTCGGGATCGTCATGCATTGATAAAACTATGATATGGATTTCGGGGTATTTTTCTTTAAGCCATCCGGCTGTGTCCCTGCCGTTCATTACCGGCATGTTGATATCAAGCAAAATAATATCGGGCTTAAATTTGGGAGATATCCTGCGGATGAGTTCTTCGCCGTTCGCGGCCTCAAAAAGCACGCTAAAACCGGCAAAATTGTTTATTAGCGAAATGATACCGCTTCTAAAGAGGCGGTGATCATCAACCAAAGCGATTCGGATGGTATCCATCAGCGTATAATCTCTGTTCTAAAGGGTTTAGGGTAACCTTAATATAACAACCCTTGCCGGGCGAACTATCGATAGCTGCCTGTGCGCCAATCAGGGCCGCCCTATTTTCCATATTTTTCAGGCCTGATCCTTTGCCTTTTTCAAGCAAATCTGGTAAAAAACCGTCACCATCATCTTCGAGGGTCAAAATAAACAATTCAGGGTAATATTGCAAGCTAATTTTCAATTGACGGGCCCCTGCATGTTTAAGCGTATTATTAAGCGCCTCCTGAAATATACGGAATATTACCAGGTCACGTTGCTCCCCCAGCGAATAGGCCTCGCCTTCAGTTGTAAGCATCGCCCGGATTATTCCGCTCTTATTTATCCTTCCCGTTTCAATTTCAATGGTTTTTACAAGGCCGAGCTGGCTAATATGCTCGAAACTAAGGCTTTTTGAAAGGTCGCGAAGGTCATTAATTGCCTGTGCCACAAGATCGCGGCTTGCGTTGATCTTTGTTTGCTTTAGCTTTTCGTCGGCAGCCGATGCCATCGCCAGATCAAGTTTTACAAACGACAGCACTTGGGTAATGTTATCATGTATTTCCCTGCTTATGTGCAAAAGTGTTTGCTCCTGCATTTCGATCTGTGTTTTCAATAACTCCTGGCGAAACGTGGCTTGCAGCTTTTCCTGCTCTTGCTTATTTATAAGCTGCTTGTTGCGGTATAATATAATAAAGTAGATAATAAAGCAGGTAATGCCAAAAAAGAAAGCTATTGACAGCAATACTAAAATGCGTAAACCTTCATCATGCATCGGCCGGGCTGTTTTTTTTGTTTTCGGTTAGCAAAGCAATACACATCAATATGTTAAAAGCATAAATAATGATGTACCAAAAAACAAATATAAAGTTATCGTCGAGGTTATGGGCGGCCATGTAATTATATATGCCCAAAATAAAAAACATGGTAGTTCCGTAAAACAGTATGGCTGTGTTATACCAGAATACGCTTTGTTTAATAATATTTATTCTTACCGGATACATGAGCATTTCTTTAAATAATAACAATGAAAACGCGGCGTAGAGGATCTGTGTGGGGATGTATATGTTTGTGGGAAAATCTTTATTAAAAGACTGGAGAAAGACGCCGTTGATAAAAAACAAAGCCGAAATCACAACTACCGAAATAATAATCGCCTTTTTTACCAGGTTATTTTTAAAGATGAAATAATAGGTCAGTGAATAAAACACGTATTGCGTTATACATTCAATTTGCAGTACAAGGGCGTTGGTGCGGTAAATGGCTGAGGAAATATCTGCAATTATTGTTAATGTGAAAACCGCCACAGCAGACCATGTTAATATTCTAAACGACAAGCCGAGCCGCCTGTAACGGATAAGACCGGCGCATGAGGCCGCCAAAAGCACGAGGCACTCCAGGATTGAAAAGGGATCCATTTATAGTAATACTAATGTTATTTATGTTAAAAAGCGCATTGTCAACCAAATAAAAAACAATAAAACACCTCGCCCCCTGCGGAGACCAGCATTTCATTGTTTTTTATCAGTTGCCGGGCGAGGTATACCGGGACGTCCGGTTTTCCCGTTTAATGCCCTTTATACTTTATTTCCTACCGGGCATGTGGCTGCTATCCAATAGAACCGCAATGCGGCGGGCATGGCGGCGGGTCGCCGTAAACATCGCCCGTGCTTACATAGGGTGTTAGGGCGCCGGGGGCGGTGTTGGGCTCGGCCGCTACATACATCAGGGTAAATTGATGTGTGCCGGCCCCGACAAAATCGGGGTGTTTTGCCAAATACACACTCACCCCTACGGCATTGGGGTTACTCAAAATCGCTTCTAAGCTTCCGCGATCAAGGAAATAACCATTTAAAAAACTGCTGTCGGGCGTAATGATTGCTGGTCCGCCGGGGGCGGAATTCTGTTGCTGATACTCCTGGATCAAGCTCTGAGCCGATCCGGGATCGATAATTGAACCCATAGTTTTAATTAATTTTTGTTAGGGATTAGTGAATGATTTTCAATGATACGATATTAGGGAGATTATTAATACCGTGTTTTAACGGTATTTGTACCCGTGAAAACCACAATTTGCCCTTAAGAATGTTAACCCTTGTATGCGCCGTTTTCTTCAAAAATTGTTAAATAAGCCCGTAGCAAAACTGGCGGATAAAATCTCGTCAAGGCCGGATAAAAAGAGAGTGGACAAGGCATTGAGCGCCCTGTATGAAAAGATCAAGTCGAACCCGGGCAAAAAAGGATTGCTGTTACCCTTTGATGCGCTTAAAGATAAATTTGTCATCCTGTCTGATCAGCATAAAGGCGCCAGGGATGGCGCCGACATTTTTGCGATGGCTGCGAAAAACTACCTGGCAGCCCTGGCGTACTATTATGAAAACAATTTTTTGTATATAAACCTGGGTGATAGCGAGGAGCTTTGGGAAAACCTGTTTGTCACCGTGAAACGGCACAACAAGGCTACATTCGAGGCGGAAAAGAAATTCCTGCTTAAAAAGTCGTTTATAAAAGTATTTGGCAACCACGACCTTTATTGGGACAACGACCCGCTCGCTGCCATAAGCCTGAAAAAAATATATGGGGAAGAGTTAACGGTTTACGAAGGCGTTGTGCTGAAAACAACCATTAATAAAAAACCGCTTGAAATTTATATGACGCATGGCCACCAGGGCGATCTGCAAAGTGACGGAAATTGGTTCAGCAAATGGTTCGTGTCGGATATTTGGGGGCCCTTACAGGCTTACCTCCATATTAATCCTAATACACCAGCTAATAACGACCAACTAAAAACGCTGCACAACCGCATGATGTACCAATGGAGCTCGAAACGTGAAAACATGCTGCTCATTACCGGGCACACCCACCAGCCGGTATTTAAATCCGTCACCCATCTTGAAAAACTATACGAAGAACTGGAATATGCAAAAAGCAAAAACAATAAAGCGTTATCCGATGCCCTGAAAAAACAAATAGGCGACCGCATAAATAAAGGCGACAGGATGCCCGATTTTAACGGGTACCTTGACACCTATTTCAATAGCGGCTGCTGCTGTTTTGACGACGGCGACATTACCGGCATCGAGATTGCAGAGGGCTGTATAAGGTTAATAAAATGGCAATATGGCGCGCAAAAAGTGAGTGAAAGGGTGGTACTGGAAGAAAGTAAGCTGGAGGATTTGAAATTGTAGCGACGCAACATTTTGCGTCTTGATGTATTGACTGCATTTATGATTAATTTCGGCATTAGGCCGGAGACGCAAAATGTTGCGTCTCTGCAATCATCCGTCTAATAAAAACACAAACAGTTCCTTTGGGCCGTGTGCGCCAAGAACGAGGGTTTTTTCGATATCGGCGGTGCGGCTTGGGCCTGTGACATTGCTGATCATTGACGGAAGATCATTTCCATATTTTTCTTTTATCAGCTTAAAGCCATCTTTTAGGTCGATAACCAGCTGCGAAGTATATGCCAGTACGATATGAACCGGCGGATAAATACTTAACCGGCGGCCTGCCATATTCGCGTTCGACAATAAGATGCTGCCATTACGGGCAATCAATGCTTCACAAAGTGTAAACCCGACATCCGCAGCCTGGAAATCTTTATCAGTTTCGAAAAAAGGGTAGTCAAACCGCGATAGTATTTCCTGCAAGGGCGGTTCCCAGCAATATATTTTCCGCCATTTACGTTCCTCGGCGAGCTCCAGCAAATTTTCAATAAATTGGACTTCGCTTTCGCAAAAAACAAACTGGCCCGAAACAGCGGTGAACTGTTCCGCAAAAATCACTTCGGGTAAGTCGTTGTTTTCGGGATAATGCGGCAAGTCTTCGATATTAGGATAAGGGTTATCCCTTTTTTCAAGAAGCGCTTTGCGGATCTTTTTAAGCAGTTTTTCTTTCGGTGTAGTGATGTCCCTCATGGTAAGTCTGAAGTCTTAAGTAGAAAGTCTTAAGTCATTTACTTCATCACAAATTTATGGTTGATATGATGATCAATTCACACTATTAAAAATCCTAAGTCTAAAATCACAAGTAAAAATGGTTTTACTCAAGACTTCAGACTTAGGACTTTGAACTTAAAAACTATTTCTTCCCGGCTTTAATATCCTTTTCCTCGGGGTTTCTGTTAAAAGTACCTGAGTGGTCAGCAACCCCTTCGGGTATAAGGGCCGAGGCAGCAGGTTCCTGGTCAGCTTCAGGGCCGTTCACAAATTCATCATAAGTGGTGCGGTTTTCAAACGGCCGCTTACCTAATATTTCCTCAAGGTCCGATTGGAACAGGATTTCTTTTTCTAACAGCTTATCAGCTAGCTTTATCAAGCCATCTCTTTTATCGATAAGCAGCTTCCGGGTCATTTCATACACTTCGCTTATCTGGTTACGCACTTCCTGGTCAATCAATTCCGAAGTTTTTTCAGAATATGGCTTATTAAACTGGTACTCACCTGATGTATCGTTAAAGGATACATTGCCAACTTTATCGTTCATGCCATATATGGTAACCATGGCATAAGCAAGCTTGGTGATCCGCTCCAGGTCATTTTGCGCGCCGGTCGATATTTTTCCAAACGTAATATCTTCGGCTACGCGGCCACCCATCGTCATGCACATGCCGTCTATCAGTTGTTCTGTGGTGTACAGGAACTGCTCTTTTGGTAAATACTGTGCGTAGCCCAGGGCAGCAACCCCACGCGGAACAATTGACACCTTAACCAGCGGATCAGCGTGTTCAAGAAACCAGCCTGCAATGGCGTGTCCTGCTTCGTGATATGCCACAATGCGTTTTTCTTCCGGCGAAATGATCTTGTTCTTTTTCTCCAGCCCGCCGATCACGCGGTCAATAGCATCCTGGAAATCCTGCATGTCAACCGCTTCTTTGTTTTTACGGGCAGCTATCAAAGCGGCCTCGTTGCAAACGTTGGCGATTTCGGCGCCCGCAAATCCCGGGGTTTGGGCTGATAACTTTTTAGCATCCACGCCTTCGGCCAGTTTAACCGGCTTCAGGTGCACTTTAAATATCTGCTCGCGGCCGATGAGGTCGGGTTTATCGATAGATACCTGCCTGTCAAAACGGCCCGGACGCAGCAAAGCGGAGTCGAGCACATCCGGGCGGTTTGTTGCCGCAAGGATAATAATACCCGAATCGGTGCCGAAACCGTCCATCTCTACCAGCAACTGGTTTAATGTGTTTTCACGTTCGTCATTACCGCCGACGATATTGTTTTTACCGCGGGCACGGCCAATAGCGTCAATTTCGTCGATAAATATGATACATGGCGCTTTATCTTTTGCCTGCCGGAACAAATCACGCACACGTGAAGCGCCCACGCCGACAAACATTTCTACAAAGTCTGATCCGGACAGCGAGAAAAACGGCACCTGGGCCTCGCCGGCAACAGCTTTGGCCAGCAGCGTTTTACCGGTACCGGGCGCACCGATCAAAAGGGCGCCTTTTGGAATTTTACCCCCCAGGTTGGTGTATTTCTTCGGATTTTTCAAAAAATCCACAATTTCCATTACTTCTTGCTTGGCTTCCTCTAATCCGGCTACATCATTAAATGTTACCGATACCTGCGCTTCTTTATCAAACAGCGTGGCTTTTGATTTGCCGATATTGAATATCTGGCCGCCCGGCCCTCCGCCGGCCCCGCCCGACATACGGCGCATAATGAACAGCCAAACCGCAACCAGCAGCACTGCCATAATTATACATTGCACAAACCAGTTTGATAACAAGCTTTCATGCCCTTGTTCAAAGCTAACCGGTATTTTTTGATCGTCGGGTACGTTTTTTTCAGCGTCGTTTATTTCTTTGGTCAGCCCGTCAAAGGTCGCGGCAGTAAAAATGTATTGCGGGCCGTTATCCTGGCTACCTACGCTGAATGGCGACTTCTCCTTTTTGGCATCGGCATATTGCGGTTTGCTCAGGCTTGAGGGTTTTATATAAACCTCAGCAATAACAAGGTCGCCGCTTTTATAGGCTACAACCTTATCCACATCATGCTGCTTAAGCATTTCTTCCTGGAACCTTTGAAAACTTATGGGGCTGGTAGTGTTGCCGTTTAATAGGGTGGCAACGCCCAGCAAAACCACCACAATTATTACGTAAAACCACATAATATTAGGTTTGGGCGGCTTCGGGCTTATTTTTTTATTCGGTATTTTCCGTATGGGTCTTGGCTTTTCCAATTTATTATCTTTCATTTCTTTACAAACTCAAACTTACAATCTTTAATTCACATTTTGCTATGGGTTTGACATTGACGCCCGCGTATCGCTATTCGTTGCGGCCTTAGGCGCTTTTAAACATTTTAATTTCCGCGTCGCCCCAAAGGTCTTCCATACCATAAAACTCACGTTTATCTGTTCTGAAAACGTGTATAACTACATCTACATAATCAAGCAGTATCCATTCGCCATACTGCAAGCCCTCTTTTCGCCAGGGCTCCTGCTGCGTAGCTTTATAAATTTCTTCCTCTATGCTAAGGGCTATTGCTTTTACTTGTGTGGATGACTCGGCATGACAGATCACAAAATAATCAGCTACCGAACTAAATATATTACGAAGGTCTAACCTGATAATATCATTTCCTTTTTTTTCCTGGATGCCATGAATGGCGAGCTCAGAAATATAAGCGGATTCACTTAACGCTTTGTTTTTTACCATCAAAAAGAATTAGTTTTGAACGATCCTGGTTCTTAATTTATTATACATTGCAAAATAACATATTTTCGGGGTTATTTGTTGGACAAAATTTACTTACGTTAACAGAAGTCGATTCCACCAATAATTTCCTTAGGAATTTACTGTCAAATTCCAAGCCATTGCCCGAAGGTACGGTCATTATGGCAGAAAACCAATATGCAGGCAGAGGGCAGCAGCAAAATGGCTGGCAGGCCGAGCCCGGCAAAAACCTAACATTCAGCATACTATTAAACCCGGCTTTCTTGCCGGTAACGTCCCAATTTGACCTTACACGGGCAATTAGTCTTGGGGTTTATGATGCCCTCAAACCCATACTGAGTGAAAAACTCAAAATAAAATGGCCGAATGATATTTATTATGATGGCCGCAAGCTCGGCGGAATGCTTATCGAAAACATTGTACAGGGCGGGCAAATAAAATATTCTATTATTGGCATCGGCCTTAATATTAACCAGGAGGCTTTTCCGCCGAACTTGCCAAATGCGGTATCGGTAAAGCAAATCTTACATGCAGATTATGATTTAAAAGCTTTATTATCCGAAATTTGCAGCCACGTTGAAGCCTGGTACCTGAATTTAAGGGCCGGAAAAGTTTCCTTTGTAAGGGAAACTTATTTATCGCGACTATATTGGTTGAATGAAAAGAAAGATTTTAAAACACAAGGTAACCTGTTTACGGGTGCCATTAAAGGGGTAAGAGATAACGGGGTACTTGTTGTGCAAAATAATAATGGAGAAGAATTGGAGTTTAGTCTCAAAGAAATCGAATTTGTTAATTAGTTTATTCGTTCATTAGTGGTTGATTGTTGAAAGGTTATTAAAAAGCGCGATCTTAAACTTTAAAAGCCATTTGATTCTGACCGTGATCAAAAACTACAGCAACTTTTGACCGCGCGATAACAATGAACCAATGAACAAAATCCGTTGGTGGGACAATTGTTAAAATTTGTTAAGAAATGCGTCCCTGGCTTTCATAAGCTATTTGATTCAGAATATAATCAGAAACTAAAAGTACTTTTGGCCCCACAGCACCAATGAACAAGTGAACCAATGAACAAGTGAACCAATGAACATAATAGAAAAATGAAGAAAGCAATTTTAGTACTTGTAATTTTTTTAATGAGCGCAGCAGCCTATGCGCAGATAGAGAGCCCGGTGAAGTGGTCGTATGCGGCTAAAAAGATAAGCAGCACCGAGGCTGTACTATTTTTAAGGGCAACCATTGATGACGGTTGGCACATTTACGCGCTCAATTTAAAGGAAGGCGGTCCGATAAAAACCTCTTTTAGTTTTACGCCCTCAAAAGAATATAGCCTGGACGGCAAAACCGTGGAGCCCACACCGGTAACAAAATACGAACCGAACTTTAAAATGGACGTTACTTATTTTGAAAAGTCGGTTACTTTTCAGCAAAAGATAAAGCTTAAATCGGCAAACGCCGCTGTGGTGAAAGGCAAATTGGAGTATATGACCTGCAACGACAAAAAATGCCTCCCGCCGGAAGATGTTGACTTTTCAATCCCTTTAGGAAAATAAGCGGTAAAAAATGAGATCATTTACAGGAGCCGGTTATTTCAGAAAAGTATCATTGTTATTGCTAACCGTAATAATTGCTTGCGCGGCAGCTATAAACCCGGTTAGTGCTTTTCAAAAAAAACAAGCGGATACCGTTTCAACCAGCGGTATTCAATTTACCAGCATACCTACGGCAGCTGATAGTTTAGCCTCGAAAAAAAAGCATGACGACAGCATTAAAAAGGCCGCCGCTGTAAAAAAGTCTTTGAAGGCAACAGAAAAGCCAAAAACACTCTGGGAAATATTTATTGCCGGATTTTTGGGTGGGTTCGCTGCTTTTTTAATGCCCTGCATTTATCCCATGCTACCGTTAACGGTCAGCTTTTTCACAAAAAGCGCCAGCAGCCGGAGCCGGGCCATTCTTCAGTCGCTTCTTTATGGCCTTTCCATTATTGTTATATATGTTACCCTCGGCTTAGTTATCACGTTAATTTTCGGCCCCCTTGCCTTAAATGCATTGGCGACAAACGGAGTGTTCAATTTACTTTTTTTTCTGCTGCTGGTGGTTTTTGGTATATCCTTCCTCGGCGCATTCGAAATTACGCTCCCCAGTTCATTTGCCAATAAGCTGGATGCCAGCTCAGACAAAGGCGGCTTAATCGGCATATTTTTTATGGCGGCTACCTTAGCTGTGGTTTCCTTCTCCTGTACCGGACCTATTATCGGTTACGAAATTGTTAATGCGGCAACTAAAGGCGAACGGCTTGGGCCTATCGTAAGCATGGCTGGTTTTTCCGCGGCGCTGGCATTGCCATTTACGCTTTTTGCATTATTTCCATCGGCCTTAAAAAGTCTGCCAAAATCCGGCGGCTGGCTAAATGCCGTCAAAGTAATATTAGGATTTATAGAAATTGCCCTCGCGTTAAAGTTTTTATCAAATGTAGACCTGGCCTACCACTGGAACTGGTTTGACCGAGAGATATTTTTGTCATTATGGATTGCCATTGGTTTCTTAATGGTTTTGTACCTTATTGGCAAGATCAAATTTGCCCACGACAGTGACGTAACCCATCTTTCGGTGCCGCGTACTTTTATTTCGATAATCGTATTTGCTTTTGTGATTTACATGATCCCTGGTTTATGGGGAGCGCCGTTAAAATCCATCAGCGCGTTTCTGCCGCCGCTCAGCACCCAGGATTTTGATCTTTCGTCCGGTAGTGGACCCGCGGGGCCGCAGGCAGGTAATATGTCGTCAATTAAAACAAAAAAATACGAAGATCTTTTCAGGCGCCTGCCAAAAGTGAAAGGCATCGACGACTGGTATGATTACGACCAGGCCGTTGAGGTTTCGAAACAATTGCACAGGCCCATATTGATTGATTTTACTGGCTGGAATTGTGTAAACTGCCGTAAAATGGAATCAAACGTGCTGCCAAACCCCGAGGTGTTGAAAAGACTGCAAAATAACTTTGTGGTATTGCAATTGGTTATTGATGATAAAACCGAATTGCCCGTTGCCGATCAAAAGAAATCTGAATTCACAGGTAAAACCATAACTACCCTTGGAAGTAAATGGCTCGACCTGGAGATAACGAAATACAATTCAAACGCGCAGCCGTTTTATGTAATGATTGACGAAAATGGCAATACGCTTGTACCGCCACAGGGAGCCATCTTTGATGTGCCTGAGTTTGTGAGTTACCTGGATAGCGGTATAGCCGCGTATAAGAACAGGTAGTGCCGGCCGGTCAGAGGCCAATTTTTGCTTAAGGTGTCGTCGCTCCTGACGTGCTCGGCCTTACTTTCCTAAAACCTCTTTCAACTTATTTTCAAGGTCGTCGCTGCGCAGGTTCTTGGCGATGATCTTTCCGCTGGGGTCGATGAGGAAGTTTTGGGGGATGCCAATTATTGAGTAAAGAACGGCGGCCTTGCCGTACCAGGAATTGAGGTCAGAAACCTGTGTCCAGGGCAGGTTATCCTGCCGAACGGCAGCGAGCCAGTTATTTTTCTCGCCCGGCCCATCGAGTGAAACGCCGAGGACGGTGAAGTTTTTTCCTTTATAAAGATTGAACGCTTTTAACACATTCGGATTTTCAGCCCGGCAGGGAGTGCACCACGAAGCCCAAAAGTCGATCAATACGTACTTGCCCCTGAGTGAAGACAGGCTTGTCATTTTGCCGCTGGTATCGGGTTCAGCAAACTCGGGCGCTATCGCGCCCATGGCAATTGCCTTAATATGAGGCAACCGGTCAGCGAGCTGCCGCCCCATGGCGGTTTGCTTTAGGCGGGCCGAAAGCCCATCAAATAAGGGCGCGACCTCTTTATAATCCGCACCATAAGCGTATCTATCCAATGTAAAAAGGCTAATGTACGAATCCGGGTTTTCCGCAATAAATTTTGCTTCGGCGAGATCTTGCTGCTGCGCGATCTCCTTAAACAGCTTATATATACTTTTCTGGAACTCAGGTGATTGCCTTTCCTGCTCGGAGGCGATTTTTTGTTTGGCCAAAAGGCCGTCCATTGCGGCGGTTACTGTCGCCAATTGGATACTGAGTTTCTCATTATCGATGTTGGCGGGCGTGCCGCCGGCTATGGCCTTTTTCAGCTTGTCGGCGCCTGTTACGGTAATAACGCCATTTTCAAGGAATATCCTCTTTATATCGTCGTAGCTAAAGCCATTCCCTGTTGCGTTTAACGACAACATAGCTTCCACAGGATCTGCGCCGGCCTGGCCGGCAAATTTGAATTTGCCGTTTACCACCATCGCCGAGTCGGTTATATCTTTATCCTTTGGATGGTATTGCAGATATACCTTAGCCGGAGCATTGTAACTGCCAAGCGAGCCTTCAATGGTAAAATGGCCGGCCTGTGTAAAAGCTGCCGCAGGTAAACAGGCCAGCGCTATTAAAAGTATCTTTTTCATTTTGGTTTATTGGTTCACTGGTTCATTAGTTCATTGGTGGATAGTTCGATAAGAGGTCTGTTTGCCGGGTTTTAGCACCGGGATGTTAGAAGTTTATGACACCACAACATTCCCCACAATTGCCATGGTCCATGGACCATCGACTATGAACTTCTTCTTCTTTCGGACTTTACTGACTTTCGCGACTTCCGGACTTCCCCCACATCACTTTCCCAGAACTTCCGCCAGCTTGGCATCCAGGTCATCGCCGCGCAGGTCCCTGGCAACGATCTTTCCATTAGGATCTATCAGAAAATTTGCCGGGATAGAACTTACCGAGTACAAGCCCGCCACCTGGTTATTCCAGAATTTAAGATCGGATACGTGCGTCCAGGTCAGGCCATCGTTTTTGATGGCGGCAAGCCAATCGGCCCGTCCGTCCGCCCTGTCCAGCGACACGCTTACTATGGTGAAGTTCTTCCCTTTGTATTTATTGTAGGCCTTAACAACATTCGGGTTTTCCTGGCGGCAAGGCCCGCACCAAGAGGCCCAAAAATCAAGTAAGACATACTTGCCCCTGAATGAAGAAAGTTTTACCGGTACGCCGTTTACATCATTTTGTGTAAAATCGGGCGCCATCACTCCTATCGAGGTATTTCGCAAAGCGTCAAGCGATTTTTTGAAAACTTTTGCAGTTTCGGTAGCTTTCAGATCGGCTGAAAGCGAATCGTATAAAGGGTCAAGTTCTGTAGGGTCAGGGGATGGCCCTCCAACGGAATATAACGCAAGCAGGCTTAGGTAACTGTCGGGATTTGCTAAAATGAACGATTTAAGCATTGTTTTTTGCTCAAGCTGCAGTTCCTTGTGCTTTGCCTGCATAGCATTCTGAAATTCGGCTGTGGTTTGCTGCGATGGCGCTGCGGCATTTTCAAGCGCTTTTAGCTTTTTTGCACGTTCGATCAGGGGTTTTAACTGCGCCATCAGCTTTTTGTTATCGTCATTGATCTTTGAGCCGGTTATCTGTGCCTTTGATGCCGAATCAGCGCTGTTTATGGAAAATTCGCCTTTGTCGATATAAAAACTAAGCACATCCGCCGTACTATCCAATTTTTCAAGGCCAACGCCCTTGTGGTCGATCACCAGCAAGGCATTGGTGGGGGTTAAAATCTGCCCCTTAAAATCAAAGCTGCCCCTGGCTATTATCGCCGAGTCCACTACCTTGTTTGCGCCAAGCTGGTAAAGCAGGTAGGCCCTTGAAGGGGCGTTCAGATCGCCAATTTTGCTTTTTATTTCAAACGACTGTGGTTCCTGCGCGAATGCCGTCAATGGCAATACCGCTATTAAATATAAAAATATCTTTTTCATTCAAATCGAATACTATAGGCTGTGATAACGTTTAAATAGCAAATGAATTATGGCTTATCAGTTTAATTTTTGATAAGTCCGCCACCAAAGATCGGGCATTTCTCCCGAAACTGCGGTCTTATAATCGTCATATTGGCATGGAACCAAATGAAACCGCTCATTTTTCGAGCCGCCCGCGGGGTATGGCACCTGCATCCACCAGCGGTCAGACTTTTTGCTTTTTACAAACACCACCTCGTGATCCTCGTGCTTTAAACTGGTTTTATAGATCAGGTATTGCGATTTCGGATTAAGCGGAAAATCTCTCTTACGGTTATAAACGCCATCTATAAAGTACCAAACCATTTGTGCTATCAACAAGGCGGTTTGGCCGTTGTTATCGTAGGCAGGATTGAATTCATAGAAGCCTATTGAACTCAGCTTGTCATTAAAACCGGCATACCTTGCGAGCTGGCAGGCTTCGGCGCCATAAAAGCCGTTTGGGCCGGCATTTGCGTTTCCCATCGCATCGGCCGAGCGTATCGCGCCGATGTCAAAACTGATCATGCTGGCATTGCGGATAACCGGTTCCGCCACCGCAATATTTCCCGTTAACTCGCCCAGCCGGTGCACATCAAAGTAGAGCTTATCCATCATCCGCAAGCTTTCCTGGCTGGTAAAATAAGTTTGATAACCCAGGTTGCTGTAATTAAACAGGTAATTAGGATCGTGCAGGAATATTTTATTGAGATAGGATGCTGAGGTGGTTTCAATGCTGTCCCATATATCATCGTCCAGGTCGAAATGCGAATCGATGATCACGAGATCGACCTTCTCCTCCAGGGCCTCATAAGCCATATACTGGGCAAAGGTCAAATCCTGGCCGCCGCCGATGATAACCGGGATGATATTTTTTTTGATCAGCTCAGCTACAACTGTTTTAAGCGCGACGTAGGTGTCAGCGATCGTCGCGCCTTGCCTGATATTGCCGAGGTCGGCAATTTTGGTATTATAGGGGCCTTCGTTAAGTAAGTAAAGCTTTTCGCGCACGTGATTCGGCGCGAGCGCACATCCGGCATTATTAACGGCGTTGCGGTCTTCCTGTACGCCGATGACGGCGATGTCCGTTTTTTCCTCCAGGTTCGGAAAATCAATTGAAAAGTATTCGATCTTGCTGCCCAGCTGGCTGGTATAATACCCCTTGGCGGGGATCATCTTTTCAACTTCGATTGGCGTAAAAAAATCGGATAAAGACATTTTGATGTGCGGATGCGTGGATGTGCAAATGTGCAGATTTTTTTATTCCGGTTCAGACGAAAATATGCACATACTAACATCTTTACCTTTGCACATCTGCACATTTGTAGGCACATTTGCACATCCGCACATTTGCACATCAGGGAAAATGATTTTAGTTACCGGCGCTACAGGATTTTTGGGTTCAGAATTAGCTTTGCAGCTGGTAAAGCAGGGTGGAAAAATCCGCTGTACCAAACGTTTAAACTCGGTAATTCCGGATATCCTAAAACCATACCAAGCTCAAATCGAATGGGTTGAGGCTGATATGATGGATGTTTTTCAACTGGAAGATGCGCTGGAAGGCGTCACTAATGTTTATCACTGTGCCGCCTGTGTATCGTTAAAGCAGGCGGATAAAAACCAGATGATCAGAACCAATGTGACCGGGACTGCCAATTTGGTGAACCTTTGCCTGCAAAGAAAAGCCCGGCTGGTGCACGTAAGCTCAATCGCGGCGATCGGGCTGGCCAAGGCCGGCGACCTGGTTACTGAAAACCACCATCTCGACCAGGCTACGGAGACAGACGGTTATGCCATCTCAAAACTGGAAAGCGAAATGGAGGTTTGGCGGGGTATCGCCGAAGGTTTGGAAGCAGTTATTGTAAATCCATCTATAATTATCGGGGCAAATGCCGGAACGGAGGGCAGCGGGCAATTGTTTGAAACGGTTCGAAAAGGACTTAAATTTTATACCGCCGGTTCCTCTGGAATTGTGGATGTGGAAGATGTTGCCAAATGCATGATCGCCCTGATGAACAGTGATATTACTGGCGAACGTTATATTGTCAGCGCCGAAAACTGGAACTATAAACAGTTAACCGCCGAAATAGCAGAAGGATTTGGTATTAAACCGCCGTCAATTTTTGCTACAGGGTGGATGATGGGCATTGCCTGGCGAGGCGCGAAGCTGATTGCTGCACTGACAGGAAAGGACCCGGCAATCGATAAAGTTTCGGCTCAGGCCGCAACCATGACCAGGAACTATGATAATTCGAAAATTAAAAAAGCGATTGGCATTGAATTTAAATCGGTGCGGGTTTCAATAAAGCAGGTTTGTGACCGTTTGAAACGGTCGTAGCGGCATCCGGTGCACCGCATAGACGTCAGCCTAGGGGTTTTAATATCTAACACCGAATTTCGAATAACCGCACTCCCATGCAGGTGTAGCATGCTACACATAAAATCCCATGCTACACCTGATACACTATTGACAGTCAGGTGTTTAATACTGACAAAATTTTGACAGTGACACGATCATGTCACCATTTAGGCCACTTTTTGACGTTGGATGCTACACCCTAAGAGAGCATTTTTTAGCAGTTCCTGGCAAAACAGTGTCACCCTATTTCTTATTTGCATGCGATATGTTAAGAAAATCAGGTTGACCCCTTGAGATATACCGGCGCTTATAACATGCGGCATCAAAATCAGTACTGCCCTATCGATAACAGCACCAGCGTACAAGCGTACTCCGTTTCAATACCTTTTTCATTGGCCATGCGGCGGAGCTCGGAGTTTTCGGTACCTGGGTTAAAGATGATGCGTTTTGGGTGGGTATTTAATATGTAGTCATATAAACCCGGCTGGTTATGCGGGCCGACGTATAAAGTAATGGTATCAATATCGTGATGTATGGTTTCGGGCTTTTCGATGGGCACACCGGCCACTTCGCCGGTTTTAATGCCGACGTTAACAATTGTATGCCCGCTCCTCACCAGCCTGTTGGCAGCAAGGTTTGCATAACGTCCTTCGTTGGGGGTTGCGCCTAATACCAGTGTTTTCTTACTCATATTTTTTTGATTTCACCGATTTTTGTTTTTGATTTCACCGATTGTTATTGATGATTACACCGATTATTATTGGGTGATTGCACCGATTATTTATTGATGATTGCACCGATTATTTAGTTATTTTATTCCCATCGGTGAAATCATTCTCAAATCAGTGCAATCCTATTTAACAAAGCAATCTGCCCCGAGTGGTAAATATGATGCTGTATCAATCCTTTTACCAATTCTTCAAAGCTAACTCCTGTTCCTAATTCGCGGTTCCGTTCATCTTTATAGGGTTCAGTCCATTCTTCTTCGGGGAAGTTTTGAATAAGACCCAGCAAATTTACGTTAACCAGCTTCAGGTCATTGACATAATTCTGCCATTTTTGCTCCTCGGGCGTTCCCGGGTCGGGCCAGTCGCCGCTCGACGGCATTTGCGCAGGCATTCCATTCATACGGTCCATCACCTCTTCCGTCCATGAGATCATGTGCAAAACTATGCCGGCAATATTATGTATTGAACCCGGCGGTTTTTCAAACGCCGCTTCGAAGCTTACCTTTCCGATGATATCGTAAACATTCGGGCCGTACCAGGGGTCGCCGTATAATACTTTTTCTAAATCCTGTTTTAATTGTTCTGATATGGTCATAGCAAGAAATCATGTCATTTCGACGAGGAACGAGGAGAAAACTTTTCGAACATCCTAAGCAGACTAAGCAGATCGTATAAGTTTTCTTACTATCGTTCAAATGCCATTTTAGATTAAAATTAGTTATTTAATATTTTTAAAGCAGCCGAAGCGCAATTGATCCCGTCAATAGCAGCAGAAATTATGCCACCCGCGTAACCCGCCCCCTCGCCGCATGGAAATAGACCGGCAACTTGCGGATGCTGCAGCGTTTCTTTGTCTCTCGGTATTTTTACGGGCGATGATGTGCGCGATTCCACACCCACCAAAATCGCTTCATTGGTATAATAGCCCTTCATTTTGCGCCCAAAAGCCGGCAGCGCTTTTCGCAGGCGTTCGTTTATCCCCGCCGGCAAAATTTCTTTTAAAGCGGCACTTTTTGTGCCGGGCAGGTACGAGTTTACCGGCAAATTGGCAGAAATGCGGTTTTCCACAAAATCAACCATGCGCTGGGCCGGCGCTACTAAATGGCCGCCGCCGGCATTAAAAGCCAGTCTTTCTATTTCCTGCTGAAAGCGGAGCATTTTTAAAGCACCATCACCAGGCACATCTTCCAGGTCCACCTGCACCACGGTACCGGAGTTGGCAAAGGGATTGTTTCGTTTCGACGGGCTCCAGCCGTTTACCACTATTTCGTTGGCTTCGGTAGCGCATGGGGCGATGATGCCGCCGGGGCACATACAAAACGAAAACACGCCACGGTTATCTATCTGTTCCACCAAATTATAATACGATGGCGGCAGGTCGGGGCCGCGGTGTTGGCAATGGTATTGCGCCTGGTCGATGATCTCCTGCGGGTGCTCTATCCTTACGCCGAGCGCAAAAGGCTTGGCTTCTACCAGGATATTTTGCCGGTCCAGCATCTCAAAAATGTCCCTCGCCGAATGCCCGGTGGCTAAAATTACCGCACCGGCAGTCATCATATCACCTGATGTTCGGGCAACACCCCTTATTTTACCAAATTCAATCAGCAAGCCGCTTACTTTGGTATCGAAATGTACTTCTCCGCCGGCATTGAGTATAGCGTCTTTTATTGAGGAAATGATCTGCGGCAATTTGTTGGTACCGATATGCGGGCGGGCGTCTATCAAAATATCTTCCGTTGCGCCGTGGGCCACAAAGGTTTTTAGCACAGCATTCACATCGCCGCGCTTGGTAGATCGGGTGTAGAGTTTCCCGTCAGAGTACGTCCCTGCGCCACCCTCGCCGAAACAATAGTTTGACTCGGGGTTTACAAGGCCCTGCTTGTTGATATTGGCCAGGTCGCGGCGGCGTTGCTTTACGTCCTTGCCGCGCTCCAGGATGATGGGTTTTAGGCCAAGCTCAATACAGCGCAAGGCGGCAAATAAACCGGCCGGCCCGGCGCCCACGATAATTACAGGCTTGCCTTTTTTAACATCAGGGTATTTAACCGTAAAAGTTTCGGGCGTATAAACTTCATCGATAAATACCTGCACCTGCATGCGGTAAACCACGTTTCGGCCGCGCGCATCGATAGAGCGTTTAAGAATTTTTAAGGCCGATATTTTTTGCGGGGATATATTCAGCGATGAGGCCGCGATCTTTTTTAAAACGGCTTCATCTTCCTGCTGTCCGCCGTCAGGCGGGCATACAATTTCAATTTCTTTTATCATCGGGCTGCCGGGTTTTTATCCCGGATGGGGCAAAAGTAGGGAAAAAGCGAGCCGACAGCTAAATAAAGTGTACAATTAAGACTATGCCAAGGGTAATCGCCATAACGCCGCCCCCCAGTAATTTAATATCAAAACCAAGTTCGTCCTGCTTACCGTCCCAAAATCTTTTGAATTGAATTCTAACGATGTACACTCCCAAAGCCAAATAGCCACCTCCCCCTAAAACATACAAACTATTCATCATCGTTTGATTGAATCGACATTTATCACTTTTTTCTCACCATTAAAATACCCTTTAACCGTAACACTATCGATAAATCTTAATGAGTCGATTTTATTTAACCCGAACTTTGGAAATACGGAATTATCATCAGTTAAACGGATTCTTTTAATCAATTTATAACTGCCACCTTCTTCGCTAATAGTTATATTTTCGGCAATCAACAATATATTTTCCTCTTCGGGGATTTCTAAAACCCGGTAAAAAACCTCTTTGTTTTGCTTGTTAATGTACACATTGCCCAAATAAATTGCGCTTATTTTGAAATAGGCATTCTTTTCAAATTCCAACTCTGTTGTATCAGACGGGATTGATTTGCGTTTTGATGCAGCTGTTTTTTGATTGTCGGAAAGCCCCGTCTCTTTTTGTGGAGAATGACAGGAACTAACACTTAAAAGGATAAATGCTATCATTCCGGCAAAAAAGGCATAAAGTCGCTTCATGTGATAGAATTTAAGTCAATGGCTTAAAGATACCGAGATTAAAGTTAATGAAATACTTCTGCAAATTCGAAAAATTCGGGTTCAGACCAGGAAAATCGCTTTTAAAATTCATAGCCGCACTTTCCATAGCAAACAGGTTTAAAATCTTGAACGCTCGGGACTATAAAAAAAGGCTTGCGCGCAGGGTTCCCCTCTTGAGAGGGGCGGGGGTGTGTCCTGCGTGGATATCCGGAATTTCCGCGGGCAGTATGGTTTTTAAGCAGGGATATGCACAAATCCATACAACCTTCGGGAAAACACACCCCTACACCCCTCTCAAGAGGGGAATCGCACGGGCCGGGCCTTTTAGTGTTTCGGACACCCCTGGTTTCAAACTTATCGCTATGGCAATTACATTCGCTACTTTTTAAAAGCGATTTCCCTGGGAGCCTCGCGCCGAAAAGCGCGACAGATAATAAAATGGCTATATTAGTACGCCCAAAACCCTCCACTACCAAAGCTACATTGTTTAACCGGGCTTCAATTAAAAAAACATGGCATCACTAACCGAATCACAAAAGAAAAAATTTGCCGCCATAAATGCACAATGGGGCCTAATGGCTGATGAGTACACGCACTACGCAGCTGCCGCGAAAACAAACCTGCGGGTATCTTCAAACGAAAGCGAGTCTGATGTTCCGCCGCGGATTCGGGTGGTCAACAATATAAATGAACTCAAGCTTTTAGCCGGTATCCCAGCCCGGCCCGACTTTGAGGACAGCCACATCCACTATCCTCCCGCCTTGGGTTACAGGGCGCGAAGAATGTTTTTCGATTCTTCCCGCGAAGCCGGTAGCTTATCGCCCGAACTATTAAGCGATACGAAAAAAGCTTTTAAAGCCTACATCTATGGTGTCCCGGAGAAGGTAGCGGAATATGAGCCGCTTATTAACATGACATTTTTTCCGATGCAATTTGCCATATTCAGCGGGGACATTTTACACATACCCGCTAACGGGACGCTTACAATTGCAGGTAGTTACCCCGTTAAATTAAACTATGAACAAATTATCATTGAAGCCGGCGGACGGATAGTTAAAGAAACAGATACCGACATCTCTGCGCAAATCGTCGACGGCGGCGATGGTGATGTGCTTTGCACGTTTAATTTTTCGCTTGGTTAATGCCGGCAAGGGGTTTCGCGCCATTATCTGAACCCGAATTTGTAGAATTAAAGAATTAACAGAACCCGCTTTTTTATGATTGGTAAGCGCCTAAAATAGTTCGTTTAATTCTGCGAATTCGAAAAATTCGGGTTCGGATAACGCCGTAGGAATATGTCCCGGATCACCGCCAGGCCAGGCTCTCGGCCTGCATGGCGTGTTTTATTGGCTGCCGGATTATTGCTTATACTTCCCTACACTATCTTGCTTTATCGCTACCAGCTTCCAATTATCATCAACTTTCTTCATCGTGCAGGTTAAATATAGGGTAGCGCTATCGCTATGCAACTCAACCTGGAAAACTGCCTCTTTCGTTGGGTCTTTAGGCATTTTGTTGGAGGAATAACTATACGAATTAAAATCTCCGATCTTATGTTCTACATAATTATTAGTATGTAATTGGTCTATCGCCTGGTTGAAATAATCTGGTTGACGCATCATGAAATAAATCATCAGGAAAAAAGCAGGAATAGCAACAGCAAAAAATATTAAGAATTCTCGGCTGACAATCTTCTGTCCTTTATTTTCTCTCAGAAATCGTTTAATGAAGCGGTAGGCTACATAATACACAGCGAATATGAGGGCGACAGAAAGAATGAGAATGATTGGGATAAGAATCATGATAAAATGCAAATACGGTGTCAAATATAATTATTTCACCTCTGTCGCCCTTGTTGGTGTTATCACCAACGAGCATAGGTGCGCTTCACTGGATTGCGTCGCGACATCCCTCCTCCCACCTACCCCTTACCCCCTCATCCCCCCTATTTTGTAAATTCTTTGTTGACAAACCTTCTTGTTTGGAAATTTGTATAACTTTAAATTCTCTAAAGCAAATTATCTATGGAAAACGAAAATGCCAACTTCGGGCCCGAACATGAACTGGACCCGAAGGATAATTCACGCCGTACCTTTCTGAAGCAGTCGGCCCTGATCACTACCGTTGCCCTTACCCCCGGCATCGCAGCGAAGGCCGCGGATATGCATATCGATGAAAAAATTGCAGAGGCATTTGAAAGAGTGCCGCTGAAAATGGAGGTGAACGGCAAAGCGCATAGCCTGATGGTTGAACCGCGCAGCACCCTGCTGGATATCCTGCGCGAGCAGCTCGACCTCACCGGCACCAAAAAAGGCTGCGACTACGGCCAATGCGGCGCCTGCACCGTTCATGTGGATGGGCACCGCGTAAATTCCTGCCTCACGCTCGGCGTAATGGTGAACGGCAAAAAGGTGACCACCATTGAGGGCCTCGCCAAGGGCGATACGCTGCACCCCATGCAGGAGGCCTTTTTGAAACACGACGGTTTCCAGTGCGGCTATTGCACACCGGGACAGATCATGTCGGCGGTGGCGTGTATCCGCGAAGGGCATGCCAATTCGGAGCCGGAGATACGGGAATATATGAGCGGGAATATCTGCCGTTGCGGTGCCTACCCAAATATAGTAAATGCCATTCAGGAAGTTAAAGGCGGAGGGTTTGTAGTATGAAACAGTTTCAATATTTACGCGCATCCTCGCAGCAGGAAGCGCTTACTGCCATCGCCAAACCCGGCACAAAGATCATTGCCGGGGGTACCAATTTGGTCGACCTGATGAAACGCGGCGTTACTGCGCCCGATAAGCTGGTGGACATAAACCACCTGCCTCTAAAAGGTATAGTAGCTACCAAAACCGGCCTGCATATCGGCGCCCTGGCGCTGAACAGCGTGGTTTCGGAAAATAGCCTGGTAGTGCAGAAACAACCCCTGCTAGCCATGGCGCTAAAAGCCGGGGCATCGCCCCAATTGCGCAATATGGCCACGGTTGGCGGCAATATGATGCAGCGCACCCGCTGCACCTATTTTTACGATACCACCATGCCCTGCAACAAGCGCGAGCCCGGCACGGGCTGCGGCGCGATGGAGGGTTATAACCGGATGCACGCCATTTTCGGCGCGAGCGACCATTGCATAGCGGTGCACCCCAGCGATATGTGCATCGGCCTGGCCGCTTTGGATGCCGTAGTAATAGTAACCGGCAAAAAAGGCGAACGGCGCATACCAATGACCGAGTTCCACCGCCTGCCCGAAGATCATCCCGAACTTGATAATACTTTGGCCCCCGGTGAACTGATACTTGGCGTGGAGATCCCTGATAACCATTTCGCCAAAAACAGCTACTACTTAAAGGTGCGCGACAGGCAGTCGTACGCTTTCGCGCTGGTTTCGGTAGCCGCGGCATTGGAGATCAGCGGCGGCGCCATCAAACAGGCGCGTTTGGCCATGGGCGGCGTAGCGCATAAGCCCTGGCGCTTGTTCGAGGCCGAAAAGGCATTGGTAGGCAAAGCGGCAACCGAAGAAAACTTTAAACACGCAGCAGAAATAGCCATGCAAGGTGCAAAGGCTTATGAGTATAATGCCTTTAAATTGAGACTGGCCCCGGCGAGCATCACGGAGGCATTGAAGCATGCGGCGGGAATGGCGTAGGGAATGGTGAGTGGTGAGTTGTGAATAAGGAAACAATATATAACCATTTTTTACCCTCTTTTTTGCTTGCAAAAGAGAGGGTGGTCGAGCGAAGCGATGACCGGGTGAGTAAATATGGGAGCGACATTAACACCATGCATGGCATAGAGGCATGGCGCATAGTTGACTCACCCCGACTACGCTTCGCGTGTCACCCCTCTCTACAACGTAGAGAGGGGAAAAAGAAAAAAACTGCGGCTCCTCCCTTTGCGCAGCAGGAGGGTGGTCGATCCGCTGGTTAGCGGAGATGACCGGGTGAGTATAATAGGCGAGCAACATTAACGCCGCAAATTTTTACCAATGAACTAATAAACCAGTGAACTAATGAACCAACCAAACGCTCCGGCCCCCGGCATCAAGCGTGTCGACGGGCACCTGAAAGTGACCGGCGCAATAAAGTATGCGGCGGAATACAGTTTCCCGGGCCTGGTTTATGGCGCAATTGTAAGCAGTACCGTCGCCAAAGGAACCATAACGGGCATCGACAGCAAAGCTGCGGAAAATGCGCCGGGCGTTGTGGCGGTGGTTTCACACTTAAATGCACCAAAAATTCCGGGCTACCAGGATAAACCAAATGAGTATAACCCTAATATCCGCACCTTTGATGACAACAAAGTTTATTTTAACGGTCAGCCTGTTGCGTTGGTCATAGCCAATACTTTTGAGCGGGCCAAACACGCGGCATCGTTGGTAAAGGTGGCCTACAAAAAAGAGGCTCATCAAACGAGCTTGGATGCGAACCTGCAAAATACATATAAGCCCTGGGGTGATGACAGCGACTACGTGCGCGGCGAAGCAAATGCTTACCACAATGCGCCCGTAAAGATCGAGGCCGAATACCGCACCCCCATCCACGTGCACAATGCCATGGAGCCTTTTGCTATGACAGCCGTTTGGGAGGGCGAAAAGATAACCGTTTATACCAAGGCGCAGTATATTAAAGGCATGCAGCGTGAAATTATGGGTATGTTTAAGCTGCCGGAAGAGAAGGTCGAGGTTAATTCTAAAGTAATCGGCGGGGCATTTGGAAGCGGTTCGCCGCTGTGGCCTTATGCCAAGGCAGCTTTGATCGGCGCTAAGATGGTGGGCAAGCCGCTGAAAACCGTGATTGACCGCGAGCAGATGTTCACCATGGTAGGCTACCGCTCGCCTTCGGTGCAAAAACTGGGCATGGGGGCGTCGGCCGATGGCAAGCTGATGGGTATCACCCATGAAGCAACGGGCGAAACGGCAACGTACCAGCAATTTGGCGAGGGCATTACCGAAACAACCAAATTTTTATACGAATGCCCTAATGTAAACACCCAATACAGGCTCACGCACCTGGATCTCAGCGTACCAACCTATACCCGCGGGCCGGGCGAAACAACAGGCGTTTATGCGCTCGAGTCGGCTATGGACGAGCTGGCCTTCGCCTTAAACATGGATCCGCTGGAGCTAAGGAGAAAGAACTACGCTGAAAAAGACCCCTCGAACGGCTTGCCATGGTCGAGTAAATATTTGAATGAATGTTATGATTTAGGCTCATCGCATTTTGGCTGGGAAAGGCGCAGTCAAAAGCCGGGCGTTACGCTAAAGGACGGCTGGCTTATAGGTTACGGCCTTGGCTGTGGCGCTTACGGCGCGGGCCGCGCTCCCTGTACGGTACACGCAAAACTAAGCAGCGACGGCAAATTGCTGCTCCAAAGCGCGTCGAGCGATATGGGGCCGGGCACGGCGACCGTGATGGTAAAAATTGCATCGGACCTGATGGGCATACCCTCCGAAAATATAAGCTTCGAACTGGGCAATTCAAAATTGCCCAACGCGCCGGGCGAATACGGCTCGATGACTACATCTTCAGTTGGTTCGGCCGTTTATGATGCCTGCGCCGAATTAAAGGAAAAGTTTAAACAGCTGCCGGGCGGCAAAAGTAACAAGCCCGACTATACGAAGTTATTAAAGGATAATAAACTACCCTTCCTCGAAACTACGCATACCTCCGCACGTTCGCACGATGCCGGCAAATATTCGGCGCATGCCTACATCGCGCACTTTGTAGAAGTACATGTGCACCCGGTAACGGGCACAGTTAAAATAGCGCGTGTTGTTTCGGCGGTGGATGGCGGCAAGATACTCAACCCTATTACAGCCCGCAGCCAGATCATTGGCGGGGTGGTGTGGGGCATAGGTATGGCTTTAACTGAAGAGGGCGTGCTCGATCATCGCTATGGCAAATATGTGAACAGCAACCTGGGCGAATACCATGTAGCCACCAACGCCGACGTGCCGCAAATTGAAGTACTGTTTGTTGATAAAAAGGACCCGGTTACCAACCCGATGGGCTCAAAAGGAATCGGCGAAGTACCCATTGTAGGCTTCGCCGCGGCAGTAGCCAACGCCGTATTTAATGCAACCGGCAAAAGGGTAAGGGATTTGCCTATTACGCCTGACAAATTGGTTTAAGGTTAAGCCCCCTCTAAATCTTCCCCTGTAGGGGGAGACTTTTGATTAGATTTGCTGAAGTTTTTAAATATTTAAGTTAGAAAACAGTCCATGGGTAAAACAAGCGCGATCAAAAGCCGGGGGAGTGCGATTCCCTCTTGAGAGGGGCGGAGGGGTGTGTAACCCACATGATCAAATAACAAATTAAATAAACGCCGTACCAATGACTAATGACGCGAAGCAAATGACCAATGACAAAACCAAACCCTCTTCTTCCGATGGCATGAAGCGCGTGGACGGCCGGTTAAAGGTAACCGGGGCGGCACGGTATTCGGCGGAATTTAATGTTAAGGGTTTAACCTACGGGGTGCTGGCGGGCAGCACCATCGCCAAAGGCGCCATTAGATCCATCGATACAAAAAAAGCTGAAGCAGCGCCGGGGGTTTTGGCGGTTATCACACATTTAAATTCTCCAAAGGTTCCGGGTTATCAAAGCGCCGATCCAAATGCCAAAGGGCCTCTAAAAATATTTAACGACAATAAGGTATTATACAACGGAGCACCGATAGCGCTTGTAATTGCTGATACATTTGAGCGCGCGGTTTATGCAGCGTCTCTCATAAAAGCGGAATATAATGCCGAAAAACATCATACCAACTTAAAAGATAATGTGGCTAAAGCTGTTACTCCGCACGATGACGGTGAGTATAAACGCGGAAATGTGGATGCCTGGCAATCGGCGCCCTTTAAGGTTGAGCAGGAATATACATTACCCAGCGAGGTGCATAACCCGATGGAACTTCACGGCATAGTAGCCCGCTGGGACGCTGATGATAAACTCACGGTGTGGACCAAAACGCAGGGGGTTAAAGACACGCAGAACGGTATTGCACAATTGTTTAAAATGCCTGTTGATAACGTGCAGGTCAACTCAAAATTTGTGGGCGGGGCGTTTGGCAGCGCATTGCAGGTTTGGCCGCACGAGGTTGCCGCCATCATCGGCGCAAAGGTTGTTAAACGACCGGTTAAATTGGTTTTAAGCAGGGCTGATATGTTTACTTCGGTAGGTTACCGGCCCAATACCTGGCAAAAGATAGCTGTGGGCGCTTCCGCAGATGGAAAGCTCGTCGGCATTAGTCATGAGGCCATCGGGCAAACATCCACCTTTGAAGATTTTGCCGAAGGGCCGGCGGATGTGAGCCGGCAGCTATACGCCTGCCCCAATGTTTACACGCTTAACCAAATACTTTCATTGGATATTGGTTCGCCCACCTGGATGCGCGGCCCGGGGCCTGCAACGGGCACTTTCGCCCTAGAATCGGCGCTGGATGAACTGTCTTACCAGTTAAATATCGACCCGATAGAATTGCGCCTCCGCAACTATGCCGAAACCGACCCCGAAAGCGGCAAACCATTCTCGGGCAAAAACTTAAAAGACGCCTACAAAATGGGCGCAGAAAATATCGGCTGGAGCGAGCGAAAATCAAAGCCTGGCACAGATCTAAACAATGGCTGGCTAACAGGTTACGGAATGGCCGGTGGCACGTTCGGCGCCGACCGGGAGCCTTGCACCATAAAGGCGATCCTGATGGCCGATGGCCTGCTCATCCTGCAAACTTCTGTAAGCGATATTGGCCCCGGCACAGCGACAGCCATGGTTAGCATCGCGGCCGAAACAATGGGTATTCCTGTTGATAGGATCAGGTTTGATATGGGCGAATCTTCGCTGCCGCCTTCGCCAACACAAGGCGGTTCTACCATTGTGTCAAGCGTGGGCTCGGCGGTATATATGGTGTGTAATGACCTTAAAGAAAAGTTTCAGCAACTGATAGGCAATGGAGGCGTTAACAAACCCGACTATGTAAAAGTATTAAAGCAGCATAACCTGCAAAAGCTGGAAGTTACCACGGCCTCAAAGGCCGGGGCCGAGGTTGATAAATACGCGATGTACTCGTGGTCGGTGCATTTTGTTAAAGTGATGGTAAACCCGGTGACAGGCGTAATAAAACTGGATAAGGTGACTTGCGTAGCCGATTCGGGGCGCATTATCAGCCCGAAGACAGCCCGCAGCCAGTTAGTTGGCGGGGCGGTTATGGGTATTGGCATGGCATTAACAGAGGATACGGTGATTGATCACCGTTACGGCAAAATAGTGACCAACAATTTCGCGGATTACCACGTTCCTGTCAATGCGGATATACCGCAAATAGACGCCATGTTTGTGAATAAGCCCGATACGGTGATCAACCCCATCGGCGCAAAAGGCATGGCCGAAATATCCTTAATCGGTATGGCCGCCGCCGTCGCCAATGCAGTTTATAACGCAACCGGCAAAAGGGTAAGGGACTTGCCTATTACGCCGGATAAGTTGGTTTAAGCTGTTGGAATGTTGAAATGTTGTAAGGTTGGAATGTTAAACTGCTGCGGTAGCCAACTCCATCATCCAAACAACTTTACAACATTCCAACCTTACAACATTTCAACAAACTATTCTACCAATGAACCAATGAACTAATGAACAAGTGAACTAATGAACGATCTACCAATGAACGAGAAAATAAAAACCCCATCTGTCCCCGCAGGGTTTGATCGTGTGGACGGCCGGTTAAAGGTGACCGGCAGGGCAAAATATTCCGCCGAGTATAATATTAAAGGTTTAACCTATTGCGTGATGGTTGGCAGCACGGTCACCAAAGGCACGTTAACAGCCGTCGAAACCAAAAAGGCCGAAAATGCGCCTGGTGTGCTGGCGGTGCTTACTTATTTTAATGCACCAAAAGTTCCGGGCTACCAGGGCGATACGCCGCCGCCAAAAGGGCCCTTAAGATTATTTTATAACGACCAAATATATTTTAACGGCCAGCCAATCGCGTTGGTCGTTGCCGATACCTTTGAGCGGGCTTTATTTGCGGCGTCATTGGTTACGGCAACTTATGAAAAGTCCCCCCATCAAACAAACCTTGAGGCTAACCTCGCCAATGGCTTCCTGCCAAATAACAGCAAGGATAACATCAGGGGCCAGGAAGATGGCTACAAGGCTGCCCCAATAAAGATCGAACAGGAATATATCCTGCCAACAGAAGTGCACAACCCTATGGAACTGCATGCAACCACCGCAAGGTGGGATGCCGATGATAAGATAACCATCTGGACAAAAACGCAGGGCATTAAAGCAACCCAGCGCAATATTGCGACGGCATTCAAGCTGCCGCCCGATAATGTACATGTAACCGCGCCGTTTGTGGGCGGCGCGTTCGGGAGCGCATTGCGCACATGGCCGCACGAAATTGCCGCGGCACTGGCCGCAAAGGTGGTAAAGCGGCCTGTTAAATTAGTTTTAAGCCGGGGTGACATGTTTACCTCGGTAGGCTACCGGCCGCGCACCTGGCAGAAGATAGGTTTAGGCGCTAGCGCAGATGGGAAGCTTGTTGGCATAAGCCACGAGGCTATCGGGCAAACCTCGGCTTATGAAAACTTTACAGAGGGTGTTGTTGGCAGCAGCCAGCTGATGTATGCCTGCCCTAATGTAACTACCCGCTATAAGATTATTTCATTAAACGTAAATACGCCCACCCCGATGCGCGGCCCGGGCGAGGCAACCGGCGCCTATGCGCTTGAATCGGCGATGGACGAGCTTTCATACGCCCTTAATATCGACCCGATAGAGCTGCGCCTGCGCAATTACGCCGATACCGACCCGGCTTCCGGGAAACCTTATTCGAGCAAGTATTTGAGCGATGCCTATAAGCTTGGCGCAGACTGGATCGGCTGGAGCGCGCGCAGCCAAACACCGGGATCCGTCACCGAAAAGGGCTGGCTGGCAGGCTATGGTATGGGCGCGGGGATGTTCGGGGCTTATCGAAGTACAGCCACGGTAACTGCACGAATGACAGCCGATGGCATACTTGTTTTGCAAACTGCTGTTACGGATATCGGCCCCGGTACGGGCACTGCGATGGCCACCATCGCGTCTGAGATAATGGGCCTTCCCGAAAATAAGATAAAGATCGATCTCGGTGATTCTTCGCTGCCGCCCTCGCCCACACAGGGAGGCTCTTCAATAACCTCTACCGTTGGTTCGGCGGTAAATGATGCCTGTAAAGAGCTTAAAGATAAGTTCAGCCAGCTTGGCGGCGCCGGGCAGGCGGATAAACCAGATTATGCCAAAATATTGAAAGACCATAACCTGGATAAGCTGGAGGTAACAACCACCTCAAAAAGCAACCCCGAAATGAGTAAGTATGCCGGGTACTCGTGGTCTGTGCACTTTATCAAGGTTTTGGTTAACCCGGCCACCGGCGTTGTAAAAGTTGATAAAGCCGTTTCCGTAGCTGATTGCGGGCACGTAGTTAGCCATAAAACTACCAGGAGCCAAATGATAGGCGGCACGATTATGGGCATAGGCATGGCCCTTACCGAAGAAGTGGTGATAGATCACCGGTACGGCCGCCTGGTGAATAACAATTTTGCCGATTACCATGTGCCGGTACAAGCTGACATACCGCAATGCGAGGCGCTTTTTGTAAACAAACCCGACCCCTACCTTAACCCTATGGGCGCAAAAGGCATGGCCGAAATAGCTACCGTAGGTGTTGCCGCAGCTGTGGCCAATGCTGTTTATAATGCCACCGGGAAAAGGGTGAGGGAAATGCCGATAACACCTGATAAGTTGGTTTGATTAGTTGATTGGGTGAGTGGTTGATTAAGTTGGGAGATTGCAATTGTTCTGAGCATTAAGGGGTTGCGGCTAACCATTCACTTAATCAACTCAATCCAACTCAATCAACTAAAATTTCAGATTCTCCTTCAGCCAGTGCTGAACATCTTCCTGTTTTGTGATTTCGGCGGGCATTTTATCATGGATGAGTTTTTCCATTTTATTGCCTGTGTTCGAGAAACGGTAGTCCCACAACGTCATCAGTTTATTGATCAGGTAAACAACTTCGTTGCCCTCGTCTTTATTAAACAAGGTATCGTCCGGCTTTCCGGTAACATGCGGATCATGTTGCACATAGGCTGTCCATTTATAGTCGGAATAATGCAAATTTCTTCGTGAGAATAAGATCATGATCGCATGTGATTTTTATAAAGGTACTGATAAAAACCGGGGTTTTGGCGTTCGGGTGTTTTTAGTAGGGCAGTACAGCCTTTTAAACTGTAATTTAAATCCAAAATTTCGACAGGATACTGCCAAAGTTTCTACAGTATTTTGTCTTAACATTGATAAAAACTATAAGCCATGAGAAAGAAGCTATTGTTATTGATGATCATTGTGTTGGCCGTTGTAACCATCAGGGCACAAGACCTGAAATCAAAGGATGTACCTGCCGTTGTAAAATCGGCGCTTTCAAAAAAATATCCCGAAGCGGCTAAAGTAAGCTGGGAAAAAGAAAAAGGGAATTACGAAGCAAACTGGGGCGGTAAATCGGGTGAGGATAATTCGGTTGTTTTTACACCGTCCGGTTCCTTTGTTGAAATTGTGAAAGCAATTTCTGTAACCGATCTGCCCAAAAATGTAGCGCCTTACGTAAAGCGGCACTATAAAGGCGCAAAGATCAGGGAGGCCGGCAAGGTGACCGATGCCGCAGGTAAAACCATGTACGAAGCCGAAATAAAAGGCGGCGATTTGATCTTTGATGAAAACGGTAATTTCCTTAAAAAGGATTAATACAATGCCGAGTGGTGCATACATGCCCGGTAAAAGGTCATGGTATGCTTTGCTGTGCCCTAATTAACCCTTCGTTTCGCGGGAGAAATACCGGGTTTCAATAAAACCTGTTTAAGAAAATTGCAGATATTAAAACTAATTTATAATATTAGCAAGGAACTGGCCCATGGCATATCCTGATGGGTGGGGTTTGTCCCAGGCAACTGATTTTCAAAGCCATTTATCTGCAAAAAATAAAAAAAAACATGAAACATACCATCGCATTACTGCTGTTGGCAGCCTTCGCTTTCAATGGTTTTGGACAAGCGAAACAAGACGATCCGGCGGGATATGATGCCGCCCTTGCCCAAAAATTGGGCGCCGATGATTATGGAATGAAAATGTACGTGATGGTGTTTTTAAAGGAAGGGCCAAACCGGCTAAAAGATTCCATCGCGCGGCAAGAGCTGCAAAAGGCGCACCTGAAAAACATATTAAAGCTGGCCGATGAGGGAAAATTGATTGTAGCCGGTCCGTTTTTGGATAACCAGGAAATACGCGGCATATTTATCTTTAATGTAAGCACCATTGAGGAAGCAAAAAAGTTAAGTGAGACCGACCCGGCAGTAAAGGCCGGCTCATTGATAATGGAACTGCATCCCTGGTATGGATCGGCGGCATTGGTTGAAGCCTCAGCACTCCACAAAAAAATTCAAAAGAAAAGTATCGTTGGCAATTAAAAAATAGTTTGCTGAAAATTAACTGCACATAGCCTGGCTCAAATTCATCTCCTTACTAAAAACACAAATAACGGGATTGAAAAACTGGCGCTAACTGCTGATTTTTTAATAAATTCGCCATAACAAAAGCTTCCGGTGAAAACTACAGTATTGATATCCCGTATTTTACTTGGATTTATTTACCTGGTGTTCGGGCTTGATTATTTTTTGCATTTTATACCATATCAGCCGCTGCATACCGGCAAAACAGGCGCCTTCATAGCAGGGCTTAAGGGTGTAGGGTATTTTTACCCTATGATAAAAATTATCCAGATTGCGGGTGGTTTATCGCTGCTACTTAACCGGTACGCGCCCTTTTTCGCCGTTGTGCTTTTCCCTATCAGTTTAAATGTGCTGCTTTTTCACACCATCTTAGTGCCCTCGGGTTGGCTAATGGGTGTTACGTTAATGGTGCCCAACCTGCTTTTAGGATACGGCTACCGCAAGTATTACAGCGGGATGTTTACCGCAAAACCCGTTGTATAGATAACCCGGGAATAGTCAGCAGATAAAGGGCAGGCTGTTGGCTGTTGTTGATAGCAATAAGTCAAGGGACGGCTCTTTGCACTCTAATTGAACCATTTCTTTTTGATCGCGATCTTAATGGCCGAGGCTTTATTCGAAACATGGAGCTTTTCGTAAATATTGGCAATGTGGGTACGCACCGTATGCGGGCTGATGAAAAGGCGTTCGCCGATTTGCTGATAATTTAAACCGTCGACGATGCGGTTTAGTATTTCCATTTCCCGGGGCGATAGCAAATATGTCTCATTAGTCGCCGCCTCCGTATTATCGGGAGAGTTTCTTAACAGGGCGAGCGCTTTTCGCGCAATCCGGGGCGACATAGGCACGCCTCCCTCATAAACTATTTCTGCTATTGCCTTCACTATGTTCGAAATCTTTTCGTCTTTGAGCAGGTATCCCGTTGCACCAGCTTTTATGGCTTCAAAAAGCTTTTCGTCATCATCAAAAACCGTGAGCATTAAAAAATGAATATCCGGGTATATTTCTTTTGCTATGGTTACTGCTTCTATACCATCCATAACCGGCATCTCAATGTCCATCAGCACCACCTGCGGGCGTTCGCTGGTATTAAGGGCCTTCATATTTTCCAAAAACTGGCTGCCATCACCTGCCTGGAAAACAACACCAATCTCATTGTAAAAAGATATCTGTTCGTTTAATGAATTCCGCACCAGGCGCTTGTCGTCTACGATTGCGATTTTAACATTCATAATTACCTTTGAAATAGCCGTTTGGCGGCGCAGTGGTATAAACTTAGTTATTTTATTAATAATGCAAAGCAAGTATCAAAAACCTGGCTTTCCTAATCGCCCACCATAAACACCGCATTGCTCAGCAGCAACTTGCCATTCTCCCAAAAGCTCCTGAAAACGGGGTCGTCGACCATATAAATAACGGTGCCGCGGCCCATTGGCTGTACGCCGAGCAGCATGCCGTCGTTAATTTTTTCTTTGCTTTTCTGGCCTACGAAGCCCGACACATACGCGTCCTTTTTTATTGTGCCGACGTTCCAGTCATTCTCGCCCAGGTAATCATAGATGTCATCGCTGAGTTTTAATGAGAAATAATACGGCGGCAGGCCAAAACCGAGGGGATGGGTATTGTCGAGATTAATTTTATATATAGCTCCCGGCACGGTCGACCGGATAGCTTCTTTTTCCCGTTCGCCGTACAGGTTGATGATCGCCTGCAGCTTTTTGTCTTCGGGTTTATCATCCTTTTTCTCTTCTTTACGCTTGATGTCGAAACCTTTTTTATCTACCAACTGGGCAACGGCATTTTCAATCGTTATAAGTTTGCCACCGTCGCGGACCCAGTTTGCCAGCTTGTCCGAAGGGAAATCTTCGTAATTGCCATCCGGGAAGATGATCACGTCAAAATCGCCGAGCCTTGTACGGTTCATATCTTTATACCCCACCAAAGCAAGCGGGTAGCCGATTTGCTGCTCAAAGAAATGCCATATTTCGCCCACGCCTTCGGCAGATACGCCGTCGCCGGTAACCAGCATCACACGCGGCTGCCGGATGTAACGTATCACATTTGACCCAAGGTCTGCGCCTTTTTCAACAAACCCGGTGGTAAGCGGCGTAAGGTCCTGGTGTAATGCCGATGCCACAGAGGCCACCGCCCGGTCAAAGTCGGGCCGGTCATTTCCCGCCCGCATGATCAGCAGTGAGCCCGCCATGAATTTTTTGCCGGCTGCCTCAAAGGGTTTTTCGGAGTAACGCACCTTTATGCCTATTTTTAACAAAGCAGCCAAAAATTTAACGTCGTTAACCGATTGCCATGTTGAAACATACGCGTAGGCCCGGGTATTTACAAGCACCGTTTGTTTTACCGGGTTCATGGTGTTCAGCGGTGGTTTATATGATTCCTTTACTCCATACGCCTTTAATCCAAAGGCATAGGGCAGCGACCAAGCAGTGATATCATAAGTGTTGGAGTCGGCGACAAATGTTTTTGGCTCGAGCAGCACATTTAACAATACCGACTTTGGCTGGTAAGCGTTAATTACAAGGTCGCCCGGCTCGATGGTGAAATGTTCCGTTTTTCCCGTGGTATAATTATACCCTACCGCGGCGTTTCTTAATCCAAAACCGTATTCGATGCCATTCCTGTCGAGCATTTTGGTTAGCGCATTGATTTTGTCATAGTTATCATTCGCGATAACATAGGTTTTATATTCGCCCGGCGGGTTGGTACGGCTGTTGTCATAAAACTTTTTAAACTCGTTAAGCAACTGCTGCGCATAGGCCGAAGCGGTTTCAATGGTGCTCATGCTGGTTGAATGGTGGTGCGCGATCCTGTCGGCAAGCTTCAGGGTGTCTCCTGTTCGAAGCACCACGGCCAGTCCGGCGCCAATACCGCCCTGCTCATAGGTCATGCCGATGGAGCCGCTGTATATGGGATAAGTATCGCCATAAGAAGGATAAAGCAGGTCAAATTCCTGTTTGGTAAAATACAGCCAGCCATTCTGGTCGAAATATTTGGCGTTATTCTTGCCGATGATCACCTGGAATTCCCGTTGCCATGCCGTAATGTCGCGGTGAAAAGGTTCGGTAGCCGGCGCAAAATAATAAGGTGCATTATAACCTTGTTCATGATAATCTACGTGTATTTCAGGCAGCCACCGGTTAAACAACGCAAGCCGGGCCTGCGATTCTTTTTGCGTTTGCCACGCCCAGTCGCGGTTAAGATCAAAATAATAATGGTTGAAGCGCCCTCCCGGCCAGGATTCGGCATGTTCGCGCGAAAACGGGCTGGCATCTGGTATCGCGCCTTTGATCGAGTTATAGAAATTAATGTAGCGCTCACGTCCGTCGGGGTTTAAGCAGGGATCAATTACGACCACGGTATTCCGCAGCCATGCCTGCGCCCGGGTATTGGATGGGTCTACAAGATCGAACAAAGTTTGCATGGCCGTTTCGCTCGAAGCCGGCTCATTACCATGCACGTTATAGCTTAACCAGCAAATTACAGGCATTGCGGAAGTAGCAGTTGAAGAGGTAGCGGTAGCAGTATGTTTAGTCCTTGTTTCATTACTGCTGCTGTTACTATTTACCGCTGCTGCTTCCAATCCGGCAAGCCTTAAATTATTAACCCGTATCTCCTCAAGCCTGGCAATATTCTCGTCCGAGGCGATAAACATAGCGAGCAGCGGCCGGCCTTCGTTTGTGGTGCCGTACTGTTCCAAACGGACATTTTTTGATGCTTTTTCGATGTACCTGAAATACTCAACTATTTTATAGTGCGGCGTAAACTGTTCTCCTAATTTATAACCCAAAAATCTTTCCGGAGAACGTATCTCCTGCGCAAAAACAGTGTAAACGAAACTGATAAAAACGGTAAAGAGGAAGGTTCTTTTTAGCATAATATTGGTTGAGCGAATGCTAATTTAGAAAAATATTGTATGATTTCCCCGATTGCTGAATGATTTCACAGGCCACGGATTGATCACTTCCCGAAAATCTATAAAATCTGTTTAATCCCGGTCGAAAAATCTGCACATTTGCACATCACCATCCCGATACCTATCAGGACACTTCGACAAATTACAAAAAGAATGAACCCGGTGCAGGCCCTGCAGAAATATTTTGGTTACAGCGCGTTCAGGCATGAGCAGGAGGCCATCGTCAACCATGTTTTAAATAAAAAGGATGTACTGGTACTGATGCCTACCGGCGGGGGTAAATCATTGTGTTACCAGTTGCCTGCCGTCCTGCTGGAAGGCCTTACCATCGTGATTTCGCCATTGATTGCCCTGATGAAGGACCAGGTGGACAGCCTGAATGTAAACGGCATCCCGGCAGCTTTTTATAATTCGAGCCAAAGCCCCGAAGAGCAAATACAATTAACCAGCCGGCTTCGGAATAACCAGGTGAGGCTGCTCTACCTGGCGCCCGAGCGTTTGTTTGGCAATGAAAGCAAGCTGATCAGTTTTCTAAAATCACTGCCGGTTTCGCTTATCGCGATTGACGAGGCGCACTGCATTTCGCATTGGGGCCACGATTTCAGGCCCGAATACCTGGCCCTGGGCGCGTTGAAGCCACATTTTCCGAACATCCCCGTAATCGCGCTAACAGCAACTGCCGATAAGCTCACAAAAAAGGATATCCTTGAAAAATTAAACCTGGACGCCCCGGCGGTATTTGTTTCCTCATTTAACAGGGCCAATATTACCTACAATGTAATTCCCAAACGGAACAGTTTTAACCAGCTGCTTTCTTTTTTAAATGACAGAAGGGAAGATTCGGGGATCGTCTACTGCCTGTCGCGCCGTTCGACCGAGGATTTGGCTACGGCACTGCAGGCGCAGGGTTATGCGGCAGCGGCCTATCATGCGGGCCTCGATAACCAGGTGAAGGCTCGCGCGCAGGAAGCTTTTTTGCGGGACGAGGTAAAGATCATCGTGGCGACGATAGCATTTGGCATGGGCATCAATAAATCAAACGTGCGGTACGTGGTGCATGTGGATATGCCAAAAAACATCGAAGGCTATTACCAGGAAACCGGCCGCGCGGGCCGTGACGGGTTGCCATCCGACGCCTTGCTGCTTTACTCGCCCGGCGATGCCAGTAAGCTGAAGCAATTTGCAATGATCGAGGATAACCCCGAACAAAGCCGCATCATGCTGAAAAAGCTCGATGACATGGTGCATTATTGCCAGCTGCACGCCTGCCGAAGGCAGTTCCTGCTGAAATACTTTGATGAGGACTTCCCGCCCAACTGCGGCTCATGCGACTTTTGCCTGACGGAGTTTAAACGGTTTGATGCGACGCTGATCGCCCAGAAAGCGCTGTCGGCGGTAGCGCGCTTAAAAGAGCGGTTCGGGGCCAACTATGTGATCGACTTTTTGAGAGGATCGAAAACGGAAAAGATACGGGAAGAACACAAGCAGCTTAAAACCTACGGCATAGGCGCCGATATAAGCAAAACCGACTGGGCCCGTTATATCCGCGAATTAACCACTTTAGGCTACCTGCAGGTGACCGACGATATTTACCCGGTATTAAAGCTCACGCCAAAAAGCGAGGCGGTACTGAAGGGCCTGCAAAAGGTTGAGCTTGTTGCTTCGCAGACCACCGAAGAGTATCAGCCGGTGGCGGCATTGCCTTTTGAAGCGGCATTACTGGCCGACTTAAAGAACATACGCCGCGATATAGCCCTGCACGAAAATTTGCCGGCCTATGTTATTCTGTCCGATGCAACCCTGCTGGAGATTGCCACCTACCTGCCGCAAAACCTTGATGAGATGCGGCTGATCTCCGGTTTTGGCGATGTTAAACTGGCGCGGTACGGCCGCGAGTTTTTACTGCCGGTAAAAGACTATTCTACCAAAAATGGGCTATCGTCCAAAATAAAACATAAAATACCTAAAAGGGAGCGCAAGCCTAAAACAGGGGGAAGCAACAATGCCTCCCGATCGTCGGATACGGCGTTCGACAGCCTTACGCTGTTCAGATCAGGGCAAACGGTTGCCGAAATTGCGGCTGGGCGCGGCTTGTCGCCCTCAACTATCGAAGGTCATTTAAGCCATTATGTTTACCAGGGCGCGGTGGAGTTGCGTGAGATCGTTAACGAAGAAAAGGAGCTGCTGATAAAAGACGCCGTTGAAAGCTATGGCGCCGACAGGTTAGCGCCGCTAAAAGAAGTATTGGGTGAGGACATAAGTTATGGCGAAATAAAGGCTGTACTTGCCGCGATGCGGAAAAACGGCGAGATCACGCATTAAAATCCTTTTAAAACGCGGGCGGTTTGTGGTACATGTAATACATTTGCACCGCACAAGCAATAACATTTGAAAAATAATATACTTATCGTCGACGATATCCACCCCGTTTTTATTGAGCGGGCCGAGGCAATGGGCTATAATTGCGACTATCAGCCCTTAATAACGCCTGCCGAGGCGCTGCAGGTCATCGGTAATTATAGCGGACTGGTGATGCGCTCGAAGTTTAAGCTGAACCGGGAATACATCGATGCGGGCAAAAACCTGCGTTTTGTATGCCGTGCCGGCGCCGGTATGGACAATATTGACGAAGCTTATGCCATTGGAAAACGAATTACCCTTATAAATGCGCCCGAAGGCAATATGGATGCCGTCGGCGAACATGCGGTAGGCCTGCTGCTTGCTTTGATGAATAATTTCAATGCCGCGGATGCCCAGGTACGCGCCGGGAGCTGGCAGCGCGAGGCTAACCGCGGCCATCAGCTAAAGGGGAAGACTGTTGGCATTATCGGCTATGGTTTTATGGGAAAAAGCTTCGCGCGTAAGCTGTCGGGGTTTGAAGTGAATGTTATTGCCTACGATAAATATAAAACCGGCTTTAGTGACCAGTATGCCCGCGAGGTAAGCATGGAAGAAATTGTGAAGCATAGCGACGTACTGAGCCTGCACATCCCGCTGACTGCCGAAACTACCGGGCTTGTAAACGAAGAATACCTTTTTCACTTTAAGAAACCTATATTTTTACTCAATACCGCCAGGGGCACGGCAGTAAAAACCCGCGCCGTTTTGGATGCCATAAAGCAGGGCAAAGTTTTAGGCGCAGGCCTTGATGTGCTCGAAACCGAAAAATTCCCCAGCCTGGCCGAACAGGAATGGTTTGATGAGCTTCGCCGGTCGGATAAAGTAATACTTACGCCCCACGTGGCCGGGTGGACATTCGAATCGTACCGGATGATCAGCGAGGTGATGGCCGAAAAACTGCGGCAATACACACTCCAGGGCGAATAGTTTGCTGCGGGGTATGGAATGAATGCTATCTTCAATGTATTGTCCCCTAAGTTAAAAAGGTGAAAATCGCCCGCGCCAAAACGCCAAAATCTGGGTTCATGTTCATCATCACTCCAGTGTTTTTGGAAAGCGCTCATTAACAGCCAATAACAAAAAATTCGCCAAAAATCGACCCCTTCATGGTGACACGATACTGTCACCACTAATATCAATGCGGTATTTTATATTTGATGCGTTGCGTAGGTTTATAGTTCATTGTTCATGGAAGATGGACCATAGTCGATGGTCCATGGTCCATGGACAATGCATCATAATTTCTGGGATGGGTGATAGTCGATAGTCCATGGTCCATGGACAATGCATCATAATTTCTACGCCGGACTACAGTCCATGGACTAAAAAATTTCCTTCTGTAACTGCCAACTGAAAACCAGTCAGCCTCCGGAAGATTTCCTGATATACAATTTTGATTTGAGCACATGCTCCTTTTTTTGGACGTTAAGACCCTTTTTTTCCAGCTCATCGAACAACAGCATGGCAGCTTTGCTTCCCATCTCGAACGCGGGCTGCGTAATAGTCGACAGTGCCGGGCATAGCAGCGGCGCAATATTCAGGCTTGAGAAGCTGATCACCTTTAAATCTTTCGGGATGTCGATACCGAGGTCGTGGCAGACATAATAGGTGGCGAAGGCAAGGCGCTCTACCGAACAGAAAACCCCATCGGGCTTAATTTCCTCCAGCACCTTTTTCAGGATGCCATAATTCACCTTTTCGTCGTTACTGCAATCAATTATAAGCTCATCATCAAAGGGAATGTTGTGCTTTTGCAGCGCATCTGCATAGCCCTGCATGCGCACTTTACCAATGGATATACTTTTGTTAACAACCAGGTAAGCTATTTTACGGCAGCCGGTTTCAACCAAATGCTCGGTAGCAGCGAAACTGCTTTCATAGTCATTTGTAGTAACTTTGGCTGCTTCAATATCTTCATAAACACGGTCGAAGAACACGACGGGCACATTTTTTTTCTCAAGCTGGCGCATGTAGTTGTGGTCATTTGCTTCGCCGGATACCGACATAATGATGCCGTCAACCTTGCCGTTATTCAAATAATTTATAAAGGATACTTCCTTTTCAAATACGTCATCGGTACGATAAAGCAAAATGTAAAATCCTTTTTTACGGGCAATTTCTTCAATTCCATTGATGGCCTGCGCAAAAAAGTCATTGGCTATTTCAGGAACTATAACAGCAAGGGTGCGACTTTTTTTGTCGCGTAAATTACTGGCGTAATGATTTGGCAGAAAATTGTGTGCACGGGCGAATGCGAGGATCTTTTCTTTCGTGTCTTTATTAATATCCGGGCTGCCGTTAAACGCCCTTGAAATGGTGGAGGTTGATATTTTTAACTCTTTCGCCAGTTTCTTAATATTAATATTATCCATGTTCGCGCTAACAGTTTGTTTGACAAGCCAAATGTAATAAAATCAGCTTTCCGGTTTCAAACCTATCTTATTATTATGTAAATATAGCAACGCAGGATGAATTGCTGATTAATAAGCGCTTATATTTTCAACTTTGGCGTAAATGGCATATGCTTTGTACGATACCGGTGGTTAAAGTGAGAAAGTGATGCCGAAGAAAATATTAATTGTAGAAGACAACGAGTTGATGGTGGAGGTGATGACATACATTTTAATGAACTGCGGCTACGATGTGATTTCATTAAAAAACGGAAATGACGTTTTCGGGAGTATTAAAACCGGCCGACCGGATTTGATAATACTGGACGCAAAACTGCCCGGAATGGACGGTCGGGAGATTTGTCAGCTGATAAAATTGAACAAAACCACTCATAACCTGCCGGTTATAATGTGTTCGGGCGATGACAATATCGATGACGCATTAAAACAAAACGGGGCGCCCAACGATATCCTGCACAAGCCATTTGATATAAGCGGCCTTATTGAAATGGTTAGGGGCCAATTGGCTGCTTGAGTAAGTCCGAAGGCCAAAGCCTACAGGTCCAAAATCCCCGGGGTTTAGGCTTTAGGCTTGCCGGCTTAAATTATTTACTGTATAATATATAAGCCACGGTGGCGGGAATAACTACATTTTCCCGCAGGCCACTTTTTACGCCTTTCTCATTAATACCATTTTCATCCGCGGCAAGTGTCCATGTTCCGGGTGGAATTTTAACCGTTTTTTCTACGCCATTTCCGTTCAAAATAACCAGGATATTTTTCCAGCTATCGCCGTTGGCATGGTCACTTATTTGGTAAGCTATCAGACCGGGCTCGCCGGTGTCAATAAATTTCAAATTGCGTTGGATCATTTTGGCCGATGGCATCCTGAAGGCCGGGTGATGCTTGCGTAAGGCGATGAGGCCCTTATAATATTCAAAAACAGCTTTGTATTGGGTTTTCCGGCCCCAGTCAATCTGGTTTATGGAATCGGGCTTGTTAAATGAATTGGCTACGCCCTGTTTAGTCCGCAGCAATTCGGCCCCTGAATGTAAAAACGAAACGCCCTGCGAGGTTAGTACGATAGCATTTGCCAGCTTATCCATTTTTATCAAGTCGGCCTCCGATGCCTTTGGGTTTGAAATTTTCAGCCGGTCGAACAAAGTGTTGTCATCATGGCACGATACATAGGTAATGGTTTGGTAAGGTTCAGCCGCCCACGGCGCTTTTGAATAGTTCACCTTATTGTAATCAACCTGTGCATTAGGCGTCGAGGCAATAATGCCCGATTTTACGCTCTCGGTCATGGCAGCGTTGCCGCTTACAAAGCCCTTTTCCTTTATATCGCTCCAGCCGCCTTTTATGCCATCGCGGATATCATCGCTAAAGGCTGCCACTTCGTGCACTTTGGCAATATTCTTTTTTACGGCCCTTAAATCGTCAGGCAGGGTGCTGTTGCCGGCCGTCCAGCCCTCGCCATAAATAAATATGGTAGGGTCAATTTTATGCAGCGTATCGCTGATCTTGTTCATGGTCGCTATATCATGCGTACCCATCAGGTCAAACCTGAAGCCATCCAAATGATATTCTTTTGCCCAATAAACTACCGATTCTATTATAAACTTGCGCGCCATCGGCATTTCCGATGCTACCTCATTACCGCAGCCCGTCCCATTTGAATAAGAACCGTCGGGATTGTGCCGGTAAAAATAGCCTGGGGCAAACTGGTTAAAATTGGAGCCCTGCGTATCGCTGGTATGGTTATAAACCACATCCAAAATTACTCTTAGGCCATTTTTATGCAGGGCTTGCACCATTTTTTTAAACTCCCTTATCCGCACGTTTCCATCATAAGGGTTGGTTGAATAACTGCCTTCGGGCACGTTATAGTTTAACGGATCGTACCCCCAATTGTATTGATTGACCCCCGGTTTTGTTTCGTCAATCGAGTTAAAATCAAAAGATGGCAGCAGGTGCACATGCGTTACGCCAAGCTGCTTGATGTGATCAAGGCCAGTGGCTTCGCCCTCAGGGCTTTTTGTGCCCGCTTCGGCAAGGCCTAAAAATTTGCCTTTATGCTGAATGCCCGAATTTGGGTCGACAGAAATATCGCGGATATGCAGTTCATAAATGATGATATCGGTAAAATTTTTTTGGGCCGGTTTTTTGTCGTTTCTCCAGTTTGGAGGATTAGTTGAAGCCAGGTCGGCCACCATGCCGCGCATGCCGTTAACGCCCACTGCTTTGGCGTAAATGTCGGGCCGTTCAAGCAGCCACTTACCGTCCTGCATCACCTGGAAAGTATAGTATTTGTTTTTCAGGTCTTTATTGATCACTGCCGACCAAACCCCTTTTACCTTTTTATCCATACTTACCGTGGTAATCGCCTGCCCGCCATCGCCGGCATCATAAAGGCGCAGCGTTACTGCCGACGCCTTTGGCGCCCAAACCTTAAATGTGGTTTTTAATGGCGAATATTTAACGCCAAGGTCGCGGCCGGTATAAACCGGGTAATCATTATACACATTTGTTTGCTGTGCAATGCCGGAGGATGAAAGCATCGTAAAAAAAAGAAGAGTTAGTATAAAACTAGAAGATTTCATAACGTGGTTTAAATAGGGCGTATTGCGCCTGATTTTGGCTTAAAGATAGTACAAATCGCGTAAATCCGGCAGTGTCTCTGAACCCGGCGTATACCGCAGATTTTATTCTTTTGACTCCGGGTTTTCGACTTAAGACTTATTCAAGCCCGCCATTTGAACGATTTATCGTCAATTGCGCGCATGGTACAAAGTATCCCGTCCAAATGATCGTGCTCATGCTGTAACAGTTCCGAAAGGGCGCCTTCCATTCTCAAAACCCGGGGCTGCCAGTTTTCATCCAGGTATTTCAGGGTCAGCGACCGGTGCCTTTTTACTCTCACCAATAAATTGGGAAAGCTCATACAATCGTCCCACAGCTCAAACAGATCTTTGCTCAATTCCTCCAATTCGGGGTTTATAAAAACAACAGGCTTATCAATATTCATATAAACCAGCCTTTTCATAATACCCAGCTGGGGCGCGGCAATAGCGCGGCCAAAATTGTACTTCATCCTGATCTCCTTCATCACATTATCCATATCCGATATCCAACCTTTTACCCGCGGCAGCTCCGAATGTAAAACAGGCTCACATGTTTCATAAAGACGGGGATCGCCTAACAACAGCAGGTCTGCGAGCGTTTTCATCAGAATAATACCAAAAATTGCAAGGCAATATTAAGGAATTTAAAAGATTGATTTCTCTAAAATAACTGTCTTAAACACCGCTGCAAAAAGCGCATAAAAAAAGCAGGGCCTCCTATCAGAAAGCCCTGCCTGGCAGGTAAAACAATAAACACCTAGTAATTTTGTGCCCCGCTTACCTAGTGTTCCCACCAAATGTTAAGTCCAGCTTTATACTTTTTTTCACTGTTCTTAAACAAAAATAATCCTTTAATTTTTCACCAGGTTATACAATCCGATACAAGATGATACAAGATGGTTCACGGCATAACGGCCGCAAAGCAAGATTTACGAAGTTTAAAAGACTTCGCAAATCTCCACTATAGCGTGTTAAAAAATTGAAAATTATTTCATGCCTGAATTTATCTTATTTATTGCGTCCAAATGCATCTGTATGATGGGCTCAACTTTGCCGGCAAATGCCTTCAATTGCGGGTCTGTACCGTTCTTAGCTTCGTCCTGGAATAAATTAACTGCATCCTGGTGATCGCTGACCATGATTTTTACGTAACCTTTATCGAAATCGGCCCCCGACATTTTCGAGAGGTCATCGTATTTTTTCTGGTGATCGGCATCAAGGCTTGCAGGTAAGGTTATGTTTTTAGCTTTTGCTATCGCCGAAAGGGTATCCGCCGCTTTGGTATGGTCAGTGACCATCATGTCGGCGAAATCCTTAATTTTTTTATTAGTGGACTTTTGCTGGGCAAGCTTTGACAACTGTATTTCGGCCATGCCGCCCATACCGGCTTTGTTAGCAAATTTCACACTGCTGCTATCGACGGTTGTGGTGGTTGCCGTAGCTGTTTTGGTTGTCGTATCGGTTGTTGTGCTTGAGCTGTCAGTGCCCGAACCGGAATTTTTTCCGCTTTTGCATGCTTGTAATGCACACGCTGCGAGGGCAATCATAAATACATAACTTAACTTTTTCATGGTATATAGTTTTGATTTATGGGTTTAACAAAATATGTACCTTTAAGGTTTTCGGCGCTTTATTTATTATTTTAATAAATATCAGCTCAACTCTTTCATCAGTTTGTCAAACGCTTCTCTTAATTCTGCCAGTTCTTCCTCAAGCTTTGCAACCCTTGCTTCTAACCCGCCGGGGCTTCTGCCGGGTGCCTCATCGCTAAAATCGTAATCGTTTACATCAGGTATGCCGCCGAGTAAATGAGCATAACGCACTTCTTTTTGACCGGGCCGCCGCGGCAATTGCATTATAAAGGGCATCTCGGGCGTGCTTAGCCTTTCCAATACTTCCTGCACCTCCTCAATTGATTCAAATTCATGCATCCTGCCGGCATTGGTATTCAGTTCGCCCGGTGTTTGCGGACCGCGCAGGATAAGCAGGCACATGATGGCTACTTCGGACGGCAAAACCGGAAAAACAATGGCAAAGTTGTGTTTATATTTTACGGTGCGGATCGATCCGCCGGTGGCTGTAGAGATGAGGCCCCGCTTTTTCAGGGTGTTCAGTGCCTGGGCAACGGTATCTTCATCATATTGCACCACCGGCCTGCGCGAACTTTTTTGATTGCAGGCCGCTGTAAGGCTGTTAATTGTCATTGGGTAATAATCGGGCGTTGTTTTGCTTTTTTCCATCAGCGAGCCAAGTACGCGCAGCTCTTCCGCATTTAATACCGGTAATGTTATTGGTGTATCCATGGACGTAAATATAGATTTTGATTTCGGATTTTCGATTTCGGATTTCGGATTTTCAACCGGATGGCTTTCAGCTCATGCATTTGGTCAACCTACGGCTAATTTCTTGCCTTTTTACAAACCAACAACATTCTTTTGCATAAACTTGTAACCAGGAAGCAGCTCCTGTGTCTTTGATCGATTTGTTTTGAGCCAAAAAACCTTTATTTGACTTTCGGGTTAGCATTTTAAGACTCAGCGCCGCAACCTTACTTTAAACTTAAAAATGGAAGAGCGATTTTACCGGCAAATATTCGATAAACATCAGCGGGTGGAGGCCGTGCCCTCCAATAAAGAAATTACGACCTGGGCGCTCCAGGTGATCCGGTTATTATTTCCCGAACAATCGAAACAGGTTTATGCTGATGTTCACCAGCTGAAAGACGAATTTTTATCACTTGAAAACGAGCTGGCTTTGGTGATGAATGCCACCAAGGCATGCCAAAATTGTGACAACCAGCTGCTGGCAAAGGCCTTTTTTGAACAATTGCCGGAGCTTTACCAGTTATTAAATACCGATATACAGGCTATTTTTAATGGCGACCCGGCAGCTTGCAGCGAGTTTGAAGTGATCCGCACTTACCCCGGCTTTTTTGCCATATCATTTTACCGGCTTGCCCATAGCTTATACAAGCACAACGTACCGTTGCTGCCCCGTATACTTACCGAGTACGCCCACTCTAAAACCGGTATTGATATTCACCCGGCGGCTGAGATCGGAGAATATTTTTATATTGACCACGGCACGGGAATCGTGATCGGCGAAAGCTGCACTATCGGTAAAAATGTGAAGCTGTACCAGGGCGTTACGCTGGGCGCGCTGAGCGTCACCAAAAGCCTGGCATTTACAAAACGCCATCCCACGGTTGAAGACAATGTGATCATTTACGCCGGCGCCACCATTTTAGGCGGTGAAACAATCATCGGCCACGATAGCATCATCGGCGGTAATGTATGGTTAACAAAGAGCGTTCCGTCGCATTCGACAGTATACCACAAGCCGGATATCACAGTATTTAATAAAGCTAACGTTTAAGCATTATGGCAGGTATTGTTGATCTGATAGGCAATACGCCTATGGTTGAAATTAAAAGGCTTAACACTAACCCGAATGTGCGGATATTCGGCAAGCTGGAAGGCAATAATCCGGGTGGAAGCGTGAAGGACCGTCCCGCCCTTAATATGATCAGAAGCGCGCTGGAACGTGGCGATATTAAGGCGGGTACAAAGCTTATTGAAGCCACCAGCGGCAATACCGGCATAGCCCTGGCTATGATAGCCTGTTTATACGGGCTTGAAATCGAGCTGGTGATGCCCTCCAGTTCTACCCGTGAGCGTACGCTAACCATGGAAGCCTTCGGCGCTAAAGTAACCTTACTGGAAGGCATTGAGATTTGCCGCGATTATGCCGAAGAAAAGGGCGTCACCGGCGAATACTTTTTACTGAACCAGTTTGCCAATCCGGATAATTACCGCGCACATTATAAAACCACAGGCCCCGAAATATGGCGCGATACCGAAGGGAAGATTACCCATTTTGTGAGCTCGATGGGAACAACCGGCACCATTATGGGCTGTTCCCGGTTTTTTAAGGAAAAGGACCGCAATATTCAAATCGTAGGCTGCCAGCCTACCGAATGCTCGTCTATCCCCGGCATACGCCGATGGCCGGCAGAGTATCTGCCCAAAATATTTGAACCGGAGCGGGTCGACAGGGTAATTGATGTATCCGAAGAGGAGGCAACCCTAATGGCGCGTCGCCTGGCAAAGGAAGAAGGCATATTTGCCGGCATGAGCAGCGGCGGCGCAATGGCTGCCGCGCTAAAAGTAGCTGAAGAACTAACCGAAGGCACCATTGTTTTCATCTGCTGCGACCGCGGCGACAGGTATTTGAGCAGCGAACTTTTTGGTTGATTGGTTCACTGGTTCATTGGTGTTTTTGCCTTTTACCTTTCGCCATTCACCTTTTACCAAAAAGCTTTTTGCTTTCAGCTTTATGCTTTTAGCTTTTGCCCCGGTTTGCGCCGCCGCTTCTGGGTTTATTTCCCCACTTCCGTCTCTGCGGCCGTTTATTGGCGCTATGTTCGTGCTTAACTTGTTGTATGCCGGCCAGTTCATCAGGCACATCGATCAGGCGGATGGGTTTATCGATCAGCTGCTCAATACTTTTCAGTTTACGTTCGTCGCGGTGATTAACAAAAGTGATGGCGGTGCCGGTAGTTTCGGCGCGGGCGGTGCGGCCAATTCGGTGTACATAATCCTCAGGGTCGCCGGGTACGTCGTAGTTGATCACCAGGTCAATCCCTTCTACATCTATCCCGCGCGAAAGGGCGTCGGTACCAACAATTATAGGCAGCAGCTTATTTTTAAAAGCGAGCAATATCTCTTCACGTTCACGCTGTTCGAGGTCTGAGTGAAATGCGCTTACTTTCATGTGGAGACCTTTTAATTCGCGCGCCAGCGATTTTACAATTTCTTTTCTCGATGCAAAGATCAGGATGCTTGCGTAAGAACCATTCTTAAGCAGCATGTTTAACAAAGGCGTTTTTTGCTGATCGTGTACGCGGTATACCTGCTGGTCGATACCAACGGCGGGCTGCGATATAGCGATATTTACCTGCGCCGGGTTAATCAGCACCGACTTGGCCAGTGACCGTATCCGCCCCGGCATTGTGGCCGAAAACAACAGCGTTTGCCTCTGTTTTGGCAGGTAGCTGATAATTTTCATAATATCATCCATAAAACCCATATCCAGCATCCGGTCGGCCTCATCCAAAATCAAATGGGTTAAATGGTTCAGCTTTAATACGCCCGATGTGAGGTGTGCAATAAGCCTGCCCGGCGTAGCGATAATGATATTTACGTTATTTTGAATGCCCCGCCGCTGCTGTTCATACGCGATGCCGTCGCCGCCGCCAAAAACCGCTATGGAGCTGATACCGGTAAAGTAGGCTAAACCTTCAACCTGCTGGTCTATCTGTTGGGCCAGCTCGCGTGTCGGCGCTAAAATAAGCGTGCTGATCTGGTGCTTGTTGGTTTTGCTGATATGATCTAAAACCGGCAGCAAATAGGCCCCTGTTTTACCGGTGCCGGTTTGGGCGCAGGCGATAATATCTTGTCCCTTTAATATAATGGGGATGGCCATCTCCTGTACCGGGGTCGGGGTGGTGAACCCCATGCTCAAGACGCCCTCTAATAAATGTTTGTTAAAATTAAAATCCTCGAAAGTCACTGTTCTTTTACTGTGAAGTACGCAAGGTAGCAAAAAATGTTGTCTTAAGGAACATTTGCCATAACAAGCCCGCAGATTATGCCAGGCCAACGGGGTTTTATCTCTGTTTTTGTTGAAACGGGCCTCCATAAAATCCATTGTATAGGATAACTGTGTTGGTAAAAGTTCGATTTGCGGCCGAAGAACACAAACCCCTCCCGCACCAAAGCACATCCCGCAAAACTCTTGTTTAATATGGAGTTATTTGGCGATCCATTGTGCCTGCAGTTTAATTGTAATATAATTGTTGTAATTATTAATTTAGAAGAATTAAACCCGTCCCCTGATGAAGCAGTTGCCTGCCCTATTGATTTTACTAGCGCTGACGGCATTCGCTAATGCACAGATTAAGCCCTTCGGTAAAATTGACACTGCAGATCTTAAAATGACCTTCTGCGATTTTGAAAAGGATGCCAACGCAGAGATACTTTTTGATAAGGGCGTAATGTCGCTTTCTGGCGGCTTAAATATGGAACATCATATACGGATAAAAATATTTAATGATTTTGGCAAAAACGCTGCAAAAATTCTCCTTGTATCCAGTGTGGGTGGCCAAAAAGTAATATCGGACCTGCAAGGCGAAACCTTTAACCTGGAGAACGGAAAAATAGAAATCACAACGCTCGATAATAAACAAACACTCGCGGGGCAGATTGGCAAAAAATTGTCAACGTTGGAATTCACTCTTCCAAACGTGAAACCCGGTTCTGTAATTGAATATAAATTTAAATCGCCGCGTACAGAGTTTTGGTATTTTCAAAATGACTTACCGACCCGTTATAGCGAAATAGAAACTGATTACCTTGCCCGGGCTGGCATGGGGTACATCACTTATGTTAAACAGCCGTATGCCAAAAACACAGGCAAAAATACCGGAGATATAGAGGTAAAAGCATTGGCTAATATCCATTCATTAACCACCGAGCCATATATGGCATCGCGCAGGGATAATTTGGAGCGAATAAGGTTTTTCAATTTGACGAGAATGGACAGTTCCTGGAGCGCCGCCGGCAAGGCTTTATTGCAATTCCGGCTATTTTCAGACGAACTAACCGGCGCCCTTACAGGGGAAAACGGAATTATTAAGCGGGGAAAAGCTTTAAAATCCGAAGATGAAAGGATATCCTTCCTTTTCGATACTGTTAAAAACCGCATGAAATGGAATGGAATACCGAGCATTCACATACTTGACGGCGCACCATTTGCATGGGATAAAACAATTGGCAACTCTGCGGAAATTAACCTCGCGGTTTATTATTTATTAAAAAGAGCGGGCATAAAAGCTTTTCCTTTACTTGTAAGCACCAGGAGTAATGGCAAGATTAGCCCCACAATTCCGAACATTGATGTTTTAAATAATTTAGTCGTGTACGTCCCGGTTGACAGCACAAAGTCTTACATCCTGGATGCTACGGATAAATTCAACACTTTTAATGTAATCCCGTTTGATGATTTGAATTTTTATGGTTTATCTATCGACCAGGGGGCCGCAGAATGTAAATTAATCCAGGTTCAGGATGCATTTCCGGAAGTGCAATCGGTATTTCTAAACGCTGAAATTACCCCGGAAGCTAAAATCTCAGGAACCGTAGAAATAACCAGCGACCACTACAATAAAATTAACGCCCTGAAAAAATACAAGAGGGACGGCGAAGCAAAATATATTGATTCATTGCGAAAAGGGGACGACAATATAAAAATAACCTCTTTTAAAATGGAGAACGCGGAGGCTGATACTTTACCGTTATCACAAAAAATTGACTTTAACGCAGTTCTCGTGAGTTCGGATAAGAATTACATTTATTTCAATACCAATTTATTTTCGTTCATGGAAGACAACCCTTTCAAAAGCGAAAACCGGTTTTCCGATATAGATTTTGGGTACCGGAATAATTATTCTATTAGTGGTATCTATAAACTTCCGCAAGGATATAAGACCGATGCCTTGCCGAAAAACGTTACCATCATAATGCCCGATCAAAGCATTGTTTTTAAAAGAATAATGGCCGAAGATAACGGAACAATCGTAGCGAGGTATACAATCGACCATAGAAAAACTATATACTTGCCCGAAGAATACCAGAATGTACATGATTTCTACAAAAAAATGTATGAGCTGCTGAATGAACAGATCGTATTAAAAAAATCCTGAAAAACGCTACCAACGTCTGTTTTAGGCCGATAGAAAAATAAAAATCTTTAATTACTTGTTTAATAAATTGCCTTATTGTTATATTCGGTTGATTAAACCCGGACCGGATGAACAAATCTTTTACCCTTTTATCAATATTAGCATTTGCCGCTACCATCGCTAAAAGCCAAACGCCCGTTTACCAGGATCAGCCTTACGGCAAAATAGATAAAGAAGACCTGGAAATGACCTCCTGTGATTTTGAAAAGGATGCCAATGCGGAAGTGCTGCTGGATATATCAAATATTTATTACAGCGATGATCTCAAGACAGTAGTTAACGACGTTCACCGGCGGATAAAAATTTTCAACATCAACGGGAATTCGTCGGCTGATATTCGTATTCCTTACATCAGTTATCAAAAGAAAGAAAACATTACAGGCCTGGAGGCCGAGACGATCAACATGGTCGACGGGCAGACTGAGATAACGAAACTTGATAAGAAATCCATATACAATACAGCCGTTGACCAACTGAGAAATGAGATAACCTTCACGCTGCCGGATATAAAACCCGGGTGCATTATTGAGTTCAAATATAAATCTACGTCTTTGTATAATGCCGCTATACCAAACTGGTATTTCCAGGAGACGATTCCCGTTCGGTATAGTGAATTAAAGACAGCAATTCCTGATTTGCTTTATTTCAGGCCTCAATTGCGCATTTTCCAGCCTTTAGTAAAACATACGGTATCAGTTGAGGCCCAGGTTCTGAAAGTAATGACACATATAGTTCAAATGGGATCAAGCTCCATGACGGGCAGCCAGGAAACGGATACTTACAATTATAATAACCGTTGCGAAGTTTGGGGAATGGCCAACATCCCATCGGTTCGTGCCGATGCTTACATGTCTTCATTTGCGGATAATGCCGAGAGGCTCAGCCTCGACCTGGTAAGTTTTAAACCAATCGGAGGCATTGTCGCCGACAATATTTCTGGTACCTGGGCAAGGGTTGGGGGCGACCTGATAGATGCCGAAGATTTCGGCAGCCAGTTAAACCGTACGTTAAATGACGAAGATGTGATTACCGGCAGGGCGGCACTTTTAAAATCAAATGACGAAAAGGTTGCGTTTGTTTTTAACGAAGTAAAAAATGCCATGAAATGGAACGGCATAGACAGGTGGTACACGATTGACGGGACACATAAGGCCTGGGAAAACAAATCGGGCAATTCAACCGAGATTAACCTTTGCCTCTACCATTTGCTGAGACAATTGAAAATCGAAGCTTACCCCATGGTAGTAAGTACCCGTGGCAATGGACGGCCGGATCCATGGCGTACTTCGGTATGGCAATTTAACAGAACGATTGTTTACGTGCCCATCGACACCAATAAAAGCTATATACTGGATGCAACCGGGAAGTACAATTTGTACAACGAATTACCCGCTGAATTATTAAACTCATTTGGTTTGTATGTCAACAAATCAAAGAAAACTTACGACACGGTAAGCATAAAAAAGGACCTACCAGTGCGCCAGGTAGTTTTAATAAATGCCGAAATAAAACCAGGCGGAAAAGTTGAAGGAACAGCGCAGATCAGCAGCGCCAGTTACGACAGGATGAACGCGATAGAACGGTACAAGCGCGATGGGGAAGAGAAATATATAAATTATTTAAGGCATGACGATAACAATCTGAAAATATCATCGCTTAAATTTGATAACATGGAGGTGGACAGCCTGCCGCTGACACAAAATATGACATTTAATCTCGACCTTGCGGGCACGGATGAAAACTATATTTACTTAAACCCAAACCTGTTCACGCCGCTTAAAACCAACCCCTTTTTAAGTGAAAACCGCCTGACGGATATCTATTTCGGCTTTCTTAGAAACTATTCGATAAACAGCGTTTACAAATTGCCGGCTGGTTATAAGGTTGATGCGTTGCCAAAAAGTGTTAGCATGGTAATGCCTGACAAGAGCATAAGTTTTAAACGGGTAATTGCCGAACAAGACGGCTCTCTGCTGGTACACTTTATAATAAACTATACCCGCACGGCATTCAGCGCGGGCGAATATGCCGGTATTCACGACTTTTACAAAAAGATGTATGAAATGCTGAATGAACAGATTGTTTTGAAAAAAGGATAATATGAGGCCTAAGCCCTGTAAGTATTTTAACTGCTAATTAATTGTCATTTTATTGTAGTATCTTCGATCGATTAAACCCTATTAATGTGAACAAATTTTTTACCCTATTGGGTTTTTGTGCGCTCACGCTATCGGTAAGCGCACAAACGCAGCCCTCCCCAAACTCGGTTAATTTACAAACCGCCCGCCAAACCTTCACCGAGATACAGCCTTTTGGGAAGGTTGATATCGAAGACCTTCAAATGAAAGAATGCGATTTTGAAAAGGACGCAAACGCAGAAATTCTTTTTACCCGGGAAATCGTCAGAGCATCTCCCAGGTTGGAAGTTGAGGTTCATCAACGTATTAAAATTTTTACCCAGCGCGGGACAGGAAAAGCAAACTTCCGAATACGTTATCAAAATACTGGTTCAGGCAGTCCAATAAGTAAGCTCGAAGCCGAAACGCTTAATCTTGTAAACGGTAAAATTGAAGTTACCCCTCTTGATAAAAAGGTTATTTACATCACTAAAGTTGACAGGCAGATATCAGAAATGTCGTTCGCGCTTCCTAATGTAAAGCCAGGCTCAATACTGGATGTTAAGTATTTGTCTACGCAGTTATTTGATGCATTTTATTTTCAATCCAACATCCCCACACGCTATAGTGAACTGGAAATGGATTACCTGGGCAGGGCAAATATCAAGAGCGTGGCTCACGTTAAACAGGCTTACGAAAAAAACATCGGTAAAAGCGACGATGAAAAACAGATACGGGCAATGATTAACGTTCATTCGCTGCCCGACGAGCCTTATATGACGTCCGAAAGGGATAATTGGCAGCGTATAGAATTGTTTAACGCTAATCTACTGGGCCACAGTTGGGACCTGATAGGAAAAGCATTAATTAATTTTGAACACTTCGGCAGTGAATTTGACCAGATATTGCCTGGCGAAAGCGGAATTCTTAAACATGCTAGAGTCTTAAATTCGGACGACGAGAAGATTGCCTATATTTTTGATACGGTTAAAAACTGTATGAAATGGAACAGCCTGACAAATTTTTACGCGTACGATGCGATAACGCAGGCCTGGAATAAAAAAACCGGGAATTCGGCCGAGATTAATCTTATACTTTATAACATATTAAAAAGGGCCGGTATAAATGCATTTCCCATGGTAATCAGCACACGTGACAACGGGAAAATGAGCCCTGCAAACCCAAATCCTTATGCTTTTAACAACACTGTTGTTTATATCCCTGTTGATACGGCCAAATTTTACGTTTTAGACGCTACCGATAAATTTAACCTGTTCAACACCATTCCGTTTGATGACCTTAACTCTTTTGGTTTAAGTATTAACGCACGCAAAGAAAAAACCGAGTTGATCCCGTTATCGGCTGATGTTCCGGTAGTGCAATCATGCTTTTTGAACGCGGAAATTAAACCGGAAGGTAAAATGACCGGAACGGTAGAGATAACAAGCGACAGCTACAATAAGATCGACGCCGTAAAGAAATATAAAACTGACGGCGAAGAAAAATATATCAGCCATTTGCTCAATAACAATAATAATATAAAGCAGGTATCGCTTAAAATGGAAAACATGGAAGTTGACAGCTTGCCCTTAACTCAAAAAATTAGTTTCAGTGCCGATTTAGCAGGCTCCGACGAAAATTATATCTTTTTTTCCCCTAACGTGTTCCCTGTGATCAAAGATAATCCGTTTAAAAGTGAGAACCGTTTTTCAGATATAGATTTGGGATACCGCGACAATTACTCTATCAGTTGCATTTATAAACTCCCTGCCGGGTACAAAACAGATGCATTACCTAAAAGCATCACCATTATTATGCCCGATCAAAGTATCGCATTTAAACGGACCGTGGCGCAGGATAACGAAACCTTGCTAATACGATATATGATCGACCACCGAAAGACCGTGTTTTTTATGGAAGATTACCAGGATGTCCGGGGATTTTACAAAAAAATGTATGAGCTATTGAATGAGCAGATTGTTTTGAAAAAAGGATAGCATGCAACCTTGATTCCCTAAATATTTAATTATTAATTTATTGTCATCTGTTTATATTATCTTCGATTGATTAAACCCTATTAAAGTGAATAAATTTTTTACCCTCTTAATGCTGTTAGCTATTGCGCTGCCGGCAAAATCCCAAACCCAACCGGCACCTGAGGCCCAGCCTTACGGCAAAATTGACAAAGCGGACCTCGAAATGACTTCCTGCGATTTTGAAAAGGACGCCAATGCCGAAATACTTTTTGATAAAGGTTCGGTTTATTTTACCAACGACTACGATATGGTTTTTGAGCGCCATACAAGGATCAAAATTTTTAACGACAACGGAAAAAACGAGGCGAATATCCGTATCGAATACTCTGGCGGCGACCGCTCGGAATTTATTTCAAACGTGCAGGCCGAAACCATCAATGAAAACAATGGCGCCATTCAGGTAACAAAGGTTGATAAGAAACTGATGTACACGCAGCCGCTTGATAAAATTGAAACTACATTAACGTTTTCATTTCCCGATGTTAAAGCAGGCTCGGTTATCGAATTTAAGTATGCCATAACAACGCCGTATCTCGACAATTTTCCCGATTGGTATTTTCAAAATAATATTCCAACCCGCTATAGTGAACTGAACACCGCGATTCCCGATATCCTTTACTACAAAAACCTGGTGATGGTTAGCCGGCCCTTTCTCAAAAATACAGCCGATGTAAAAGCCCTCGCCAATATTCCTTCCATCAGCGACGAGCCCTTCATGAGCTCAAGTCATGATAACTCAGAACGGATACTTTATCAATTAAAAAGCGTAAGTGTTCCCGGATATTACAGGACTTATTCGGATACATGGAATAAAGTCGGTGAAGACGAGGCAGGGTTTGACGATTTCGGGGGGCAGTTTAAAAGGAAATTGGCTGGGGAAGAGGAAATACTGAACAAGGCGAAAAGTTTAAGCACGACAGACAGCAAAATCGCTTACATTTTTAACCAGGTTAAAAATAGCATGAAGTGGAACGACGTGAACGTTCGTTATACCAATGACGGCACCTCGGAAGCCTGGAATAAAAAAACCGGTAATAGCACCGAGGTAAACCTGATTTTATACCACTTGCTGCAAAAAGCCGGAATTAAAGCGTACCCAATGCTCGTAAGTACGCGAAAACATGGTAAGATTAATCCGGCTTATCCGGGCCGGTATCAATTTGATAAAACGGTGGTATATTTCCCGGTCGACACCAGTAACTTTTATGTGCTCGATGCCACGAATAAATATAACATTTACAATGAAATTCCGGCAAATGTGTTAAATGGATTTGGGCTTTGCATCAACAAGGAAGATAAAAAACATGATTTGATCTTTATACAAAAGGCATCCCCGGTAAGGGAAACATCCTTGATAAACGCCGAAATTAAGCCCGACGGTAAAATGAGTGGTACGGTGCAGATAAACAGCTTCAGTTATAACCGGATAGACGATATAGAAAGCTATAAAACGGATGGGGAGGAAAAGTATATAAAAGCCTTGAAAAGGGGAGACAATAGTTTAAAAATATCGTCCTTGAAATTTGAAAACATGGAGGTCGATAGTCTTCCCCTTGGCCAAAATTTCGATTTTAGCCTCGACTTAACCGGCTCCGATGAAAATTACATCTATTTTAAACCGAACTTATTTGCGCCCGATTTTAGCAAAGACTTTTTAAGCGAACACCGTTACACCGACATTGATTTCGGCTATCAAAGTGCTGATGCATTGAGCGGTATTTATAAAATACCAGCCGGGTTTAAAATCGACGCAATGCCCAAAAGCGTGAGCATGACCATGCCTGATAATAGCATAACTTTCAAGCGCATGGTGGCAGAGCAGGATGGCTCATTAATGGTAAGATATTCGCTTAGTTTTAAAAAATCCTTGTTCTTTAAAGAGAACTACCCCGAGTTCCACGATTTTTTTAAGAAACTGAATGAAATGATGAATGAACAGGTTGTGTTAAAGAAAGGCTGATTGAAAGATGAAAAATAGCTATTTAAAATATGTTTTTATTATCGCCCTTGTTATGAGCGCGATAACCAAAACATACAGCCAGGAGAAGGATATACCAAAGGATTTGTACCTGGCCTCTACGATACCGGACTCGTTGAAGGAGAATGCAAATTCAGTGGTGAGATATAGTTTCGAGGATGATAATGTAAAAGGGCCGGGTAAAATGACAAGTAAATTTCACACCATCGTCACTGTGCTAAATGAAAAAGGTGACGGGGAGGCTATCATGCGGCTGTTTTACAGTAAAAAGTATGACAGCTATAGCGATATTGTAATGCGTGTATACGACGAAAAGGGCAATGTTATAAAAAAATACCATAAAGGCGATTTGTATGATTTTTCAGCGACCGGTGGCGCGGACCTGGTAACGGACGAACGGGTAATGGCATTAAAACATACCATCGCAGCTTATCCCGAAACCATAGAAATAGAATACGAGGAAGACCTTAGTAGTTTCTTTGATATTGGCCAGTGGGCAATTCAGCGTAATCAGCAAGCCGTGCAAAATGGATACTATCATTTATCCATTGATACCAATGCAGGTTTTCGCTATTTGAATAAAAATACCACCATTAAGCCAGAAAAAAAGATTATCGGCGGGCGGAGTGACTACAGCTGGCAGGTTAAAAATTTAAAAGCGATCAAACTGGAGGAAAAGGCGGAAGCATGGCGTGTTTTTCCGCGCATTTATTTTTCTTCACGGCTGTTTAACCAGGATGGGTATCCGGGAGATATAAGCAGCTGGCAAAACTTTGGAAAATGGCAAAAAGCACTAAATGCCGATGTGTGTTCATTAACGCCTGAGCGGGAAGCTGAAATCAGGAAAATGACCGATACAATAAAATCAGATAAAGAGAAGGCTAAATTTTTGTACAACTATCTGCAGCAAAATGTGAGGTACGTGAGTGTACAATTGGGGATCGGCGGATGGAAGCCCTTCGCGGCAACTTTTGTGGACCAAAAAAAATATGGAGATTGTAAGGCCCTTTCAAATTATATGAGCGCGTTGCTTAAGGCCGTTGGCATCCCTTCTTACTATGCCATAATTAATGCCGAGGCAAACCAGGAGCCGGCAGATCCTTCGTTTCCAAGCAGTCATTTTAACCACGTTATTTTGTGCGTGCCCTTCAAAGGGGATACTACATGGCTTGAGTGTACATCAAATACACAGCCCTTTGGAAAGTTGGGTTCCTTTACCGAAAACCGGAATGCGCTGATAGTTACTGAAGACGGCGGTAAACTGGTAAGAACGCCACGCAGTGTGATGCAGGATAACCAGTTTAACAGTGAAGCTCATTTAATTTTAGATGTGGACGGCGGGGCAAAGGCGAGCGTTAAAATTTTGTGCACAGGCGGCTACAGGGATGAGTATATTGGAATTTCATCATTGAAACTGGATGAGCAAAAAGAAGAAGTGATGCATTTGCTCAACATCCGGCAGCCTTCTGTTTTTGATTTCAGCCCGGCTGCTGATAAAAACGACATCAAAGAAGTAGATATAAATTTGGAATACGACAAATTTTGCGATATCATGGCAGGCAATAAGCAATTTTACCGCCCGTGGGTAGTCGATCTTTGCGCGTTTACAGTTCCCATTGAAGAAAACCGCAAAAGCGACTATTACTTTGAACACCCGCTCCAAAAATCGTGTGTCACTACGATCGAGCTCCCTGCAGGCTTCGAGGTGGAAACGTTGCCGGTTAACCAAAGCTTGAAATTTACCTATGGCAATTACGAGGTAAAATATGAATACAATACCGCAAAAAACCAAGTAATAAGCACCGCCAAATTTAATTTAACAAACCACGTTATTCCCGCTGCAAAATATACCGAGATGCAGCAATATCTCGACGCGGTTGCCAAAGCGCAGAATAAAAAACTGGTAATAAGGCGCAAGGCGTAAATTTGTCCTGATGATATTCAGGCTTGATGAACGTTTGCTTTTCCCGGACCCGGCCATGGCCGACCCGGACGGGCTTTTGGCCGTCGGCGGCGATCTGTCGGTTGAGCGCCTATTGCTCGCTTATCAAAATGGCATATTTCCCTGGTTTAATGATGAGCTGCCTATACTTTGGTACTCGCCGCATCAGCGGTTTGTGCTTTTTCCCGATGAATTAAAGCTGTCCAAATCCATGCGTCAAATTATGCGCTCCGGCAAGTTCACGGTCACGTGTGATCGTGCTTTCAACGCGGTTATCACTGCCTGTTCTTCGGTTAAACGTGCTGGGCAGGATGGTACCTGGATAACGGAGGAAATGAAGGCGGCCTATATTCGATTGCATCAGCTTGGTTATGCGCATTCCATTGAGGTATGGCAGGAAAATAATTTAGCAGGAGGCTTATATGGCGTACAGGTTGGCAATGTTTTTTGTGGTGAAAGCATGTTTAGCCATGAGAGCAATGCATCCAAAATGGCGTTGGTCCACCTATGCCACAGCGGCTTATATAGACTGATAGATTGCCAGGTATACACGGCACACCTCGAATCAATGGGCGCCGGTATGATCAGTCGGGAGGAATATATGGCCGCTTTGAAAAGTGGGCGCTGAATAGTGAATGATAAGGTTAAAATTGTAATTTGGCTTTATTTTATACAAACGCGTCAATGCCCACTCACCACTCACCACTCACCACTCACCAAACAGAACGCATCATCCTCGGTATCGACCCTGGCACTGCCGTGATGGGCTATGGTCTGATAAAAGAGACCGGGTCGAAAATTGAGCTGATCAGCCTGGGCGTGGTAAAAATGGAGAGCCTGGACGACCACATGCTCAAGCTCCAGCGCATTTTTGAAAAGGTTGTCGGGTTGATCGATAATTATAAACCCGATTGTATGGCCATTGAGGCCCCCTTTTATGGCAAAAACATACAGGTAATGTTAAAGCTGGGTCGTGCGCAGGGAGTAGCCATGGCGGCGGCGCTGTCGCGCAATGTAATAATTACGGAATATGCCCCCCGCAAAATAAAACAAGCGATAACCGGCAACGGCAATGCGGCAAAAGAGCAGGTTGCTGCCATGCTTCAGAGCTTGCTGAAATTCACCGAAACACCCGATTTTTTAGACGCCACCGACGGCCTCGCCGTTGCGGTTTGTCATTCCTTTCAACGCATGCCCGCAGGCAAAAGCGGGAGCAAAAAGAGTTACTCGGGATGGGATACTTTTGCAAAAGACAATGCCAAACGGATTATCTGATATGCGAATATGCAGATGTGCAGATGTGCAGATTTGCAGATGTGCGGATGTGCAGATGTGCAAATTAAGAAGGGAATGTCTTGCAAACGCGATTTTCAAATCTTCAAATCAACCCATTTTCAAATAGTTTAATCTTTCTTTAGCGCTTCCCTTATTCTTCCGGCTGTAGCCTCATATTGTTCGGGGCTAAAGCTGAGCTTTGGCCTTGCAAAATTGAGGTCGCTTACATTGTTCATGGGGATTAAATGGATATGCGCATGAGGTACTTCGAGGCCAATCACGGCTACGCCTATCCTTTTGCAGGGAATAACCTTTCTCATCCCCGTGGCAACTATTTTTGCAAAAACCTGCAGGCCCACATAGGTTTCATCGTCCAGGTCGAAAAGATAGTCCACTTCCTTTTTAGGGATTACCAGCACATGTCCTTCTGCAAGGGGGTTAATATCCAAAAAAGCCAAAAACTCGACAGTTTCAGCCACTTTATAGGCGGGTATTTCGCCTGCCACAATTTTTGAAAAGATAGTCATAACTTATTGGTTAGTGAGTGGTTGATTAGTGAGAGGTCAGTGGTAGGTGGTCAGTAATGAGTTTGTCTTCTCACTACTCACCTGCTTACCTCTAATATCTCGAACTCCATTTTCCCTGCCGGGACGGTTATTTCGGTAGTTTCGCCAACCCGTTTGCCGAGCAGGCCTTTGGCAATAGGGGACGACACCGATATTTTTCCGGCTTTAAGGTCGGCTTCGTTTTCGGATACCAGCTGGTAGCTCATTACTGCGCCGTTTTTAATATTTTTTATTTTAACGATAGATAAGGCAAGCACCTTCGTCGTATCTAACTTCGATTCATCCAGCAACCGGGCATTGGCTAACATTTCGCCGATTTTGGCAATTTTTGCCTCATGAAGGCCTTGCGCTTCTTTAGCGGCGTCATATTCGGCATTTTCGGAGAGATCGCCTTTGTCGCGCGCCTCGGCAATGGCCTTGCTGATATTGGCACGGCCCGTAGTTTTTAGTTCCTGTAATTCCTTTTTTAAATTCTCTAAACCTTCTTTGGTATAGTATGCTACCTCTGCCATAACGCACAAATTAATTTATTAATAATTTAGTTCAATTGGTCGTAAAAAAAACCGCCCTCCTGTTTTTGAGAAGGACGCAACGATATTAAAAACAAACAAGACTATATCGGCAGCGCCTACATAGTCTTGTTTAGTGTAAAACGAAGATAGGAAAATTAAGTTTTAATATGCAAATATTTTTTAGGCCGTCGCACAACGCGCTAATTAAAGGCCGAATAGTCGGTAACTATAATCCGATATTTACTACCGGATTAAAACATTTATGAATTTTTTCTGATTGTTGAATTTATTGCAAGTACCCTTAAACGTTATGCGTAAGTATTTTCTTGTCGCCCTGCTTTTATTCCCGTTATTATCCTCTGCCCAGGCCATCGATTCTGCATGGATGATGCGGCATTACATAAAAAAGGAAAGGTACATCCCGATGCGCGACCATATCAGGCTGTTCACGGCTATTTACATGCCGAAGGATAGCATGCATAAAACGCACCCCATACTGCTGCTGCGTACGCCGTATTCCTGCGCGCCGTACGGTAAGGCATGGATCCGCTTTTGGAAGGTATATATGAAGATCTATTTTGGCGAGGGTTATATCGTGGTATTCCAGGATGTGCGCGGCAGGTATATGAGCGAGGGAAATTTTGTCAATATCCGCCCATTTATCCCTAACAAGAAAACCAAAACGGATGTGGATGAAGCGAGCGATGCATACGATACGATATCCTGGCTGTTAAAAAACGTCCACGGCAATAATGGCCGGGTTGGAGCCCTTGGCACATCCTACGGCGGATTTTATACTATGATGGCGGGTTTGAGCGGTCATAAGGCATTAAAAGCCATAAGCCCGCAGGCTCCGGTTACCGACTGGTTTATCGGCGACGATGTACACCATAACGGCGCTTTTATGCTGATGGATATGTTCGACTTCTATGTATTGTATGGCTTTGGCGTACCGCGCCCAAAACCAGCCAGGCGCGATGTGCCGGTATTGCCCCAAACCACGAATGATTCATACGCTTATTATTTAAGCAAAGGCGCCATGCCCGCATTTACCAAAATAGCCGATAAACGAAAGGTGGCGTTTTGGGACCAGTTAATGCATCATCCAAATTACGATGCCTGGTGGGCGGCGCGCAACGACCGCAACTATGCCGGCAGGATACCCGCCGGCACAGCCAGCCTTGTAGTAGGCGGATCATTTGACGCTGAAGACTGCTATGGGGCCATAAACCTTTACAAGGCCATTGAAAGCAAAGCAAAAAACAACAATAAATTTGTGTACGGCCCCTGGCGGCACGGGCAATGGGGCAGCAGCAAAGGGGGCTATAGTTTGGGTAATATTCAATTTGGCAGCAATACCAGCGCCTGGTACGAAGAAAATATCGAGCTACCGTTTTTTAACCGTTTTTTAAAGAGCGTAAAGCCGATGGATACGCTTGCGGAAGCCACTGTTTTTTTCACCGGCGAAAACAAATGGCATAAGCTTAAAAAATGGCCGCCGCTCGGTGTAAAAAACACCAGCCTTTATTTGCAAGGCAATGGTAAACTGTCGTTTGCCAGGCCAGCTGTGGTTAATAGCTATAAGGAATATACCAGCGACCCGGCGAAACCGGTACCTTACACCAATGGCATACACAAAGAACGCACGGTTGAATATATGGACGACGACCAGCGCTTTGCAGCCACGCGTGCTGATGTATTAACTTTTGAAACCGGGCCCTTAACTAAAGATATGACCGTAGCCGGCCCTTTAACCGCCGACCTTATGGTTAGCCTTTCGACCACCGACGCTGATTTTGTGGTGAAGCTAATTGATGTTTTCCCTGACAATTTTAAATACAGCAACAGTGATGGTTATATCATGAGCGGTTATGAAATGCTGGTCCGGGGCGATGTTTTCAGGGGCCGCTACCGCAACAGCTTTAGTAAACCAGAGCCATTTACGCCAGGTAAAATCACACAAGTGAAATATACTTTAAACGACATCGCCCACACCTTTAAAAAGGGCCATCGCATAATGGTGCAGGTACAAAGCAGCTGGTTCCCGCTCGTTGACAGGAATCCGCAAAAGTTTGTAGACATCTATCACGCAAAAAATTCGGATTTTATAAAATCAACTATACGGGTATATATGTCAAAAACGGCTGCAAGCAGGATTGTGCTGCCGGTGGCCAGGTAACTGATCTTAAACATATCATAACTACTTCTTCCCGCTTCGTTTCGGCTTTGGGGCATTTATTTAAAAAAAATATCCATTGGAGGTTACCTTTCGCATTTTGGTTCGTACTAAGTACAAAATGATCTTCGTCACAAATTGATTGGCGACGGCTATTTGAAATACTTTTGCTGTGTTATTAGATTTAACAACAGGGGTTTATTTTTTTGACCAAAGTCAAAATATTTAGAATCCCGCAATATTTACGACTTGAAAATGTCTTATAGGTATTTATTTCTCGTGCTTTTATGCACCACGTGCATGCAATTGTCGTGCAGAAAGGATAAGCCTTCAAAACCTGTTGTTGTCTCGCCCCTGATTAGCCCATTATTTACCGATTCCGTGCTCTATATCGATGCAACGAATAAAAATATTGTTTATCCGGCTAAGGCTGCTCCAGGCACCTACGCCTGTTTCCCGGATGGGCTGAAAATTGATGATAATACCGGCGCAATTGATGTAAACAACAGCGAGACGGGGTTAAAATACCGCATTACTTTTACGCCGGCTGGGGCTGGCGATACCAGGATTGCGTATATCACTATTTCCGGAATAAATTATAAGGATGGGATATATAACCTGGCAGCCGGGGATAGCATAGCTGCGCCGATTTATAATGCCAATAAACACGCGGTGATCCCTCAAATCAACAATGGCAGTAGTTTCGATGAGAATAGCGGCTGTAAAAGTGCAGGTATTGAGGTTGATCCTGTTGACGCAACCATCAATCTTGCAAAATCAGTAAGGGACCAAAAAATAGATACTGGCTCTACGCAGGAAGTTAAACTGCAATACCGGATCAACGACCAAAGTAACAAGGCGTTAAACGGTTTGGATGTTAAAATATACTTTTACCGTACGGCAAGTGAGATACCTCAATATCTTATCGACATATTAAACGAAAGAAAAATCACCATCCTGAGCGCCAATTCCAACGGCCTGTCAGCGCCCGCAGCTACGCCGAAAGCATTTTCCTCATTCGCCGTTGCTTACAGTGCTCAAAAACCCACCAGGCCAAGACCACCCTGCGTCATTGTCGTAAGCCGGTAAAATCAATGCTATTTCGCTCATGGATATGTATATTTGGATGTATTTAATCCATGCATGTGGTGAAATTTTACGTTTGCCTTCTAACTGCATTAATCTTTTGCCAACAGTCCAACGTTTCAAAAAAGGCTGGTCGTGATTATAAACGGCTTTTTAATTATGCTGAGAAGCTTTCAAATGCCGCCAACCCATCAGATAAAACAGACCGGGAAGCACTGCAAAACTATCTTTCGGTTGTCGCCATCCTTTCTGCCAGCAAAGCAGACGATCATTTCCTCTTCAGGGCGTATATCTCCACAGCTACTTTTCTCCAGGTGCTAAACCGGCAAAAAGAATCGATCCGATATTTGAGGAACGCCATTGAACTGAAAGAAAAACTTTCGGATATAAGGGACTCGGCTTTATTCAGGCCCTTGGTCTACTGCGGAAATGCCTATTACCAACTAGACCGGCCTGACAGCGCGGCAATCTTTTATAACCAGGCCGAAAGTATCGCTGAAAAATATACCAAGATTAGCGAGCTGGAAAGATTATTTAACACCTTGGGGGTTATTGCCTATTCTTCCGGAAACTATAACAAGAGCATAACTTATTATGAAAAAGCCATATCAACGTTAACCAGCCATACATCTTACGACAATTCATTTCTTGTCACATATAAAAATAATCTCGCCTCCGCTTTCAAGAAACTAAAAAGGTATAAGGAGGCTTTAAGTATTTACCAGGGCCTATTAGCCTATCACATAGAAACCGATAAGTTGTTGCACAACATTGGCGCAGTTTATATTGCGATGGGACAAGGCGCCGAAGCCATAAAGTATTTACAACAGGTAAAGTATAACAATCAAAAGAAGCTAAACGACCTGGGCCGGGCTTATTTCGAAGAAAAGGATTATAGCAACGCCGTCAAATACCTTCACAAGGCGGTCGACTTAAATGCCAATGAAAATCACGGCTATAAAAACACGGACTATGGCATAACTTTAAAATACCTTGGCGACTTGTGGTTCGAAAAAGACCAGACACGTGTAGCGTTAACCTATTACCAGAAAGCTTTGAACAACCTGCTCTTTAATTTTCATGCAACTTCCCTTTACGAAAATCCTGCACAGTTTACGAGCATATTTAACGCGATGGAATTATTGGAAACGCTCAGCGCGAAAGCGATCGGCCTTAAAAAACTATACACCGAGAGCGGCAGGGCCCTGGACCTGGAGGCTTCGTTACAAACTTACCTGGCTTTTTACAAACTGGCGAATTATGTTGAGCGGGTTTATGATAACGATGAATCGCGCCTGCTGATCACCGATAAAAAATACGCCTCGCACCAGCAGCCTATCGAAATTTGCATGCAATTGTTCAGGCTCACCTCGAACCGGCGTTATATTGAGCAGGCGTTATGGCTCGATGAGGAAAATAAAGCCAATATTCTTTCGCTATACCTGCAGGATGCAAAATTAAAGGCCGGCGGCAATGTCCCTGTAAATTTGCTGCAGGAGGAAACCCGGCTAAAAAATATAATCACACGTATTTCTCTGAATGCAGCTGCCGAAAAAGACAGTACAAAACTTGTTAAGCTGAATGGCCAGTTAAACGAATACTCCATAGCGCTGCTTAAGGTTCAGAAAAAAATAGATGAAGGTACCAGCTATGGCCGTTTAAAATCCCGGGATAAAGCCCCGTCAATTCAAACCATTCAAAATATCATTCCTCCCAAAAGCGCTATACTTTCCTATCATATTTTAGATACAAGTATTATTTGTTTTATTATCACAAATAAAAACTTTGAATTCTTTAATACGCATCTACCGGCTGACTTCTACGTTTCGCTTAAACAATTTTACGTGCAGGCACAGTTAAGAGACGGGAACGATCGTAAAAGAACATTGACGCTTTGCCAGGATTTCTACCATGTGCTATTTGCACCGGCTGTAAAATATGTTGCCGGGAAAAAGGACTTATTGATCATCCCCGATGCCGAATTAAATTATTTGCCTTTTGAAATGTTAGCCGGCAACGGCGGGGAAAACCTGCTTCGCCGCTTTACTATCACCTACAATTATTCATGTACTGTATTGCAAAATAGTACGCCGGGCACCACAAAGGTTTTAAGCAGCCTCGGTATGGCGCCGTTCACCGGCGATTCATCTTTAAAGGAATTCAGCAAGCTTCCGGCTTCAAGGGCGGAAGTTGAAACGCTGGATGGAACGCGATTATTTGGTAAGGATGCCACAAAAAAGCAATTTGTAAAAGACGCTCATAATTTTAACATCATCCATTTGGCGACCCACGCCTATGCCAATGACCAGGACCCAAACAAGTCTTTCATCGCTTTTTATCCGGCAAAGCCCGATTCGGCGCTTAACTTTAAATTATATCTGCCCGAGATATACAATTTAAAATTGGATAAAACCCGGTTGGTGGTTCTAAGCGCCTGCGAAAGCGGGGTTGGCGAACTGGTGAATGGAGAAGGGCTGATCAGCCTTTCGCGTGCTTTTTCCTATTCGGGATGCGATAATATCATTACATCGATGTGGAAGGCTGACGATGCTTCGACTGCCTATATTTCCGAAAGGCTGCATCGGTATCTGAAACAGGAAAACAGCATTGCCGACGCGCTTCAGCAGGCAAAGCTTGATTATTTAAACGACGATCATATTCCAGCTACACAAAAGCTGCCCGGTTATTGGGCGCACCTGCGGTTAATTGGTGGCTTTGAAGACCAGCCCGCTAACTATACCTGGATAATTTACGCGGCAGTTGCTTTAATGCTTAGCCTCCTGGTACTAATAAACCGGGCCATTATCAGCAAGCTGATACGGCTCCGGTTTCCCTGACTCACCCTAAACCTGGCTTTTATTTAGTTATGGCCCTGGCCGTCATCGCCATGTCCGCCGTTGCCGTCGTTGCCGCCATGATCATCGCCGCCTTCGTTTTCGAATTTGGTTTCGCCGATGCTGCCCAAATTAGCGACAATTTTGTTGAAGATGGCAGCGTTCGAAGTGCTGCTCACTACAATCTTTCCATTGGTCAAAGTTGCCGCGCTAACGTCTGCCGGGGTAATATTGGCCAGGATCATGTTCAAGTGCAGCAGGAACATGGTCTTCAGGTTCTGCGTGGCACTTATTACCACATTTTTTGCTTCGGCTTTGATCTGCAGGTTTTGGTTAAAATCGAACTCAAAAGGTATTGCTGCGCCCTGCGGAGGAGTAACAGTTCCCATTAAGGTTAACGGAATTGCGCCGGTTGATGATTGTGTTAAAACTAACCTTACTTCAATTTCTTTATATGTACCAGTGTCAATTACCGTATTCACAAGTGCCGGATTCAGCGCAAACAGGTCAACATTCATTAAATTCCTGGTTTCAAAGCTCGTTTCAACGCCATTCTTTTTGGCCTCGAATTCGAATCTTGTAACGTTTGCAATGCCCGATGTAAATGTGATAAGCGGCGACGTTGTAACTGTATTCACCGCAGATGTACTGCTGGCTGCCGCCAGGTTAGCCGGCGATGCGTCGCTCAATACGCCAAAAGAAACCTGTGAAACTTTAGCATTGGTGGCCGATGGGCTTACGCCGCTTTTTTTGCAGCTGCTGATATTTACTACTATAGTAAAAAGAATTAAAGCAGCGCCGATTTTGATTACGTTTTTTAAACTTTTCATGACTTTGATTTTTAACATTAGTAAACACCACGAAAAGCATTGTAACCGGTTTATTACAATTTTTTTAAAAAATTTCAATGAAAGAGAAAAAGGCGCAGCTAATTGACAAGAAGCCCCGGGTTTTTGCCCGCACCTAATAGATGAGTGCATATAAATGTATGCTCAATTTGAGGCAACAGCGGGCCTATTTGGCAGGTGTTTTTAAAGAGAGCAGCTTGAGCTTCAAAAGCATCCAGTAACTTATGCGGTCGTGGTATGGATGATCCTTGTCGCCATAAATTCTCTCAAATATCACCCTGGCCTGGCCTGGCTGGTTATTCCCGAGGTACGCAAGGGCAACATAGTATTCAGCATCGTCCCTAAAAGAGAGGTCTGCCGGGGGTGATGTTAATATTCTATTAAAAACTTCAATCGCCTTGCCGGGACGATGCAGGGCCAGGTATGATTGCGCTGCCAGAAAATCGGTTTTGTTATCCGCTGATCCCATTTTTTCAAACAATCCGGTAACAACGGCTGGCTTGCCGCCTATGTATGCCTTTTCCAGCTCTGTCGTTCCTGCAGCGCCGCGGGAAACGGGCTCCGTGTAGGGACGGTAATTGTCATTGTATAATTTTGATGGCGATACGGTGGAATATTGATAAATACCTATTGATAATAAAAAGAAAAGTAAACTCGCAGCAATTTTTAAAGTGGTGCGCACAAACGGATATATTCTGGCTGACGAACTTTTCTTTTCTGCCTTAAATTCCTTCATCATTTCATCATGAACAGATGCAACGTCTGTTTTCAGCCCATAGCTTCTGATGGCCTTTTGCGCCAGCCTTAAATCATCCAATTCCTCCTGTACTGCGCTATCCTTGCGGAGCAATTCTTCGAACGACTTTAAATCCACGCCTGTCAGCTCTCCGTCCAGGTACCTGATTATTGTTTCGGTATATTTATCATTATCGCTCATAATATTAACGCATTTTTAAACCGCTGTGCCAGTTCCGGGTCTGCCGTAAGCATTTGCTCCAGGCTTTTTAAACATTTGTATTTTTTATTTCGTAATACCTGTTCATTTTGATAATCGATCAAACGAAGAATCTCCTTCATTGGCAAATTATTGTAATAATAGGCCACCAGTATTTTCTTGCAAACCTCTCCAAGCTTATCCATCATTTGCATTACCATGCCTTTGGCCTCACGTTCAACAATCAGGTGGCTAACATCTCTATCTTCGTCGTTATTGCTTTCATAATAATTTGTGTCCCTTAAAAGTGACCTGTTCCTTTTTTTTAGTTCATTTAACCAGGTAAATTTATTCAGCGTGTATAAAAAGGTTTTTATGCTCGATTCCCCCCGAAACTTTTCAGCCTTGATAACCTCGATAAAGGACACGATCACCTCCTGGAAAATATCCTCCGCGTCCTGTTCATTACCCTGATTTTGCTTTATATAGCTACTTAAAAAATGGAAATAAGTACGATATAAATATTTAATAACCTGGGGGCCTACATGTTCTTTTTTAAGCGTTTCGATTAACTCCTTATCGGAGTAATTCACCACGGCTTTTGTCATATTTATCGTTTATTAGTAAAGGCTGTGGATTGTAATGTAACCAAATTACAGGTTATTGCAGCGTTTAATTACAAAGCTGTAAAAAATCTCTCTAGGCGGCCAGTATTTTAGTTTAAATAATTTATTTGGCTGGAGGATGCCGGAGCATGAATTTTATGAAGAGTCGCATTTAACAACATAGTCTTTCATGGCGGAAGAGTTTGAATTTAAAGCCAATGCTCGTAATTCGGCGGCGACAAGAATAACCAATTGTATATTTAAGATGCAAGGATACATCAAGGTACCACTTACCTCAAAAAAAGCCTTCCTAACAGCCGCCTCCCCTGCTTTGGCCGACGCGAACTGTAAAATGATCCTCGTCACATATCGGTTTTGAATGATTATTTTGCTATATTTTTGTAATGACAAAAAGAACAAACATAATTTAACATTGTTAACCGATTAAAAGCAATTCTTTGAAAAAGCTCATATTCGCATTGTTATGGATAGCGGCGTTAGGGTCAAATGCTCAAAGTATAGATACTGGTAAAACGAAGCTTGCAGATACCATAAAAAAGGACACTACAGCTGTGCCAGGCACAGTGAAGTCTGTATATAGTAAACCTAATAAACCCGGCAGCTATATTGTGCCGGTGGTGCTGGTAGGTTATGGTGCATTGTCATTTGTAGTGACGCCAATACGCCATGTGGATTATTATATAAAAGCAAGGATACAACAAACTGCCCCCAACTTTAATTCGAAGATCGATGACTATCTTCAAATTGCGCCCGGAGTTTTAGTGTATGCATTAAACCTTGCCGGCGATGAGGGCCAAAACAGGTTTGGCGACCGCACCGCGCTGCTTGCCCTTTCAGCAGCGATTTTAACCATTACCGACGGTACTAAATACCTGGCCCACCGCAACCGCCCCTATGGTACCGATCCGCTTTCTTTTCCTTCGGGACATACGGGAGCCGCTTTTGTTGCGGCTGAATTCCTTGCACAGGAGTACTCGTGGAAATCTCCCTGGTACGGTGTGATCGGCTACACGATGGCGACTACCACGGCCGTCATGAGGCTGTACGACAAGGCCCATTGGTTTAGCGACTGCGTCGCAGGCGCAGGGCTCGGCATGCTTTCTGTCAAGGCGGCGTATTGGCTTTATCCCCATGTCCGGAAAATATTTTCCCATAAGGACAAACACGGCCGGAGCACAATGCTTGTGCCTACTTATTACGACGGCGTACCGGGTTTGTCGTTTGCTATGCAGTTGTAGGAGGGAAGTTGAAAGGTTGGAATGTTGTCGGGGAAACTGGGTATTGTCGTCATTGCTCCTACACCACTGACTCTCAAACGCAAACTGCTCACTTCTAAGACTGAAAACATCCTCAAAACCCGTCAAACACAAACTTTTCATTTACCATTTTCTTCCTCGGCAGCAGTTCGGGGCGAATGGAGGCCTGGTAAACAAAGGAGGCTACGATAATTGCGGCTTGCTTAAGGTCGTCAATCCGCAGGTAGTCGTAGGTATCCATATTGGTATGGTGCGTTTTGGTATCATAATCCAAGGGGTCTTGTATAAATTGGAAGCCTGGGATACCTGCCCAGTCAAATGACAGGTGATCCGTCCCGCCGGTACTGCTTAAGGTTACGGTTTTGGCGCCGAGGTCGTTAAAAGGTTTAAGCCATTCTTCAAAAATCGGTTTCACCGCGGCATTACCCTGAGTATAAACGCCCCTTATTTTGCCCGTTCCGTAGTCCAGGTTAAAATATGCCGATAGATTGGCTTGGTCCAGCTTAAGTAGACCGGTTTCACCATCCCCAAAATGATTTTTAACGTAATTCTTCGAACCCAGGAGCCCCTCTTCCTCGCCGCTCCATAAAGCGATCCGAATAGTACGTTTAGGCTTCAAATGCAATGAATCAAGCAGGCGTACAGCTTCCATCATTACTATGCAGCCGGCGCCGTTATCGGTTGCACCCGTAGCGGCAGCCCACGAGTCCAGGTGCCCCCCAAGCATTACCAACTGGGCCTTTAGGGTTGGGTCTGTGCCGGGTATTTCGGCTACTACGTTGTAGCCTTTGGTGTCTTCGCTGTAAAACTTCGCTTTAATGTTCAATACGGCTTCCACCGGCTGCCCATGCGCCAGCAAGCGATTGATCTTAAAGCCGTCTTCGGAACTAACATATGCTTCAGGAGCAAATTCCGGGGCATGTGTTTTATAGCCGCCGATCCCGTCTACATACATAGTGCCATCGCGCATATAGCCGCTTGCATACAGCACGCCGACCGCACCATAGGTTTTTAGCTTAGCTAAGCCGGCGTCAATGAGGCTCTCTGATTTTATAAACTCATCCTCAACCTCTTTGCGGGTAAACATGTACTCCCCTGGCAGTTTAACCAATTCACTATCACTGAAACGATGTGCAAAGGGCTTCAAATCGTCCATGTGGTGTCGGCTGGTTGTGTCTGTTATAAATATGATCCTGTTTTTAAAATCATCTTTATGTTTTGCCATGAAGGAGGGGTCCGTCAGGTCGGAATTTAGCATTTTGTAAAGCGGAGCACGCACAGCGCCGTTAGTGCTGGCTGCCCATGGCATGGGATAGCCTATTATATAATTGTGATACGCGGATTCCACCGAAAGGCTAAAATCCTGCACGTCCCAGCCGCGGCCATATTCGCCCCAGGGCTCGAGCGCGGCATTGGCAAGGCCCCATTTTTTCATGGTTGCAACAGCCCAATTGGCGGCCCGGAAAAAGCCCGGCGAATTGGTAAGCCTTGGGCCCGAAGCATCCGTTAAATTATAGGCGATTTCGGGGATGTGCGAATTATTCATCTCGGCATTCCTGATCATGCGGAATGCTGCGGTATCAACCATTTCCTGCTGAGCTAACGCCTGTGTGACCCCGTAAAGCAGCGAACTGCAAGTGAACAGGAGTACAAATTTTTTCATAACACGTGATTTACTCTACAAAAACCGCATTTATACAAAAAGACGGCTATTAAAATTAATAGATAGCTGGTATCATTGGAATATACGGATAAGTTTATTATATCGGTTTTAATAAAGTTCCTTTAAATCTTTACGCCTAATATTTCCCGGCTGCCAACAAAGCATGGTCCTCGCCTGTGCGTCCGTTCCTATGCATATCTATGAATGGCTGGTATTTTTTGGAGAGAATAGCCGCTGACGAGGAGCCGCAGATGTACGATATAGCAAATTAAGCCCGGCAAAACGCATTTCGCCGGGCTTAATTACTTATTTGAAAGGGATACCTGTTTGCGTTAAATGATCGTTCCGTTTGGTATGACCGCCCGCTTTTTTACTATTACAATACCGTCCTGGACAACGTAGGGGCCATAATCACCGTTTTCCAGCTTTTCGCCGCAGTTAATCTGCACGTCATCGCCAATACTGGTGTTTTTATCAATAATGGCATTCATAATATGGCACCTGTCGCCTATTCCCACCGGGGGTGTCTGGCTTAAGTGCGATTCCTGTATCTGGTCTAAAGTTTGATAATAATCGCTGCCCATCACATAACAGTTCTCAATGATCGAATCGAACCCAATACGCGTACGGATCCCGATTATTGAACGGGTGATATGGCTGGCATTAATGATGCAGCCATCAGCAATAATTACCTTATCGACATGTGTTCCCGACATTTTTGAGGGAGGCAACATGCGGGCCCTAGTGTAAATGGGGTTCTTATCAAAAAGGTTAAACTGCGGAATATCATCCGTTAGGCCAAGGTTAGCTTCGAAAAACGAAGGGATGGTACCTATGTCAGTCCAGTAGCCTTCGTACTGGTAGCTTAATACCCTGTGATCGGTGATGGATTGCGGGATAATTTCCTTGCCGAAATCGGTGCGTTCGTTACCCTGCAAAAGATCGTATAAAAGTTTCCGGTTAAAAATGTAAATGCCCATCGAAGCAAGGTACACCCTGCCTTCTGCCTGCATTTGCGGACTAACTTCCGAGGCCCAGCTTTCAAAATTGGTTTTTGGTTTCTCGATAAATGAAGTTACCATGCTCTGCTCATCCGTTTTCAATATGCCGAAGCCGGGCACATCGTTTGCATGGACTGGTATGGTTGCAATGGATATTTCCGCATTTTTTTCGATATGCTGATTTATCATTTCCTCAAAATCCATCTGGTAAAGCTGATCGCCCGAAAGAATAAGCACGTATTCAAATTCATGCACGGCCAGGTGGTGCAGGCTTTGGCGCACCGCATCGGCGGTACCCTGGAACCAGGCTACACTGGAGGGGGTTTGCTCTGCCGCCAGTATATCAACAAAAGCCTCGCTGAAACTGCTGAAATGATAGGTGTTTTTAATATGCTTGTTTAACGAAGCCGAGTTAAATTGCGTTAATACATATATCCGGTGGATACCCGAATGCAGGCAGTTTGAAATAGGAATATCGACCAAACGATATTTACCTGCTATAGGCACTGCCGGTTTTGAGCGGGTTGCTGTTAAGGGCGACAACCGGCTTCCCTGGCCGCCGCCAAGTACGATGCAAATTACTTTTGAGGTCATATTAATGGATTTAAGCTGTTGTAAAGATCAATATATTCTTTGGCCGAACGGTCCCATGAAAAATCGAGCGACATCATTATTTTTTGCAGCGTTTGCAGGTGTTTTGTGTTTTGAAATAAAACAAGCGCACGGCTTACCGAGCCGCAAATATCCTCAACGCTGGCATTATTATACCTTACGCCATAACCTCCCTCATCGCCGAAATCGATGACAGTATCTTTCAGGCCGCCGGTGCTCCGTACCATCGGCATAGTGCCATAGCGCAAAGCATACAGTTGGTTAAGGCCGCATGGCTCAACCCGCGAAGGCATCAGCAAAAAATCTGAACCGGCATAAATAAGATGCGCCAGCGCTTCGTCATAACCGATAAACACGTTGCACAGGTCCGAATAGAAGTTTTTCAGCTCGATCAATTCACGTTCATTTTCCCGTTCGCCAGCGCCTAACACTAAAAAGTTGAATTTGTAGGGATGTTCGTTAAAGCTCTCTTCCATGGCCGTGGCCAAAAGATCGGCCCCTTTTTCGTGTACCAGGCGGCCAATAAAAGAGATCAGCGGCCTGTCGGGCGATAACCCAAACCTGCTGCATAAGGCTTCCTTATTGCCGCGTTTGCCTTTTGCTATCTGCTTGATCGAGAATTTTTCGGGGATCATCGGGTCCTTTTGCGGATTCCAGATATCGGTGTCTATGCCATTAATGATACCCTGCCCCTTATTGCCTTCCAGGTAAAACAGGTACTCGAGGCCGTTTGAGCTTATGGAAAGCTCCTGCAAATAGGTCGGCGAAACAGTTGTGTAACGCCAGCAGCATTTTACAGCGGCCGCCAGCGGATTGATGGCCCCGCCCCAATCGAGCAGGCCGGTTTTTGAAAGATCGATCTCGGGCAAATATGATAGCTTATCCCAGCCAAACGAACCATGATATTGCCCGTTATGGATGGTTAATATTGTGGGTGTGCGGGCCAGCCTTGTGTACAACCTTGAATGCTGCAGTAAAAAAGGTACGAGGCCTGAATGGTGGTCATGGCAGTGTATAATATCTGGCGTTTGCTGCGAATAGCTTATCCAATCCAAAAAAGCGATCTGGAAAGCGATGAACTGGTCGGTTTCATCCGGATATTGGTAAACTTCCTCGCGGTCTAATAACCCGGGTATTTTTACGAGGTAAAGTTCAAAGCCAAGCTTATCGGTTTGTTCTTTTAATATTTCGAAGTAAAGCCGCCGCGTACCAAGCAGCGTTGAGGCCCGGAAAACAACATCAAAAACGTTTTCCTGTACAAACTTGCGGTTATAATAAGGCATTACCACGGCCGCCTGCAAACCGGCCAGGTTTTGGTATTTGGGCAGCGCGCCGACCACATCGGCCAGCCCGCCGACTTTCGCAACGGGGTAACACTCGGCGCTCAGGTGAAATATTCTCATGGATGGATGATAATGGGCAATTTAAGCAAAGAATTATTTAAATAAACAACAAGAGGTATATAATATGTTTAAAAAAATAATTTTTGTTAATTGTTTAGTAAGCAAGGCGGTTCGTTTATAAATTATGATTTTGGATGCTGATTTGTTGAGAAATCTTCAGTCAAACGGGCATATTATTGAGGTTTATTATGAAAGTGTTAAAATAAAAACCCGGTGCGCGGCGATTTTAGATCGATAGCGACCTCAGTTGGCCCATTTGTCAATCCAATTGCAACACTTATCAGAAGCTGATATTGCAGTTTAGAATTCCGGATTTCAGTAACCCGGTTTCCTCGTAAGTTTGATCGTAAACCCCGGCTTCAGTCAGCGTAAGCAAAGTGGTTTTGTTATTATTGGGGTCAATCATGAAATATTCCTTTACACCAACTTTTTCGTATAAAGCCCTTTTTCTTTTGGTATCGTAGGAACGGTTAGTCGAAATAATTTCAATTACAATAGCTGGTACTCCGTAAACTCCATTTTCCTGCATTATTTGGTCATCTTCATTTAATACTACAAAAAGGTCTGGCTGAACAACTGATTGTTCCGGATCAAAATACACGTCAAAAGGTGCACTAAGTAATGTGCCGGTTTGTCTGGCTTCTAAAAATTGATACAATAAAGACGAGAGTTTAATTAACAATAACTGATGTTTTCTTGATGGTGATGGCGACATAATCAATTCGTTAAAAATAACTTCACAGCGGGTGCCTTCGGGCAGCATGCGGTAAACCTCTACCGCAGTTGAAGGTATTTCCGATATAACGTTTTTATATTTATGCTGATCGTTCATATTACCTTGAAAAACTAGTTCGTTAAAAATAACTTCGCAACGGGTGCCCTCAGGCAGCATGCGGTAAATATCGACGGCCGTTTTGGGTATGTCTGATATGACGTTTTTATACTTACGCTGATCGTCCATAACTAACTCCCGCTAAATGCTGTTATCACAAATATAACTTTTTTCCGATTAAATTATAATCATAGCGTTTGCCTATCGGATGATCTTCATTCGTTCATATTCTTTTATAAAAAAGCGAATTTTCAACTTTTGTTACAACATCATACCATTGACCCTTTTCTAAAAATACTATATCCAAAAAAAGCTTCTTAGGTTCCTTATTTAGAGCGTTTTGCACTGCATATAAAGCCGCATTTTTTGCATTTTCACTAGTAGATAAAAGTTTTATTCCAATTGTAAGATTTGCTTCATCGTTTCTCGACTGCATATACTGATATGCTTCTGATATGTTTTCTATTTTCAAAAAATTTGAGGTCAGGTTTTTAACAATCCGCTCGTTCAACGGTTGGCTGGGAGTACCGATCAACACTTCTGTATTTTTTTCAATGTTAATTGTTTCCATATTTTTATTACGCTCCAATACAAACATAGTGGGCGAATCACTGTTGATTACAACCCTACTAATGTTCAGGTCCTTGCACAATTCAAGAGCTGCTTGCGCCTTTAATGCGGTATAGGGAGAACCGCCTTTTTTAGACCACCTTAGTAAAGATTGCTCATTACTAAAAGCACCTAACACCTTTAAGCCGTCCAAATTGTATACTGCAGTCAATTTTATAGTAGTATCCTCTCCCGCCTCTGTCCAGTCATTTACACTTATTCCCTTATTATCTGAGGGCAATATTAGAAAAGAGTTTCCTTCTAATAATTCCTTCACAACCAATTCATAATTGGTTTGCGATCTGTTTTGGCTATAATTATTCAGTAAAAAATTCAGCCTTGTATTTTCGGGGTGCTTTTCAGAATAAACTTCTGTTTTTGATGAAAAAAGTTTCTTAAAGAAATTCATTTGTCGTGAATTAATATCAATGCGCCTCCAGCCAGTTCACACCCACCCCAATCTCAACCATAATTGGTACTGTAGTTTTTATCGCATTTTTCATTCCATCCAGGATAATTGGCTTTACAATTTCCACTTCGTGATGGGGGACGTCAAACACCAATTCGTCATGTACCTGCATGGTCATGCGGGCATCGAGTTTCCTGGCGCAAAACTCGCGGTGGATATTGATCATGGCGATTTTTATCATATCGGCCGCGGAGCCTTGTATCGGTGCGTTGATAGCGTTTCGCTCGGCAAAACCGCGTACCGTTGCATTAGCTGAGTTGATATCTCGCAGGTACCTGCGCCGGCCCATCAGGGTGCATACATAACCATTTTCGCGGGCAAAATTCATGGTATCGCTCATGTATTGTTTAATACCCGGGTATTGGGCGAAGTAGTTTTCAATGATCTCCGCCGCTTCCTTGCGCGGTATGCCCAAACTTTGCGATAAACCAAAGGCCGATTGCCCGTAAATAATACCAAAATTTACAGCCTTGGCATTGCGGCGCTGGTCGCTGGTTACCTGGTCGAGGGCTACACCATAAACATTTGCGGCAGTTGCCGTATGTATGTCGAGATTTTTAACGAAAGCTTCCATCATGTTGGCGTCTTTGCTGATCTCGGCGATGATGCGCAGCTCTATCTGCGAATAATCCGCCGATACAATGGTATGGCCGCTGTCGCGCGGGATAAAGGCCTTTCGCACTTCCCGGCCGCGCTCGGTGCGAATAGGTATGTTTTGCAGGTTGGGGTTGTTGGAGCTTAACCGCCCGGTGGCGGCTACCGCCTGGTTATAACTGGTATGTACGCGGCCGGTTTTTTTGTTCACCATCAGCGGCAAGGCATCCACGTACGTTGATTTTAATTTTTGCAGTTGGCGGAAATCCAGTATATCCCTCACAATATCGCTTTTGGCGGCCAGCGACATTAAAACATCCTCGCCCGTTTGGTACTGGCCCGTTTTGGTCTTTTTCGCTTTCGGATCGAGCAACAGTTTTTCAAATAAAACCTCGCCCAGCTGTTTTGGCGAAGCGATATTGAACCGTACGCCAGCCTTTTCAAAGATTATCTTTTCAAGCTTGGCGATATCGGTTTCCAGTACTTTTGAAAATTCCCGAAGGGTTTCATGGTCGATCAGCACACCTTCGTACTCCATATCGGCCAATACATAGATCAGCGGGTTCTCAATTTCATGGATCAGTTTTTCGCTTTCAACTTCCTTTATTTTTGGTGCGAATATGTTTTTTAATTGCAGGGTAATGTCGGCGTCTTCGGCGGCATATTCCTTTATTTTTTCTATCTCCACATCGCGCATGCTGCCCTGCGCCTTGCCTTTTGCACCGATAAGCTCGGTAATGGAAACAGGTTTATAGCCCAGGTAATTTTCCGCAAGCACATCCATACCGTGGCGTGTGTCCGGGTCTATCACATAATGCGCCATCATGGTATCAAACAGGTCGCCCTTCATTTCAACGCCATACCATTTCAGCATTAAAATATCAAACTTTATATTCTGCCCTATTTTACCAATCGCAGCGTTTTCGAGCACGGGCTTAAACTCATCGACTATACTTTGGGTAACGGTTTGATCTTCCGGAACCGGAACATACCAGGCCTCGCCAGGCTTCACCGCGAAGGACAAACCTACCAGCTCACAATAATTTGCATCGGTCCCGGTAGTCTCTGTATCAAAACAAAAGCTTGTTTGCCGGGAGAGGATGTCGATAAGCTCTTTCCGTTTTTCAGAGGTATCGGCTAAATAGTACTGGTGTGGAACAGTATTTATGTTTTTGGCGGGAACCGCAAATTCAGGCTCGGCAATATCTTCCAGCTCTACCGTCATCGTAGTTCGGGCTGTGGTCACCGGTTCTCCAAACAGGTCCGTCTGCACGCCCACCGATTTTATCTCTGTAATACTGAAGTCATCCCCAAAAACGCGTTTTCCAAGGGTGCGGAATTCCAGCTCGGCAAATAAGGGTTCGAGCAAATCCTTGCTTGGTGCGCATATTTCAAGCCCTGCCTCGTCAAGTTCCACAGGCGCATTTAGATTGATGGTGGCCAGTTTTTTTGATAATAGGCCCTGTTCGGCAAATTGTTCAACGTTTTCGCGCTGTTTGCCCTTTAACTCATGGCTATGGCTAATAATTTCCTCTACCGAGCCATATTGTTTGATCAAAGCTTTTGCGGTTTTTTCGCCGATACCCGGAATACCCGGAATATTATCCACGGCATCGCCCCAAAGGCCTAAAATATCGATGACTTGTTCAACGCGTTCAATTTCCCATTTCTCCAGCACTTCTTTTACGCCTAATATCTCCACTTCATTACCCTGGCGGCCTGGTTTATAAATAAAAATATTTTCGGATACCAGCTGCGCAAAGTCCTTATCAGGTGTCATGCAAAAAACCTTGTAGCCCTGTGCTTCGGCCTTTTTGGCGAGGGTGCCGATGATATCGTCCGCCTCATAACCATCCGATGTAATAACGGGGATATTAAAGCCGAGTATCAGTTTATATATATAGGGTATGGCCTTCACAAGGTCTTCGGGCATGCTTTCGCGCTGGGCCTTGTAATCTGCGAAATCGACATGGCGTTCTGTTGGCGCCTCGGTGTCAAATACCACGGCCATGTGAGTCGGTTTTTCCTTTTTTAATACATCGAGCAGCGTATTGGTAAATACCAAAACCGCCGAAGTATTAAGCCCGCCCGAAGTAAATCGCGGGGTTTTACTTAAGGCAAAATGCGCCCGGTAAATAAGGGCCATGCCGTCAAGGAGAAATAGTTTCTTCATTTTTTTGATTACACCGATTATTGTTTCTGATTACACCGATTAATGTTTGCGATTTCACAAGTAAAAGCCTGGGACCATCAAAAATAGTGTGTTTCAAAAATACAATTTATGTTGGTTAACAAAACCAATCGATGTAATCGTTTTTTAAATCGATGTAATCCGGCAAGTACAATCTATGCTGGTTACAAACCAAGCGGTGAAATCATCTTTGAATCAGTGAAATCACAAATAATAATCGGTGAAATCATCCTCCAATCGGTGTAATCCTACTTAAAAGAGCAATCCGGCAAATGATCGTTCACCATGCCCGTTGCCTGCATGTGGGCGTAGGCGATGGTGGTCCCGAAAAAAGTGAAGCCCCGCTTTTTCATGTCCTTGCTGATGGCGTCGGATATGGGCGTGCTGGCCGGGATTTTATCGGTATTGTTGATAATCGGTTTGCCATCGGGCATAAAACTATACAGGTATTTATCGAATGAACCAAATTCCTTTTGTACTTCAATAAACAGCTTTGCGTTATTAATTGCAGACCGCACTTTTAAGCGGTTGCGGATAATGCCCGTGTCGTTTAACAAGCGCTCTACATCCTCATCAGTAAAAGCCGCCACTTTTTTAACATCAAAATCAGCAAAGGCCTTCCTATAACCTTCACGGCGGCGTAGGATCGTTATCCAGCTTAAGCCGGCCTGCGCAGACTCCAGTATAATAAACTCGAATAGTTTTTTGTCATCATGCGTTACTTTACCCCATTCTTCATCGTGATATTTGATGTATAATTCATCATTGTCGGCCCATTTGCAGCGTTTTAAGTCTGAATTTGCTTGACTCATATTTTCTTGTAGTTATTAATTCGAATTTATATATATTTTGACGCCCCAAAATACCAACAATCTTTTCGATTAGCGGGTAATCGGTTTGTTTATCGGCATCGATCGCAATATCCAAATTTTTTTCAAACGTCGATTTGTAAACCTTTCGCGAGACATATACCCAGTTCGCCAATTCATTGCTGAGCGAATCTATCCGGATGCCCGGCTGCATAAAAAAAGTTTCATCATTGTAATATCCATCGATATATTGCTTTAATCCCGCAATTGGGACTCCAATAATATCAATTTTCCCAAACCTGGAAACTTCAACCGGTGAAAATCGGATATGGTATTTTGTAGCCATACGAATCAAAGTTTGTTTTCGAACCTCCGTATCCGGTATTTCAAACATTACCTTTCCCTGTGCGATTAATATCACAGCAACGCTCGCATCCCCATCCCAAATCACAGGTTCAACCGATGCAGGCAGGTTTACCTTTACAGGCAGCCATTGTTTAGGTTTTGCGGTTAAAATAAAGAAAATCAATAAAAGGAAAGCCACATCACAAATAGCTGTCATGTCAACATAAAGATGTTTTAGATGCTTTGGCCTCGGCTTAAACATTATTTGGATTAAACATTAAATCTATGAAATTAAATTCTCAATCAACTCTGCAAACTGCCTGCTTCTAACTGCCAGCTGCGCGCAACTCGTCCCAATATTCTACCGCCCTGCGATAATGCGGAATAACAATTGACCCTCCCACCAAATTCGCTATCATAAACACCTCGTTCAATTCATCATTATTTACACCGGCCTCGTGGCATTTGCCGAGGTGGTATTTAATGCAGTCATCGCAGCGCAGCACCATTGAGGCTACCAGGCCCAGCATTTCCTTGGTTTTTATACATCAAGGGCGCCTTCAGCATAGGTGGTGGTATCAAGAGCAAAAAACCGTTTAATATTGGTGTTTGCTGTTTCCATTATCCTGTCGTTCATTCTGGTACGATAGGATTCGAATTCTTCTATTAGAGGCATTTTCAAGAGGGGAGGATTAATTTATTTTTATCTCAGTTAAATACAGATACTCATTATGATTCTTTTTAAACACGAAGTTTCTCCAAAAATCATCGTCGTCAAAATTACATTTCGGGTCAATAAGGTAGTCCATATCATCTAATCGCGATATAGGTGAAAATATTTTTACTATGAGGTCATGGTCGTAGCCTGGTTTTTCTTTGTTGGGGTATAAAGTAAAGTATATCCAGTTATATAATTTATCTTCCTGTAAATTATAAAGGTAAAACTGCAATGATGCCTTTCTATGGTTATCAGTTGCAACAAAGATCATTAAACAAAACTGCCTGTGGGATGGAATTAAAAAATTACAATCTTGCCCGTAAAAGCCCCAAACAGTCTGATATTGTTCCGGGTAATGTGTTTTAAGATTAATAATTAATGGTGCATAAATCGCCTTCTTGATATAATCCTGAAATGAGAGATTTATCTTAGCCTTTTGTTCCGTCCTGACCATCGAAACCAAGTTTGAGTGCCCGATGAACGGTTTTAATTCCGCAGGTAGCTTAATAGGTACATTTTCATTTCTCGCACGGCTATGACTCATCAATTGCGAATAATGTTCCGATGTTTCCTGAAAAGTGGAGCTGTTAAAAAAGTGGTCCTTTATTGACTTTTTTGCCCTGGCTACTTTACTTTCAAGTATTTTATTTCTATCCTTACTATCCGAAAAACAACAGTCTCTTAAAATATTCCATTCATCAAAATCATATTCAGCGATATAGGCAATCAAAAGACTTTTATATATACCTCCCTCAATAAGTTCCTCTGTCGATTTATACTGAAAGCGGTGTTGATCTAAGTATTTTTTTGTTTTCTCTATCGTATCAGGTGAGAAATAAATAGCTGAATTCCCGCTGTTTGAAAGTTCAAAAAGGTAATCATATTCATAAAACATAGATTTTTTAATTGGCATAAAGGCAAAGGCTACGAAGCGTTTTTGTGTTTCATCAAAAAAACCGCCTAACAGGCGTTTAAATATCTTTTCATGAACATGCGGCTTTAAAACCCGGCCGATTTCTTCTTTTCCAGATTCAATTAATGAAACAAACTCTTCAAGCATTTGAAGTAAAAATTAGATTGAGGAAATCTATTAAATAAATCCGAAATCGAACATCCGAAATCCGAAATAAAAACGTTCAAAATCCGAAATAAAAAAATAATTTTACTTCCTTATTGAAAAACCTATGGACAGCTTATCGCCGAATATATTTGTTGAAAACATGAACGAAACCATTGATTTTTATAAATCGATAGGGTTTCAATTAGTTATGAGCGTACCTGAGACGGGCGATTTTGTTTGGGCGATGATGACTAATGGCGAAGTGAGCTTTATGTTCCAGACTTTTGCCAGTTTAGGTGAGGAGCTACCCGAGATCAGCCGGAAAAACGGGGGGTCGCTGCTGTTTTACATCAAGCTTAAAAACATCAGGGAATTTTTTGAACAGGTAAAAGACAAAGCTACCGTGCTTAAAGGACTGGAAGTTACATTTTACGGCGCCACGGAGTTTTCGATCCTGGACAACAACAATTACGTATTGACCTTTGCCGGGGATGAATAATGATGGAGTTTACCCGAATTAACCACATTCATATTTGCGTGCCGCCCGAAAAGCTGGAAGAAGCCAGGCTGTTTTATGTAAAAGTGATGGGCCTGCAGCAAATTGAGCGCCCGGACGTATTCCCGGCGGCGGGCCATTGGTTTAATATTGGCGATATAGAATTGCATATTGGCGTTGAAGAAAAAAAGATACGAACGATAAGACATTCAGCTTTTGAAGTTGCCGACATCAACGCCGCCAGGAAGGAACTGCAAGCCAATGGCATTGAAATAATGGAGGAGCCGGTTATACCCGGTCGTGAGCGGTTTTCATTTTTCGACCCCTTTGGCAACAGGATGGAATTGCTGCAAATGGTTGATAAATAACATTTTGATTTTTAATTTTTAACCGTAATTTCGCGAAGACGCGCCGATGTGCCGGGACGTCTCTGCTATTGAATTAAACAACCGTATATGAGATTCATTTCTCCAAAAATTCATGGAATTATTGACTACCTGGTAGTCGTTTTTCTATTGGCTTCGCCGATGTATTTCGGCCTTACAGGGTTCCTCGCTACATTTACTTATGCCCTGGCTTTTGTACATTTACTTCTGACGCTTTTAACCGATTATTCGCCGGGTCTTTTTAAACTGATCCCGTTCCAGGTTCATGGGGCTATCGAGCTGCTTGTGGGTGTTGTTTTAATCTCATTGGCATATACGCTGTTTGCCGACAAACCTGTTGGGCAGTTGTTTTACGTAATTTTTGGCACTTGCGTGTTATTAACCTGGCTGGTAACAGATTATAAAGGAACAGCAGCAGCCGTAAAAACAGCTTAGGCGGCCGGATGCGTTTCCGGAGTAGTTTACCGTGGACAGACGGCATATAGTATCTGCTGCCGGCTATTTTGCAGCAGATACGGGATCACAGCTCCAGCTCGGCCGACGGGTCCCAAAATAAAGTTTTAAAATCCTGCACCTGGTCGTCGATTACTTTCACCCCTTCGCTTTCTAATAGCTGTTCCATCAAATTTCCGCCGAAATGAAATTTTGCGGTCAGCAGCCCCTGCCTGTTAACTACCCGGTGCGCGGGGACGGGCGGGTTGGCCCGGCCGCAAGCCTGCATGGCATAACCCACCATCCGCGACGATCCCTTGGTGCCAAGATAAGCAGCGATGGCGCCATAGGAGGTTACCCTGCCCGGCGGTATTAGTCTTGCAACTTCGTACACGCGCTCAAAAAAATTATCATCAGGCATGGTTCAGTCAAATGAAAATTTAAGGTAGTTAATATTCTTATTTTCCTCCAGGTATTTTTTCTCGTAATAGGTTTTTATCGAGAGCACTTCATCTGCGTGTTCCGAATGATACAGGTCCTCCGTTTTTTTATGAAGCTTTATCCCTGCTTCTTCAATTTTTTCGGTTGTGTAAGCATGCAGCCCGTCGTTGTCGGTTTTTAAATGGACAAAGCCGCCCGGTTTTAGTATTTGTTTATATTTTTCGAGGAAGCGCGGCGAAGTAAGGCGTTTCTTTTCTCTGCTTACCTGGGGCTGCGGGTCGGGAAAGGTGATCCAAATTTCGTCAACTTCAGCCGGCGCAAAATAATCAAGGATAGTTTCTATCTGTATCCGCAAAAACCCGACATTGCTTACGCCCTCCTCCAGGGCGGTTTTAGCTCCGCGCCATATCCGGTTGCCTTTGTAGTCAATTCCGATAAAATTTTTATCCGGGAACAGCCTTGCCAGGTTAACAGTGTATTCTCCTTTACCGCAGGCCAGTTCGAGCACTACGGGATTGTTATTCTTAAAAAAACCTGCGCTCCAATTGCCTTTAAAGGGCTTCCCTGCATCCAACTGTAAAACGTTGTTGAAAGTATTTACTTCGGCAAAACGTCTTAATTTATCCTTTCCCACTAAAAATGTTTAAGCTCCAAAAATAAGATTTATGTTAATAATCGTTTAAACGGCTTTTAATTTATGGAAAACACCCTTTTCGCGCGCAAGCGCAGGAGAAGGCAATTCGGCTTCTGACTCCCGGCTAAAGACTTTTGACTTAACTACTACGGTGTATACACATAATGTACCTGTTTAAAAATACCCTTGTCAATTTGGTTCTTTGTTACTGCGGTCACATTGCCAAATGCGTCGTAAGCCGTATCCGCCTGCGGAAATTTGAATGTACCGGAGATAAGCCGTTTACCCGTATCAATAGCAGTGATCACCAGGCTAGTGCCGTCGACAGTGCCGGCTGTGGGATTTTGTTCAGTTAGGTTGCGGTGTATCGGTTGTATGTAATAACCGAAAATGGTTGATTCGCCGTTTGCAAGGCCCAGCGGAAAATTGTTGCCGGGGCCAACGTTGTTCTGCATGGCTACAAGTTGTATTATTTTGTCGCCCATGGTGCCTCTGCAGGTAAATACCCTGCCAGTGCTAAACCCATCGTATTCCAATGATGCCTCCACGGTTACCGCTGTCCAGGCCGTATCGTTGATTGCCGCGTACATGCCTTGTTTTGGCGTGGGGGCGCTGGTGTTGGCCGTCTCCTTCTTACAATTTTGCAACAGCGCGGCAACTATCAACAAAGCTACTCCAAGTAGATTTTTTGAATTTGGCTTTAATATTTTCATCACATTGTGTTTTTCAGCATCAGTTGTCCCCGAGGGCGCCGCCACATCAATCGGGCCTGTGACAAACAATTTTCTACCCAAATATACCAACATATTAAATAACGTGATATAGTAGTTTTCATCAGGGCGATTCCGCGTGGATAAGCTAAACCAGGGGAAAATAGTGCCAGCCGCCGCCTCCGAATAGTTTTTCAATGATTACTTTTGCCAACATCTAATTAATACTGCGCCCGAGATATGCCGTCGCCACTAAAAGATAACTGGAAGATAACCTGGCAATCACGTTACAAACGCTACCAGGTGATCATCGGCACCGCGATCATGTTTGCTATAATTTCTACCTTACCGTTCTTTTTCGGCTATATTCAAAAAAGGAAAGGCGCTGTGCTAAATGATTGGCTGTTAGCGCACATACCTGCGCATAATGTATCCGTATTTATTTTTGCGATTATCTGGGGGATGGTTTTATTAATAGTGATCAGGGCCATCAAAACCCCTTCCATTTATATAACCTATTGCTGGACGTTAGTATTTGTTTGTCTCGTGCGTTTCGTTACTATTAGTGTGGTTGCGCTCGATCCTCCTATCGGACTGATCCCTTTAATTGACCCGCTCAATAATGCTTTTTACGGGCACAACGCCGCTATTACAAAGGACCTGTTTTTTTCAGGGCATACTACCACCATGGTGCTGATCTATTTATGCCTTCAAAAACGGAGGGATAAAATAATAGCGCTTGTTGCAGCTTTTGCCGTCGCTTGTTTATTGCTTGTACAGCATATCCATTACACTATTGATATCCTGGCGGCGCCCGTTGTTGTTTATCCCTGTTACCGGTTAACCCGTTATCTTTTTTATAAATAGAAGGGGACTGGGCAGTCAAGTGCTTAGGGGAGGTAGCAGTGGCAGTTGGTAGTGGCAGTAGTCTGAGCTCGAATTTGTGGAATTCATGGAATTCTGTAAATTCGATAAATTCCGGTTCAAACGGTTTGCGTTAGGGATAGTAGCGGATACCGGCCAAGTGGCTAAGGCCTGCGCAGTATGAGCGGATAGCCCGGCCGCAGGCAACGCCCAAAGTCAGTTGGCAGATAATGCATTTGTAAATTGGGTTTATCTAAAACGCTTTCTACCCTCTGCATTAATCAATAAAGTTTTCACGTAACCAATTTACAAGATCTCCACAATTACCTGGTTGATCAACTGTATATATCACTATTTTAAATGTAGTTGGCAATAGGGGTTCAATAATCATTCCATTAAACAAAACAAAACCATAGCTTAAAACCTGCCACGTCCAACTTCTCCAGCCCCAATCAACAAATCCCAAAAACCATTTGACAATTAAACAAATAACCCTATCTTTGCAGTCCCAAATTATGGGGTATAGTAAACGTTTAATAAATTTAATTTAAAGCAAGTGAATACGTTAAGTTACAAAACTGTCTCGGCCAATAAAAAGACCGTTAACAAGCAATGGGTTGTTGTTGACGCACAAGGCGAGATTTTGGGGCGCTTGTCTACTAAGATCGCAATGATCATACGTGGAAAAAACAAGCCTGATTTCACCCCAAACGTAGACTGCGGCGATAACGTAATAGTTATTAATGCAGACAAGGTAAAACTGACCGGAAACAAATTCAGCGACAAGCAGTATGTTTCGTATACCGGCTACCCCGGTGGTCAGCGTTTCATTTCTCCTAAGGAGTTAATGGCAAAGCATCCCACACGCGTAATTGAAAAAGCCGTGCGTGGCATGTTACCTAAAAATCGTTTGGGCAAAGCATTGTTTGGCAATCTGCATGTATATGCCGGCGCCGAGCATCCTCATGCAGCACAAAACCCGACAACCATTTAATCACCCTTAAAGAAAAAGAAATGCCAACAACAAACACTTCGGGCAGAAGAAAAACAGCAGTTGCACGCATCTATTTAACAGATGGCAGCGGCACAATTACCGTAAACGGTAAAGATTACAAAGAGTATTTCCCCACCTTGCCTTTACAATACATCGTTACCCAGTCGACAGAAGTTGCCGGCGTTGGGGGTAAGTATGATGTAAACGTAAATGTTGCAGGCGGCGGTGTAAAAGGACAGGCGGAAGCCGTTCGTTTAGCTATCGCGAAAGCTATTGTTGAACTCGATGCTGAAAAGAAACCAGCCCTGCGCGCTAAAGGTATCATGACACGTGACGACCGTATGGTTGAACGTAAAAAACCAGGACGCAAGAAAGCACGCAAGAGATTCCAATTCAGTAAACGTTAATCAAAACAGGAGGACAACAAAATGGCAAGAACAACATATCAGGATTTACTGGATGCAGGTGTACACTTTGGCCACCTTACCCGCAAATGGGACCCAAAAATGTCGCAGTACATTTTTATGGAGCGCAACGGTATCCACATTATCGATTTAAATAAAACCTTAACTAAGGTTGAAGAAGCTGCTGCAGCTATAAAACAAATTGTAAAATCGGGCCGCAAGGTATTATTCGTAGCTACAAAGAAACAAGCGAAGGATATTGTTGCCGAATACGCAAAAGGCGTAAACATGCCCTTCATCACCGAAAGGTGGCTGGGCGGTATGTTAACCAACTTTGCAACAGTACGTAAGTCGATCAAAAAGATGTCGAACATCGATAAATTGACCAAGGACGGGACTTACGCAAACCTTTCGAAAAAAGAGCGGTTAATGATACAGCGTGAGCGCGTAAAGCTGGAAACATTGCTTGGTGGTATTGCGGACCTTAACCGCTTACCGGCTGCCTTATTCCTGATCGACGTGAAGAAAGAGCACATCGCGGTTTCTGAAGCATTGAAGCTGAACATACCAACCTTTGCAATGGTTGATACCAACTCCGATCCTTCGAACATCGATTTCCCGATACCGGCAAATGATGATGCTACCAAATCAATTTCGTTGATCACCGGCATTATTATCCAGGCTATCATCGAAGGTTTGGAAGAACGCAAACGCGAGAAGGAAGACGAAGCTGAAAAAGAAGCAGCAGCAGCTAAAGCAAAAGCTGATGCTCCGGAAGTTGCAGTACCTGCAACAGCAGCAGTTGTTGACCGTGCACCTGCCGAAAGGGCGCCGGCCGAAGGCGGCAAACGCGCACGCAAGGTAGCTGTGGAGGCTGAGGCAGTTTCAGCCCCGGAAGCTCCGGCTGCTGAAGAAAAAACTGAAGAATAATAAAGTTGTAAGGGTTGTAGAAGTTGTAAGGGTTTCTAAAACCATTTGCAACTTCTACAACCCCTTTAACATTTACAACTTTTATAAACAATATTAAAAACATGGAAACTATGTCTAATCCAATATCTGCAGCCGACGTAAATAAGCTGCGCCAGCAAACCGGCGCGGGGATGATGGACTGCAAAAAAGCTTTAACCGAGACAAACGGTGATTTTGAAGCAGCTATTGATTTTTTAAGAAAAAAAGGAGCCAAAGTGGCAGCAAGCCGCCAGGACCGTGAAAACAACGAAGGCGTTGTAATTGCCCGCACTTCAACCGATGGCAAACGCGGTGTGATCATCGAATTGAACTGCGAAACCGATTTCGTGGCTAAGAACGCTGAGTTTATTGCTTTTGCAAATCAAATTGCAAACGAGGCGGTTGAAAAAAATCCGGCTAACATTGATGCGTTGAACCAGCTTTCGATCGACCAGGATGCCGACCGTGTAAAAATCGGTGATGCAATTATCGATAAAACCGGCAAGATCGGCGAAAAGATAGGCATCAGCAAATATGAAGTTGTTGAAGGCGAAAAAGTGATCGCGTATATCCACGGTAACTTCCGTTTGGCTGTACTGGTTGCTTTAAGCTCAAACGCTGCCGGCGCCGAAGAGGCAGGTAAAGACGTTGCCATGCAAATTGCAGCCATGAACCCTGTTGCTATTGATAAGGACGGCGTTGACGCTACCACCATTAACCGTGAGCTGGAGATTGCCAAAGAGCAAACCCGTTTGGAAGGCAAACCCGAAGAAATGGTTGAAAAAATTGCCGCCGGCAGGCTGAACAGGTTTTATAAGGATAGCACTTTGTTAAACCAGGAGTTTGTAAAGGATCCATCCAAAAGCGTTGCCCAGTTTCTGAGCACCGTTGAAAAGGGGCTCACCGTTACCGCATTTAAGCGGATAGCTTTAGGAGCTTAAATATTTGATCCCCTTCGTGAAAACGAGGGGGATTTTTTTTGCCTCACCCTGCCCTCTCCAAGTATGTGTTTAGCGCAGAGGGTTTAATTATAAATGTATAAAAGTTGAAAAAAAGGATTTTCATCAAGAAGGGATAGTAAGGATTTTTGAGTAAAATCTTAGCAGATGGAAGAATCCACAATGAGAGATATACTGACGGGGTTGGACAAAGAGAAGCT